>Ga0307513_10012966_pt1 | contig 10250 bp, 16 predicted proteins | sample 15_EM_MG_FD_202174 | JGI IMG/M metagenome (GOLD analysis project Ga0307513, IMG submission 202174) | Populus trichocarpa ectomycorrhiza microbial communities from riparian zone in the Pacific Northwest, United States - 15_EM | ecosystem: Host-associated > Plants > Roots > Unclassified | place...
CAGAAATTCAGAGTTCTCATGCAACAGGCGTCCTCAAGAACCACCGCAACGATGCATATACCCGGATGTCGCGAAACCTTACCCGTGTTAACACCAGCCAACGAAAGCAGGAGGCTGCATCTGAACGTGAGGAGGAAGCCAACGAAATCGAAAACGAAATCACTATGCTCACGAAGCGAAGAGTCATCAAGAAACCCGCGATCGACTCAAATCCCTCAAGGCTACAAAAACCGATCTCCGTAAACGCAAGTCGTCTTCCAAGGCTGAGTCGAACTCGAGTGGCCGTGTGCGCACTGCGACCTCGGCGAAGACGAGCAAGACGGCTAAAGTTGCTATGGCTGCGAAAATTAGTTCCAAAAAAAGTACGTCCTTGTTTTTTTCATGTCTGTCTAGTTTATTCTTTTTTTGATGATGACACGTCACACCAGCCGCAGTCAAGTCAACAAAAGACTTGTCATTGAATGGCAGTTCAACTGCCAACCAAACTGCAGCCTCTCCGATGCCACAACTGGACTCGGAAATTGATTTTCCCTTGGGGCCTTGGGGTGATGAGATGGATGGCGGTTTTGGGACATCCGGTGCGTACTTGCTACTCTAATATATCATTACTTATGCCCATCTTCGCAGAAATTATCATCGAAGGCAATTCTCCGGCTCCTTACTACTCGAGCGCTCCACCATTTCCACCAGGGCTGCCAATAAATGATCTCGTACCAGTGGCAGTGGCACCGGCACCACACATCTCTGTCCTAAACGCAAACCCCGCAGACGAAATTACAACAGCCCCACTTGCTTTATTTGATAATTGCGACTACTTAGCTCTTTCTGAAGGCATGGCAGGTGCTATGACTTGGAACTGTGATGCTTTGGACAACTTCGAAAAGACCTTTGGCCCATATGTCCCACAGTAGTTACAATACTAAGTACTCCTTTATAATGAAATTCAGATCGTTTATCTACTATTGGAACTTGTAAAATTGCAACGACAGCTCATTGGACTTTGTACGACTTCATACATGCCACCCAATTTCGCGTCACGTGGTCATCGCCCATTGCCAATGAAGGCGTACTTATCTCGGCGACGTGGGTGAGTGTGATGGCGAACAAGTGAGTGTGGATGGAAAATGTGAGTGTGGGCGGAAAATGTGAGTGTGGTGAGGAAATTTTGAGTGTGCATGTCTGAGAGTGAGTGTGGTGAAGTCAAGTGTGTGGTGTTGAGTGTGACAGTGCCGTATCTGGGGAATCCCCGCACTGTGTGCTGCCATGGCTGGAAAGGCACTATCAAGGCCGAATTTGTCATTTCAAATTTGGAGGCAACTCGGACTTGGGATTTTGGCAATGCGCCTGGAGAGGTCGAGCTTGGAGGCGCGTCTTGGTATATTCATGTGAAAGACGACACTTTGGACGTTATTGAGTGCTACGAGGCGCGATTGGCAGCCCAGGGAGCGCGGACAGACAGCGCTGACAGTTTGGTAGGTGCCGTGCCGCGATTGGCATCTGTTCGAGCTGCTGTAGAAAACAGTGAGCTGGATATGCCGGCCGCATTTTTGAAGGGTTTACTTACCTCTATCCCGATGAAGCCACCTCCCAGAATTGCTGACAACTCGGAAATTACTTGCTCCACGGATGACGTTGTTTAGCCTGGACAAGCAATGCTCGAGAGGCTGGTGGAGGTCTTTCGACGATGCGGCGACAGCGTCATTGAGGAGGAAAGTCACAGCCACTGATGCCGAGTTTCCCAGCACCAATTCTCACGCAGAACTTCCCCTTCTCCTGCTCAGTTAGGACTCAATCTTACATGGTATGATATAAGAGCAACGACTCTGCTTCACTCTTCGTCGTTGTCTTTACATCCTAAACCAGCGCCGCCACAGCTCCCTTCGGTGGTGGTGGAACGGCAATTACTGCACCATTACTGTCCCCGGAAAGGATGCCTTGACAAAGCCTCCATCAAACACCGTTGCTGACCCAGCGACAACGACAACACCCGCTAAACCCCCACCTCCAAAGCACATCCACGCCGTCACTGGGCCGTCAAAGCATCCCCACCCATTAGTACTATTATCACCCACCTCCAGGGTTCTTTTGATGCAGACCACAATGCATAAAGCCAAAACGCCTTTTTCATTCTTCACTATCAACCCCTCGTCGTGGGTACATTAGCTGAACCAGCTTCGAAAGTTACCACCTCCACCTTCACCACCTCCACACCTCGCGGGTCATACTCCACCCGCGTCTCCCTTTTTCTTCAAACTCTCACTCGTCCTCGCCAGACTTTACCTCAAACTCGCACTCAACCTTAACCTCCAACCTCAACTGAAACCGAAATACAAACTCGACATACAACTCGCATCCAGTACCCAATAACCAACATTCTGCATACCCCCTCGCCGACGTCCACCATCACCAGCGCCTGTGAACCCCGGGTGAAGGACTGCGCAATCACGCAGATTCTGGCTGCATTCGTTGACGTGTAGGACGACTATCCGTCGATGTGTGCATCTACATCCGTTGCTCACTGGCTATGCGAGTGTGATGGAAGAAGGTTGAAAAGAGAGGAAGGCGGACCTTGGCCCGCTCGTGGGGAAGAAGAGGGTGTTCAGGACCAGGAGTGGATATGGCGTTTTGGGTGTTCATGGATGGAAAACGCTGCTGCCGCTGCCCCCAAGTATAATGTTCTTGGGGTCGCCGATGCATAGAGCCCGAACTTCAGGAGGAAAGGAACCGGAAAAGGGAAGGGAAAGGCGGTTGAAGGAGATGGGGACGTAGAGATATTGGATGGGGGCAAGGGTATATTTTCCTCTCTTTTGTGCTATTATTTTTTTTTTCTTGTCATTTTTCTATCTAAAGCATCAAACTGACTAACTAAATTCGTTCTCCAGGTCACACCCCGGCACCACCAACAATGTCAGACTCAACGCATTCTTCGACAACCTCGACGCTGGTAGCTCAAGAACATGTATCACGCAAGTCAGCCCCTCTCGCTGGTTCCACAAGATGGCAGCGGTGGTGGTGGTGGTGGCGACGTCAATTCGGCCATGAACCCACCTTAGGAGTAGGAAGACGCAGACAGCATGCCGCCCAAAATGCCCAAGAAGTGGATACACCGCAAGCTGGAGGCGTTTGGCATATATCCAGGGAGAAATGCGAATTTGAGTCCTAGGTCTGGGTCAGGCGGTGCTCATGGGCAGGAACGCGAGGGTATCTTCTGAGGTGATGGAAGTTAGAGAGTGGGTTGAATTCGGAATGAAGACGATCAGTATTACTGGCGTACGTCTTCCATCTTTTTTCCGTACTTTGTTTTCTGATTAACTTACCAGCAGCTGATGGTTTTAAAGTTGAATTATAGGCGACGACATCCACCTCCACCTCCAATCTCAACACGAATGTGAAGGGGGAGGAGGATAGGAGCGAGAGCTAGAGGAGGCAATGACCATGCCCCCTCCGGCTCTACCGGCGTCTGCATCACTTTAGGGGGTGTCAATGTCGACATCAACAACCTCAATGCCACAGCCAACCCTGCCCATCATGACCAAAACTTACCCACTTCTCTCTCCGCAGACCCACCTCCTCCCTTCCTTATCGTTCTCTTCGCCTCACCAGAGCCATTGACCACCCACCCAAAACACTGCTGCAGAATCGATCTTACAATGGATCGCCGTGTCAGCCAACAGTGTGAGCATGGGCCTCTAGGCAGGCGAGGAGGACAACTACGATGGGCACAGAGGCCCCGGTGTTAGATGATAATAGGTTAATTCGAAGGGGCTACAAAGTAGCAGACATGAATGTAGATATAATAACTTTGAATATTCACACTGGTCACCGTCCTATTTTTTTTAAAAAAAATGGGGACTCGTATCGCCATGCAAAGCAGTGGCCTGCAGTACCAAGTCTATTATCAGTTGACTACAAACTATGGTCCTGCAAATATCGTTAGCGTGGTTATCGAGATGCGTAGGTGTAGTTTCGTACTGAATTTCTTGAACAATGACACATTGATTCTGGTGAGATATAATGGCGACGCCGCGACCAGCAATGAACAAAATGCGAGCTTTGACCTGAACCTGATGTACCAACTCGTTTTTGTGAAAGGCCAATTTCAACCGATTTTGTGTTCGGCCAACAGCTAAAACCCAATGTTGGCAACAGCAGCCAGTAAGGTGTTCGAGACGCACCATATTTGGGATCCCATTTGATATTGGATAGACGTGTTTGCAATTTGGGCATGTCATTGAACCCTCTTCAATATGTATCTGAAGCATTTTAAACACGACAAAAGATTTGGAAGGTGGGAAGTAGACGCACCTCGAGCAAGACATGGTGTAGATTCTTCAAAAATTCTTCATCGAGCATTTCAGGCTGCTCTAACGGCAAAGATGTATCACCCAGCTAGAGATATCACCTCTTAGTGTACTCAAACATTGTATCATCACAAGGCGCTCACCTGAATCGCAGTCCTTCCACTCCAACTTTGGCAGGAACCCTTTTAAAAACTCCAGGTTAAATTCAGCCTCCCTGATCTCCAATTGTACATCTTTAAACTCTAGAGGAAAGTTTTTGGTGTTACAATCTTTGGCGTGGCATGCTAGGATGTTGTGAGTGAGGAGGCGAACCATTGGAAACGTTGATGGTCGAGATGAAAAAAAGCAAAAAGGGCAATTGCATCCGAGCCGCGTTCGATTTCTTCTTTCCTCCCCTCATCTACAGAAAATCAACATGAGACCTCCTTCGCCTTTGATACCACAAAAAGAGTTCAGTGCTCTGAAAGAATCCCAAAGATTAGATGGACGTCTGCCATTAGAGATGCGTACACCAGTCCTGACTTTTGGTCCAGATCTTGGCTGGGTGGAATGTGCATTTGGAAAAACACGGTTCATCGTAGGATATTTTTTTTATGATATCAGCGTTCTCTGACCGTTTTCCTAATCCTTGCTCAGCCTTCTTTCTCAGGTCGAAGGAAAGATGAAACCCCAACCTGAACGACTGTTCGAAGGCTCAATAACCATCCGCTCCGGAATTTCACCCATGGCTTCCAGTGGTTATGTCGCCTGAAGTATGTCCACGGCTTGTTTGAAACAGGAAAAATACACCTTCAGATGAGGAAGTTGCGATAACCCGAATGCTCGACAAAGTTCTGAAGAGAAGTGATGATAAAGAGTCCCTCTGTATCTTGGCGGGTCAGAGGGTAAGCGTGTTGTATTTTTGTATTGCTTCTGCTTTCTAACCGATCCCAGGTTTGGCACATTCGACTCGCCCTCCACTTCCTGACGGATGCGGGCAATCTCCTCGATTGAGCTTGTTTAGCCGGAATTGTTTCCTTGAAACAGTTCAGACGACCTGACATTGGGGTTATCGGTGACGAATTTACGGTGGTATGTTGGTTATCATCCTCGACCTACGTATGAACGAAAGCTGAAACATGATACCTACAGCATGTACCTACCGAACGTGCTCCAGTTCCACTTGCCATCCACCACACCCCATTTTGCTCCACTGTTACCTTTTTTCCTGATGGTACAACACCGCCAGTCCTTGATCCTTTGCAACTGGAACAACGGCTGAGCGCAGGTTTGGTGTCAATAGCAACTTTAGCGAACCTAAAGACCGGGAATAATGCGATTCATAGCTGCGAAGACGTAGGCCTTGAGAGGTGACCGACCATCAAACACGAGTGACGACCTTGACGGATAAGCGCTGAGGCAGGTAAACACTGGCAGGTACGTTCTGAATCACGCCTGGGTATTCATGAATGTTTCGCATCTGAACAGTGAACAAAAAGCCAGGATGGCCCATTGTTCATTTCGTTCCACATCAGAGTATAACATCCAAAGGGTTATATTCTAAGCGCATGAGCAGTCAGCTAGTTCATGACATTAGGACACTTTAGAAAACATATTGAAACCTCTGCAACGGCTTCGGGTTTTTGGACGGCATTTCCAACCCAGTTTTCAGAGGTTTCGACAATGCCATTAACGGTTGACACAGACCTCAACAACTCAAGTCGCTTGTTCATTAAACTTGAGGCAAGGAAGTGTTCGTGTTCGTGTTCATTCCTGGTTATTTTCTATCGGAATCCATAGCGAGAGCACAATTTCGTGTTATTGTCAGAGGTGCTATTTGTAGGTGGGATGAGGTGGGGTATCGGCCCGATGAAAATTTCGACTGGGCCACAGTTTCCCAGTGGGTGAAAAGCGTTCGCTGAGGTGAAATTAATAGAAGGTTTGATCATTGTAAGTAAACCATCGCGGACCTTCCATTCCATTTGTAAATAAACACAAGGCGATTCCTACATACACTGAGCTGCGAAAAAGGAGCAAAGGTCGGCAGAGTTCGGCGCGCATGGCTGTTGGGTCGGATGTCAGTAGCTTACTCCGAAAAAGAAGTGTGAGAGATAGTCAGCGCACACCAGTTAGACAAGTAGCTGTTAATCTGAGGCTGAGGGGGGAGGGAGAACTTCACTGCCGATGAGACGTTTGTGTTTGCGGAATTTTGTGCATGTGCTTGGAGGGATGATCATTTTGGGGGAGAGGTTCTGGAAAGAGGTCAAGATCAGACTACACATTACTGAGCCACGTTGCATATATATGAGGGAATTTCACAGATGAGTAGAGTAATACAAGGTTTTTTCCATTTCAAGCGGTGCGGCTATTGTTACCAGAGGCTCGTCGAGCGAGTCAGGATGAAATAATACTGATGTCTTTGCTTTTAATGGCTCTGGTAGCCTCGCGATTATGAACTGGCCATCTGAACGAATAATTGGTATGAGCAAAGGAACCAAAAATGTTCATGGTCACTAACTGGGCGTATCATTCTCGTCTGCTCTGCAATTTGCCTCTTTCGTGTTTTTCGCCACTTTAGTTAATACGTGTCGGCCGACAAACCTTCTCTTGGCCTCCTTGGGGTCATTTTGGATGAACCATCTCTCGTCCAACAATAAACCGCCGTCACTCCATGGATAGATGGGGAAGAAACACATAAAGTGCTTTGATAATCACGATCCTGTGGTGCAGATGAATCGATACGGCGTTCGGGGTGAGATATTTCAGTACTTGGTCGAAAGAAGGCGGAGTGATTATTTTGGCATTGGTGATGAGTGAGGTATCCAGGTTGAGCTGACGAACGAAGGAAACATAGCCGGCACCATCAAATGTCCAGTGGCTGCCTCTCTGTCGTGGGCGATTTGAGGTTCAGGAAAGACGTCGAGTTGGGCGCGAGAGAGATGCCTGCCATCTAATATGGCTTGATCGTGAGGTGGAATAGCATCAACATCGGAGATCGATTGGAGAGTCATCACTGTTCCGTTCTGCCCCCACTGGAGGTGAGTAACCCCAGTGAAAAAAAACGGAGATTGATACGAGGTTGATACGCTCCGTCAGAAGATGGGCAAGTGTGGTTTTTCCGGAAGCCGGTATGCCTACGATACCGACCTTTACCGACCAGGATGGGGTGCGGCCTTGCAGTGCTGAGAAGCTAAGAGTTTGAATATTTTTGAATATATTTTGAGTACCACGAATGGCGTACTGGTCAAGCCTATCCACCAAGTACTGGGCTAGTTCCGGTCTTCATGTTACTTGGGGGTTAATTTGCACATCGAGAGTGAAGTGTAATGTCACATGTCACTGTTGCTCCTCAGCCACCTTCCCATCCTGTTCGCTATTTTGGACCATCAGCTCTCGCCAACCGAGTGCATTCGGGAATTGGAATGTCCGGCGAAAATGTCCGGCGATCATGTACGGCGGCAAGTTCCATGTCCGGCGGGAATATCCCTCCCTACGCGATCCCTCCGCTTCAACGTTTTATCATATACCTTTCATGGCGTATCGCCCTAATTATAATTTTATGGAGGAGGGCGCCACTCCTAATATCTTACCACCACCACCACCACCACCACCACCACTCCTGCCACTGCCCTCCCAACTGGCGGCGGAATCGTTGAGGACCAGGGAAGGACTTTCCAAAGCTGTGTGTAGGTGCCCCTAAGTGAAAAAGGCTTGCCAATACATTCTGTATTGCAAGTCCTACTGCCTCAAATGGAACAGTGGTTGTAATAGGGTCAGAGGGCACAGAGTTGCCAACTTCGAACCTCAACGTGCAACTTCCCAACTGCTGGTCATCACTCTCCTTTCCATATCCCCATACCTCCTTCCCAATCATTCTCAACCTCGTCACAGCCAGAATTTGCTATCGATCCTGCCCTCTCGTTTGACGGGTTCGTCGAAAACCCCCGACAAGTTGACCTGGTGCTCCGCCTACCTAAGGAAGGCGCATCGCATGTAGCGGCTGAGCGACCAGACCGTGAGGCATGGTTAGAGGGGCAGGAAGGTGCAGAGTTACTGAATGCGAGCACCGGCTCTTCGCGCAATCTTCCACCAAGTATAACCCTATTGCGACCATATCACCCCTTCCAAATCCACGACCCTTGCTACCGACAACTACCTCTCCTGACCAGGCAACAGCCTTTACCATGGCAGGATTGCCAGTGACACGAGTGACTGCTTCAAACCGCCCTGCGATCACTACGCAAATGCCGAAGGACTGGATGCGTCAATACGAGGACAGATCCAAGGAAGCTCAGGAGAGTCCAGGGAAGGGTCAAGTTGACATCGAGATAATCCAGAAATTCCGCATCGTTTGGTGGGAAAATGTATGTAATTTCTATTCGATTCTTACTTTTATTGACACACTTCATTGCCTAGGATCCCGCTATATGTACTGTTCTGGAATGCCCCTACTGGCCGAAGTGGAAGGTCATCGACTCTCCAAGCACGCTTGAGTGCTTGGGGAAAGGTGTCGGACCATTCGGAAGGGGAGATTGTGGAGCTGCAGGGTAAGCTAATTTATATTTCGACGTTTAATCCATTTTTAACCTATCTTAGTGATTGATTTTGAGAGAAAAATCCCGAGCTCGCATAAACGACCCCGCCTTCCTCCTCTCATCATCCGTAACTCGCAGTCTTCCAGTAGTCCATTTTCTATCCCGGATTTCCGAGCCAATCTCCCCCACCCACCTCGTCAACATCCGCTACATCAACCAGCTCGTTTCCCCTGCTCTCTGGTACATCTTCGCGATCACAAACGCCTTTCGTCCATATCCATTTCATCCTGTTGTATTCGCTTTGTATATCGTATGTTTTGTACACCTTTTTGCGTCATCCTGTCATCACATTTGATTTGTATACCATACGTTTGCACGCTATCATGTCCATTATGGATCGAGTATAACACTTTATAAAATAATATGTGGATGACGGCCCTGCCTTTCCGGCCTATCACTTCGATGTTCCGGAGGCGAATTATTTCATCGAGAAAGAAATCAAACTTAGCTGGTAACATCTCTCGACACATGGAATGATATCCCCCAAGCCAAGCATTAGTTTGTTCAGCAATTGACGTGTTGAAGAGGCTTCTCCATTGTGATAATTATCGCGAGACGTAGGAACGCGGGGCAGTCACGTTATCGCGTTGCGGAACTTGCCGCCGTACACGATCGCCGAACATTTTGCCGGACATTCCAAATCCCAAACTTACTGCGCCAACCACACAAAAGCTCCTCACCCGCTCTCCCGGATGGTTGCCCGTTCCGCCCTTATGTTACTTAAAAATACCCCAAGTGTCCGAGCACACCTGACCACGTACTTTTCTGCCAAACATGCGACCGCCACTTCCTCTCCGACAACTCCTCGTTCTACGGCCCCTGACTGGTCTCGTCAACACCCAACCCAACCTTTCTATGATTCCATCTATCAAGACCATGATAAACGCCGATGCTTTCGTCGGTAGACGTGCTTTGGTGAGTACAATCCTCGGTACTACAGTATATACGTTCTAGTAGCTCTACTGCGTCCTGACAATTTTTTCTTTCAAGTTTCCAAAATTACCGGCGCTGCTTCAGAAGCCGATTTGTATTTCACATTGTCCTCAAAACTTGGCCAAGCCGTTACCGGAGCCATCGCTTCGATAGCTTGCACACTAGATCACTGCACGCTTCAGGACGCCCCGAATACTCTGTTATCCCTCCACAGTTGAAGTTGGCTTAGACCTTCGCAACAAACACGTCAGTAACTCTTCTCACCGTGTTAGATATGAAATCTAATCTTAACTTAAATTTTAGGGAGTTTGGGTCGTTAACCCTCAACCATCGTCTTCAGAACTTATCAAGCGACTCCTGAAGCTCATCAACGACATGGATGACCCCGAACGCGCCTTCGTCCCATTCTCCCCATCTGATGATTATGTCCTCGTCAACAACT
>Ga0307513_10012968_pt1 | contig 10250 bp, 11 predicted proteins | sample 15_EM_MG_FD_202174 | JGI IMG/M metagenome (GOLD analysis project Ga0307513, IMG submission 202174) | Populus trichocarpa ectomycorrhiza microbial communities from riparian zone in the Pacific Northwest, United States - 15_EM | ecosystem: Host-associated > Plants > Roots > Unclassified | place...
GAGATAAAGGAGAGAATGGGAAGTTGGCCCACTGCCGAGTTGTGCTTTAGTGTCAAGAGTAAGGGAAAGGTGAGAGGTCGGGTATGTGGCAGTGGTTCCAAGAAATCTGTCCAGCAATTTGTGTACTCTAAATAATTCAAAGTAAACCTTGCCGCTTCTAGGAATTGCAGTATTTGCGATGGCCCTGTGAAGGTACATCCTCTGAGTACCATCGTCTGGACACAGTTCATAACACGAGGGCACTTGTAAAAGGCAAGCCCGTGAAATTCGAGGTGATAACGAGCAACCGAACTTGTGCGCCTAGTTTGTCTGCGTGTAAAGAGCCGGTGGCAGAGAGATGTGATGTAGGCCTTCGCCTCGAAGTAGTTTAAAGGATGGTTATAGTCACCGTTAATGAGAGCCAGATGCCGAAGGCAGGGTACTGCAGGAGGAAGGTCGAATTTGGGAGGAGGAATTTCTGCGAAGGGAATGGTGAGTCTCAGGTGAGAGAGATATTTCAACCCGCCTTTCAGCATGCCCTTGAGCGCCCCAAATTGCTCCAGGTGGAGTTGCAGGACAATAGTTTGCTTGGTACCCAAGGCGCGCTGTCGCCATGTTGGCACCAGGCCGACGTATGGACGATCGACAGCGAGGTCTACTTCTATATAGGACCACAGCCACCTATGTGAGAGGCATAGTTGGTGCCACTGACGACAAACGTGCGAGAACCTCCAGATCTGCAATCGATCGCCTTGTAAAGCAAGAGAGAAGATTTCAACCAGTACGTCATCGGGAACCTTCCGAATGGGTGCTATGATTAGCTTGCGCTTCTGGATCTCTTCCTCGAGAATTCGTGCACGTTGTTGATGTTCGGCGAGTAACTTCGAGGTAAGCTCAATGATCGAGTTTTCAGAGTCAAGCTCCCGTTGCAGCTCATCGATTATTGATTGGGTCCGGTCCTTTTCGGAGGGACTGGGAAATGCTCGCTCATCGGCCGGCTTCCAAAGACTTGCAAGGTAAGCTTCCAACATTGCATGAGTGGCTAAAACAAATGGAGAAGCTCGGCCATCAGGAAGATATAGGGACGCAAGAAGCTAAACTGCTATTCATTTCAACTCACTCGGCTATGAAGAAGCAGACACTGCCAGAACAAATGAACAATAGTAGTACCAACAGCGGGGTGCGAAAGCGATGTCACTGCGCATAGTTCAAATGTAAATAGAGGTACAGGGTAGGATAAGTCCGTTATTAGGGCAAAAGGAGATGAGACAAGACTCGCGAGCGGAGTAGCGACAGTAGGTATAGACATGAAGAGCGACCAGACAGTATCATAGCGTTAACACGCAAAGTACAGAGGACAAAGATGGGAGTCAACGGGACCGCCAGCGAGTGGCGCAGAAACGATCACGACCACACATATTACTCCCAACACAGGCAAAGCAAGTCCTACATTCGTATGGAGGGAATTATCCTTTTAATATATTAAGCAGACCTTGTACATAAAGGCTTATAGAATGACTGTTGAACAATACATGGGCCCCATTAATGGTAATCCGTCATGAGGCTAGCCATGTGGAGCCTCAGCCATAATGGAAAATCACTACTACTAGTACCATCGAATAATGCTAGAGGTCTTCATTTACCTACTGATAACTCAATCCATGTCAACTGAAATTCGATATTTCGTCCACGCCTAGCAAAGTCGTCTGCCACTTCCCGGAGTCCGGATTCGAACTGCTCGACTGCACCACGAAGACGGCGATATTGTATCCTAATGTGACGCAATGACGGCGGATAGACATCCGTATTCACGCGCTTGAGCTGATCGATTAGGTACCAAACGTTTGTTGATAAAATGAAGACATCTCGAGCTGGATTGAAAATTGTGATGGTTTCCAGTTGCTTGCAATCCCACACTAGCGGGTAACCAGCGTGCGATGCGAGCTTATGAGTGGGCTCGATCAAACAGAGCTCGTTTATCGCAGGGAATTGGGCAGCTGTGCAGAGCGTGGCTTCGTCTCCACAGATTGTGAGGGTCTTCAGTGCAGGACAAAAGAGAAAGGAGAGAATGGGGAGTTGGTGGGTGAACTCTGTCGAGTTGTGCTTCAGTGTCAAGAGTAAGGGAACGGTGAGAGGTCGGGTATGTGGCAGTGGTTCCAAGGACTCTGTCCAGCAGGTTGTGTACTCCAGATATTTCAAAGTAAGCCTTGCCGCTTCTAGGGATTGCAGTAATTGCAAGGGCCCTGTGAAGGTACATCCTCTGAGTACCATCGTCTGGACACAATTCATGACACGAGGTCGCTTGTCAAAGGCAAGATTGCGGAACTCGAGATGAAAACGAGCAACAGAATTTGTCTGCCTAGTTTGTCTGCGTGTAAAGAGCCGGTGGCAGAGAGATGTGATATAGGCCTTCGCCTTGAAATAGTTCAAAGGATGGTTATCTTCACTGTTAATGAGAGCCAGATGACGAAGGCAGGGTAATGCAGAAGGAAGGTCGAACTTGGGAGGAGGAATTTCTGCGATGGGAATGGTGAGTCTCAGGTGAGTGATATATTTCAACCCGCCTTTCAGCATGCCCTTGAGCGCCCCGAATTGCTCCAGGTAAAGTTGTAGGACAATAGTTTGCTTGGTACCCCAAGCCCGCCTTCGCCATGTTGGCACCAGGCCTACGTATGGACGATCGACAGCGAGGTCTACTTCTATATAGGACCACAGCCACCTATGTGAGAGGCATAGTTGGCGCCACTGGCGACAAACGTGCGAGAACCTCCAGATCTGTAATCGATCGCCTTGTAAAGCAAGAGCGAAAGTTTCAACCAGTACGTCATCGGGAACCCTCCGAATTGGCGCTATGAATAGCTTGCGTTTCTGGATCTCTTCCCCGAGAATTCGTACACGTCGTTGATGTTCGGCAAGCAACTTCGAGGTAAGCTCAATGATCGAGTTTTCAGAGTCAAGCTCCCGTTGCAGTTCATCGATTATTGAATAAGTCCGGTCCTTTTCGGCGGGACTGGGAAATGCTCGCTCATCGGCCGGCTTCCAAAGACTGGCAAGGTGGGCTTCCAACATTGCATGAGTGGCTAAAACAAATGGAGAAGCTCGGCCATCAGGAAGATATAGGGACGCAAGAAGCTAAACTGCTATTCATTTCAACTCACTCGGCTATGAAGAAGCAGACACTACCAGAACAAATGAACAATAGTAGTACCAACAGCGGGGTGCGAAAGCAATGTCACTGCGCATAGTTCAAATGTAAATAGAGGTACAGGGTAGGATAAGTCCGTTATTAGGGCAAAAGGAGATGAGACAAGACTCGGGAGCGGAGTCGCGGCGGTAGGTATAGAATCGAAGAGCGATCAGATAGTATCATAGCGTTAACACGCAAAGTACAGAGGACAAAGATGGGAGTCAACGGGACCGCCAGCGAGTGGCGCAGAAACGATCACGACCACTCCCAACCGAGGCAAAGCATGTCCTACATTCGTGGGGAGAGAATTTATCCTTTAATGTCTTAAGCAGGCCTTGTACACAAAGGCTTATAGAATGACTGTTGAACTCAATGATGGTAATCCTATGATGGCCAATCACTACTACTAGTATCATCGACTAATGCTTGAGGTCTTCACCCATCCACTCGTAATTCAATCCAACTTCGTATCAGCTTAAATTCAATATGTCGCCCACGCTTAGCAAAGTTGTCCGCCACTTCCCGGAGTCCAGATTCGAACTGCTCGACTGCACCATAACTACGGGGATAGTGTAGCCTAATGAGACGCAATGACGGCGTATAGGCATCGGTATTCACGCACTTGAGCTGAGAGATTAGGTATAGAGTGGGTGTTCGTGAAGTTAAGAAAAATGCAGTTGGATTGAAAATTGTGAGCGTTTTCAGTTGCTCACAATCCCTCACTAGCGGGTAATTGGTGTGCAATGCATATTTGTCAAAGGGTTGAATCAAACAGAGCTCTTTTATTGCAGGGAATTGGGTAGCTGTGCAGAGCGCGGCTTCATCTCCACGGATTGTGAGGGTCTTCAGTGCAGGACAAGAGAGAATGGAGAAAATGGGAAATCCGTAGGTAGCCAGCTCCGAGTTGTGCTTTAGTGTCAAGAGTAAGGGAAAGGTGAGAGGTCGGGTATGTGGCAGTGGTCCCCAGGACTTTATCCTGCAGCGTGTGTACTCTAGATATTTCAAAGTAAACCTTGCCGCTTCTAGAAATTGCAGTAATTGCGAAGGCCCCGTGAAGGTACAGCCCCTGAGTACCATCCTCTGGACACGGTTCATGACACGAGGGCACTTGTCGAAGGCAAGGCCGCGGAACTCGAGATGAAAACGAGCAACAGAATTTATCTGCCTAGTTTGTCTGCGTGTAAAGAGCCGGTGGCAGAGAGATGTGATATAGGCCATCGCCTCGAAGTCGTATGAAGGATGGTTAAGGTGACAATTAGTGAGAGACAGATGCCGAAGGCAGGGTAATGCAGGAGGAAGGTCGAATTTGGGAGGGGGAATTGCCGCATTGGGGATGGTGAGTCTCAGGTGAGTGATATATTTCAACCCGCCTTTCAGCATGCCCTTGAGTGCCCCAAATTGCTCCGGGCGGAGTAGTAGGGCAACAGTTTGCTTGGTTTCCCAGGCCCGCGCTCGCCATGCTGGCACGAGGTCGACGCATGGGCGATCGACAATGAGGTCTACTTCTATATAGGACCACAGCCACCTATGTGAGAGGCATAGTTGGTGCCACTGGCGACAAACGTGCGAGAACCCCCAGATCTGCAATCGATTGCCTGTATGTGAAGCAAGAGCGAGGATTTCGACCAGTACGTCATCGGAAACCCTCCGAATTGGCGCTATGAATAGCTTGCGTTTCTGGATCTCTTCCTCAAGAATTAGTACACGTCGTTGACGTTCGACGAGCACCTTCGAGGTAAGCTCTATGATCGAGTTTTCAGAGTCAAGCTCCCGTTGCAGCTCACCGATTATTGAATGAGTCTGGTCCTTTTCGGAAGGACTGGGAACTGCTCGCTCGTCGGCCGGCTTCCAGAGACTGGCAAGGTAGGTTTCCAACATCGCATGAATGGCTACAACAAATAGAGGAGCTCGCCCATCAGGAAAATATAAGGACGCAACGGACTAAACTGCTTTTCATTTCAACTCCTCAGCTATGAAGAAGCAGCGACTGCCAGAACAAATGAACAACAGTACCCAAAGAGAGGCGCAAAGGCAACAAAGTTCAAGGGTGAATAGGGGTACAGGGCAAGATAAGTCTGTGGTAGCGCATCGCCAAAAAGGGGATGGGACAAGTTTCGCAAGCGGCGAGCGGAGTATTATGGACATGAAGGGCGATCGGCCAATTATTAACGGTAATATGCAAGGTCCAGAGGACAACGTTGGGGATGAACGGGACCTCCGGCGAGTGCCGCAGAACCGATCACGACCACACAATGTTCATGGGTATTACTCTCAACCGAGGCAAATCACGTCCTAGGTTCATAGAGAGAACATGTGTCCTTTTAATGTCTTACGCAGACGGGGGTATTGGTCCAGATGTCCGTACAAGTGAGGAACGAGTTCCACGCCTTGATCCACTGCGCGGTCGTGCCAAAAGCGGCAGCGATGCCCTCGCAGGTGTCATTGGGCTTGCTGGTATAGGTTTGAGTGCACGTCTGTGGGTCGGAGGGACTCAACGAGGGGACGCAAATGTTGAGCGGCGTGCCGGCCCAAATATCCGTGCAAGTGACGTAGCCATTAAGTTGCTTGACTTGACCAGAGGGAAGAGCAAACTTGGCCTCGATGGACGAGCTGGAAAGGCGTGGTCAGTGACAAAGTCACAGGACGGACGTGGAAAGGGCCTACCATGTTTCACCGGCGGAGTTGCGATAGGTCTGGGTTGTGCATCCAGGGGCACCCTGTGGAGTCTTGTATGGCCCGTCAGGTACGCAGACCGGTGTGCCCGTCCAGATGTCATTGCAAGTAAGGAACGAATTATGCGCGTTGATGGTACCCGCAATGAGGTTAAAGGCGTTTTCGATGGAAGTGCAAGTGTCGCTGGGCTTGGAGATGTAGGTCGACTTGCAGGATGGGGTCGGAGTAGGAGTCGTGCTCGTGCTGCTACTAGGCGGGGTAGGCTTATAAGGACCATCGGGAACGCAGATGGGAGTATTAACCCAGATGTCATTGCAGTTGAGGAAGGTATTAGCGGCGTGAATGGTTCCGGCTTGAAGATTGTTTTGATTCTCAATAGAGGTGCAAGTATCTCCAGCCTTGGAGGTATACGTAGATTTGCAGGTAGGCGTTGATGGGGGTTGGGGGGTCCACGAGCCGCCACAATACCAGGAGCTGTCGCGCGTGCCGTAACCACCGACCAGGTCATAGGCGGGAAGATCGGTGCATTGAGCGACTGTCAGGAGAGGGAAGCCTCGGTCGGCAAGGGTGTCGACGGTTCCACCATTGAGTGCAGCATTGGCTGCCCACTGGAGAGTCTCGTGAGACAGCGTGAGATGGGGGCTGGTGTTGGGCTGATTAAATGCGAGGTTAAAGTAGAAGTCGACCGAGCCTTGCTGGTTTCCGCCTTGAGAATCACCAGAATCGAGATCCCAAAGTACAATCGTTTTTCCATGCTTCTGCTGGATGTAGTTGGCAACCTCCTCGTTGATACTACCGTAAGGTGGACTGTAGGATACGGTTAGATAATCTGATGGTTTGAATCGATGACTTTTGCGAACCGAAGAAACTTGGGCCGGACACCAAGGATCTTTACAATCGCCTCGTCAAGACGCTGAATTTCGTAGTCGATCTGATCATGGCTGAGAGACTGGAGGTTGGCATGACTCCAGGTATGAGATGCTGAGGAATTGGCTGATGAGTGAAATGTAAGGTGGTCGCTAAGAAAAAAACGTGCCAATCTGCATTCCATGCTCGAATGCATAGCGAAGACGTTGAACATTGGCATCGTCGTAAATGCATGACCAATTGTCTCCGTTCACGACTGATGAAGGGAAGTCAATACAGGTAAGGCTGAACTGGAGAAAGCGGGTGCGACTGGAGAACCAGAGAAAGATATGATAGGTCCCACAGACCAAATACAGAAGCAAAATTACCCACAGAAGGATGTGTGAGCATTGCGACTGGAAAACTTGTTGACGATGTTGGTATTATAAATCCATGGGCCATCATCCCACGTGTACGCGAAACCATGGTTGCATTGGCTGACGATCTCAGCGAGGCCTCGCTTTTGCTTTTCAGCAGGAGCAGCAGAGGCCACTGCAGCTCCTAGCAGGAGGGAGAGGGCAGTCGTGAGAAGGGTCATTCTCGATCTGATGCAGGGACGTGTGTTAATGGTGTGGAGTTGAGGTTGATTTTATCGGTTCTGGTGAAGAAGTGTCGAAATCATTACACCTCACACTCCCGACGTCAAGGGCGCGAGCACGTACAAGTCGATAGGAAGTGGAGGACGTTGTGATACGAGAGGATAGGGGATAAAAGAGCGGAATTTCAAGGAGCGACGGGGGTTTAAGGATGGGAGATGGGAGGGACCTTGTTCTCCACGGGAACCTTCATTCACCGCGGCTTTAAAGGTGGCGGTTATCATTGGTGGCACGAGTGAGAGTGAAGGCCGAGCATCCCTAGCGAGGTTAAGGTGTTGAGCTGTTTCATGTACAGTTGACGCGGTGACCGCCCGACGTGAGAAACCTTGTCGAGGCTAGGTACGACGGCGTGCCTCAGCTGACCTCTTTGCTCCACCCTCCAGAAGAGTAAACTAGACTCAGTTGCCCGATTTACGCGTCCAGCAGCACCTCTACACGTCATGGTCCTGGCTGACGGACGAGCGGAAGAACCTGCGCGGGCGGCAAGAAGGAAGGTGGTATTCTTGTTCCTTGTGACTTGTCATGTTTGGCGTGGTCATGCTTCCTCATGCTTCCTCAACGTCACGGAGAGTTCAAGTCTGAAGCAGCTGTTTGAGACGTATCACCCCGCTGATCGTCTCCGTTTAGAGATTAACCCAAGTCCAAGTTTCAATAACATAACACTGGTGTTCCCAAAAAATTCAGCACACGGCTAAGCTGTTTGCGTACGGCTGGCGGTCTCCACATATAATATCTTTGTACAACAATAAACTGTCAGATTGTTGGGTGGAAAAAAGGGGCCAGGTCCAGACTGAAGCGGAGGCATCTGTTTCAGCACAAGGCAACCGGCAAGGTGCAACCGTGTGCAACCAAACATTCATCCTCTCGAACACACGAAATACGCAGAGTAGATGGCTAGGAAATGACGTGACTCTCTATGATTCGTATTCTACATCGTGGTTTGCGCCTTTGTTGGAGAGGGACGCGAGATGGAGAATGGTCGTGCCCCTGGAGCAAGGCACCAGAGAACCATGGAAGTCGCAACGGACGAGCACCGTTATCTTTTAATCCCAGTAATGCCTATTGTTATGCGTTGGTCGAATGAACCAAGGGTAGGACGATTCCTTTTTCCCTTACTGGAGGGACTATGTCCTAACCTCTCTTGAAGCTGTGTTGCTATGGCGAACTCCCATTGCCAGCGAAGGAGCCATATCGTGTCCTTTACTACGGCAATTCCGCCACCTAGCCACACGGCGCGGCTTTTCGAACAAAGTCTCCCGTCCTCCGTCGTCATTTTTCCAGCTGGACCTACCGTGGAGAGAAGAAAGCGACACACCAACTATTAGAACAAGCGTTACTCTCTCGCCTGGGCGCTGTCAGCAGAAAAGGTACCAGGATTGGATGCGTGTTTTCCTCTTTCTTCCGCTGGACTAACGAGTATTTGCAGTGTGCTCTCTTGTTACGACCTCATGATACAAGATAGATTCGGCTCTTCTGCATATCATATCCCAAAACCACACACATGCCGCGCTGACATATTCCGTTATGGCACTTGTGATTTCTTCGATACCTCCTAGTTTCACTACTCGCAGTGGAGTCCACCTTCGTGTCGTTGCCTCTTTACCACCCAGTCTCGGCTGGTGCACCAACAGATTCTCGACTGGTTGTAGTTCGCAGACGACACCTTGCGTCTACACACTCACCCCCCTCATCACTCACAACTGTCCGTAGCACCTCCCCCCCGTTGCCAGCGAATCGACTAGCAAACGACCGACTACGCACTCGGTAACAAGGCCATTCTCCCAGGCGCAGAACCTACAGGAAACTGCTCGATAATGGCCCAAATCGTTCGCTCTTACTCTCGTCCACGATGGTCGAGTCGAATCTGATTCCGCAGCCAATTTTGCCCACCCTCCTGCCCGCCGGCCTCGCGGTCGTCTTCACCTCTCTCCTCGTTCCTCGTCAAAGACGACTCCAGCGACAACAAATTGCTCGGCGAGCAGTAATTGCAGCTCGCCAGCTACCCACGACAGGAAGTCGGCCTGTGAGAAGCAGCGCGAATGGTATACGTGTGACGCCTTGAATTCGGTATTACATTGCTGTATTTGCTACGTCTCCTTATCTCTCTCCTTTCATCGCTGTTGTCGGGATATATGACTCTCGCACCTCACTGAGTAAAGCAATTGTGGTGATTTTCGCCCCTTGTGGTGATTTTTGTGGTGGTTTCCACCACAAGTCCATATCGCCACAAATACTTGTGGCGGTTTTCACCATAAGTCCAAATCACCACAAATACCTGTGGCGGTTTTCACCACAAGTCCAAATCACCACAAGTATTTGTGGTGATATTGTTCAAGGTTGGGTCAAAGGTCAAGGAGCACTATGAGAGCATCGTGGGTGGGGCAAACATGTTCGGTAGCATGTGTACATGGCATCTAGAGTGTTTTTACAAGTAATAGAGGAATATTTCAGGTAAACCAAAAGGGAAGGAATGACACAAGAAGCGTAAAATAAAGTGTCCAAAAAGGAAGAAGATGCAATCTAATTGCCTCGATCGGCAAACGAGGCACATTGCACCGCTTGTAGACGGTCAATGATGCCGTACCGCCCATCGTCGCGAAAGGAATAGGTCCGACCAACAACAGCCTTGATGAAAGAGATGTCTACTAGTGCCGAATTGTGATTGAGTCGGGAATAGTAGACTTTTTCAACCGATGCGTCTCTTCCATGGGTGATGCACGGTTTGATGAGGGCAACAACAATCGTTTCAACTTCTCCATGGGCGCAATACAGCTCAAGGTCTGGAACGGGCGTCATTTGCAGCGCCCATATCTCGTCGAGACGGCCATAGTGAATCGTCGGTTGCTGTACATCTTGCCCGGGTAAGAGGACGTGATACCTGACATAGTTGGCTCGTCTCTGGTATTTCT
>Ga0307513_10012969_pt1 | contig 10249 bp, 9 predicted proteins | sample 15_EM_MG_FD_202174 | JGI IMG/M metagenome (GOLD analysis project Ga0307513, IMG submission 202174) | Populus trichocarpa ectomycorrhiza microbial communities from riparian zone in the Pacific Northwest, United States - 15_EM | ecosystem: Host-associated > Plants > Roots > Unclassified | place...
TCAGACGTAAAGCACCAACACAAAATCAGAATATTGCAGTTTCCTTTTTGTGTTTTTTTACTGCAAATCAGTAGGGATTTGCGTCCTAGGATTAATGCATTGAATCCTTCCTAAATAGAGACATATTTAGACTATATGTAAGCCCTTCTAATGACCTAACTAGGGGGAGGAGAGCAGAAAAATAAGAGAAAAAACAGAGAGAAAAGAGCAGCGAAAGAAACAGCCAAAGACAGACAAGAAAAACGTAAGAGAGGCAGAGTAAAAAACGCAGCAAATAGAGGGAGCTTTCATTCTTGCATTCTGGTGTTATTGTGAGGAAAGAGGAGAGAAAGAATACAAGACGGAGAGGGAGCTTTGCTGCTAAAACCTTGACAGCAACGTTTGCTTGGTTTTATTTCATCTTATGCAGAAAAGAACACAGTGATACCTGCAGGTAAGTCTTAACTTTCCCCTCCTTTGCTGCCTTTAAATCTTTTGTACCTGTTTTTGTTTTTGTTTTGCACATTAGTTTTCAATTTTAGACTGTACAATGCCCACTTGCTTTGTGTTGTTCCTGCCGTAGTTTTTTGTTTTGGATGGGTGACTATGTTAAGATTTGGCTAGCCTTTGGTGTTCTTTTTTTATCTCCTTTCTTTCGCTGGTTCAGAATTAAGGAACCGGGGAAGGGGGCTGTTGTTTTCTTCATCAGCAACTCCCTTTTATGTTCGTGTCCTTCCATTTTTTTTATTTGAAAGAGCCGGCCAGGTCTTGCTTTGGTTTCTAGTCCATGATATATATATATGTGTTATAAAAGCATGCCGTCCCAAGCTCTTCTTTTTTTTGGTATGAAACTAGCATGGCAGTTTTTTCTCCCGGTTTGTTAAAAAGAAAATAGGTCATGAGTCATGGTCACATGCAGTAGGATTTTGATTTAAAAATTTCAGTTTCAAAACTTTGGCTCCCTCATGCATACGAGTTTAGTCCTTTCCAGTGTACAACATTTTAAGTTGATTTGGCTTTGAACGATTTTTTGTTACGAATTGTTTCAAGTTTCTCGTAGTTCTTGTAATATGAATCATGGCTTGCTACTTTTCATTTTGGTGTTTACGTCTAATTATGATGTTTGTGTTTTGACAAAAAAATATATAAAAAAAATGTTTTCTTGTGTGTTGCATACGGCCAACACCCTAACATGTTTTGAACGTTTTTTTATATACAAAAAATATTGGAAGTTTTAAAAAAAATGTGTTTTCGCATGGATTTCTTAAACACAACAAAAAATTATTTTCTTGCATTTCTGGATTTTACAACATGTTTGTAAAACTCCAAAGGGTATTGGCCAATATTCCAAAAAATATAAAAATCTTATTTTAGGGGGGAATTCATCTATTATTCACCGCTAATGTTTGGATAAAGAAATCCTTAAAGGACGAATATCCAAAATATTATTGGGAATAATTGGTTATTATTCACTGTTAATATTTGGATAAAGAAACCCGGAGTGGTAAATATCCAAAATAATTTTCTAGGAATAATAAATCCGCACATATCCTTGAAAGAAGCCTTGATTATAATCGAGGACATTTCAATTTTTTACTCCACGGTTCACGAGCCGTGAGAGTATAAAACACTATGACAAAAAAAATAGATTTTTAAAGCACCCTAGATTTCTAAATTTTTGTCTCTCCTCCTTGTGATTTACGAGTTGCAAACTCTTGAAATACCAAGGGAAAAATGAGCTTGTTAAGCACATGGAATCTCCTTGGATTTCTATCTTAATAAATTTAGTGAGAATCAAACCTAGAAAAACTGATGGGATTAGAAAACACCAACACCATAGCAGATTATAAAGCAAACCAAACACCAAGCAGCTTACCTTAGGTAGGGCGTACTAGGGGTGCTAATACCTTCCCTTTACGCAACCAGTCCCTTACCTTAGAATCTCTGAAAGACCAGTTAGGGTTCCTAGTGACCAAATACTAGGTGGCGACTCCCCTTTTACAATAAAACAAAAGACCCCGAAATCAATTGAGGATCGTCGCGACACCGCGCTCCGCTCGCGAGGGTGCGACAAGATGGCGACTCCAATGGGGACGTAGGACTAGGCTTGATAATTTGTTTGTTTATGCTATGTGTTATTGGTTTTTGTTTTCTTATATGAATGATACTTTGTTTTAAAAGTTTTAGCATGCATCTTTACATTCTGTCATACATGGTATAATTATGCATCACTTTATTATTATTATCTTTTTGAGGACACACATTTAACTTTAAGTTAAGTGGGGAACTAGCAGCTTGCCTTATGACTTGAGTCAAGGTTTAAGTTTGTGTAAACCCCAACTCTTTGCTGAGTGTTTAGACTGATAGTGATTGGTACATGTGCCATCCCACTATCTGCTGAACCCCCATATTGCCTTTACGAGGGCAATCACTGGGACAGCAAGAGACCCTTTTTTAGAGACCAAGTAGTAAACTTACCCTATGTCTCGCGTAAAGAAACTAGAACCTATCCTTAGGTTGTATGCTCCATAATATCTTTTGCATCAAAACAAGTCTAACCCCAAAGCATCTTGAATTGCAGGACTTGTGAACAAAATGACCACCATCACTAAATCTTCCATCATAGAGTATGGGCAAAATTCTGAATTGTCACAATTGACTGAAGGAGACTGTCTTAGAAGCGATGCTAAGAAGATGTCACCAATCAAGAACCTGAATTGCATTATGAATGAGGTGAACAAGTTAACGACTCACTTTCAGAATGTGGATAAGGATGCATTTTTTAGTAAATACGGACGTTTGATGGAAATTGCAAGGGTATAAGTTTTAAGCCCAGCTGTACGAGCCATAGTTCATTTTTGGGATCCATACTACCGGTGTTTTTCTTTTGGAAGCATAGACCTATGTCCCACTATGGAGGAATATGGGATATTGACTGAGTTTCCAAACAATCTGTATCGGATTTATTTGCCTTTGAGATCTGACAAGATCATCCCCGAACTGTCAAAACTGCTCAGAATCTCAAACTTGGAAAAGTTTTTGGAAAAGAATGCTACCGGTCTGAAATGGAGGATGCTAGAAATTGAACTGGAAAAGAAGTCAGGATTAGAAAAAGAGAGATTGATTGCCTTGTGCATATTTGGCCTTATGTTGTTCCCAAGTCAGACGAGTGTAGTGAGTTTGGAGGCCGTTGCTGCTTATATAGAGTATGAGAATACACAAATCAATCGAGTGGCTGCTATTTTAGTTGAAACCATCTTGACGCTTAATCATTGTAGGAGGACCGGAAAAGGAGCAATGAGATGTTGCATGTAGTTGTTGTATATCTGGATGGTTAGCCATGTCGAAACAAAAAAACCTGTCTTCAATAATTTTTGGTGGTTCACCCAAAGACCCCTGAAGTTGGTAGAAGAAGAAGAATGGGGAGATCTAGACAACCAAGGTTGGGTTGACAAATTAAAAGGTTTGCCTAATAGTGATTTCAAGTGGAGAGCCCCATGGGTAACGACAGTGGAAGTCCTAATGAGTTGTGGACAGAGACGTTGGGTGCCATTGGTGGGGATTACAGGTTATGTGAGTTATGCTCTTGCCCTGGTCATAAGGCAACTTGGGGGCATGCAGTTTGTTCCAAGGACTATGGGAATTGCTCAATTCTTTGGTTTGTTCAAAGATCCCATTGCACAAGAAGTTTTGGAGATCATCAAACAAGATTGGAAGCATCTAGTTTTGGTTGAGATAGAAGGTTTAAAGGATCCAAGTGTAAGTGAAGGATATGCAAGATGGAGAGATTTAGCAGCTTCAGCCATGCCTTGTGTAGGAGTCAAATCTCCCCAAACTGTAGAAGAGCCTATTAAGAGGAAAATGGTCAATAATGAAGAGGAGTTGAGAAGACAAGTGGAAAAACTTCGAACAGAGTTGAGCAAAAGTAGAAACGATAAGGCAATGTTGGAAGAAATGATGTTAAAAGAAGATAAAAGGAGAGCATTTCTAGATGAGCAAATACAATCTAAAGATGCGCGAATAACAAAGCTTGAGTTAAAGCTGGGCGAGGAGAAGATTACTAGGGAAATAAGTGAGAAAGAGCTAAGAGGGATGAGTTTGGATTGGATGCAAAGTTGCTCTGAACTTGAAGCAATGGAGATTGACTTTAACGATTGCCAGGGAAGTGCAAAATATTTCCAAGAAAAATTTGCACAAGTCCAGTTCGAATTGATGGATAGGATTGGGAAGTATGAGGATTTGAACAACAAATATATGGAGTTGGGAAGCCGTTCGATGGGGATTGCAAAAGAAAGTAAAAGGAAAGGTTTTGAGGATATTGAAACAGAATTAGCCGTTAAGAAGAATGAGATAAAATTTATGAGGATAAAACTTGACAAGGAACGTGAAAAGGTGAAGTATTTGGACGAGAAGCTAGCAGCAATGGAAAAACACAAAGATCAAATCGACGCCAACAACGCTGCTTTAAACAGAACCAATATGTTTCTCATAGAAAAGATGACCAAGACAGATGAGCAAATGGACGAAGCTGCTGCACATGCTCGGATTATTAGAATCAATGCGCGAAATGTGGGAGGGGACATCATTCGCTATCGCCGAAGCCTAGCTGAAACCGATGCCTTTCTAGGGAAGATTGAGAACCGCGACTTTGCCTTTTTACCTTTGGGTAGAGAGTTTATGGAGGAAAGGGATTAATATGTTGTATTTCCTTTTTTATTTATAAATGTAATAAACTTATCAAGCATTAATGAAAAGGGCATTGACCCATCTTCTTATGCAAAATCTGTCTCTTGGTAAATATGATTCAAGCAAACGACTTGAAAGGCAGTACTCCTAGCAATGTGACAAGAGAATCTATGTTGTTGTGGTGGCTATTATTCGTTCACAAGAAGGCTGCATCCATACCCAATATACAAAGCATTCTCATCACAATCATGCATTTTCTCATACATCTATACACGCATCTCTAGACTAAGAAACATAGGTCCCCCTTCTAGAATCCACAACACTCAACAAAGAAAAAGGATTGAAAACAAAGAAAGGTCACAACTAGAAGCTCAGTATCAAAGAGAGATTGAAGGAGTTCGGAATGATGTAGCGCACCTGACCAGTTTGCTCGAGCAAATGTTGAGAGCCAAATATGGAGAGGGAACGTCTACTCAACCTGATGAAGCACCACCAGCAGCTCAAATCTCTGTCGCACCTATAAACATGGGGGCAAATACACCATATAAGCAGCATCCTAATCCCACTCGGCCCATCCAAATCCCTATTACAATTGATTTAACAAGCAAGGATCCACAGGACGTTAGATTCTCTGATCATGTAGGGTATGATAAATAGACTACGCTAGAAGAGAGGCTAAGGGCAGTTGAAGGAAATGATTTATTTGACCCAATTAGGGCTGCTGAAGTATGTTTGGTGCCTAACATCGTAATTCCAAAGAAGTTTAGAGTGCCGGAGTTTGTTAAGTATACCAGAATGGAATGCCCAAAGACCCATCTTCGTTCCTACCATAACAAGATGGCAGAAGTTATCCACGATGATAAATTGCTAATTTACTTCTTCCAGGATAGCCTGACAGGATCGGCCCTCAGCTGGTATATGAGGCTGGACAACATTAGGATCAAGAAATGGACAGATCTGACGGATGCTTTCTTAAAACAATACAAGTTCAATCTTGAGATTGCTCCTGATAGGACCAGTCTGATTACCATAGAGAAAGGAACTCAAAAGTCCGTGAGGGCATATGCTCAAAGGTGGCGAGACCAAGCTATCAATGTACAACCTCCATTAATAGAGACGGAGATGGTAACACTGTTTGCCAATACTTTTAGGGCCCCATACTATGAACATCTTATGGGTAGCTCAGCCTAGCATTTCTATGATGCTGTGCGAATTGCTGAAAGGATTGAGCAAGGAATCCGAAGTGGGAGAATTGCGGAACCTATAGAGAAGAGGGGGTTTTTTTAGGAAGAAGAAGGAAATTAAGGTAAATAACCTAGAAGACAGTTATAAAGGGAAAGGCAAAAACTACCAAAACTACCAAACACCTACCTCCCAAATCACGAGCATCAACTTTTCCAAACCCTCCGTCCCAAACCAACCCCATCAAACAAAATTCCCCACCAATAACCAAAACAATTACCAAAGGAGAGACAACCGACAACTAGAAGAACAATTACCACCTTTGCCAATAACCCTAAAGGAGTTATATGCCAAGTTGCTAAGTATTGGGCAGATAGCTCCCCTACCATTACCTCCTATGCAACCGCCTTTCCCTACCTGGTACAACCCCGAGTTGACTTGTGAATACCATGCTGGTAATACGGGTCACAGCATCGAAAACTGCATAGCTTTTAAGAAGAGGGTATCGCAGCTGATCAAAATCGGATGGGTCACTTTTGAAGATTCGCCTAATGTGAACTCGAACCCTCTACCCAAACATGTTGTAGGTGGTAGTGGAGTGAATACTATGGAGGTCAGTAGCAAAAAGAAGGTGCTAAGAGTGACCATGGCAAGGCTGTATGAAATGTTGGTATAATCTGGACATTTGGAGAAACCATCTGAACATTGCATGAGGGAAGATGATTTTTGCCCATTCCATAAAAAGAAAGGGCATCACATTGATTAATGCATTGAGTTTCATCAAAAGGTTGTGAGAATGTTGACTTTAGGAGAGTTAAGGATTGAGGCTGCAAAAGATAACGAAGAGATAGAGATGATAGAGAATCGGGGGAAATGCAGAGTCCAATCAACAGCTAATGGGCTCTCGAAATTGGTATTAACTAAGCCCTCATATGCAAACAAAGTAGACTATGGAGCGATGCCCGGAGATTATGGTTATACCTCGAATATCGAAACTCCTTTGTCGTTGTTCTGAAATGAGATAAGTGGGCTAACTCGGAGTGGTCGTTGTTTCACACCCGAAGAACTAGAGAAGCAAAGAAAGGCTAAAGGCAAGGAGGTGTTGGACCTCGATAAATAGCTTGAGGTAAATAAACCTGTGACTGAGGAAGAAACAAATGAGTTCCTGAAATTGATGAAGCATAGTGAGTATTGTATAGTGGATCAGTTGAAGAAAACCCCTGCCAAGATCTCCATCATGTCATTAATACTCAGCTCCGAGCCGCATCGTAATGCTTTGCAAAAAGTACTGAATGAAGCCTACGTACCCCAAGATATTGAACAAAAAACTATGGAGCATCTAGTAGGGAGGATCCATGCTGCCAATTACTTATATTTTACGGAAGATGAACTTGACGCTCAAGGAACGAGACATAACAAGCCCTTATATGTCACGGTCTGATGCAAAGATTGTCTCATTGGTAAAGTTCTCATCGATAACGGCTCAGCCCTTAATGTGTTACCAAGGCATATGCTGGATGAAATGCCGGTAGATCCCTCACACATGCAACCCAGTATGATGATGGCTAGAGCGTACGATGGCTCGCCAAGGCAAGTGATAGGGACAACTGAGGTCGAACTAGCTGTGGGTCCACAAGTCTTTCTAGTAACCCTTCAAGTGATGGATATCCACCCTTCCTATAGTATGTTGTTAGGAAGGCCATGGATACATTCTGCGAGAGCTGTCACCTCCTCCTCGCTGCATCAATGTTTGAAGTACATTGCCAATGGTGTTCTGGTTACTGTTAAGGCTGAGGAGACTATATCAATGGTAAGAAATGTGGCGGTTCCATTCATTGAAGCTGAAGATTGTAAGGATGGAAACCTTCATGCATTTGAAGTTGTGAATACCGAGTGGGTGCCCGAGAACACTGTGGTGAGGAAACCAGAAATCTCAGAGGCCACCAAAATGGCCGCTAAAAGCTTTTTGAAGCACAAGATTCCTTTCCCATATGACATCGAGAAAGGCAGACTTGAATGGATTGATATAATTAAGCTGAAAGCTGCAGAATAGAGGTTTGGGCTTGGATATAAGCCCAAGAAAGAGGATTACAAGCGAGCTGCTGGTGCAAGAAGGGAGAAAAGAATGGCTAGGATTGAAGGAAGGAAGCCTGAAGAAGAAAGCTTAGTCATCCCTCCAATCAGGATTTCTTTTCCAGAGGTCGCATATGTGATACAACCTGATAAGGGACATGGAAACCTTCTTCAGAAGTTTTTTTCAATGAACATAAACACTTTGGAGGAAGATCAAGTCGAGGATATTGCTAAGAAAATTGAATCTGGAAGAAGGGATGAAGAGCTACCGCAATTAACCATCTACACTCTAGAAGAATTTACCGCCAAGACTTTTGTTCAAAAGCTAGCCGAAGGAGAGAAGTTCCAGAATTGGGAGACCCAAGAAGCTCCATTGGTTCACAAAATATAATCAACAATGATTGTTGGATTATAGTTTTATCTATGTTGTTTACCTTTTTCTATTTTGTTTTTATTCATTGACAATCGAAGCTCAAGATGTCAATTGGATTTTATTTTTGTTTTTGAGCCAATCTTTTCCTTTTAATGAGATCATGCATTTTCAAAAATTCATCTTGATGTCTTACTATGCATTTACACATCACTTCCCGCTTTCAGGAACCCTGAAAGTGGATCCTCCACAACAACACCTGCACTTTACATTGAGAATGAATGGCCAAACTTTAAAGAATACATAGTAGCTGTAGAAGATGAGGAGTGGGAGGAGAAAAACATATGGGAATTCACAAAATTAATAGAACAACATGAACAGGCTTGGAGGCCCGCTAAAGAGGAACTTGAAACCATAAATGTGGGTAATGAAGAAATCAAGAGAGAGCTGAAAATAGGGACTTTGATCACCCCTGAAGAGAAAGAAGAATTGATTGCACTGCTCCGAGATTACATAGATGTCTTTGCCTAGTCCTACGAGGATATGCCTGGTTTGGATACGGATATCGTACTACATAGGATACCACTGGTGGAAGGATGCAAACCGATTAAGCAGAAGTTGAGGAGAACTCATCCGGAGGTCTTAATCAAAGTAAAAGCAGAAATTGAAAAACAATGGAACGCTGGTTTTTTGGAAGTAGTCAAGTATCCACAATGGGTGTCAAACATAGTGGTGGTACCCAAAAAGGAAGGTAAAATCAGAGTTTGTGTGGACTTTAGGGACTTAAACCGGGCTAGCCCTAAAGATAATTTCCCTCTACCACACATAGATATGTTAGTTGATAATGCAGCACGCAGCTCCACATATTCCTTTATGGATGGATTTTCGGGCTACAATCAGATAAAAATGGCGCAAGAGGATAAGGAGAAGACAACCTTTGTAACACCATGGGGAACATTTTGCTACAAAGTCATGCCATTTGGTTTAAAGAATGTTGGGGCTACCTACCAAAGGGCTATGGTGACTTTGTTTCATGACATGATGCACAAAGAGATTGAAGTATACGTGGATGACATGATTGCTAAATCTAGAGAGGGAGAGAATCATGTCCAAATATTGAAGAAATTTTTTGAAAGACTAAGGAAATATAAGTTGAGGCTTAACCCGGCGAAGTGTTCGTTCGGGGTGAAATCTGGGAAGTTGTTGGGATTTGTGGTGAGTGACAAAGGGATAGAAGTGGATCCCGACAAAGTAAAGGCTATTCAATCTATGCCACCTCCCAAGACTGAGAAGGATGTGAGAGGTTTCTTAGGAAGGTTGAATTACATTTCTCGGTTTATATCCCAATCAACCATGACTTGTGACCCGATCTTTTGTTTGTTAAGGAAGAAGAACCCTGGAAATTGGAATGAATAGTGCGAAGAGGCTTTTGAGAAAATCAAGCAGTACTTGTTGAATCCGCCCCTGCTTGTTCCTCCTGTACCAGAAAGGCCATTGATATTGTACCTAACAGTAACAGAAACAGCAATGGGATGTGTGCTTGGGCAACACAATGAAACCGGAAGGAAGGAAAGGGCCATTTATTACCTGAGCAAGAAGTTCACTGAATGTGAGTCTAGGTATACTGTGATTGAAAAGCTGTGTTACGCACTGACATGGGCTGCAAAGAGATTACGTCAGTATATGTTGTATCACACTACATGGTTAATTTCCAAATTAGACCCGTTGAGGTACATTTGTGAAAAACCCTATTTATCGAGCCGAATTGCAAGATGGCAAGTTCTATTGGCTGAGTATGACATAGTATATATGACAAGGAAAGCCGTGAAAGGGAGTATTATTGCCGATCACCTAGCTGACCATGCTATGGAAGATTATGAGTCATTAGACTTTGACTTTCCCGATGAAGATGTGCTTGCAATCGAGGAAGAGAAATCAGATTGGTGGATTATGTACTTT
>Ga0307513_10012971_pt1 | contig 10249 bp, 12 predicted proteins | sample 15_EM_MG_FD_202174 | JGI IMG/M metagenome (GOLD analysis project Ga0307513, IMG submission 202174) | Populus trichocarpa ectomycorrhiza microbial communities from riparian zone in the Pacific Northwest, United States - 15_EM | ecosystem: Host-associated > Plants > Roots > Unclassified | place...
GCCGGGACCACCAACTCGGCGGCTCCGGGCTGGTATTTCGCGGAGAAATCGAAGAACGAGCTTGGGCCACCGACGTTGATCTCCAATGGGGGTCCCACGAGGACCTCACCGTCGGGCTGCTGGAGGAGCCCGAGGTCGATCTCGCGCCCCGGAACCGCGGCCTCGACCAGAACCTTGGTGTCGCACTCCCGCGCTGCGTCGATCGCCGCGGCCAGCTTGTCCCAATCGTCGACCCGCGAGACGCCGACACTGGACCCGCTACGAGCCGGCTTGACGAACACCGGCAGACCCAGGCGGGCGCGGTCGGCCGGGCCGAGGTCGCCGTCCGGAGCGCGCAGCACGATCCCGTCTGCCACCGCGATGCCCTCGGCACCGACGATCTTCTTGGTGAATTCCTTGTCCATCGCGGTCGCGCTGGCCAGCACTCCGCTGCCCACATAGCGAACGCCGGCCAATTCGAGAAACCCTTGGATGGTGCCGTCCTCGCCATAGGTGCCGTGTAGGCAGGGGAACGCCACGTCCACCGACTGCAGGCGGTCGAGCGCGGCGAAGAGGCTGTCCGCCGGCGATGGGCGGTCCAAGCCATCCTGGGATGTCATGGCGTCGAGCGCGGCGACGTCGAGCGCCGCCACGGGACGGTCGATCCCGACCAACCATTCACCCTCGCGCGAGATGCGGATCGGCACCACCTCGTAGCGGGCGCGATCGAGGAACCGCAGCACGCTCACCGCCGAGCGGCAGGAGACGTCGTGTTCCGCGCTGCGCCCGCCGAAGATCACTGCGACCCTGGTCCGGGTCTCGTCCTGCCTGCTCACGGCCGTCCCCGCCGCGGCAGCACACCATGATCAGGCCGGACTGCCGATATCTGCATCTGATCATCATTGGCGGCGGGGCATGTTGTGCACGTCAGTGAAGGCCTTATGGATCCTTTATCCCGGGCGCACCAGCGCAACGCCGACGCGCCACCGCGCCGGCAGGCCGTCTCGGCTCGTCCGTCGGCAACGCTTACCTAACCGGGGTCGAGGACGTACCCGAGAGACGCCCGGGCCGCCGTGGAGGAAGTACCGGTGGCAACGGCCAAGAGTGCGGCTCGCCAGGCCGCGGCCAGTATGTCCGCGGCGGGCGCCTTGTGCTTCGTCAGCAACGGTCGCAGTGCGGTGGCGACCGGGTCGTCGCGCTCCACCGGTGGCTGCTCGCCAAGGATCCGGCTCACGGTGAACCGGACGGCGGCGTCGAAGGCCACCAGGAGCGCGGCGCGCACCGCGGGGTGCCCTCGGTTCCCCGCCGCGGCGGCGGCTCCCTCCATCCGTTCGACGATCCGCTTCTCCATGTCCTCGCGGACAGTCAGGTACAGGCCCAGCTTCGAGCCGAAGTGGTGGTACAGCGCGCCAGTGGTGACGCTCGCCTTGCTGGCCAGGTCGACGACGTTGACGGCCGCGTAGCCGGTGAGCTCGAACTGATGGATGGCCGCCTCGATGAGCCGAGCCTTGGCCGAGCCCGGGATCGGGACCCATTCGCGCATGCGGCGAGCATAACTGGTTGACGGCAGGACGTAACCGGTTTACGGTCGTGCGCATGAAATTGACGTTCCTCTACCAGCCCGTGAAGGACCTCAGGGAGTCGGTCGCCTTCTACCGCGACACGCTCGGATTCGACGAGTCCTGGCGGGAGGGTGAGTCGACCGTCGCGTTCAAGATCCCGGGTTCGGAGGTCGAGCTGATGCTCGATGTGCCACCGGACACCGGGCCGCGATGGGGAGCCGGCGGTTTCTACGCCGTCGACAGCGTGGACGTCTTCCGGCAGTCGCATCCGGAGCTCGACTGGCGGGGCGAGATCGAGATGCCGGGCGGCAAGGGTGCGACCTTCCTGGACCCGACCGGCAACCCTGTTCATCTGTTCGACCAGAGCACCGCCGGACCCGAGTGACGGTGGCCACGGCTGAGCTATCCGAGCCTTCCGACCCGTCGCCTGTCCTCAACGGCCGGCCAGGGTAATCGTTCGGTCGAACGCGACTGCCTGCTGCTGTGCGGCGGTCAGGGGGAACTTTCCGTCCGGCGGGTCTGCCTCGAGACTGACCGACAGCCACGAACCGTCCTTGCGCAGAACGGAGACATTGCGCTCTGCCGAGGTTGTCGAACCATTCCGCGAGGTGTTGGGGACAGTCCGGTACCGCTCGCCGCGCGGCTCCAACCGAGCGGCCACGAACTGCCGATACTCATCCTCGTCAGCCCGGTTCACCCCGCAGAGCCTCTCATCTGATCCACGTCCAGGGGACGTAGGTCCCCTCACCCCAGGGTTGCTCGCCGAACGGTTCATACTTCGGACACCGCCGTGTGACGACCCGTGGGACCGACATTTTCCGTAAAGCTGGCGCTGCGCCCGTACCCTGGATCGGGTGTTGAACTCTTCGGCCCCGCGCCTCGCCGCCCTGCTCGCCTCCGTCGCGCTCGGCGCGGCACTACTTTCCGGTTGCAGCAGTGACAACGTCGACTGCGGCCTCGACTCGTGCAACGTGACCATGGAGCGCAGCGTCGGCGCCTCGGCGAGCGTGCTCGGCGTAGAGGCGAAGTTCGTCAGCGCCGACGCCGACACGGTCACGCTCGAGGTGGCCGGCGAGCAGGTCCAGCTCACCAAGGGCCAGCAGGCCGTCGACGTGGGCGGGCTGCAGGTATCGCTGGACACCATCACCGCGGACGCGGTGAGCTTCAAGGTCTCGAAATAGCACATCCGGCTGGCATGTCGTCCACTACCCAGAACCTCCGGTACGCGGCGTCGCACGCCGCCGACGGCAATTTCTAGTGACTCCAAAAATAGCCATCACGATTGCGCCGAGAAAGAAGCCGCGGAGAATGTCATGTCGGCGAGAGGGAGTCGCCATTTCCGGATGTTCGACCGTCTCGTCGAGCTGGTCGATGCCCTCATCGGCGCGCGCAGGAGGACCGACAATCGATACCCGGTTCGATCTGGACTCTGGCGATATATACAGCGTGGCGGTCGTGAGCGCGAAAATCAGCGCACAGGCAGCTTGAACGACCAAGATGGCCGTATCCAACCGGGCGAGGCCATTGTCCGGATCTGGAGTGTCCGCGGTGAAGAAGGTGACAACGGCGAAGTAGAGGCAGTTGAGCAAGTCGCCGGCCACGCCACTTGGCGTGCTTTGCATTACGGTAAGCGCTCCGAATCGGGCGCCGTGCCCGGCGGAGAAGTAGAAGATCATGGCGCCAATTACCAGAGAGTAAATAACTGCACCGGCAAGTGTTTTGGCTTCAGCGAAGTAGGTGCCCGCACGGCGGGTTTCTGCATATCTACTGGCTCCGTGCCAGCCCAATCCATACGAGCCGATCCTGGCGTAAGACACGCAGGCCTCAGCATAGATCGCGATAAGCTGGAGCACGGCCAGGCCGGCCGAAGCCCACGCGAGGTAAACCACTATTCCCTGCGCGTCCTGCTTGAGTACCGGCGTGCCAGCGAGAAAGAGGTAGCCAACCACGTACAAGCCCACCGCGGTGAAGTCGTAGATCAGCGCACGGCCAAGGGTGATCATCCTGCCGATTAGCCGGCTCCGCCGGCGAGCAAATCTTAGGAGGCGATACTCCAATACGCCAAGCGGCAGCACCGTTTTACCTTTGGCTTCGTCAAGCAGCGTCCAGTAAACCGTTTCCGAAAAGTCGCCTTCCCGCTTCTTGAGCTCCGTACCGAACCCTTCGCCGTAGGCCAAGATCCATCTGATCGCAGACAGAACCCCTACGAACTTGAGGCATTGAAGGGCCAGCAGGATCACTCCCGCGACGACAAGTACGCGATGGAAGTTCAAGTACGCCGCCTTCCACCACTTTCGGCGCTGCTACGCCGGACCAGGCTTCGGTCGAGCAGATGCCCCACCTCGCCACGCCGAGCCTCACGCACTGAGTCAGGGCACCGTCAGGCTGTGGCGATGTCGAGGTTGAGCTGCTTGAACGGCGCGACACCGGGCAGAGCGACCACGGTCACGACAACGAGGGCTGCCACCAAAGGCTCGAGAAACCGCATTCCTGGACGCTAGTGCGGCCGGGCCGCAGGGCCACGCCCTTTCGGGCAGCCATCAGTTCCTGCTACCGCACACTCTCGGGCGGGGTGCCCGGGAGGTTCCTGGGGTGCACGGTCTCTTCGGCGGCCTTCAGCTGAGCTGTTCGGCCAGTCCGACGATGATGCCCTCGGGGCCGCGGACATAGCAGAGCCGATAGCTGTCCTCATACTGCGCCAGCTCACCGACGAGTTCGGCACCGTGAGTACGGAGGCGGACAACGACGTCCTCGATGTCGTCGACTGCGAACATGATGCGACGAATGCCCAGCGTGTTCACCGGCGCGTCCTTCGGCTCCGCGCTGATCGCCTTCGGCGTGTGGAACATCGCCAGCTCGATTCGGCCGTGACCGTCCGGGGTCCGCAGCATTGCGACGTCCTGTCGGACGTCGTCGATCCCGATGACACGCTCCACCCAACGTCCCTCGACCGGCCCCTTGCCCTCCAGTTCCATGCCAAGTTCGACGAAGAACGAGATAACAGCGTCAAGGTCGTCGACAACGATGAGGACGTTGTCCATCCGCTGGATCGTCATGCCGGGGTCTCCTTGTTGTGGTACGGCTGTCAGCCCTGGGGGCCGCCAGGTCGACGAGGCGGGCGGTAAACGCTGGAGTCAGCGACAGGCCGACCTCTTTCTGGGAAGTGCGTTACAAGAACTACGGTCCGCAATGGACACGGATCTCGCGACTCTAGCCTTTGGGCTCTTCGCACGGCGCCGCTGCGGCCCGCACACGAACAGCCGGAGCCTCGCCGGGGTCAACTACGACTGAGCACGGCACCATCCGAGAGTACGTCGGCGAGATCAGCGTCGACAGCGATGGTGGTCTTGCCGGGCAGGCTGTGAAGCTCGATGGACCGAACAACGGCGGAGCCTACGTGGACATCACCGTGCGCCACCGACATCTCGTCACCGATATGCAAGTCGCCGCCATCGAGTCGGCCGGTAACGAAAACCCACGGGCGATTCGAGATTCGGTGCACTGCCTCGACGATGAGCCGGGTCATCCGCGATTGCTCCTCCACGTGTCGACGAAGCCGTCCTCGGCCGCGTACGCCTCATCCTCCAACGGTCCCGTCACCGTCGTGACGCGCCCATCCTGATGCTGGAGGACGTGGACGCTTTCGTGCCCCAGCGTACGGATCAACGTCTCTTCGTCCTGGAAAGCTGCCGGACCGAGCTGAACACCGAACGAGTCGGTCCTGGCAACAGCTCCTTGGTAGTCAAGGTAGGCGATGTCGTCCGGGCTCTCCACGATCTCGACCGGAGACCCGCGGAAGTCCACGCCGGCCAACTCAGCATAGTGCTGGACGGTTTCAGCCGTACGCGGCAAACCGACGTCCTGGTCGAGGGCCTCGCGGTTGGACAGCCCGCCCGAACGCGAATGCAAGACAATGTTCTGGCTTGCGGGCACGTCCGGGATGCTGGTCGTCGGGTCGGAGCGGCTGAGCCGTCGCAGCGCCTGTTTGAGGGCGTCCAGTACGCCGGTCAGTTCGTCGAGTTTGCCGTTGAGGCGGCGCAGGCTGTTCAGCAGCGCCCGGACGAACTGTTGGATCTTGTTGACCCACTTCGCGACCAGTGCGGCGACCTGTCCGACCACTATCGGGGTGGCGAGGCCGAGGGTCAGGCCCGCCTCGGCCAGCCACTGCGGCAGCCGCGCTGCGAGGGTCGCCACGAACTGGGCGATCAGGTCACGAACAAGGCCGCGTACCAGACCGACCAGCAGGCCGGCGCCCTCGACGGCATACGAGATGGCCTGCGAGGCCGTGGCGATGCCCTCGACCGCGTCGAGTTGCCGGGCCGCATGGCAGCGGTAGGCGTCCCCGGACGCGCCGGACCAGCCAGCGGTCTGGGCCCGGACCGCGTCCGTGTATAGCTGGTGGGTGCCGGCGGCGCAGGCAGCGACGTTGCGCCAGGTCGCGGCGTGCGCGGCGACCTCGTCGGGATTGCCGGCGAGCCAATCCAACCCTTCCTGCAAGGGTTTGACGTTTTCCAAAAGCCAGCTGACGCCCCAGGCCAGCAGCGAGCCGAACGGGTCGATCACCGCGCCGAGCACGTCGAGGCCGCCGCCGAGTCCGCCCAGCGTGCCGTCCACCCAACTGTCGTCGCGGATGCCGTTGCTGATCTGCACGGCGTCCTCGACCAGGCCGAGCCCGGTGTACCAGGTCGTCGAGCTGTACGCCTCGGCGACCAGCGGATTGTCACTCACCGCGGTAGGACAGGGCCCGGGCCGGCGGCATCGTCCAGCCGGCGGGCGCTGCCGACGTCGGCGGCCTGCATAGCCGTCGCGGTCGCGTGCAGCTTCAACGCGGTCTCCCCCAGCGCGTCCACCGCACCGTTCATGACCTCGACAGCGCTAGCGAACAGTGGGCTCAGCAGGCCCGGCAGGAACTGGCAGAGCTGCCCGTACGCCCGACCATCCATGGTCACCTCACCCACCGCCGACCGGGCCCGCGTCATCTGATCGCAGGCCTCACTCACCACGGCGGCGTGCTGCAGCACCGACGCGGCCGGGAACTCCACCCCGGCACTCACCGGTTTTCATCGTCTCTCGGCGCGGGAAACCTGGTGTCGAACGAATGGACCACCGCCCGACCGGTCTCGCTGTCCTCGCCGACCGTCGCCCGCACCTCCTGCGCCACCCGACCGGACAGAGCGGCCTGAGCCCGCCGCATCGTCGACATGATCTCCTGAGCGAGACGCGGACCGGACAACTCGTGCACCCGGTCGTCCAAGTCGAGGCGCTCCACCTGGCCCGCCGCACCCACCGTCACCCGGATCGCGCCGTCGCGGCCCTCCGCCGAACCGGTCAACGCAGCCACCCGCCGCGACAACTCGACGCTGCGCTGCGCCCGCGCGTTAACCTGGGCGACCCAGGAATCCAGCCACTCCTCGGCGGCATCGACGTCGCTCACCAAGCCCCAATCTCATCGATGGCTGCCGACAGGATACCCAGTCCGGACCAACGCGACTTTGACCTTCGGGGATGCTCACGCGAGCGGTTGAACGATGCACTGCCGTCAGTCGTGGCTTCCACGACAGGTGTACGCCACCGCGACATGTCATAGCCGACCGATACGGTGGGACCCGCAAAGAACAAGGAGGACCGCATGGCGCATCCCGACAAGCCGTCGTTCGGGCTCGACGACTTCGGGCTCGACGATCGGATGCGGCTGTTCGGCTACGTCACCGCGGAGAATCGCCTTGCCTACCTTTGGGTCCTGCGCGCCTTCGACGCGGCTCGCGCCAGTTACCACGTGGTCCTGCATACCTCCGAGGTGGCGACGACCCTCGCCGACCTGGCCGTGGCGCAGCCGGACTGCCCGGACCCGGCCGTCCTGGAGTTGCCTCGCCTCCTTGACGCCCTGGTCGACTGGGGTGTGCTCGACCGCGGCCAGGACGGCGCCCGCGCCGCCACTCTCGCGGAATACCGCAACCGCCACTCGGTCTACCAGTTCACCGAGGCCGGCTACCGCGCGCACCGCGCCGTCGAGAGTGTCCTCGCGGCCGGCCTCGAGGACAGCACGCTGTCTCGGTTGGTCTTCGCCGACCTGCTCGCCGACCTCAAGGCGCTGACGGCCGCGAACACGGCCGGCGACGCCGAGGAGGTTTACCGCAAGCTCAACCGCCTCGACCGGGCCCTCGCCGACGTGGCGGAGCGGGCCGCCCGTTTCTACCACATGCTCAGCGACCTCGGCCGGACCCACGACGTGCGCCCGGAGGTGTTCCTGACCCACAAGGACGCCCTGCTCACCCATCTGCGGGACTTCCATGACGAGCTCCAGCGTTACACGCCTCGGCTGCGTGAGGCCGTGCACGAGGTGGAGGCCACCGGCATCGACCGCCTCATCGCGGCGGCCGCCGAGGCCGACGACCGACTGTTCGCCAGCCCGGTGGAGCGGCTGGAGGACTGGCGGCGCCGGTGGGCCGGGCTACGGTCGTGGCTGGCGCCGCCGGGCGCCGGCGCGCCGAGCGAAGCCGACCGGCTTTCCGGGGCGACCATGGCGGCGATCGGCGACGTCCTCGCCCTACTCCGCCGGGTGACCGAGGCCCGCCGCGGCGGCGTGAGCCGGGAGTCGCAGCTGCGGCATCTGGCCGCCTGGTTCACCGGCGCCGGGTCGGAGGAGGCGGCGCACGCCCTCTTCGACACGGTGTTCTCCCTCGGCGGGCCGCGGCACGTCGGGGTCGCGCACGACGACCCGGAGGCGATCGCGACCCGGCTGTCCTGGTGGGACGCCCCGGCGGTGGAGCTTTCCCGCACCCTGGTGCAGTCCGGCCGGGCGCCGGGCCAGGGCAACGGGCGGCCGGCGCGCGTCGAGCGGTCCGACGTGGCGCGGCGGCACCTGCGCGAACGCCAACTCGCCGACGAGCGCCGGCACGTCGAGGCGGCTGCGGCCCTCGCTGCGACCGATGCCGGCGGCGACGCCGCTCTCGACGACGAACAGGCGGCGGTGCTACGTCGGCTGCTCGACGTCGTGCTCGCGGCACGCACGGCCGGTCGCGTCGACGCGCCGCTCGGTGCCGCCGCCTTCGGTGTGCGCCTGACGCTGACACCGACGCCGGGCCGGTTCACGACGGTGGACACCAAGGCGGGCCGGCTGCATCTCGACGGATACGCGCTGACTGTCACGGCCGCCGCGCACACCCGGGCGGCGGCATGAGCGAGCGCACCGAGCGAAGCAAGGGCCACGAGCGCAGGCCCAAGGCAGGCACGGCATGAGGTTCGCCGCGGAGGTCTCCGAATTTGAGCTCGCCGACTACCAGCGGGCGGTGCGTCTGCTGTTGCGGCATCCGCTTGTCACCGCGTCGTGGCCGGACGAGCGGGCGTTGCTGCGGATCCGGCGGTTCTCCGCCGAGCTGCGCCGTGACCTGGCCGATGCGTTCGGGTACCGGCTGGAGTTGCACGGCGCAACCGCCCGGCTGGTCCGTACCACCGACGCCCTCGATCCCGACCGGCCGGCCGTCACCCGCACCGGCCGGCCGTTCGACCGGCAGCGGTACGCCTACCTGTCGCTGGTCTTGGCGGTGCTCGGTCGGGCCGGCATTCAGATCACGTTGAGTGAGCTGGCCGACTCCGTGGCCGGCGACGCGAACCGGATCACCGGCCTCGGCTTCGACCCGGACGCCGGCCAGGACCGGCGGGCCCTCGTCGATGCCGTCGGCTGGCTGGAGGAGCGTGGTGTGCTGCGGCTCGCCGACGGGTCCAGCGCGTCCTGGGCCGGCGACCCGGGTGCCGGGGAAGCGCTGTACGACATCGCCCGGGACGTGGTGTTCGCCCTGTTCCGGCCGCCGCGAGTGCTCCAGCACGTCGACTCGGTCACGGCGCTGCTGGAACGCTCGATGAGCCGCAGCGGCAACGCTGATCGCCGTGCTGCCGCGCAGGCCGCCCGCCGCGCTGTCGTCGACCGGCCGGTGGTCTATTACGCCGACGTGGCGGACGAGGTGGCCAACCACCTGCGCGGCGCTGCGCTGCCCACCGACCTGCAGCGGCTCACCGGGTTGCGGGTCGAGCGGCGCGCGGAGGGTGTCTTGCTGGTCGACACCACGCGGCTGTCGGCGGAGCAGTTCCCCGGCACGGGGTCTGTGGCCCAGGCGGCGGTGCTGATCGCGACCGCGATGGCCGACCGTACCGTTGACCCGGACGGGCGCCGGGTGAAGCGGATGGCCGCGCCCGACCCGCGCGCGGTACAGGCGGCCCTCACCGGCCAGGTGGACGCCGGCCTGCCGTACGCCACCCGGGTCGGAATCGACGAGGAGATCGCCGACTACCGCGACGAGACCGGCGACGACGACACCCGGTATCCGTTCATCACCGAGAGCTTCCTGCGGGATGCCATTGCCGACATCCTCGATCGGTACGGGACTGCGTTCGGCGCTGCCTGGCATGCCGACCCGGAGCGGCTGCGTACCGAGGCGGTGGCGTTGCTCGTCCGGTTCGGCGCGGTCGTCGCCGTACCCGGCGGGGTGTTGGTGCGCCCGCTCGTCGGCCGCTACCGCAACACCGTCGCGCAGGTCCGTCAACGAGCGTTGTTTTAAGGACGACACGTGTCACGTTTCGCGCCCACCCGGGCAGGGATCATCAACCTGTGGGACTACCGGGACGAGGAGTTCCTCTTCGTCGACGGCTGGCTCGTGCTACGCGGCCCCAACGGATCCGGCAAGACCAAAGCCCTCGAGGTGCTCTTTCCT
>Ga0307513_10012972_pt1 | contig 10248 bp, 8 predicted proteins | sample 15_EM_MG_FD_202174 | JGI IMG/M metagenome (GOLD analysis project Ga0307513, IMG submission 202174) | Populus trichocarpa ectomycorrhiza microbial communities from riparian zone in the Pacific Northwest, United States - 15_EM | ecosystem: Host-associated > Plants > Roots > Unclassified | place...
GGGAGCTGGGGGCGTCGCTGCGCGCCGACGTCGACGTGCTGAACGCCACCGACCTGACCACCGACCGGCTGTTCGGCCTGTGGGTGGTGGAGGACCTCAACGACACCAGCCGCTATGCGCCCTACCTGCTGCAGGGCGGCCTGGGCATGCCCGACCGGGAATACTACCTCTCCGCCGCCCCGCGCTTCCAGGATCTGCGGGCCAAATACCGGGCCCATATGGCCCGGATGCTGGCCCTGGCCGGCTACGACGACGCCGAGGCGCGCGCCGGCCGTGTCCTGGCGCTGGAGACCGCCATCGCCGGGGCCCACTGGAGCGCGGTCGACACCACCGACATCGCCAAGACCAACACCCGCTGGACCCCGGCCGATTTCGCCGCCAAGGCGCCGGGCATGGACTGGCGCGTCTTCTTCGCCGCCGCCGGCCTGGCCGACCAGACCCGGTTCGGCGCCTGGCAGCCCAGCGCCATCACCGGCATCTCCAGGCTGGTGGGAAGCCAGCCGCTGCAGGCCTGGCGCGACTACCTGGCGTTCCACGCCGTCGAGCGTGGCGCGCCCATGCTCTCCAAGGCCTTCGCCGACGAGAGCTTCGCCTTCAACGGCCTGGCGCTGTCGGGCACGCCCCAGCAGAGCGCGCGCTGGAAGCGCGGGGTCGACGCGACGAGCGAGGCGCTCGGAGAAGCCGTCGGAAAACTCTACGTCGCCAAGTATTTCCCGCCGGAATCGAAGGCGGAGCTCGAGGTGATGGTCAAGAATATCCTGGCCGCCTTCGATGCGCGCATCGACCGGCTGGACTGGATGACCCCGGCGACCAAGGCCAAGGCCCACGAGAAGCTCGCCAACTTCCAGGTCGGCGTCGGCTATCCCGACAGGTGGCGCGACTATTCGGCCCTGACGATCGTGGCCGGCGACGCCTACGGCAACTGGGAGCGGGCGGAGCTGTTCGAGTATCGCCGCAACCTCGCCAAGCTGGGCCGGCCCGTCGACCGCGGCGAATGGTTCATGACCCCGCAGACGGTCAATGCGCTGAACGCGCCGATGCAGAACTCGATCATCTTCCCGGCCGCCATCCTGGGGCCGCCATTCTTCGATCCGGCGGCGGACCCGGCGGTGAACTACGGCGCCATCGGCGGGGTGATCGGCCACGAGATCAGCCACGGCTTCGACGACACCGGCGCCCAGTTCGACGCCAGGGGCGATCTGTCGAACTGGTGGACCGCCGACGACATGGCCCACTTCAAGGCCTCGGCCGCCGCGCTCGCGCGGCAGTACGACGGCTACAGGCCCTTCCCGGACCTGGCGGTGAACGGCGAGCTGACGATCGGCGAGAACATCGCCGACCTGGCGGGCCTGGGCGTCGCCTACGACGCCTACCACCTGTCGCTGAAAGGGGCGCCCGCGCCCGTGATCGACGGCTACACCGCCGATCAGCGGTTCTTCCTCGGCTGGGCGCAGAATTACCGGTCGAAGTATCGCGAGGCCGCCCTTCGCCGGGCGCTGCTCACCGACGTTCATTCGCCGGGCGAATACCGCGCCGACACGGTGCGCAACCTCGACGCCTGGTACCCGGCCTTCGCGGTGAAGCCGGGGGAGGCGCTCTATCTGCCGCCAGACCAGCGGGTGCGCATCTGGTAGCGGCGCGGTAGAGGGGGCCATGCTGCTTCCTGTCACCGACGCCGACGACCCGCGCATCGCGCCCTACCGCGACGTGCGCGAGCGCGACCTGGTGGGGCGCGAGGGCAGGTTCATCGCCGAGGGCGAGGTGGTGCTGCGCCATCTGGCGGCCAGTCGCCACAGGCCGCTGTCCCTGCTGCTGGCCGAGAAGCGGGTCGCCGCCCTGCGGCCGGTCATCCAAGCCCTCCCGCGCGACGTCCCGGTCTATGTGGCGGCCCAGGGCGTGATGGACGCGGTGGTCGGCTTCCACATCCACCGCGGGATCCTGGCGCTGGGCGAGCGCGGGCCCGACCTCGCGGCCGGCGAACTGCTGGGCGGCCTGCCGCCCCGCGCCCTGGTGGTGGTCGCCGTCGGCATCGGCAACCACGACAATATCGGCGGGGTCTTCCGCAACGCCGCGGCCTTCGGCGCGGGGGCGGTGCTGCTGGATCCCGGCTGCTGCGACCCCCTCTACCGCAAGGCGCTCAGGGTCTCGGTCGGCGCGGCCCTGGTGACGCCCTGGGCGCGCACGGCGCCGGGCGAGGATCTTGTCGATCTCCTGACGGGCCAGGGGTTCGAGGTGGTGGCGCTCAGTCCGTCGGGCGAGACGGCGCTGGCCGAATTCCGGCGCGCCGACCGGTGCGCCCTCCTGCTCGGCGCCGAGGGGCCGGGCCTGCCGCCGGAGCTGCTGGCCCGCGCCCGCACCGTGCGCATTCCGATGGCGGCGGGCTTCGACAGCCTCAACGTGGCGACGACCAGCGGCGTGGTGCTGCACCATCTGTCCTGCGGCCAGGGCGCGACGGCCTGACAAAAATGCCGGTTTGCGCGTTCGCCCGGTTCCGTCCTTGATTTTCGGGGCCGGAGCCGATTGTAAAGGCCATGGGCGCAACGGGTAGGGTCGTCGTGGCGGGGGCCGGGGCCCTGGGTTTGTCGATCGCGCTGTCGCTCGCCGACGCCGGCCTTGCGGTCCAGGTGTTTGATCCGGCGCCCGCGGGCCAGAACGCCTCGGGCGTCGCCGCGGGCATGCTGGCGCCGGTGTTCGAGGCGCTGCTGGATCCACGGGCCGCGCCGGACCTCGACCTTCTGCTCGCCGCGCGCGACCTGTGGCCGGTGCTGGCGCAGCGCGCCGGGATCACGCTCGACCGGACCGGCGCGCTGGCCCTTGGCGAGGCCGACGAACTGGCCGCGCTGGAAGCCCGCGCGGCGGCGTGTGGCCTCGACCTTCAAAGGCTTGCGCCGGCCGAGGTTGCGGCGCTGGCCCCAGCCGTCGCCGCGGGCCCGGCCCTGCTGGCCTCGGGCGACTGGCGTATCGACGCGGCCCAGGCGGTCGCGGCGCTGCGGGCGGCGGCGGGTGCGGCGGGCGTGGACTTCCGGCAGGCCCGTTGCGACGGATCCGAGGACGCCGACCTGTGGGTCGTCGCCACCGGCCCCGAACGGGGGCTCGCGGGCCTCGCGCCTGAACTTTCGGCGCTTTCGCCGATCAAGGGCCACATCCTTCGTGCGCCCGGCGTCGCCTATGCGGGCGCCGTCGTGCGCTGTGGAGGGACCTATCTCGCGCCCTCGGAGCGGGGTCTGGTGATCGGCGCGACCATGGAGGCGGGACGCGCCGACCTCGTGGTCGACCCCGCCCGGGTCGAGGGGCTGCTGGCGGCCGGCGTGCGGCTGTTCCCGGCCTTGCGGGGAGCCGATGTCGTTGCCGAGACCGGCGTGCGCGCGGCCACGGCGGACGGCCTGCCGATGGTGGGGCGCGCCGCGCGGCCCGGGGTGCTGCTGGCGGCTGGCGCGCGCCGCAACGGATGGCTCCTGGCGCCGCTGGCGGCGGCGATGATCACAGCCTACGCCACGGACGCCGATCCCGGCCCCTGGGCGGGCAGGCTCGAGCCGGGGCGCTTCGACGCCGGATGAATGAACGAGGCCGCGGTCGTGGGCGCGCCTCGCCGGCCCCGGCGCGAGGCCGGAGCCGACGTTTCCTTCAGTCGGCCAGGTTGAAGCGGATGGGAATGCGGACGCTGGCGCCATCCACCGGAGCGCCGTCCTGCGTCTGCGGGCTCATCCGGAAATAGGCCGAAAGCTTCAGCGCCGCCTTCCCGAAGCCTTCGCCCGCCGGGGATTCGGCGACCACTTCGCAGTCGCGCACCGTCCCGTTCACCGCCACCCGGCAACTCAGCGTGGCCCCGCCCTCCAGGCCCCGCCGCACGGCGCTGTCGGGATAGATGCGGGCGAATTCGCGGGCGCCGGGCATGGCCAGCCAGCGCGGTCGGCCGATCTCCGGCGTCGGGGGCGGCAGGACCGCCACCTGGGTCGGAGCCGGGTCCAGGGTCCGGGGCCCGAGGTCGGAGAGCGCCGGCGCAGGGTCGGGGATGAAGGGAACGGTCAGGTCCGGCGTGGCCCCGGCGAGCCGGGCGTCGCGGACGGCGGGCTTGGCCTTGGGCGGCTGGGAAGCCTGCGTCTCGGGCGGCGCCGGCGGGGGCCGGTCGATCGTCCAGACCTTGATGACTCGCTCCGCCGGCGCCGGCATCGGCGGGGGCGGGTTGAACTTCTGGTAGGCGATGTAGAGGCCCGCCGCGGCGTGGACCGCCAGGGAGGCCCCGATGGCGATCGTCATACCCGGCGACAGCCTGGGCCCGCGCCCGCCCCGTTTCGCATGTGGTCCAAGACCGACGGGCAAAAGGGAACGGATGACCATGGCGACCTCCCTAAGGTCTTTATTTCATCCCCGAAACACTCTCACGATCGATCTTGACTGTAAATTGACCTGGGAGAGATTTCACCGCTGGGTAGAGCGGCGGGTCATGGTTAGCGCGTCGTTAACCATGTGCGGTCAGGACTGGGCCATGGCTGTTCAGGGCATCAGGGGAGTCGTCGAGGCCGCGATCCAGCGCGCGTCCAATGCGACGGGCGTCGACTTCAGCTTCCTGATGAAGACCGCGGCTCGCGAGAGCAACTACAATCCCAGGGCCCAGGCCGGCACGTCCTCCGCCGCGGGGCTGTTCCAGTTCGTCGAACAGACCTGGCTTTCCACCCTCAAGCAGCACGGGGCCAAGTACGGCTACGCCCGCTATGCCGACCTGATCCAGAAGGGCGCCGACGGCCGATTCCGGGTGGCGGGCGGGGAGGCGCGCCAGGCGGTCATGGACCTGCGGCTCGATCCCCACGCCGCCTCGCTGATGGCTGGCGAGCTGGCCTCCGACCACGCCTCCTACCTCCGCGGCCGGGTCGGCCGGCTGCCGACCTCGGGCGAACTCTATGCCGCCCATTTCCTGGGGCCGCAGGGCTCGGCCAAGCTGATCGAGGCGATGAACACCCGTCCCGGCGCCTCGGCGGCGAGCCTGTTCCCCGACGCCGCGGCCTCGAACCGCAACATCTTCTACCGTGACGGGCGGGCCGCCACCGTGGCCGAGGTCTACGCCAACCTGACCCGCGCGGGCGGGGCCGAGCGACCCATGGCGACGCCGGAGCCGGCCGACACCGGCTTCATCCAATATGCTTCGGCCCGCCGCAGCGACCGGCTGCGGGAGACCGACGCCCTGGTGGACGTCATCCTGCGCGGCTCGCAGGCCGCCGACAGCCCCGGCTCGCTGGCCGGTTCCGGCCGCGGCGTCGCCGGCTCGCTGTTCACCTCGGAGATGCTGCGCGTGCTCTCCGAAGCGCGCGACGGCAAGGACAAGAGCTAGGGGCGTCCCCCCGGGCGGGGCGCCTTCGACCAGGACCGCCGCGTCAGGCGACGTTGCGGATGTCGATGGCGCGCTCGACGGCGCCGGAATCGGCCACGGCGCGGGCTACGGCGCTCAGGCTCACGGGCTTGCGCAGCACCGCGCCGGCCCCGGCCGCGGCGCACTCGGCCGCCTCGTCGGCGTCGCCGCCGATCACGGCGATGATCGGCGCCCGGCTCACCGGCCCCGGCAGGGCCCGCAGGGCGGTCATCGCCGCCGGACCGTCGAGGTTGGGCATGCGCCCGTCGATCATCATCAGGTCGAAATCGCAGGCTCTCGCCAGCTCCACGGCGCGACGGCCGTCGATGGCGTGCACCACCTGGTGGCCCAGCTGCTCGAGGATGGCGCGCAGCATGGCCGCGTTCAGGCCGTCGTCCTCGGCGATGAGGATGCGCAGGGACCGCGGCTCGGCGAGGGCGGGGGGCGGCGCCTCGGCCACGGAAGGCTCGGTCTGGGCCGCGGCGGCGGGGTCGAAGGGCAGCTCCAGCCGGAAGCAGCTGCCGACGCCCACGGCGCTGTGGGCCGCGAGCTCTCCGCCCATCAGCCGGGCGAGCTGCCGCGACAGCGAAAGGCCCAGGCCCGCGCCGGGAAGGCCTGCGGCGGTGCGCTCGATGCGGTGGAAGGCTTCGAAGGCCCGCGCCATCTCGGCCTCGTCGAGGCCCGGACCGGTGTCGGCGACTTCGATCGCCAGCCGGCCGTCGGCGGTGCGCTCGACGCGCGCCTCGACCCGCCCGCGGACGGTGAACTTGAGCGCGTTGCCGATCACATTGGCCAGGATCTGGCGCACCCGCTGCGGGTCGGCCACCACCGCGCCCAGCGGCGCGGCGGCCAGTTCGGGTTCGACATGCAGGGTGAACTCGAGGCCCTTGGCGTGGGCCGCCGGCCGGTTCAGCAGCACCAGGTCGCGAACCAGGCCCACCGGGTCGAAGGGGCGAGGATCGACGGACAGGCGCCCGGACTCGGCGGTCTCGGAGTCGAGGGTGGTGTTCAGCACCGCGATCAGGGCGTTGGCCGCGTCCAGCGCCGCCGAGAGCTGGTCGCGGGAGGGGGCCTGGCGGCCGTTGCGCCCGGCGGCGCCGGCCAGCACGTGGGCGACTCCGACCAGGCCGTTGCGGATTTCGTGGGAGAGCGTCGCCACCAGGTCGGACTTGGACTGCGCCAGGCGGTGGAACTCATCGGCGGCGCTCTCGCGGTCGGCCAGCAGGCTCTCGCGCTCCGCGGCCAGGGCGAACTGCCCGCGCAAGGTGCGATTGAGGATCAGAGCCAGCGCGAAGGCCAGGGTGACGGCGCCCGCGGCGAAGCCGGCGAGTTCGCGGCTGTCCTCATGCAGGCCGATGACGATCAGCGGCCCAGCCGCGGCGGTGACGCCCACGACGGCCAGGCTGGGCAGCCAGGGGGCGGTGAAGAAGATGCAGACGACGGCCGCGCCCACCGACATCATCATCAGCGGCTCGCGCAGCGGTCCCGCGCCGTCGGCGAAGAGGGCGATCTGCGCCACCGCCCCCGACCACAGGACGCCGGACAGGATCTGTACGCGCCCCCGGCGGCGGAGGTCCTGGGCCGCGGGCTCCTTCAGCCAGCTGACCACGGCGTAGAACATCCACCAGGCGATGGCGAAAATCGTGAAGGCGCCGGTCATCCACACGGCGTTGGGCGCCATGGAGGCGGCCCAGACATAGATCGGCAGGCTGATCGCGAAGGCGGCCAGGGCGTAGGGCAGGAGGGCGCGCTGCGCGTCGAGGGCCTGGTGAGTGACCGACTGGCCGCCGCGGCGTGATTCGGGGGTGGTGGGTGGAAGCTGGAGACGCACGAACACACCTTTGCCGGGACCTGGCGACTATAGCCCGGCAAGGTTGGCGCCGTGTTACGGAAGAGCGTTAACGCGGGCGCCGGCGGGCAACCGATCGTTAAGGCTGACGGACCATTATCCATGGTCTGGGGCGGCCTTGACGGCCGGGGGGACGCATGGCGACGACGCGATCAGCGCTGACGGAAGAGGATATCCGGACGCTGGTGAAGGGGGCGACCCCCGATGAACGCGCCGTGGCGGCCCACAAGCTCTGCAAGCGAATCGATCGCGCCAAACTCTCCGACGACGAGCGGGCGCGAGCCTATGAGATCCTGCGGGTGGTCTCCGACGACGCCGCCGAGCTGGTCCGCCGCGCCGTCGCCGTCACCCTGAAGGATTCTCCGGCCCTGCCGCGCGACGTGGCCCTGCGGCTGGCCAAGGATGTCGAGAGCATCTGCCTGCCGGTCCTGTCGTTCTCGCCAGCCTTCACCGACGACGACCTGGCCGAGATCGTCCGCCTGGGCGGCGCCGTGCGCCAGGTGGCGGTCGCCAAGCGGCCCAAACTCAGCGCCCAGGTCACGGACGCCATCGTCGAGTATGGCGTGGAGCGCGCCGTCGAGGCCGCCTGTTCGAACGACAATGCCGAGTTTGGCGAGCGCGGCCTGCAGAAGGCTGTCGAGCGCTTCGAGAAATCCGAGCGGGTGCTGAACGCGGTGGCCTACCGCAACGTGCTGCCGCTGTCGGTGACCGAACAACTGATCGAACTGGTCACCGAACAGGTCCGCGATCACCTGGTCTGCCGTCATTCGGTCTCCGCGGAGACCGCTCTGCAGATCGCCCTCGGCGCCAAGGAGCGGGCGACCATCGACCTGGTGGACCAGGCCGGCCGCGCGGCCGACGTGAAGACTTTCGTCGCCCACCTGCACAAGCACGAGCGACTCACCGCCTCGCTGCTCCTGCGAGCGCTGGCGCACGGCCACATGACCTTCTTCGAGTGGTCGGTGGCCGAACTGGCCGCCGTGCCGCACCACCGCACCTGGCTGATGATCCACGACGCCGGGCCGCTCGGCCTGAAGGCCATCTACGAACGGGCCGGCCTGCCCGTGCGGCTCTATCCGGCCTTCCGCGCCGGGGTCGACACCTTCCATTCCGTGGAATTCGACGGCGGCGCCCGCGACCAGGACCGTTTCCAGGAGCGCATGCTGCAGCGGTTCCTGTCCCAGCCGCAGGTCGTCGCGCGCGAGGACGTCGACTACCTCGTCGAGAAGATGGACCGCGTTTCGCGCGACATGCGCCGTTCCGCCCGCCTGCTGAAGACCGGCTGAGGGGTTGCCCCGGGTCCGGGCGGCCCCCAAGCTTGGGGCATGAGCGACCTCGCCGCCGTCCAGATCAAACCCGCCGCCACCATCCTGCTGTTGCGCGATGCGCCGGAGTTCCAGGTGCTGATGGTCGAGCGCCACCACCAGATCGACTTCGCCGCCGGCGCCCTGGTGTTTCCGGGCGGCAAGAGCCACTCGGGCGACCATGACGCGGCGTGGTCCGACCATGTGCTGGGCTGGGACGATTTCGACGCCGGCCAGCGCGGCCTGCGCATCGCCGCGATCCGCGAGGTGTTCGAGGAGGCTGGCCTCCTGCTCGCCCGGCTGCATGACGGCGGCGCGATCGGCGGCGAAGCCTGCCCTTTGGAGACCCGCGCCGCGGTCGACCGTGGCGAAGTGGCGTTCCTGGACGTGGTCCGCGATCTGGGAGCGCGTCTCGACCTGCATGCGCTGACGGTCTTCGCCCGCTGGATCACGCCCCCGGTGATGCCCAAGCGGTTCGACACCTGGTTCTATGCGGCCAAGGCGCCCGACGACCAGCTGGCGGCATGCGACGGCCGCGAGACCGTGGACGCGGTCTGGATCGCGCCGGGCGAGGCCCTGCGCCTGGCCGGCATGGGCGAGCGCAAGATCATCTTCCCGACCCGCATGAACGTGCAGCTGCTGGCCGAGGCCTCCGGCGCCCAGGACGCGGTGGACCGGGCTACCGCCCGCACCCTGGTCACGGTCGAACCGAAGATCCAGGATCGTCCGCACGGCAAGGTGCTGATCCTGCCGCCCGACGCCGGCTACGGCGCGGTGGAAGAGCCGCTGTCGTCGGTGGCTTGAGGGCCAGGCCGCAAGGGGCGTGACCCGGCGAAGTCGTGGGGGCTACAGCCCCATCTCGCTTACGCGGTGTTCCAGTTCGGCCACCAGGACCTTGCCGACCGGGTGGTCGTCGGTCTTGATGCCGTCGCGCACGGCGGCCTTGATGCCGTCGATATGGGCGTCGATCAGCACCATGGGCGCCTCGTGGCGCTTGTCCTTGTCGTCGATCAGCTTGCACAGCGAAGCCGCCATGCGGGTGATGATCGGGAATTCGTAGGTGGTCCCCAGGCCCTTGAGGTCATGGGCGCGCAGATAGAGCTGTTCCATGGTCTCGGCCGACACGCCTTCGGCCTTCACGCGCTGACGCGAAGCCTCCAGCTTGACGACCTCGTCCTGCAGCCATTGGGCGAAGTTGCCCGACAGGCTCTTGAGTGCGGCCTCGGCCTTGGCGATGGCGCTGGGATCGATCGCGCCAAAACGCCCGCCGACCTTCAGCCGCAGGGTGTTGGGAACCTGGATCACCTGGCCGGGATTCTGCTGATCGCTCACGCGCGCCTCCTCATGGGTGCTCGTTAAGCCTATGGAACATGCGTTAACAAAGGTCTGACCCCGCGCGCGTGCGTTCAGGCGGAGAATTGCTCAGCAAGTACGCGTTCCTCGAAGCTGCGGCCGGCGTCGAACAGCATCGCCATGCTGATGTCGCGATTTTCGGCCAGGTGCACCTGGACCACGTCGCGCACTTCCAGATTGTCGGCCACCGCGCTGACCGGACGCTTGTCGGCCTCGAGGACATCGAAGGTGACCTTGGCGGTGTGGGCCAGCAGGGCGCCGCGCCAGCGCCGGGGGCGGAACGCGCTGATCGGCGTCAGCGCCAGCACCTTGGCGTCCAGCGGAATGATCGGCCCGTGCGCCGAAAGATTGTAGGCGGTGGAGCCGGCGGGCGTCGACACCAGGGCCCCATCGCAGGA
>Ga0307513_10012973_pt1 | contig 10248 bp, 12 predicted proteins | sample 15_EM_MG_FD_202174 | JGI IMG/M metagenome (GOLD analysis project Ga0307513, IMG submission 202174) | Populus trichocarpa ectomycorrhiza microbial communities from riparian zone in the Pacific Northwest, United States - 15_EM | ecosystem: Host-associated > Plants > Roots > Unclassified | place...
CCGTTCGGAGGGATGATAGTCGGGTCTCCCTCGTCCAATTACGCGGATTCTCGCCCAACCTCAAATCCTTCCGCCTGTCCCATTCCTCCATCCCACTCTCAGAGGTTTTCAACTTCGTCTGTTCCTTTCCCCTTCTCGAGGATCTCCACATTATCTCAAGGAGCGACACCGACGGAGGGGATGAATGGGATATTCCTTCGGCTTCACCCAAACTCACCGGGTCTCTGGAGATAAGGGGGAAGGGTACCCGCTCTACTGTGCGTCGATTGTGTGGCCTCCCCGGTGGTCTCCGCTTCTCCAACGTCACGGTGTCGTGTTACAAAGAAGATGTCGAATTGATAACGGATTTGGTGTCGAGATGTTCTGGTACCCTGGAATCGTTCACCGTTTCCTACGGCGGACCATCGGGTGCGTTCGCCTCGGCCTCTATGCTTGGCCAAGATCTCACCACTGCTCGTAAAGTAGGCACGTCTAGGACACCTTCGCTTGACCTTTCCAAAGCCGCAAAACTAACAGACATAGCTTTGTCGTGCAACGAGTCGGACGTTCAGTGGGTCGACATGACGGTCCAAACTGCCGCATCCAAAAGCCTTCAGCAGATCACTGTCACCTTGCGTGCCGATCCAAGCCACATTGGGGGAATGGTTCATCGGGAATGGCAAGACCTTGACTGTCTGTTGGTCCGACTCTGGACCTCACGTTCGATTCGCCCGAAGGTCACATACGAGATGGGATATGGAGAGTCTTCTGACGCCATACTGCATTGGTTACCAGGACTGCGTAGGGGGGGCTTTGTTAAAGTGGTTGAGCATGATTGGGTATACTATGATTGACAATAAGAACAATAGTGTTGTAGCGTTTGCTGGGGCGAGAGAATGCATATGTACCTGCTGCGCCCCATTTCTGTGGTGTCTGAAATCTGAAACGACACACCCCTGCAAGCCAATTTGGGGTGCTCTCATGTAGAAACTAACTAACAGGCACTGTAATGCATAAATGCTGATCCACATATAATATGAGTTTGAGCACTGCACTTATCAGCCCATGAGATATTCAGTACATTGAACTTGAAACATAAACTGAGAGAATACATGTCCTATGGATTTCTACTAGATAAACACATGGCTGAAGTCAAGAACTAATACCTCTTTTGACCTCAAATGAGCAACCAGACACTGGCCACTGCACTGTACATGAAGTGGCTTTCCAAACCTCTCAGGTAGCTGAAAAACCACCTTCCCAGTGGCTATATCCTTCATCCTGGACATGTCAATTTCCCATAGCTTGGTATCATTGAGGTGGTGCATGTCTGGAAGCTCATTGGACAACTTGTGAGGGGGCAATCCCAAAATCCCAAAGTCCCATCCATGAACACCCATAAAGAACCCAGCATTAATCCAGACTTTTGAGGCATCTGTTGCAACAATTGATGGGCTACTACTGAAAAAGGACTCTTTGTTTTTGTTGCTCTGGAACTCTCCCTTACCCACAGCCTCTCTTGTCCAGATATCCCATGCTTGAATGGATTCCTCATACAAGCAGAAAACCTTAGACCCATCCCCTGACACCCTGAGGTCCTCAACAGTACCTCCAGGTACATCTATTGTATGGAGGAGTTCCCCTTGCCCAGCATCCCAGATGTTGATTTTCCCATCTGTGTACCAAACAAAGATCAATACACTGTCAATCAACAAGATGTTGCTCTGGTGGGAGTCTTTATCTGAGATTTGCAGGGACCCCTTGTAGGATCTGGTTGAGACACCCCAGGTCTTCATCACCCCATCTGGTAAATCAATTGGGATAATGGGACCATTTTTTGTAGACTTAGTTGAGGCTAAGTTAAAGGCTGTAGACTTTGGATCAGTCACAACTTGGTTTGTTAGAGAGGTACCAATCCACCAGAACTTGACTGATTTGTCATCAGATGTTGAAATGAGAGAAGAGGGGGAAGAAAACACAAGGGAGGTAATACTGGTAGCATGGCCAGTGAAGGTTTCAATAAGGTAAAGGTCTGTGCCAGCGATGTACAAAACACAGACATCTGTATTATTATTAACAACAGCCAGAAGTGTGCCATCAGGGGAGAAACAACAGCAACTGGAATGAGAACTACTGGACATGTAAAATTGAGCCACAATCACTCCAGAATTGATGTTTTGGATTGTGACATCTTCTTCTTCACGTAAAATACACTGGGTACCATCTGGGGAAAAAGCAATTTGATAACCATTATGTATGAGTCCAATGTAATGGCCATCAATATCCCACTGCACAATCCATCCATCAGATGAAGAGAAGAGGGTTTGAGGGTTTGTTGGAGAGAATTTGACGCAGGATGCCCCATCCTCATCCCCTATGATTTGATGGCATGTCCCTGTCTGAATGTCCCACAAACGAATTGTCAGGTCCATAGATGCTGAAGCAATTGTGGTGTTGTCTGCTGAGATGGAAACAGAATTAACCCAGCTAGTATGACCAGAGAAGGTCTTGACAACACCTCCAGTCTGCACATCCCAGAGCTTGACAGTATTGTCATTACTTCCAGAAACAAGTGATGTCCCATCAAACAAGAACATGAGACACCCCACTACATCTGTGTGCCCAGGGAAAATTGCTGTCTGACTGCCTGTGATTGCATCAAGGATGAGGATATCCCTGTGTTCAGATCCAACTGCAACTTTATTGTTCCAGTATGAGAGGGCTGTTGGTTTATTATCTAATAAGACTGTGCGGGAACATCCCCCCCATTCTTTTGGGAGACCCTTGACTACCCTAACCTCCTGTGCAAGCTCTGCAATGTAGCACTCATAGAGCCAAGATGAAGATGGAGAAAGTGGGAGGGCAGAGTGGTACATGTGGGAAGGGGAGTTGTGGATCACATCAAAATGTTCTAAGAGGAATCTCTGACTGTCATTTGCCCATATGCATGAAATACCTGCCTAATAGGGAACATCAACACAAGTCTTGTCAAATAGTCTACATAGCACTTACCAAAGCATACCACTGCTCAACATCATTCATGGCATGAATCCCAACACCAAGGCTCCCTGTGAGAGCAAGGACTTCAATCCAATGCAGTAAATGTGTTTTGAAGAAATTTTCAACTGCTTTCTGCACTCCCTCAGCATGGGGGCTGTTGACAGGGATCTGTAGGAGGTGTTTTGTCCAGAACTGACATGCATATTCTAGAGCATCTCCAATGTATTCCTTCTTGCAAGCAGAGAGATCTTCAACCTCACTGAGAACAGCATAGTCATCTAGGTGGCAGATATTCTTTTTCAGCCTTTCCCCCATAAGCCTGAGGCATGAAAGTAGAATTTCTGTGTGATGAACTGCAGGCTCCACAAAGAAGCGTTGGTCCTTGCATCGAGATGAATCCATGAGGAAGTCAGGAAATGACTTGTGGAAGGCTTGAACAGGGTCTTCTGTACTCTCAGGGACAAGGAGAAGAGAATGGAGAAAATGGAGGGTAGAGAGGGTGGAAACTTTGAGGAGGTCTGAGAGTGCCCTTGAAGAGAGAGGGTTATGGACAAGCAATGCTGCTCCAACCACAGTCCTGAAATGGGAATGGACTTCTTCAGCATCTGCATTGACTTCATCAACTGCTTGCTCTAGGACCTGGGTGTATAGGAGGTCAATCCCAGAGCTTCCTTCATGAGTAGTATTTTGTGGGAGAGAGATAATCTGGCCCAATTGTTCAGTGGGTGTGTGGTACTTCGATGCAACAAATTTGACAACTGTTGAAGCATAGATGAAGAATCCTGCTGCCTTCTTGCAAAGAATGTTGATGTCAGATGGGCTTGGCCAATCTTGGGCAAAATTGCAATGGCTTTGGGTTTTAGCAATCTCGGTCAACCGAGTCCTAAAGAATAGCCTGATATCGCTATCCACCGAGGAACGTTTGACGTTGTGTAGCCTGAGCACCTCTGTGATGGGTCGGAGTGACTCGAGGCGAAACCCGGACCGGATCCGAGGCTCCGGACGACCTGTGATAAAGAACTTGACGTTCGGGATCTCGTCCGCGTAGCGGGAGAGCACAGAAAGCAGGGTAGAGGCTGGTTCTTCATCCTTGCATTCGTCGAGAGCGTCAATGATGATGAGCGTCCGAATGCGAGCGGTTTTCAATGGGCCAACGATAATCCTCTCCATTTGGGAACAAAGAGATTCTCGTCCAACATCAGGATTGGACCTCAAGACTTGGACCAACTGTTCTCGAAACGGGAGGCACCAATAAGCCAGCTGAAAGGCGAGGGTCGGGAAGATTGCTTGAAGGTTACTTCTATCCTCGAAGTCTCGCGAGCAAAAGAAACTCGCGCCAAGCTTTCCATCCGCGAAGCTGATCTCGGAAAACGTCTGAGCAATCGTCGATTTTCCGGTCCCCGCAAGGCCGTTCAGCCAGAACACGCGGTGGTCCCGCTCGTCCTTCAGCCAGCGTTCGAGTTGCAGGAGGACGTCTGCCCTAGTCCCCTTCAGACACCCCTGCCTGTTCCCGGAACGGTACCCTGCGCCAGCGGTGTGATGTACCTCTTTCAGAAGATTGCGATCCACGTCTCCCTATTTGGATGTTACTACAAAGGGCGGGGCCGAGAGGGAGTGAGACTCACGATCTGTCGACAGCCCTCGTTGTAGATGTCCCACCGTAAAGAAGTCTGAGCATACGTTAGCTGCGGTGAGAGCAAGACTTTTGGGTGAACGAACCTGATAGTCCATCATGGCACAGCGAATATCTTCCACCAGACTGCTAAGCTTCTGTGCGTTCTCAGGCGTTTTGAGGAAAAGCGCGAGATCCGTCCGGCTCGTCATCGTCTCAATAGCTTGGCCAATGTCTTGCAATTTCCTGATGATCCCCGCGCGTCAGGTTCGGATTTCGATCTTGGAGAATGTGGGCTCACCGTTCCAGCTTCTTTGCCCTCTCTTCCTCATTGACGTCACCAGGAGAGATTGGTTCGGAGAGCGATTTGGAAAGGATTTTGACCCTGGGTGCCAATGATTCGATGGCATATTCATTCACCTCCGTTCGCTAGAGCGGTCCGTGAGTATCACGAATCGAACGTGCAGGGAGGTCGTACCTCGCAATTGTCGAGAACAATACAGAGAGATCTCGTGATAGATTTGAGTGGACCAAAGGCACTTGGGGAGTCTCTCACCCCACAGAGCAATTCGACCGTGGCAGATGTAGTAGATTTACAGGTCGATTCCTCATCATCAGCGGCGGCGCCTGGTTCGAGGGTCCCGTCTGGACGAACAGCTTCTGGTCCACAATCAGAGTTGTCTACGATGTCAGGAGGAACGATCAGAGACAACGGCCGGAAACAACTATGCCCACGTACTGTCGGGTTCCCTACCACGCAGGCTCAGTGAAGGAGTAGATCCAGCGAGAGAGAACCATTCGACTTCTTGGCTGGATCCGCTTCCCACCCCAATCTCACTGTCTGGGTGCAGATGCGGATGCCTCTGGTTAGCTTCCCTTCCATCGATGTCAGCCTCTTCCTCTTCTTGACCGCTATCGCCTCCACACGCTGGCGCGGATTCTGGCTGAGGAGGGCGATCCATCGAAGGAACCTGCTCTCCAGGTGTGTCTGCTCCATCCCCTCCTCGGTCGTAACTTTCGCCCGCTATGACGCGAGGTTCTTGTTGCGGAAGCGAACTCGTTGAATCGGCCCTCTCTGAGTCCTCTTCGGGGTTGGCCACCGATCCGTCCGGTTTGCGTTTTCTCCCAGGTAGTCGGTGTTTGAACTTCTTCTTCATTTTGGAGAGTGAACCTCTTATGTCGTCCATGTTGGTGTTTGACGGATCGGCGTAGATGGTGGTGCGGTAGTGGATGATTGCCCTCGTGGCTTCGATCTGATTCCGCGGGGCCAGCGCTCAGCTATGATACCATTCGAATCTCAGCTGCGGGGTCGCATGGCCACGCCTTTTGGTCCGGGCAACTCGACGCGCCTGGCAGTGGACGTTGGCATATTTTCGCATGGTATTCCCAGGGGACATATGGTGCTCGCTCAGGTCACCCACAAAGGTCCGCTTTTCTTTCCTGTGATATTACGGGAGCATACAGGTTTCCAGTGTTTTTCTTTTGTTATAGTATCGCGGTCGTCTCTGTATCATTTTCATCGCCCGTCGAATCGACTACTCAGTTGGACGCCTAGGCGAAGCCCGGCAAAGCTTGTACCGGACCCGGCAAATGCGATATGTTTGTTCCGTACCACCGACTCGCCCAGGAAAAGGGCAAGTACCTCTAAACACTCGATGCTCGTGTTCATTGGCCGTCACCCCTGGACGATCCGGGGAGTCAAGATCTCTGTTCCTTCACATCACGTCGCGGTCACGGCTAGCTTCCACCGCCACCATCGCGTTGAGAGTTGACAACGTTGAGGGGTCGTTCGAATGACCGATGTGCGTGTCTCGACTTCTTGCTTCACGCGCTCCGTCAATTCTCCATCCATGGACAAATTGCTCATCCTATAGGTTGTATACCCACTAACTTAACGTTAAACGTCTAGTGACCATCCCCTCAACGCGGTATCAGTGACAGCTTCCCCGGGCCCTTTATATGCACCTCCTCAGGCCTAAACGTTGGCAACACCGCCCCCCTCATTCCTCGAAACTGTGAGATCCTCCCCGTTCTAGAATAACGATCGCCCCGACGAAACGACGGACCTCGCGATCGAGAAAGAGCAACCGACTCAGATAGTATCTAGGCCACGTTCGTGAGCTGTTGGCACTCCCTTTGTTCACACCAGTACCACCCTTTACGAACAATAAAATCACTTAATTGGACCCTAACTAATCGCGTCTATTCAAGCATCCACAGGGTGACGGCAAAGCAGTGGTGCTCACAGCCGTAAGCTTCCGTAACGCTATGGACAGGTGTCGTAGTAGTGTACTCTGGAGGAGGCCCGAGGACGTGTCTGTTGGTCGCCACAGCACCCACAGAAGTCCACGACAATTTCTCGGTTTTGCTGATGCCGCCTTCGAGTCATGAGCTTCACAACGGCCATTTAGCACGATAAATAGGTACATCGTGCATCTTTTTTGGCATATAAAATAGCACAAACACGAAAGCAAGATGATTCCAACGGTAGCACGATCGCCCTAGGGCAACAACCCCAACGCCCAAGGCTTTAACAAACGCGTCGAGCCCCATCCTCCAATCCTCCCAGTCTCCTAGAAACCCTCCTCAAGAGGAGCAAACTTGACTTTCAACGGCATCTGGACCCCCTTCTCCTGCCCCCTGATCGTCGCAACCATCACAAGCGACGTCTGTTGTTCGACCTTGGTCGCGTCCTTAGTCATCCCGAACTTCCGAAGTAGTTGAGGAGTTCAATTAAGGCAAACAAATAGCGTGAGTCGTACCCAGGGATGAAGAGGTGCGAGATACGTATGGGAATCTGTATCCGATACAGGTACTGGGCCTACCACCGAAACTCAACCTGATCAGGGATTAGATGACGCACTGGAGTACGAAGGAGCAAGAGACACCTCACATGTTCCCGTAGATTCCGACGTTCGGACCCTTCCTCGTTTGGGCCTTCAACTACCTCTCAGGTTTGAATTCGCCCGCATCTTCACCCCAGACCGTCTTGTCGCTACAAAAATCGGGACGACGGTTCGGTCGGCATGGAGGGGAAGATCTGTCTCTCCCCGAACGCGAACGGCAGCACGCGTAGCTCTGATTTCTTCACGAATCTTCTTCTGGATATCCGAGTACTTGGCGAGTTCGAGGGAGGCGGAGGTCAACGTATTGGCAGTGGTTTCGTCTGAGGAAATCAATTGATCAGGTGGTGCGATGCATGTTGAGCTTGCGACCACTTACATCCAGCAACAATCAAGGTTCTGTAATGTGGACGAGTCAATAAAACTCGCGCGGAGGGAAATCAAAGAACCTGCCCCATCTGAGCAACGAGCTCGTCGTCATCCAACCTGTTTACCACATCGAACGACTTATTTGTCCTGACTATCGCCCGACGGTTAAACAATATATCGAGACTGGACCACAAGACAGACACACCGAGAAACATAAAAATGACCCTACCAGAATTTTGGGCCTTAGTTTCCTGAAGCTTGGGCTCGACCGGGTCCTTTGCAGCCTGGGTGGCGACTCCCCTACCCTCCCTCGCACGAGCGAGACCCTCGCCAGGGGGATAATCGTACATCATATCGAGGACCCAGTAAAGGAGGAGCGGAGACATGGCGACGATGAAGGGTTTCAGTTTGTTTGGAACCTGAATGCGCTTGCCACTGGGGGATGAACTAATAACGGTCGGTCGTGAATTACGAGAGACGGTGAGAACGCCGGTACCAAGGTTATGGTAGGTCCGGACGAAGTCACTCTCGGCGTTGTTGGGGGCTCCGAAATTAGTGTCGAAACCCGCTATAGAGCCAAGATTAGTGGGCGGCCTGGGATGGTTATGGGCGCCTACTCTCACCCTCACCGATAACGCCAACGGCGGCACGAGTCAATCAGTCATTGACGGTGGTAACGTCCTGAGAGTCGGCGGCTCTGGTCAGGGTATCCTTCCAATTGGGCGGGACCTAGAGGGTGTTTAGTACGTCTCTAGGACATAAGGAAGCTGGGGGATACTAACGCGTGTGACGCGGCCTCTGAAGATGGGCAATGGTGCTCCGGTCTCGGCAGTTCCGAAGGTATGTTGGGCAACTTTCCTCTGACGCCTGTGGGTTGTCCCCATAACTCTATTAGCATACTGGTCGGCCGCCCGAAGTGCTAGAGAAGACGTTACCATCTGCCCACAGAACTCCTCGACCCCCAATAGACGGGGTAACTTCCCTCCGGCTAAGTTCCTTGACAAACTTGTATCCGGACACTTGGTGGATGCAGTGCAAAGGCTCAAGATCCGTCATCCGCAAACGATCCTCCTACAAAGACGCACGCGTGTCAGGTTCATGCGATAGAGACACCAGATAAATGGGAACGAACCCCGAATGGACCCTCGAGACGCATGATGCCACCGAACTGCTCCAGCCACTGGAGGTCGACCCCTCCGATCTTGCTTTGGTACACTTGACGCACATTACCCATCAGAAGAGCCTGTGAGTGAACGACCAGACGGGGGGGGGGGTATAGAAGAATGGCGAACCTGGAGAATTGAATTCCGATATGCCGAACCCGACGCGATCTATGCCAGTGACGAGCAAGGAAGAATATGGGAATGGTCCCATGGGTCTGCGATGGACTGGGTGAGTTGGGCGTTGCTCTCCATCCTGGACGGTGGCGGTCTTCGACCAAAGTGCGGCGGAACTCTGGAACTCGGACCAGAGTGGCTCAGTGCCCATTGTAAGATTCGATCGACGGGCCATCAGCTGGAAGTTACCGGTATGAATCGGTCTGTAGGATCCGGGGCCTCGGAGCCAGGCTGCCTTGTCAGACTTCTCTCCGCGGCAGCCAAATCAGCAAACACCCATAGCACTCAGCAAGAATCATCCGTTCTCGTTGCACACGGGCACGGTAACATCACGGATCTCGTGGCAGTTAAACAAAGTCCTCCATCGTCGCTCATAAACGTCAGTCTCCAGCGAGCCCGAGCCCCAGAGACTCGACAAGAAAGTGATTAACTGGTTCAACATCGTCTACCTCGAGCAGGTTTGCCGCACGTCGTACCATCCGACCTCTTCGCACAAGTTCTCGTGTTGGTTTACCATATTAGCCCTTTCAACCTTTTACGACTGAGTGGTTTGGGCGAGTATCCGCGCACCGGTTCCGCTGTGGTTTGAAGTCCGACTTGCGCGAGCGTTCGAATACAACGGTGCCTCAACTACGGGGTCCCGCGCTTTTTGGTTCGGGGCAACTTGACTTGCCTGGCAGTGGGTGTTAGCACATTCTGGCATGGCTTTCGCAGAAGATACGCGAGGTTCGTTCATGTCGCTCGCAAAGGCGAAGGGCCGTGTTTTTATTTTTTTCACCGATCGTATAGGAACTTACAGGGTTTCAGTCTCTCTTTTGTTGTAGTATTGCGGTCATTTCTACCGTTATCGTTTTTCGTCGGGATGACTGCTTAGCTGTATGCCAAGTCGAAGGTCGTCAGACCTTGTGCTGGGCTTGGAAGACACGATGTGCCCGATCCGTCTCATCGAGCCCCCCCGAGACACGTACGTGTCTCAACTTTTTACTCCATGCGTTTTATCGATTCTTGTGGACAAATTACTCGTCCTACAGGCTGTACGCAAGCTTTCACAACTCGTCTAGTGACCAACGCTCAACGTGGTATCAGTGACAGCTTCCCCACGCCCTTT
>Ga0307513_10012974_pt1 | contig 10248 bp, 6 predicted proteins | sample 15_EM_MG_FD_202174 | JGI IMG/M metagenome (GOLD analysis project Ga0307513, IMG submission 202174) | Populus trichocarpa ectomycorrhiza microbial communities from riparian zone in the Pacific Northwest, United States - 15_EM | ecosystem: Host-associated > Plants > Roots > Unclassified | place...
GCACAGAAGCTCACCTGATTCACATGTAACAACAACTCTGTTAGACTAAATTAGCCATCATCCAATGATGGTTTGCCCATGAACTTGACCCTTTTGTCCGTTGTGGCTAGACATGATGACACGCCATAATACACCTAATTCTTAATTAGAGTTCCGTTTGTCTAAAGCTTATAAGCCAGCTTTTTGGACAAAAAGCATCTTGCTTTTCAATTTTTTTTTTCCTTTTCAAAAATCACGTTAAAAAAACTCAGAAAAGTAAGTTTTGCGGCTTTTCAAAATTGTGGTAACGATTATTTTTTAAAATATTTTTTATTTAGAAATACATTAAAATAAAGTTTTTTTTATTTTTGATATAAACCCATCAAAATAATCTGAAAACACTAAAAAAAATTAATTTAAAACAAAGAAAAAATAAAATAAAATTCAATTTAAAAAAAAACGTTTTTAAAACACATAAACAAATAGGACCAAGGTACCAAATGTTATAAAATCTGGCTAAGGTCATGGTCGAGTAAATTAACTTGAAACCATTCAGAGTGATATTGTTTTAAGATTTTATTTTGAAAAAATTAAAACAGTATTATTTGAAAAAAATCAAAACAAGTTTTGACTGGGTCAACTTGTAACTCGATCGAGATGCGAGTTTCGTCGTCAAGTTAATCAAGTTTGACCAAATCAATTCCAACCTAAATTTATTTTTTAGAAATCTAATCTAAGCTGAATCTCGAATCAATCGAGTCCTATATCGACTCACCAAGCAGCCATGTGTAATAATACCAATAATTACTTAACATAATCAAGCATTACCCACGATGTAAAACACAAAAAAACAACCACAGAACTAATATTCTTATATGTTTAGACAACAACTTAGGTTGTTTGGATCATGTTTAAAATGATTACTTAATGAGATGGGAGCAGCTGTTCATTAAACTTCCAGTTTCCTAAGTCTGCTCGAAGATGTATGACACGTGTATAAAGAAAACTAATTGGTTATTTTTCCTAAATAATGTTATGAGCTTCATGGTTGTTTGATGAATTGGATTTTTTTTTATTAATTTGGTTGTCTGGTCCAGCTCGCGTGTATTTTGATTAATTCTATGAGCCCTGAAGTTAATGATCATGTAAATCTCCAATGATTTTAAAGAGACTCGAACTCGTGATCATTGAAGAGTAAATCTAAAATCTGACTAGTTGGGATACTCTGAGGATTGATGAATTAGAGTTTTATGAATGAAGATGATGAGTTGTGAATTTGATTTTCAAAAATTATTTCTCGTAAACCTTTCCACCCAAAAGAAAATTTTTGATTTTTTATTATTAACGTGTTGTTTCAAGTTTGTTTTTTTAAAAATAATTCAAAATAATATCATCTAATAAATTAGAGAGGAGTTGTTGACACCCAACATTTAGTTTGTGAATCATGTATATTAACATGTTTCAACTCAAATTATTATTTTTTAAATATTTAGAATGATATTATTTTTTTTAAATCAAAATAAAGTTATTTTGACATAAAATGATTACATTAAGAAAAACACAAAATGATATTTAAAATATTGTTGATATTTTAAAAAATATTTAAAATGATATATATATTTCAAAAAAATAAAGTTATTTTGAACTTTAAAAAACATAAAATAATATAATTAAAAAAATAAATTTTTATATCAACCGAATTAAATCAAACCTCAAGTCAATCAATTAACAGGTTAAAACAATGCTCATAGCTCCATGTGTGAATAAAACGCACAGGTCAAATTTAATAATTGCTCTCATTAATAAAGCTTGCCAGGAGGACTTGCTTTATGAAAACAGTTTTCCTTCTTTTTAGTTTTCACATTTTATCTTTCTCACGTTTTTCTAATGCATTACTTTAGTACGTAGGCAGAGTTTGCAAAAACAAAAAAAAAAAAGAGGAGGTAGATGAGGTTTCTATCAAGAATTATCATATATATATATATATATATATATATTTTTTAAAAAAAAATTATTAACTAAGTTGACTCGAGTTTTTTTCTTTGTCAATTGATTTTTTTTTAATTTTATTATTCAACATTGGGTTGATTGAGAATTAGTCTTCATGATTTGTTCCAGTTTGCTATCTATGAGGTTATAATTCTCATCTCATGATTAGGTAACGAGTTTGGTGGAGTAACTCAAGTTGATTCGAGTTTTTTTTTTTTTGTGTTTTTTTAATTGATTTTTCTATTTCAATTACATTTTTCAATATTTGGTTTATTGGGGATTGACTTAAATAATATATTTTTTAATTTACTTTTTATGAGGTTATCCAAGTTTGATTACCCATACCATGGGTTAAACGAGTTAACTCGGTTGACTCAAGTTTTTTTTTTCTCATTTTTCTAATTGATTTTTTTCTCGATTTTATCCTTCAACATTGGATTGATTGAAAATTAGGCTTTGTGATTTGTTTCGGAGTGTTTTCTACTGTATTATCCTCGTCTTATAACTCGAGTCACAAGTTTAGTAGATTAAACTGGGTTTACTCGAGTCTTTTTTTTGTGCCTTTTTTTAATAATTTTTTTTCAATTTCATATTTTAACTTTAGGTTGGTTGGAAATTAGGCTTCATAATTTATTTTAATTTTTTTTCTATAGGGTTATCCTGATTGGCTAGGGTCAATTTTTTTTGTTTTTTTTAATTAATTTTTTTATTCAATTTCATCATTTAACATTGAGTTTATTGAAAATTAAACTTTATAATTTATTTTGATTTGCTTTCTATTGGGTTATTATAGTCTCATAACCCGTCACGCGGTTTGTAGGTTAACTTGAGTTGACCTGAATTGATTCAATATATTACCGTCTCAATATTTATAAAAAAAATAACATCTTGAATATTTATTTTGAGTCAAACTATGTTTTTATTGGTCATTTGAGTTGTATTTGGACTTGTCAAGTCGACCAGATCACATCAAGTCAATCCTCACATGATTTAAATTTTTTTATACTAGAAAAACATTAGAAATGCTTGAATATTTTTTTTACATTAAAAATATTTTTGATCTGACCCACAACGTAGCGCAGACCAATAATAAAGTTAAGTCTATACATTTTGTATTAGGCAACTTATCTGCGTTACGATCGTGGATAAGATTAAAAATTAATTTTTAAAACAAAAAAATGAAGAAGAAGAAGAAAGAATGTGCAAACACTACAAATGTGTTTTCTAGCATTATAAAAGAAAATTTAATTTTGAGATGGAAATTTGGTATGTGTATTTAATAAAATAAATAAATAATTATATACTTTAATAAATAATAAAAAATATTAATACTAACTAAAGCTAAATCAAGAAGCAGAAGATCGATGAAAATTAAGATATTAATCTCGTGTCACGGGGAGTAATTTAAGAAGTTTTTATTTAATTATAAGAGGATGAAATTGAATTTTTTGAAAGAAAATTAATAATTTAAATTCTATTAAAAAATTAATTTTCTAGTATAATCCCTCATGTCCTTATTAATTTATTTGTTTCATAAAAAATATAACTGTTTTAGATCTATGTTGTTTATTGGATAAAAACTCAAAGTAACTAAAATAAATATCCAAAAAAAGTTTTTAGCAAATTAACAAAAGTATTTTTTTAATTAAACTTTATAGATATCTTATTAATTCAATCTTTTTTTGTTCAGACATTGCTTTTTATCATAATCATTGTTTTTTTAAAAACAACTTATCATAATCATAAAAGCAAGTTTTTATAAATAAAAAATAAATAATGTTGTCTTAACCTTAATTAGTGTTGTCATATATTTATCATGGTTATTTTTATGTCATTTTTAACCCCATTTCAATACCTAAATATTATTTTTGTATAAAAAACTAATTCAACCTCGCGATGAAGTATAAGCATCAAAACTAGTATATAACAAATGAAGTTTATAACTAAAACATAAAATCCTCAAAACATGGTGACAAAAAATTTTAAAGTAAAACTTTAAGTAATTAAGCTGTTTTTTTTTTTTGCCGTCATAAACAGTAAAAATATAAAAAGTGTTGTTTTGTTTAGTGTCAAATATGATCCCTGGTATTTTAATTTTTTATTCAATAAAATTAAAATTTTATTTTGTATAATTGAGCATGGATTCAATGTTAGAATATTTTTTTTTGACACTTGAAAACCTTATAGAATTGTAAAATAAAATAAATTATAAGACTTAAAACTCTATCAAGTAATGTGAGGGGATGGAGTTACAAAAAACAAAATTTAGTGACCGGAAGAGCAAGATTCGAGGAAAATAAAATAAAAATCACCTGGATGCAGTATTCGTATTCCAATTCATAGCATAGCAGAGCGTGAATCTACAATAATTAATACAGTGAAATCTTTAAGAGTTTTAGTTTCTTTTTTAATTTAATTTAATTTAATTATGATTAAATAATTTATGAGAGTATTGGTGGATAAATACCTGAATATGTATCATATACAGAGTATGTGCTAATTCCAAAATAAATGTTCACTGGATAGATGGCCCCCGCGTTGCTGCGGGTCGATTTGTAAACAATATAAATAATTATTGTAATGATAGATGGTAAGTTAGATTTGTGAACGTTTTAATATTATAGTTAGACTTGGCAGCATGTAAGGTCCATGCGTTTTGGGTATGACAAACATGTCAAACCTACGTTACTGTGGACTTTGCTAATCCCTAAGTCCAGACGCCTTGAGTCTGGCTTCGTACCCAAGTTATTTACTGGCATGTTTGCAGATCCAAGGTGTCTGGGTTTGACAACCACGCCAAACTCAAGCGCCTGGGTCTGACAACCATGTCAGACCTACACGTCTAGTTTTGGCAACAACAACAGATTCAAGGCGCTTGATTCTGACAACCATACCATATTCAAGGCGCTTGATTCTGACAACAATACCAGATCCAAGGCGTCTGGGTGTGACAACCACATCAGACATAAGACGGGTGAGTTTGACAACCATGGGTCTTGCGCTAGACCTAAGCGTTTGGGTCTGGCAGCCCCATATGATATTTACAATAAAACCATATGGAAATGACAAAAAACCCCTATATGCAACCTTGTTTCTCTTGAAACCCAAGAGTAATTTTGTATTTGAATTATTTCAATAAAAGAAAAGGACGAAGAAGCTCCTCAACACATTCATATTGTTCACCCCTTCAAGGACATGATTGTATCTTCACTGTTGATTTGTTTTGAAAAGATAAAAGAAGGCTCCTACCCAAAAGTTAAAATTTTGTGCCCATTAATTTGTTGTTCAAACTTTCTGTTACTCATCTCTAATCCTCCTACTTGGGTCTATCGTTGTTGCCATATCCAAGTAGTTTGGATATGACGTGGTTCCCATACTCAAATTGCTTGAGCTTGAATGACTGTCAAACCCAAGTATCTTTCCTCTTGCCGATTCACTTTCATCCTCTTCAAGATCTGAGTTGTAAAATGTTAAAAGAAAAGGTGAGGGAAGAAGCAATGAATGAGAAAAAAAAAGTCAAATAAACATTTATCCGCACGCGAAAAAATAAGAAATTGAAAATGAAACTACTATTACAGTTCACAGTAAAAGGTCTCTTAATCTACAGTGATTTTCTCACACCATTTAGCTTTTGTTATAATAAAGATTCTAATAATTTAGATTCTAGGAAAAATATATATTTCTTTAACCAAAAATTTATTTTAGTTATTCATTTCTTTTTAATTCCGATGAAAATATTTTTTTATCAAAAAAATAGTTTTTAAAATAAAAAATTATCATAATCTGTATTGCAATCTTAAACCAGAAACAAAAAAATAATATTTCAATTGTTTTTATATGATTATATGAGAAAGTAAAGAATAATTCATTCATGGAAACAATATAAAAATAATAGATATCAATCAATGAGATATAGGCGTTAGGGATTGCGTTTGTAAATGCTTTTGGGTATTTTTTTAAAGTATTTTTAGCTTGAAAAAACATCAAGTTGATATAGTTTTGATGCGATAATATAAAAAATATAAAAATTTTATTTTAATATATTTTCAAGTAAAAAATTATTTTGAAAAACACCTACATCACAGTTAACAAAAAGTTACCTCCCTAGAATAACTGACATAAAACGACATGGATAAAATAATTGTTTTTGCTTTGATGTTTCGACCACTATAATCTTTGCTTGGCAATTGCACAACAATTTTAGAGGTATTTGAGAGTAAAGTAGCAGTTGCTTTTCAAAATATTTTTTGTTTTCAAATGCATCAAAATAATATATATTTTTTTAATTTTTTAAAAATTATTTTTGATAGTAGCATATCAAAACGATCCAAAAACATAAAAAAACTAATTTTAAACAAAAAAAATTCAAATTTTGATAACTTCCATTTAGAATGCACTACGAAACATGAGCTCAAAGCCACAACCCTTGGACCCAAAGACTAGTAACCTAACACTAGACATAAATTATCTGACTGGAAAAAGGATTTACGAGAACAAAATGTCAAAGTCTAGTAGGGGTGTTCACGGTCTGGTTTTAACCCAAAAATTCAACCGAACCGGAAAATAGTATTCCTTGTTAATATAACCCAGATTGAACCAAGAACCGGTTTAAACCAAACCAATTTTGTTTGGTTTGGGTTGATTTTTTAGCATTAAAAACCAGAAAAACCAGAAACCAATTAAGTGAGCTTGTTTTTACTGTTATCGTTGTACCAAAGCCCTCTAACTCCATTTCTCACATAGCTTCTACGTATCAGTAAGTGGATGCTAAAATAAATTGAGATCTTGGATTATTATCTCTAACATTAGATAATAGGATGAACTGAAGTTGAGAGAAATATTTAGATTTGCAAATGCATATGGAGCCATTACAACCACCATTGTCGGTGGTTGTCACCATTGTCGGTGGTTGATGATAAGAGTGAAGTAAACGTTGTGAAAGACACTGTCATATGAGAGACTAGAGAGTGATTGTAGGAGAAGGTGGGGAAGTATCGTGTCAAAACTTAAAAAGATGATTTAATGTTAGGTTAACACTTAATATGAGAGAAAATGAGAGAGAGGAGCATAGAGGAGAGAGGGGCGGCTGGAAAGGGATAAAATGATTTAGGGTTAGGGTTCTTAGAGATGTTTCTTTTACATCTTTTTTTAAGTAATTTAGATTCAATTGAATCGGTCTGGTTTGGTCCGGTTCAATCAATTGAAGCTTTTTGAAACCGAAACCAAAACCGAACCGAATTAAGTGATTTTTTTTTATTTTTAATCGGTTTATTCAGTGTTTTCTATCGGTTCAGTTTTTTAAATTAATTTTTTCTTATTTTTTTGGTTTAATTGGTTTATCGGTTTTTTTTTAACATCCCTAAAATCTAGTGGAGTAACCATACCATACCAGACAGTGCAGCAGCTTCTATTTTTGAGATTAAAGCAGAATTCAATCTGCCTTGCTATATCTGCACGCAGCTATAGCCTCAGCTATTTGCTTTGTGAACAACGAAGGAAACCATCCTGACAAGGCCCCCTGTCCTCTAACCATATCAATCACAGGTTCAACGTAAAAAACTATCAAAACACAAGGCATAAATACTTGACTACCAAAATGCTCAAAATCATATCAAAGCAAGAAGAACAGAAGAAAGTTAAGGCATACTCCAACCTGCTCAAGCACAGCTTCAGTACTGATCAAATCCCCAGAAACCTCCTTAGACTCAGAAACAGCAGCCATCTCCTCAGCCACCCATTTCCTCCCTCTAGGCGGCTGCGCGACACTCCCCGCAAACCTCTCAGTTCCTTCTGCATTCCTTTAGCCATGCATCTTCTTCCTCGCCAATGCAAAAACTACATGATCCATCGCATCATTATTCATGTAAACTTCAAAACTAATCCCAATATCCTTACATGGCACCACCATATTATAATATATCCTCGACAGCAAATCCTCCCTGCTCTTCAACTCCATTGTCGCCAACAGCCCTCGACAATACCTCCGCCCACTCGCGTAGAATTTAAACACGGCCTGCCCTTCTCTCAACAACAAAGGCGAATCTTCGCCTTCCCCGATACCTAAAAGACTAAAACTCTTCTCAAAAATCGGATCCCTGGCAGCAAACTTGGCGGCCCAAGACATGCTAAATTCCCATCCTCACGTTTACCAGTGAAGTAATTGATCACAAGCATGATCAAGAAACTTCCGCAAACAATCTCATTTGACATTAAAAGATTGCAATATTATTAGATATATTTGCTTAAGTGTTGCTGTGATTTGTTAGATTAATTTGACAAGCACATGAAATATGATGAGAGCTTGAAGAAAAAGAATGGAGAACAAATAATAGTCTCTACTGATCCAATTCATCTGAAATTATGCCTAGCCATCACACACTCACTCTCTATTATACTCTCTAGTTGTAAAACTCGAATCACTATACTCGGGATTTTAATATATTTTAGTTAAAAATAAAAATTATTTGGCTTTATAAAATATTTGGGTTGACCTTAACCTGCCTGATCATTCAGCTTTTAATTTGTTGCTTTTTTAAAATAAATAATTAAAATAATATTATTTTAATTTGTTTTTTTTAAATAAAGTTAAATAAATAATTTCATGCATATGATTATTATAAACAAAGAATACCAAATGTTTTTAATTCTACAACAATTATCCATAGTAGAGCTACTCAAGCTTATCTTTAAATTATTTATTACCAATTATGAAATAAAATCTATTAGAGCACAATCTTATTTTATTCATAGCCATAGTATAAAAAACTAATCCCTTTTGACATCTTCTAATAAGAAATACATGTTTCATTAAAAAAAAAATAAGAAAAAAGGGGTTTTCATGAAAGAAATACATTTTTTATTGTGAATTTAAATGATCAAATTTTTATAAATATTTATTTTTATCGGGTTAGTTTTTTATTGTAAAAACTATGTTGTTAATAAAAAAAATTAATATTTCATTAAAACATGGAGAATATATATATATATATAAGAAGTTAGAATTTTGATTAAAGAAATACATTATTTTTTTAAAAAAAATTAAATCTTTAAAACCCTATTTTACTTTTTTTTATTAATTTTTATTAAGACCTTTTGTTTTAATCTTTAATTAGCTTTCATAAAACTTTTACAATTTTTTAATTTATGTTGAATTCATTATACTAAGCACATAAATAATTTTTCCATTTCTCGACTAATAAATTTCAACATATCATAAAAGGTATCCATAACTATGACACTTTATTTTCTTGCATTGAAATTAACTTGAAATTATATCTATAATGTGATATGGAAAAAATAATAAGTAATTAGTATTATATATAGTTATTAATTCTAAAAAGTATAGCTCAATTGGTCAGGTTTTAAGTTTAATTTTTAAAAATCTCCAGTTCGAGTCTCACAAATATTAGAGCCATTAAAAATTTACATATTCGTTAATTTCAGAATTCATAAGATTAGTTGAGATACGTATAAGTTAACTCATATGTCTATTATAATAATAATAAAAAATAATCAAAACTTAATCAAGCTGAGTTTTAAATTAAAATAAAAAAATATTGATACAACTAAACTTAATTAAACAAGATAAATTAAGCCAGCTAAAACTGAGCCAGTTAACTCTAAGATATTTAAAAAAGAAAAATGAAAATTGAAAAATAGAAGAAATGGGAAGCAAAGGCACATTTGTCAGCTACTACTACTACTATAATTCTTATTATGCTTTCCTGGCAGCATCAGCACCCCAGCTTCTTTCATTTACCAGACAAACAGACAAAGCTCTCTCCTCTCCTCGCTTCCTTCTCTCCCATCTCCACAGAAAGCTCTACTCTCTCTCTCTCTCTCGTTTTGCCGATTCCGAAACCAATCTGTTGTTTTCTTTTTCTCATCAAGGAAGAGAGAAAGAGATATGCAATCGGTGGTGTTGAACCCAACTTGCTACTGCAGGGCTCAACAAGGCCTAGACACCTCCTGCAGCTCTCCTCCCCCTCCTGCTATTCTTTACAAGGTTTCCTCCTTCTCTCCCTGTCTCAACTTTTTTTTCCTTTTTTTTTGTGTGTTGACGTTGAATAACTGAATCCCATATTCACAGAGTCGTTCGAGCTTTTTTGGTACCCATTCGAGGAGCCCCGGTCACCTGCGGCGAGGCATACCTTGCCGTTCCTTGCGAATTCGATCGCCTTCTTTCACACGGAGGAGGCCAGGTTCTTTTTCTCTCTTTTCTCTCTTGTAATAATCGTGAATATAAATAATTCATCATGCCCTTTTTGTAATCTTTTAATT
>Ga0307513_10012975_pt1 | contig 10247 bp, 4 predicted proteins | sample 15_EM_MG_FD_202174 | JGI IMG/M metagenome (GOLD analysis project Ga0307513, IMG submission 202174) | Populus trichocarpa ectomycorrhiza microbial communities from riparian zone in the Pacific Northwest, United States - 15_EM | ecosystem: Host-associated > Plants > Roots > Unclassified | place...
AAAATCGTCTTTATATAGGGACGATGAAGTTGAAAAAAGGAAGATTTATAGTGGATAATGAAGAAATACTATATGAGAAAAGGAAATGTCATTAATATATATATAAAAAAATTGACTTCATTGCTCAAGAATATCGGCAAAACACAATAGATTTGTTCATCAAGAACCGATTTCATTCATTATTCTTCCGGGCCCCTCAAGTTTTTAATTCTTTCTATTTTGATCATTGAACTTTCTTTTTTAATTTAGCCCATCAAAGTTATGTTGGCATCATTTTATATTTTGTGATTTATTTTGATTTGCACGCTTTCGCACATGTGAGATGTCATAAAATATTTTAGAATTATTGTTCAATAAAATTAAAAGAACAAAAACCAAGATTATATTCAATTTTTAATTAATTATTTTTTTAAAATTATTTGTATAACTATTTTTAAATTGTAATAAATCTTTTGGATGATTTCTATAATCTGACAATAGCTCTAAGAGATTATTGTAATTTATAACATGAAATTTTTCTCTTGTTAAATTTAAATATATCAATTGTATTTGCATTAATTATTTATAAAAATAAAAAACATATATACTTAGCAATCATAGTAACTCTCCAACATAAAAAAGAAAAGAAAAAAGAAAACGAATAAAATTAAAAGGACAAACTATGTAAAATATTTTCATTTGTATTTATCTTTTACTTTTTACAAGGAAAATTAACTTCTAACTTTAGTCTTTAATTAACATTTACAATTTTTTTTTATTTATTGCTTAATATATATTTTTAATTTATTGTATTAAACACAAATATCATCTTTTCATTCACCGGTTAATAAATCTCATGATATCAGAAAACACATCAATAATTCTACTGCCTTCTTCTCATGTGTTCAAAATTAACTTAGAACTTTACCTTCAGTGTTGGACATGTTGATTAATTATAATAAAATCTAGATGGTGTGGGGAATTCATTGTGGTACCTATTACAAGACAATGTGGACTCATTGTTCACAATATTTTTTTTTATTCATTCTTCTTTTTTTTATTTAGCTTTTATTGGACAAATTTATAGATCAATTTAGACTTATTTGTTACGAGTTGAAAGACAGGGGATCAAAGTGAAAAACACAGTGAAAATTAATAGTTTTTTTGAACTTTTTGTATGTCCACGATGAAAGTACTTTTTTGCCTTTAAAAAGCAAAATCATAAAACATGCTATTGGGACACATTTGTTCTTTCTTGATTTAAGGGACACATTAAGTCTTTTTATTTCTAAATACATAGTAAAATGACCACTATACATTTAGATTCAAAATTTGGCAAAGCTTGCACATATGGCCATTTTTATATTTTCATTTTTTTTTAGAACAATAAAATGACTTACATACATGCCTTTAAAAGTGGGATTTTCTATAGCTTATGTTTAAGTGCATTGTTGTCTTTTCACTCATGGGTTTTTTGGTGTTGTTATTATTAGGTTGGGTTAGGGGAAAATTTGTAATTTAATATAAATAAATATTATTAGAAAAAATTGTTGACACGGGCAATCACGTGTTAGTGGGTGGACGATCCTTGGGCTTTTCAGGCGGCATGTTTGGGGTTGTTCAGTAGTCAGACGCTGCCTTTTGTGATGGCGTTGGATTCGTCTTAATGTCCCTTATATGGGAAGGTGGTGTGTGTGGCCAATGAACATTTGATTTGGCACTACTGATCATTTCTTTATTCCCCCTCTTTTTCTCTCTTCTCCTTGATTTCTATACTTGACTCTTCAAATTTTCAAAGTATTCTTTCAATTTATTATTCCTCAGGTTTGGTCTTTTTTTTATTATTACTATTGATTTTATTTGGATTAATTTATAAAATTGAGTTTTATTTTTCAATTTTCGACCCTTTAATTTTTTCATATTTCAAATGCGGTCCCTATTTTTTTATTGGTATTTGTTTTGTTCGAGATAATTTTTTAGATTGTTTTTTTCTTACAATTCCAGTATCTTTAGGTTTTTTTCCCCATCAAATTTGATTTTTATTATTTTGATTGTTATTTTTTTCACTTTAAATTATTTGTTTTTTCAATTTCATCCTCCAACATTAAATTGGTTTTGAATTGAGCTTCTTGATAGAGCTGGGTCTAGAGTTTCACAAGGTGCGAGTTTTAGAAATTAACCCAGGTTTAGATGATTCACTCGGGTTGTCTTGAGTTTTTTTAAAACTCATGTTTTTTAGGTTTCAGACATCAACATTTATTTAATTGGACATTGAGCTTTATTATTTTTATCTATTTTCTTTCTAAAATTTTTTTTCACTAATTTTAAAAAAGACCCAGGTTATCACATTTCTTTTTATGTTTTTATTTGTTGAATTTCTTAAATTATTTTTTTTTCTGGTTTTCTCTTTCAACATTAGATTGGTTTAATTTTTTTTTTCCAATCTTGCCAAACAATATTGGGTTATTTTATAGTTGAGCTTCGTAGTTTTCTTCAATTTGTTTTAATTAATGATTTTTTCACCCTTTTCTGGTATGAATAATCATTTGATTAAATAAAAAATTTCTAATAAGAAAAAAAGTTATTAAACATAATTGGATACATAGCCTATGTTGCGAAATCAAATAGCTTAATCTTAGTTAACTCTTGAAAAACTATCGATTTAATTAATTAGGTCAGTGTGTAAACATTTTGATTTATGATCTGGAATTTTTTATATCAAAAAATGAGTTGGAGAATCCTGCATATTCAATTTTTTTACTGAAAAAAACAATTATCCGATCCACGATGAAACGCAGATCAAATAGCTAGTAACATCTATTAAATGTGGAGTAAATTAATGATCTAAAAGCTATAAAAAAAACATTAAAAGACATTAGAATTTTACTGCACACATATACGCTCAGTTTATTGTGGATTCCTACGGTAAATTGACCATTTTTCCCATTCTAAAAAACTCAGTTAACATAGCTTTAGGGATGTAAAAGTCTTTTCCATAGTATATGTTTGTCATTTTCAAATTCCATAGGGATAAAGAAGTCATTTTTCATATTTGATGTGCAAAGTAATGACTATAATACCCCTAAAAGTTAAAAAAAAAAACATAACTTGGGTTAAGGGATTTTAGGTCATTTTCATGCTTTGGATGCATTGTAAATTGACCACATTTCCCTTAAAAGAAAAAAAAAACAAAAGCTTACGATTAAGGGCACTTCAAAATTTGTGATATGTTTTTTTTTGTAATTATCTATTTGGATGAGGGGCAACTAAGTCTTTGCACATATATAAAATTAATTAAAAAAAGGTGGTTGACATGTGCTGCACATGCGTCATCGAGTGGGAGGTGCCTATGCTATTTAAGCATGTATGCAATGCTTCCTGGTGGTGAAATACCTTTGTCTACAACAACGATTGAAGTGACACATCATCCTTTTCATGGTGGTAGGGTGCGTGTTAGCGATGAAGCTGTACTTAGGCTCTGGTGAGCCTTTTTTCTTCCACTCTCTCTATTCTTTTTTATTGCCTTGATTTTCATGCCAGCCAATCCAAAAATCAATTGTGTCCTTCAATTTTTATTTATATTAATTTTAGTTTTTATTCTCTCAATTGCTCTTTTTTTTGCTTTTGATTTTTTTTTAACTTTAATAATTTTTCAATTTCTTCCATAAGTATTTTATTTAATTTAATTTTTTATATCCAATGTTATTCTCATTTTTTTATTGCTATTTATTTTTGTTTTTTGTCATTTTCTTGATTTTTTTTCAATTTCATCCCTCATCATTTTATTTCATTTAATTTTTATATTCAATTTTGATCCTTATTTTTTTTTGCTATTTTTTTTATATCCAAAAACGAGTTAGAGAATCCTCATATTTAATTTTTTTATTGGAGAAAAAAATTATCTAACCCACGACGAAACGTAGACTAAATAACTAGTAACAACTATTAAATATGGAGTAAATTAATGACATAAAAGTTATAAAAAAACACTAAAAGATATTAGACTTTTACTGTATACACAAACTTCAAATTCCATGAGGATAAAGAAGTCTTTTTACATATTTGATGCACAAAGTAATGACTTTAATACCTCTAAAAATAAAATAAAAACATAACTAGGGTTAAGGCCTTTCAGGTCATTTCATGCTTTGGATGCATTGTAAATTGACCACATTTCCCTTGAAAGAAAAAAACAAAAAGCGTATGATTAGGGGCACTTCAGACTTTTTGATATGTTTTTTTTTGTAATTATCTATTAAGATGAGGGGCAATTAAGTCTTTGCGTATATAAAATTAATTAAAAAAGGTGGTTGACATGTGTTGCACATAAACCACCAAGTGGAAGGTGCCCACGCTATTTAGGCAAGCATACGACGCCTTCCAGTGTTGAAATGCCTTTGTCTACAACGACAATTGAAGTGATGTATTATCCTCTTCATGGTGGTGTGATATGTGTTAGCGATGAAACTGTACTTAGGCTCCGGTGAGCCTTTTTTCTTCCGCTCTTTCTATTCTCTCTCATTGCCTCGATTTTCATGTCAGCCCATCCAAAAATCAATTGTGTTCTTCAATGTATATTTATATTAATTTTGATTTTCATTCTTTTAATTGCTCTTTCTTTTGCTTTTGATGCTCTTTTAACTTCATTTATTTTTTAATTTCTTCCATAGGTATTATATTTCATTTAATTTTTATATCTAATTTAATCCTCATTCTTTTGATTGCTATTTTTTATATTTTTTCAAAATTTCAATTTAGTCCCTCATTATTTTCTTTCATTTTAGTGTTATATCATATTTGGTCCTCATTGTTTTGAGTGCTATTTGTTTTGTTTTTTAATTTTGTATGATTAAGGGTTTTGCTTAGTGGGTTTTTTTATTTGTCTTTTATGATGTAATCTCGATCTCATGATCATCAGGGTGACAATTCTCAAAGAGTAGATAGATTTAACTTCAATCTTTTTCTATGAAGTTATTAGGTATTGAGCATTGTGATTTTTTTCACTTTCTTTTATATGTAGTTATTGGGTTTTGGGTTTTGAGCTTTGTGATTTGTTTTTAATTTGTTTTTAATGGGTTTTTCTCAATCTCATATCCCATGTCTCAGGTTTTTTTTTTTTTTTTTTCAATTTCATGATTGAAATTATATTATTAAGCCTTGAGTTTTGTGGTCTTTTTTATTTTCTTTTATGTGGGGTTATCCTAGATCGCAAGTTAGTTAAGTTATCCTAGATTGATGCAAGTTTTTTTTTGATGTTTTTTTATTTAAATTTAGTCTTTTTTATGGTCTTTTTTAAACTAATATATTTTTTTTATCCCAATCTCATATCTAGTGTAGCGGATTAGTCAAATTTACACGGATTGACTAAGGATTTTTTTTTTACTTTTTTGAGATCGATTTTTTTTTTAAACTGCATCATTTAACATTAAGTTATTGAGCCTTGAGTTTTGTGGTTTTATTTTTGTTTTCCTTTATGTGGGTTTAACTCGAGTTGTGGGTTAGTTCAGTTAACTCGGGATGATTTCGTTTTTTTTATCATTTGTTTTTATTGATTTAACTTTTGTATTTTTTTTCCTAGGTCCTTTTTTAAAATTTATTTTTTTCTCCCATTCTCATGTTGCGGGTTGTGGGTTAGTTGAGCGAGCCAGGGTTGACTAGGGTTTTTTCTTTAATGTTTTTTTTTCTTTATATATATATATTTATTTATTTAATATGATCTATTAATATTAGGTTATTGAGTCTAGAGCTTTATAATTTTTTGTTTGTTTTTAGTATTTTTGCATGGTTATCCTGATCTCTTAGCCTAGATCATGAGTTGGTCTAGTTAACTTGGCTTGATGCAAATTATCGTTGCCCAATATCTTTTTTTATGTTTGAAAAAAATCCGACTATATCCTTGGCATGGTATGTGCCTCCTTTCAAGTATAAAACTAGACGTTTTATACGTGTTAGGGAATCCCAACATTAGTATTGATTATTCACTCTGAATTAGAAATATAGATGAGTTTTTGGAAGGTAGAATACTTTGAGTTAGCTAAGAACTCGTTTATAGAATTAATGAAACTTCGATTTTTTTCTTAAATCAAGAAAGTTGACTTTTTAATTCATATAAAGGTTAATCGAATCTATAGTTTATTTATTTATTTATTAATGATTAGAGTATTTTTATGCTAGTTTCATGTCTTGTAAATAATTTGTGAAAACTTTCGACTTAGAAATAAATGCTAGTATGACTAAAAACAGAGTTATCTAATAAATGACATTTAGAAATTTGATGTGGCTTGAGATTTATTGAGGCAAAGGCCGTTCAATTCTTAGACTTTTCTACCTCCCACCACTATCATTGGGCATCGTATATAAGATGCATAAGCCAGCTAGGACACCAGGGCTTTGGGACTCGATTAACGTTTGGAAGGCTGGTGAAACTGGACTTTTAGCCTTCCTTTATCTTCCATAAAATTTATATATATCTGACATTTACATGGATGATCATTTTCAGTTCGGTTTGGTTTTTATTAGAAAATAATTAAACCAATTTTTTTTTAAAAAAACCGAAACCGGTTCAAACCGACCGGTTTCGGTTCGGTCCGGTTCGGTTTTTAGAACAAAAACCGGTTCAAACAGCTTTGGCTCGGTTTTTTCTGGTTTGGGTTCGGTTTGATTTTTTTATTTTCAGGCTTATAAAACCGAAACCAAACCAAACCGGTCAGTTTTTTCAAAATTTTAATCGGTCTTTTTTCACGGTTCAATTTTTTCAGTTATTTGTTTCCTGGTTTTCTCGGTTTAATTGATTTTTTGATTTTTTTTCTCGTCCCCGTCATATATATATATATATATATATATAAATTTTATGGCATGCCTCTTCATTTGTGTGTGTGTGTGTGTGTTTGTGTGTGTGTGGAGAGACCATGAACATCATCATTCTTAAAAGTAAAATATGGAGAAACACATGAAAATAATAACAAAGTAAATTTACTATGATAGAGTTTTCACCAAAATAATATTTGGTCCATATACTTAGCAGCTATACATCCCATGTCATTAATCATGATGCTTATAGGCACAATCAATTTTCTTTTCCCAATTAAATGGAAAAAAATAGTTATAATCCCTCTCGTTGTAGTGAAATTTTGTAATTATAGTGAGAAGTTTTCTGTATAAGCAAGATTTCTATATAAAGCTACGAAGATATTTTGAGAATATAGTTTTTATATATATATAAAAATGGATACATATATACTGATAATTAACACACCTTTTTAAAAAAGGAGGAGTTTTCATTAATTGAAATTAGAAATACTTCCATAATTGAAGTTAATGCCACCTCTCTAACTTGAAACCTCATGCATAATTTAGGCTACGAACTCATTTCATGAAACCCATTTTTTGGCTTGCTTAAATTTGAGTAGCAATTAATGTTTCCCAAGTCACACTTCAATAATATTTAAGAGATTTGAAGTTTTAATTCGTAAGTTTCATGTCCAAATTGTTGGAGATACGTGAGACAAATTTGGAGTCGAAAGAAATGTTGATTTCTATTAGATAACTTAAGATCTCAAACATTTTTAATAGAAAACTTCTTAAACCCTAAATATTGAACTATATAGCCACTAAATCTTATGCATAGAAAGAACAAGCTCTCTATTTTGTGATGTTCACAAGAAAATCCTGAGAAATATCAAATTTAAAACCTAGTGAATGTACGTAAAAGTTTTACCAATCGCAGTATACTAGTGATTATAGTAAGACTAGTCTGTGTGGTACTGTGGTAATTAACTTTTGGTTGAGGTTGGTTTGGTATTTATATATGTTTGATTAAAACTGTGGTTGAAATTAAGGTTGAATAAAAAGTAGTTTAATATGTTTGGTTAAACATGCTTTTCAAATTGAGGTTATAAAATAACTAAAAAAAATATTTATTAATATTGATGGTTTTTAATTCAAATATTGTAGATTTAACTATCATTATTACATCATTAACTAAATAATATTTTATATCAAATATTTTTTATTATTCCATTAACTTATCTACAATTTCATCATGTATGAAATTCATTTCATAAGGACTATAGTTTCCATTGTTTTTTGAGCGTGTAACAAAATCAAGTAAAATATCATCAGAAATAAAATTGGAATTGCGATCAAATTCCACAAATGCTACGTCATCATGCGATGTTCTTCTAATTTATGTAGTGTTATTAAATATTATTAAATACTAGTTTTTCGAGTAAAACACAATTTAAAAAAAATAATTTTTTGTTACCGGGTCAGGCGCGGTCCAATGAACACTGTTCACGTGAACCGTGCCACGTGAAATTCACCTGACACTGTTGCTTCTCGTGTTGCCACGTGAATAATTCACCTGGCAAGGGCACTGTTCACTTCAAGAAATGAACAGTGCCCAGGTGAATTGCATGAGAAGCAGATCTCAGCTACCGTGTGCGAAACGGTGTTTTGAGAAAAAAAATTATGGGTCCCACCAAATAGTAAATTGCTTTTTTTATATTACCAAACGCTTAGTTTACGTTTGCTTTAAAAGTTAAAGCAACCGCGTAAACAAACCTCTTCTAAATGACAAGAGATTTCTTTAATCAATGAAAACAGTTTAAGCTCTATCAATGGCGATGGCGATCACTGAAGTAACTGGAGGCTATGTAACATAAGCCGATGGGAAATACAAAAGGAGAGAGTTTTTATTTTTGGCAAAGATCCCACAACAAAAGTTAGTGCTTCTTTAGCGTAGTGGAATCTACGAGATTCCCAACCACGAAGGAATCGATTTACATGAGCTGTGCTTATGGAAGTGGTGGGATGTCACAGATTCTGAGACGGATTTCCATCAAAACTCTCCCTAGTGGCCTCTCCCATAAGCTCATGTCTCTCTTGTTTTCAACATCTTGGTCCCATTTTTTTTTTCTTATTGTTAGTTCCATTGAAAGTTTCTTTTTCCAAAGTGGTTTTCAAGGTTTTCCATTTAAATTTCACTACTAGTTTTGGATTTTAGTAGCCATTTCGATTGAAGAATTCAAAAAGAAAGGGAAGCATCCCACCTTTTGTAGGAGAATTCCACTTTATGCCTTTGGTTTTTAGTGTTTTTCCTACAGGGAATACATTTTGTTTAGACCCCAGTTGATGGGAACTAGAACATCAAAATAACAGCCTCAGTTTGTTCAAGCCTCCTCACAAGTTGTCTTCTCTTGTAAGAATAATTTGCTTTTCATGAAATTAGGGCAAAAAAGAAAGAGAGGAAAATAGTTGCAGGAAGGGCTTCCTCTAAAACGAATATAAGAAATTAAAAAAAAATCAGGGAGCAACGTTTTTATTTTTTATTTTTTTTAGAATTCTGTTCTTCCTGGGTCGTCATATCATTAATTGAATGCAAACAGGAAGCTTTTGTGGATAGAGAAGAAAAGCTTAGTGGTGATTACTTTATATCCATTTTCCTTTGTCTCTTCAAAACACTTTCAAGGCAATAGCTCTCCATGAGCTGAAGTAGTGGAATCCCAACTTTTTTGAACATCAATGTCTATCCCCAGTAGTTTAATTTCAGTCTTGGTCCTTGTTTAATTAGGAGTGCAATAGTCCAAACGAAGGTCGGCTAAAATTTAGTTTTTTTACTTCTCAATAATTTTTTTATGTTTTTGAATCATTTTGATATGCTAATATCAAAAATAAATTTTAAAAAAATAAATAAAATATTATTTTAATTCATTTACAAGCAAAAAACAGTTTAAAAAATAACTGTTAGCATACTCTTAAACACCTTTTTTAAAAAAACAATATTAAATTAATAGAAATTCTTAGCTAGCTTTTACAATAATTCTCGATCGTGATCAGTGTTGTGTATTTCATTTATATATAAAAAATCTTTATCATATTTATATCAAGTCATAGTTTCAAGTAACTCTTTATGGAAATAATTAAATAAATATTTTTAAGAAATTAATGATGAAAGTGGAATTTAAAATATCATATTGAATGAATATTTTCTTTATCATATAAAACTAGTTAATTATAGCTTCTAAATAAACTACAATAATGTTAATTATTCTATCTCAATTTCTTCAATCAAATATGTTTCTATCTCTTTTATATCAATCCTAAAATATTAATCAAATGCAGCCTTATAAATAATTCATTCTATATTCAGATCATGAATAATTAAAGTTATTGAACAGCCATTGGAAGATTTTTAAAGACATGTATGCTCGATGGGTTCCCTTCGTGCACAAATCAGGTTTCAGAATAAGGTAGTTGATGTTTTGAGC
>Ga0307513_10012976_pt1 | contig 10247 bp, 11 predicted proteins | sample 15_EM_MG_FD_202174 | JGI IMG/M metagenome (GOLD analysis project Ga0307513, IMG submission 202174) | Populus trichocarpa ectomycorrhiza microbial communities from riparian zone in the Pacific Northwest, United States - 15_EM | ecosystem: Host-associated > Plants > Roots > Unclassified | place...
CAGTAGCGCGTACCCGAGGGTCGCGCCGCCGGCAACCACGGTTAGCGGGGCCAGCGCCGACAACGACGAGCCGGTCACGCCAATCCGGCCCAGCGATGACGCGGCCAGCGTGGCCATCACTTTGCCGGCCGGCACGACCGTGGGGGAAGCGGAAGTCGCCACGATAGAACTCCAGATGAAAGGGGGGAGTACGAGGGGTGTTTGGGGAACGGAGCGCGGAGATGCGACGCGGGGGTTAGCGAGGGGCCATCACCGCATTCCCTGCACTGGCCTGGATCATCTGAATGAGGGAACGCACCTGCTCAGGAGTTCCGTCGTTGGCCCACGTCGTGAGCGTGTCGAGACGCTCCGCCGGAACGTCGTAGAACACCTCGCGGTGAAATCCGGTCGCAGTGACCAGACTGATCTGCACAAGGTCGGTCAGGCCGAAGTCGAACCCACGGCGATACGCGGCGACCAGCCGGGCATTCGCCCACGCCGCGTAGTTGTTGTCGACAGGGACGTATCTCATCTCGCGCCGCAACCAGCCCCGCTGCTCCTGCTGGAGCAGACCGCGTCGCTCCAGCCGCTTGGCAATCATCTCGAGCGACATCGCGGACAGGAACTTGAGCCACGCCCAGACCGGCAGCGGCTTCGGCTCCCCACGGATGTGGTCCATGACCTCGTGCGCCGTCAGATCCGGCGGTGGGCCGGACCGTTGCACGATGACGAGTTCATCGTGCAACCGGATCCACTGATGCCAGGTCAGCTCCACCAGCAGCGCCCCGGCCAATCCCAGCCTGACGGCTGGCTCCGCCATCCGGGGCCGTCCATCGCCATACCCGTCGTGGTGGCACTGGAAGTACAACTCGTCCGCGAACAGCTTCCAGACCACCGGCGGTTGCGGATCAAGAGGCGCCTTATGGTCGACCGTCGACCCTGATTGCGAACTCGCAGGTTCAGGCCCAGCGCCGCCACCGACGGTGCCGTCGAACACGAACCCGTCGTTGGGCATCTCAACCCGCCCGGAGGCGATGAATGCCTGCTCGGAGGCTGGCTCCGCACGCCGATGATGACTCATGTCAACGGCCCGTCGCTGTTCGCCGGCGCACGTCCCTCCAGCACCGCGGCCACAGACGTTCGCGCGGCGACCGGCCGTACTGCAGCCGCTGGGGTGAGCCTCGCTGGCATGACGATTCCTCCCACGCTTTGAAGGCGGGTTTCGGGGTTGCTCATTGAGTTCGTCCGTTCCCACGCACGGTGGAGCAGACAGGCGCCGAGAGCGACGAACTGTTTCGTGATCCCAGACTGGCCAGTACGGTGTGTCTCGCGGAAGACACTCCCTGTCCATCCCTTGTCCAGGACACACGGACAACCGGGCCAACTCATCTCGGGGGCCGACATGATCCACAACGAGGAGCACTTCGGTCAGGTGCTTCGGCGGCTCAGGCGCGAGAGGGGTTACACCTTGCGTGACCTCGACGAACTCGCGAACATGTCGAAGTCCAAGATCCAGTACCTGGAACAACACGATGGACGCGCCGTGAGCCTGGAGGATGCACATCACCTGGATGACGTGCTCCAGTCCGGCCTAACCTTGGTAGCGGCGATCCAGCGAGACCAGCTGTCAGCGCTGACAGATGTCGCTCGGGTCATGCTTGTCGGCCCGAATCGCTACACGGATCTTGCCGTCACGATGATGACGACAGGGATCGAACCGCAAGGAGTGAACGCTGTGGATCGGCGAACTTTTCTGCAAGGCGCGAGTGCTGGACTAGCCTTCCCGGCGTTGGCGCTTGAGGCAACGCGTCACGGCGTGGGCATTGCAATGTCTGAAAGAGTCGACAGCACAGTCGATGAGTGGACCGAGATCGTTCACGAGCACGGGTTCGGCTACATGACCACTCCGCCCGACGAGATGCTCGAAGCTCTGATGATTGATGTTGTTGCACTTCAGTACGCCACCACGGATCTAGACGACGACGACAGCAAGTCTCGTGAGTTGGTGCGTGTCGGTGCCCTGCTGTGCGCGCTCACTGCGATGACGTTGGCAAACCTGGGGCGCCTTCGGGAGGGACGACGTTGGTGGCGAACCTCGCGGAAGCTTGCGGACCAGTCGAGAGACGCGAGGACTCAGGCATGGGTTTATGGGCGCGAAATCGTACGTTCGCTCTACGAGCAGCGTCCGATTGGAGCAATTCTGAAGATGGTGGACCAATTCGAGTCGACCGCTTCTACACCACCGCAGGACTCGATGCTGGAGTTCGTTACCGGGAAGGCTCAGGTGTTGGCGCTCGCCGGCCGCCGGACTGAGGCAACAGAGTGTCTTCCTCAACTTGAGCAAATCTGTGAACAGCTGCCTCGGTCCGTCACAGCCGACGGCGATTCCATCTTCGGATGGTCGATGGATCGTCTGAAATTTACTCAGTCGTACGTGTATTCGTTCATTGGCGACTACCCCATGGCCGCCAAGGCTCAGCATGAGGCGATCAAGCTGTATGCCCCAACCTACGTGCGCGGCCCCGCGCAAATCGAGCTACAAAGAGCGATCTGCCTAGCTCGTGTGGGCGACGCCGCTGAAGCGGCGAGTCACGCCGAAGCTGTGATAAGTCGCCTGGCTGCCGGTGATCGCATCCGACCGATCATTGACCTCGGCTTCAAGGTGCTGCACTCAATCCCATCGAGCGAGCAGAGTCGACCTGAAGTGCGAAACTATCGCGAGTTCCTGGGCTTCACCAAGGAAATCGAGGCGTAGTCAATGGGCTCGAATCACACTCTAGTGCTTAAGCACTCCAACCCCGTCGAGGCCCTGGAGCTTCGAGAGCAGATCTTGCCTGTTTATGCCTCATCCCATTCGGATCAGATGCATGATCCGTGGTTCTCGCCGGAGCAATTCTGGAACCGCCTCGTCGACATCTACGCCAAGACCCGTGACTTCGACCTTGTGACGGGCTGGATTGAGGATTTCGTAGTTGGCTACGCCTTCGGTAGCCCACGGGACAAGGAGGACCTATGGGAGAGCATCCATCGCGTCTACCCAGACATGGAGCCGATGGGACCTGTGTACATCTTTCGGGAATTCGCCGTTTCCCCGAGCTGGCAGCGTCGGGGTTTCGGGACGCAAATCCATGACGAACTACTCCTCGGCCGCCCAGAGCAAGCGGCACACCTATTGGTCCGCCCGGACAACGCTCCTGCACAAGCCGTCTACGAGTCTCGGGGATGGAAACAGATCGGACAAATTAAGCCCTTTCCTGATTCTCCAATATTCGACGCACTTGGGCTGGACCTGCGTGCATTCAGAATACATACCCATTCTGCGCCACCCGCGTGACACGGACTATCACGGCCGAAACCCTGCCCGGGAGGGCGGCAACACCGCCCGCAAACGTAAGGAACCCCATGATCCAAACGTTCACCGGCTACGGCTACAACCTCGGCGGACCCGGCAACTGGCACCTCGAAGGCACCGCCCCCGGCGAACTGCTCCGCCTCCCCTGGTACGACGAAACCGACCCCACCCAGGACTTCGTCGACGCTCTTGCCATAGCCCTAGCGAGCCGAGAACCTCAGTCCGATCCCGACGCACCCACGCCCCTCATCGTCGAACGCGTGATCGACATGTCCCCACCGGGCTGGACGCGTGAGGCCAACGCCCCGCCTTCGCCCTCAGCCGTCTTGCCGCCGGACTCCGCCATGTACGACCCCGAGAAGCGCGCCCACGTCCGATACGTATTGATCATCCTCGACTCGGTTGGGGACGTCGACGCGCCCGAGGACTCGGATTCTGAGGAGGTGCTCGAACTCGACGACGGTGTCGTCATCGGCTTCGACGGTGTCGTCATCGATACGGATCCCGACTGGGACAAACTCTTCTACGCCGCCCTACCCGAGCTCGGCGTGCAGGTGGCCGGGGCTCCCGACTGGCTCTGGTTTCGCACGGAAACCTCGACTGGCTAGCCGGCAGGACCAAGCAACGTTTGCGACCATGATGGCGGCCCGGCCAGGAGCCGATCGCAGCAGTCTGCCGAGCGCGGCACCGAACCCGAAGCCGCGTGCTAGAGGAGGATGGCATGGAACCCGACGATCCCAACAGTGCCGAGGGCGCCGACCCAGCGATCCTCGAATACCTGCAAGGCCGGCCCGGCGAATGGTTCTACCTCGATGGACTCGTGCAGGCTGGTCTGGCGCCGATCACCGAGCGGGAGGTATTCGCGTACGCACACGAGCTGGACACCGATCAGGAAACGGCATTCGGGGCGGATGTCGCTGGCGGCCTTGTTCGGCGAACCGGGCGGACCCGCAACCTCCCGGATAGAGAGGCCGTCGTCGACGCACTGCAAGCACTGACCGCGGCTGGACACATCGAGCGGCGCAAGAACCCCGCCAACGGATACCTCCAATGGCGCATAGCGGAGTAACAACTAGCCCCGTTCATGGCCCGGCTCGCAGCGAGGGAGATCCTTGGCGAGACCGCTGAGGAAAAGCTGGCGGAATCCCGACCCGATCGATTTCTCGACTGGATCGCGCCATGACCGATACACACGGCACTGGACGCCGGGCGTGCCCGTTTTCCGCGGAGTCGTCGTCAACCAGGCTGCTGGCGATGCTCACTTGGCTACGGACCCGTGAGCCGTCAGCCCAGCCAGGTGATGGTGATCGTTGTGCCCGATCAGCATTCTCCGGGTCGGGGTGAGCATCCACCGGCTCAGGCTCGTGTTTGCGACGTCGAGCCGGGCCGCTGGCCGTTGGCTGGCCGGCAGGCCGATCAGGATCTGGTGGACCGCCTCGACTGTCTCTGCGTGTCCGACGAGCAACACCACGTTCTGCGGGTGCTGGCCGGTGATCTCTTGCAGTAGTCGGCTGGTACGGGCGACGTACTCTGCCCACGGCTCACCACCTTCCACTAGCGGCCGTGTGGGGTCTTTGGTTCGTCCGGCGGCCCGCGCTTCCTCGATCACCTCCTGCCAGGGGCGCCCGTCGGCGTCGTCGCCGTAGTCCGGGTCGCGCAGGTCGTCGGCCCCGATCGGCTGCTGGCCGAGCCGTTCGGCCACGGTTGCGGCGGTTTCTGCGGCGCGCCGTCGCGGGCTGCTGAAGACGGTGGCGGGTTGTCCGGCGTACTGCTGGTGGAGCCGCTCGGCGACCCGTTTTGCCTGCCTGCGCCCGAGGTCGGTCAAGCCGGTGCAGGTTCGCGGCCCGCCGATGATGCCCGCGACGTTGCAGTGAGCTTCGGCGTGACGGATGACGACGAGTTCGGTCAAGGTGCGGCTCCAGCGGCAGATGTCTGGGGTCAGGCGGTTCGCCGTGCTGCTGGTGGGAACAGGAGCATGTTTCGCAGTCGAGGATCGGTGAGGCTGGGAAACACGAGGTGCGCGGCAGGTAGCGGCATATCCGGCTGCGACGGTACGCCGATGACGTATAGGCCCGCGTCCCGGGCGGCTTGGGCTCCAAGGGCGGAGTCTTCGACCGCTATGGCGGTCCGTGGGTCTGCTCCGAGTTCCTCGCACGCATACCGATACACATCGGGTGCGGGTTTTGGGGCGGCCACGTTGTCGCTGCCGACGATGACGGCGACCAGATCAGCGAAGCCGAGCTGGACGAGGTACTGCTCAACGATGTCGCGCAGCGTGTTCGATGCGACGCCGAGCAGCCGTCGCCCGGCAAGGTCGGTGATCATGTCTGCGGCACCGGGCATCGCGGTGACTCCCTGGCCGTGGTTGGAGGTGACCAGGGCGATGACCTCGTCGCCGAGCGCAGTGTGCTGGCCGGGCAGATCGAGCAGCCGGGCGAGTTCATATCCGAGGTCGATACGGGTCAGGCCGACCAGGCGGTGCCGGTCGCTGCGGTCGAGTTCGCGATGGTGCCGGATGAACAGATTCTCGTACGCCTTGTCCCAGGCTCCTTCGGTGCTGACGAGGGTGCCGTCGCAGTCGAAGATGACGGGCCCGTCGGGGAGCGTACGGGGGTGGATGTCGGTCATGGCGAGGTTCCCTCTCTGGTCAGGCATTCCGGTGGGCGGCGGCGCAGGCGATCAGCGGAAAGTTCGGGTCGTAGTGCTCGAGCTGGCCGGGGCCTAGTTCCTCGGCTGCTTCGCCAAGCAGAGCGGCCAGGCAGGTGCGCAAGTTTCCGTAGCCGGTGACCGTCACCTCGCCGGTCCAGCCGGTGAACAGTTGCCGGAGGCCGGCGGGGGTGAACCGCCACCGGTCCGCGTTGCCGCCGCTGGGGCTGATCCGGGCGACGCAGGGGACGGTGACGAGCAGCGTCCCGGAGGGCCGCAGCGCCCGTGCGCACGTCCGTATGGTTTGGGCCGGGTCCGGTAGCAGCTGCAGGGTCTGGGTGAGCACGATGCAGTCGAACCGCTCGGGTGGCAGGGTGCCCGGTACGGCGAGATCGGCGTGCAGCGTCGTGGCCGTGTTGCGCGGGTCGGCGTCGATGATGGTGATGGACGTGAGCCGGTCGCCGCCGTGCAGGCGCAGGTAGGTGTCGTCCTTGATCTCGGCGGCGTCGCCGCGGATCGATCTGGCGTGGGCGGTCAGGAAGGCGTTGATGTAGGGGCGGTCGGTGGGGGTTCCTCGGTCGTAGCCGTAGCACGGGGACAGCGGGGTCATGGGCAGGTCCATCGGCATCCTCCAGCCGGGTGTTAGAAGGTGTCGTTGAGTGCCTGGCAGCGACCGACGGCGAGGATCAGGTCGGTGTGCAGGTGGGTGAGGCGGCGATCCCGGTCCGGTAGGTCGGGGTGCCTGCGGTGGGAGATGATCTCCCGGCAGGTGACCAGGACGACGGCGAGCCAGAACCCGGCTTGCGCGTCGCGGCCGCCGCGGACGGCGGCGGGGTGCCGGGCGGTGGGGTTGTCGGCCAGGAACGTGAACAGTTTCGCCTCGTCATATCCGCGCGGGCGGACGGCGGTGAGCTCGAAGTCCAACAGGGCGGTGCCGGTAGCGGTGTCCAGGGCGTTGCCGAAGTGCGCGTCGCCGTGGCTGAGCTGGCGGACGATCCCGGCCCGGTCGAACAGTGCGGTCAGCTGATCCTTGATGTCGGCGGTGAGCAGGTCGTCGGGCAGGGCGTTGACCTGCGCCTGGTAGTCGCTGTCGTCGGGAAATAGTCCTCGGCGGCCGCCTTGCTGCCATTGGTGCAGGCGGTCGAGGGTGCTCAGGAGCCGGGTCACCAGCGCGGCCGGGATCGCGCCCGCCGCCGGGTATCGGTCAGGGTGCAGCGGTGTGCCGGGCAGGCGGGTGACGATCAGGAGCGGAGCGTCGGTGTCAGCGGCGACGAGTTCGGGAACCTGAACCGGTGGGCGGTGTCCGGCCAGGGTCCGGTAGACGGTGATCTCCTGGCGGCACCGGTCCTGCCACCACGGCCGCGGGTCGGTCGGGTGCTTCATGATCACCGGTCGTTCGCCGATGGTGCCGTGTTGCAGCCGTGAGGTGCCGGTCTCGACCGGCGGCCCTACGGCGACGAACCCGGGGCAGAATCGGGTCAGCGCGGCTGCGGATACACCGTTGGCTGGGTGACGGGTCATGATGGCACCTGCTGCTCCCGCTCGGCGACCGCGGCGGCCAGCCGGGTCCACGGCGGGGCGTGCAGGCCACGGCCGGCGTTGGATAGGAACCGGGCCGTGGTCGCGGCCAGCGTCTGCACAGGGGCGGTTCCGTCGAGCTGGAGGCCCCGCCCAGCAGGGAGCAGGTCCATCCAGGCGGAGTAGACCTGGGTGATGCGGGCTCGTACTGCCGGATGGTCGAGGTGGTCGGCGACCGGCCCGCGGGCGGCCCGCCGGGCGGCGGTCACCTCGTCGGGGACGCTGAGGTACACGTACACGTCCGGGGTGAGGATCGTCGCGGCTGAGGCGGCGCGGGCGTAGCGGAGTGCGGCGCCGTCCGGGTCGGCGGGGACGGCGAGGGTCTGCATCCCGTACTCGTGCGCGATCAACGTCAGCGGGCTGCGGTCCAGCAGCACCATCCCGCCCACACATCCGGCGGAGGCCCGCCGATCCAACTCTGCCCGGGCTCTGGACGCGCGCCGTTCTTCGAGGCGTTCGAACTGCTCAAGGGCCGCGGTGACCGTGGCATGGTCTGCCGGTGGCCACGCGGGCAGCGGGGCGAGGTCGGTGTACTCGGCGGCGATGACCGCGCCGGTCAGCGCCGCGACGGCCCGGGTCAGGGTGCTCTTTCCGGCGAAGCACAACCCTTCGACGGCGGTGACGAGCGGCACGTCGCCTAAACGAGTGAACGTCACGGTGCGCCTCCTGCACGCCGCCTGGCCGGCGCTGGTAGGAATAGATCGTGGTGACAGAAGTGGCGGGTGGGGCAGAAGTGACGGATGAGGTTCCGGCGAACGCGGATCTTCCTGTCGTGGCCGCGCGGTTCGGGCTGGGGGAGATCACCGGGACCAAGGTGATTACCGCCGGGACGATGAACCTCAACTGGCAGGTCACCACCGTTCGGGGCGTGTGGGCGGTCAAGGAGGTCCTCGACGTCGATGCGGCCGCGGCCCGCCGTCAGCACCGGGTGACGATCGCCCTCGCGGCCCGCGGTTTGCCGGTCCCACCGGCTTGTACCGCCAGCGGCGACGGCGCCGGCCGGGACACGCTGTTGGTCTTGGAGGGTCGCCTGTACGCGGTGACCGGCTGGGCTGACGGTGTTCATCGGGAGGGGACCGCCCTGTCGCTGGCCGAGGCCGGTGATCTCGGCGGTCTTCTCGGCGGTCTGCAGATCGAGCTCGGCCGGGTCCTGCCGGCCGTGCCGGAGACAATGCGGGAGGCACCCGCGGAGGCCGCGTCCGCGAAGGACAGCATCGACCGGTACGCGGCCGCGGCCGCCGACCGGCCTGTTCAGGATGACTTTGACGCGTTCGTCATCGACCGGATGACGGCCCGCCGGGCGCTGCTGGCCCAGGTGGCGCACCTGTGCCCGGACGAGGACGCACCGGTCGGTCCGTGCGGGTGGATCCACGGCGACTTCCAGCACCTCAATGTCCTCTACGGCGCGGCCGGTGTCTGCGCGGTCCTGGACTGGGACCGGCTCAAACCGCGCCCGGTGGCCGCAGAGCTCGTCCGGTCCGCGACCTTGCTGTTTGCCTGCCCGGACGGATCCCTGGACCTGCCCCGGGTGGCGGCATTCGTCAGCGGATACCAGACGGTTCGGCAGCTGCCGGGAGCGGCGATCGTGGACGCAGTCGGGCGGTTGTGGTGGGAACGGGTCTGTGACACGTGGCAGCTGCGGCGACGCTACGAGCGGCATGACACCTCCTGCGATCATCTGTTCCGGTCTGCTGAGGCGTTGCTGGCCTGGTGGACCAGCAATCGGGACGCGGTGACCGACGCGTTCACGGCACGCCGATAGGCTCCTGCTCGGCGTCGGCGCAGACCTGCGCCAACAGCCCGGCGATCTGCTGCGGGCTGCGTCCTGGCCGTAGCCCGCCGGTGACCGCCTGGGCGCCCCGGCACAGCCCGTTGCGCCACGCCTGTTCACGGCCGGCTCGATCCGGGACCGCGGCGACTGCGGAGGAGTACGCGATCGCCTGCTCAACGAAGTCGTGCCAGCAGCGGGCGGCCCACCGGCGGGCCCCGGGCAGGCTCCGGCCGGCGAAGAACGCGAAGAAGCTCCCGATCATCTCGGCGTGAAAGTCGTCGTCGGTGACCCGGCAGCCGGTGTCCTGCCGGGGTACGGCCGCCAGATCGACCAGGTCCGCGAACCGGCGGCCCGGCGCGGGAAGCCAGGTGTCCAGGTCGACGGGATCAAGCGGATACCGGCCGACCGCACCCCACTTCAGGTGCGCGGCGCCCAATCGCGGATCGGGGCAGTGGTACAGGCTGGCTCCGGTGTCGGTGAGGTCCGCCGACAGGTGCAGATGGTCGGAGTACGAGCTGCGCCAGCACGACAGGTCGACGAACCCGCCCGCCCGGTCCAGGGCCTGCCGGTCGATCAGGCAGGTGCCGCCGACCAGCTGGACCGGCAGCGGCGCGACGATCCCGGAGTCATCCAGGCGCGGCGGGTTCGGCCCGTACTCGGCGGGCCAGGTGTGAAAGTGCGTGGAGAACACCGCGGCGTCCGGGTCGAGCCGGCCGATCTGCGCCACAGGGTGCGCCCGGCGTGCCTGCAGCGCCCGATAGTAGAACGGCAACATCACCGCGGCCGCGCGCCCGTCGATGCTGTTCCGCAGCGTGTGCAGGGTGTAGGCCGCCGCCGAGGCGGTGGACGGGGTGAACACGCAGTCGTCGTCGCCGAACAGCAGCCAACGGCCCGCCGCCACGTCCACGGCTGCGTTCCGGG
>Ga0307513_10012977_pt1 | contig 10246 bp, 12 predicted proteins | sample 15_EM_MG_FD_202174 | JGI IMG/M metagenome (GOLD analysis project Ga0307513, IMG submission 202174) | Populus trichocarpa ectomycorrhiza microbial communities from riparian zone in the Pacific Northwest, United States - 15_EM | ecosystem: Host-associated > Plants > Roots > Unclassified | place...
GCAAGCTTCTTCGTTGCCATGTTCGTGGTAGGCCGTGGAGGGTGACCGTTCGAGGAAACGTAGTTTCGGACTAGGGTATGCAGTCGTCAAAGTGGGTCGTTACACGCTACCGTTAGTGCCTAGGACGATACAACAATAATTGAGAGAGTGGAGATGTTCAAGTCTCAAGCGCCATTGCACTCCACCCTCCACCAGCCTCGCTTTATGAACCACCCTGGACCGCTAAACACTCATCGCTATCGTGGCTAACGAAATACAGCTCGAGTTGACCCAATCGACGACTGGAGCGCCGCTCACTGATAGGCCGCGTTGGTTCTCCTGCTATATGGACGATCCAGAGCTTGGAGTGGCAATTGCAGCCTTGGAGTGCTAATGCTACTACACATGTCATTTAGGGTATAGGTACCAGATTTGAGGATTTGAGGTACCCATTGCGAGATGAGAACACGCGATATAATTTCGCTATATTATGACGATCAGACCTCTAGAAGGGCACTGAATAGTCTTGGATATAATTTAATGTGCCAATGAACAATGAACACAGGGTCCAGTGACAGGATGGTTAAATGCAAGAGGGGTAGCGGAGTCGAGCGAACGGTACGAGGGTACGATTTTCACCTTAGAGTGTCTAGCAACACCAGATTTGAACACTGGATGTTCATGTGACGTAGAATTTGCTCATGTATTCAAATGCTTGACTAGGGTTAGGACCATTTATAGGATATCGCGAGCAATATCCTTCCAGCTTTCATGCTCACGGTTATTGCTCAAGTATCGAGGACACAATGGAAGGACTGACTATTAGTACTTGAGAACAAGGAAAGATATATTTGCAGAATACTGATCGAGTTGATTACTGTGACAAACTTGATTTACTTCATCATGTACGCTTGACGCTTGGATGCCAGATGTACCAATCGGCTAGAACGTACGAGTGTATGTGTTGTGCGACATACGAATGAGATGGACGTAGGTCGAGATGCCCGCGCCAGAAAGGAGATGGAAGAGGGAAGAGGGAAGAGGGAAGAGACGAGGCGCTTGCTCCTGACCGCGATTGCCGATTGCTGCTGGACCATTGATTGGAAATAGAGGCGGCGAGGCTGCTCCTCACATTGTCGTGCCAACCTTCATTCAACGCGTTATCAATATTCGTCTCGTTTTGAAATCTGCTCAGCACCGGACATTTGGCACTGGACGCTTGGAAACGTTTACGATGGCAGGCCGTGCACGATCTCAGTCGATGAGTGCGGCTACAATGAACACGAAAGCTCAGGTAAATACCCTCCAGTTGTGCCTCGTGCTGCTGATGAAGATGAACGACCTCGGGGTGCAGCTCAACACGGCGTACAACGAACTCGGAAAGGAACTTAGCGAGTCGCGCATGCGTGTAATAGGTTAGTACTCTGGTATATACTCACAGCCGTCGACTTAGCAACCACCTCGGCAGGGAATTACACTATTGGACGAGTACGTCCCCCGCACTCCACATCCGCCCCCTCATTTCTCAGGTCACACTCTTAGATAATCGGAGAAGGGTCATTCGGGAAAGTCCGACTCGGCACCCACCGTCTCACGAGCACCCGTGTCGCAATTAAACAAATTCCAAAGGAGGTTTCCGCCCAGCTCACCCGCGAAATACACCACCATAGGCAACTTCATCACCCACACGTAGCTCAGCTCTACGAAGTTATCGCCACAGAGAGCAGCATTTGGCTCGTTACCGAGCTCTGCGCTGGTGGAGAGCTCTTTGACTATTTGGCCGAGAAAGGCCGGATCGACGAATATGAGGCCCGGATTATCTTCGGGCAGCTATGCTTAGCCGTGGGTTACGTCCACGATCGGGGTGCGGTCCATCGTGACCTCAAACTCGAGAATGTGCTCCTCGATGAACACTGTCGCGTCAAGCTCAGCGACTTCGGGTTTACCAGGGAGTTTGAAAAGAGTACCCTCCTCGATACCTTCTGTGGGACTATTGGGTACGCCAGTCCAGAGATGCTGCTTGGCCAAAAGTATCTCGGTCAAGGTGAGCACCTTTCTAATGTGGGTCGAAGGTGTTACTGACTGGCACTTCAGAGGTGGACATCTGGTCTTTGGGTATCATACTATATGCGCTTCTAACGGGCACCCTCCCGTTTGACGACGACGACGAAATCACAACGAAAGAGAAGATCCTGACGGGCACGTACGAAGATCCAGAATGGCTTTCCTCCGGTATGTCCTGGTCGCTGCTTAGAACTTCTACTAACACTGGTATTTCTAAAGAGGCGCGCGACCTGATACGGTCAATCCTGGTCCGTGAGCCTGCCAAGCGACCAACGCTCTCCCAGATCCTCGCTCACTCGTGGTTTACCGTACCATTGCACCCTCAAACACTCGTACCGGAGGCCACGCCCTTCCCCGAGGCACTCGCTGAAGAACCGCCCGACTCCTCCCCTCCGTCCCTGCAGAACACCCGTCCTCCATCGCCAGACCAGCCCACTCTGAATGGAATTTTAACACCGCTAAGTAAAAAGGGGTTCCCCTCACATGATAATGAAACACCCCGTCCCGCTCGACCACCTGCGACAACCCCACCAAATCCAGACGCCAACCCACCCTCGTCGGACGGCAACATAAGCATTAACACAGATCCCTCTCCGCGCCCACTAACTGAACGCCGCGAGTCGTACCAATCGAACCGGACCCCTGCCGGGTCCATGGCCCCTCCACTCCCAACACGCACACCAGCACGTACCAAACGGCGCTCGGTCTCCTCAACTATCTCCCCACCGGGCACTCCCAAACAGCGTCCTTCGTCGTCTGCTGCGCTTCCCTCGACGCCCGTTCCTGATTTCCTGAATGCGATGCAAAAGTCCAAGAGCGCGGACGTGGTCTTCTCCACGCCTGTCGAACGCGAACTGTTGAGCGTCCTGGCCGCGATGGGGTTCGACACAGCACAGATTGTGCATAGTGTACTGAGTGACGCGTGTGATTCCGCGGGGGCACTGTGGTGGATGCTCAGGAAGAAAGTCACCACAAATGGTGGGCTGAATTTACCTGACCGGAATAGTCAGGGGCCGGGGTTATTTAACACGGGGATCTTTGCGGATACGCCTGTTAAGAAGAGTAAAGAGAAGGTGCCGGAGAGGGAGAGGGAGGACTTGGAGGAGAGGGAGGCGAGGTGGGCGGACACCACTTTTGTCGACGCTGGGGACGCTAAAAAGAAGAAGCGAGAACGGGAGAAGGAGAAAGACAAAGACCGCGAACGGGAGCGGGAGAAAGAAGGGGGGAAGGACAAGAGGAATAGGCCTCCTGCTGGGCTGGCCGTCATGACAGGCTCTGGTCCCGACTTTGCTCTTGTTCCTCCTACACCCGCGAGGGACGATATATCAGTATGTTTCTCATTTCTCTCGGCACGGATGGCTTAAGGTACTTATGCCCTTGGTAGATCGGCCGTGTTACACCACCTGGACAGATGCTCTCCCCTACCTCATCGCGGACCAAATCACCCCCTCCATCTGCGTTCAACTTGTCCATCTCAACGCCCTCAAAACTTCTCTCCGAAAAGGACAAGACGGCGAATAGTAAACCCCGCTCCGGCTCCATCTCCATCATGCAGCGTGCACAGACTGTGCTCGGTCGGAAGAAGTCAGACGAGCCGCTGCGGGAGAAAGGGAGTGAGGAGGCACGGCCGAGCACAGGGAGTGCGAGGGAGGGAGGGAGCAAGTTGACCAAGAGTCCTCCACCAGGGAAGCGGGCCACCACCACCACGTCCGGGGGTGGGGAGGCTGATGCTCCTGCCAGCCCGTGGGCCAGTACGCCCAGAGGCATCGGAACGCCGAGTGGGAGTGCGTTCTCGACGAAGACAACACCCGTGGCCGGAACACCGCCTGTGAACATTGACGGCTCTACTTCTGGAAGAAGAAACGACAACATCAGTGCGCCTGCGAATCTCTCGTCGCCTGCTACGACCCCTGCAGGTGATACCCCCCGCCCACCTTTTGCTCGTAACTTGTCTGGGTCGGCTGGATCGGGAGCAGTTAAGGCGCGTCACCGCGCGAGTCTGATCAACGCTTTCAAGATGTGGTTCGTGCCTGACGACGGGAAACGCAAACGCAAGGTTATACCTAATGCTCGTGGCAGTACTGCTGTATTTCCTCTGGGGGATACCAACACCAGCACCGTCACAGCTGGTCCATCGCCTAGTCCATTCACCCCGCCTCCGCCATCTGCCGCTAGCAGTCAGCGTAATTATAGTTCTGGAGCTCATGGGAGGAAAGTCAAGGGGAATTCGAGACGGGGGAGAGGTCACAAGGATAAACGACCTTCGGTCTCCAGTCGGCGGAGTAGCAGCGTTAATTCCCGCAGGAGCAGCGTGGCGAGTATGACCCCCAGCGCAAAGGGTCTAGCAGCTCTGCGTGAGCACCAGTCAGAGTCCGTTATCTCCACTTCTGGGTTGATGGGCGGCGTGCCCCTCACTCGATCACGTTCGGACGCGTCACGGCGAAGTTTCAGTGCACAGGACCCCATCTCCGAAGGGGAATACGAAGGATCTGGGTTAGGGCATGAGAGCCAGAGCCGCCCGAGTAGCCTCAAGTCGCTTGGTACGCCTGCGCTGCGGCGTGGAGGAAGAAAGCGCCACTCAAAGAGCAGTTCAGCCAGTTCAGCGGATCAGGTGCCAACGAGTGCAAGTCGTCCTGGGAGTAGAGCGGGTACGGGGAGTCCGCTAGGGCGGTTCCATCGACGTTGTGGCTCTGGGAGTTCCCAGACAAGGGTTGTGAGGCAGATCAAACCTGGTACAAAGGTCTCCAAGGGCGGTCCATCCACTGGACACCGGAGAAGTGGGTCGATATCCAGTGTGAGGTCGTATGGGAGCTCCGCGGTCGAGGATGTCGATATGGAAGTCTTGCTCGAAGAAGCGGGGGTGGTACCCGAGGGAGAGGAGTCCCCGTCGCGGTCTGGAACGCCGTCCGGGAAGAGTAAGTACTCCAACACCGTGCTCGTCGCGCAGAAGAAGCACAGCGCGTACGGCAACCCACAGCAGAGCATTGGGCGCTCGAGTTGGAAGCGTGCGTGGGGTGCTGAACCACCCGGCTGGTCTTCACGAGCAACTCATGCAACGGTCATCGAGACGATTATCCTTGATGATAGAAAGTCGGGCCACGTGCGTGACGTGTTCGCCAAGGGTGGGAGCCAAGCGGATGATGGAGATGAAGATGACTGGGAAGACGAAGATGACGACGTACCCTTCGCTGGGGGAGTCGGACAACCTGCCAGATCATCTGCTTCCAACTCGATCACCGTCAATGGACGTGGCACACCTGCTGAGCCTGCTGCTGCTCCTTCTCCTTCCTTTGGGGTTTCCATCGCTGGTCGGCGGAACGTCGCAAAAGCACCCATGTTTGGTGTTGCAAGTCGAGTGAACAAGGCGAATGGCTCCCCAGTTGCAAGGGCTGCACCTCTCCCGCTTGTCACTCTACCAGGAAACCCCTTGGGGATGGACACAACTGGCATGAGTGGACGGCGAGCTCAGCTTCCACAAGGACGATCAGGGTTCAAGCCTGCTACAGTAGTGGAAGAGGAGGAAGAGGAGGAAGAGGATTGAGACGTTAGATGTGGTCGTGGTCGTCTTTCGGATCTAGTGGACTCTTCTTGTGGGCTGGTCCCTTGTCCATCTCAGGGCGCTTTGCCCTAAGATGTGTAGCTTGCGGTCTTCATAATGAAACCTGTACATCACTCTCACTGGCATCCGCCAATGCCCGCAGGCCTAACATCTGCATCTGTCAAGCTTGGAGCCGACCACAAACCTTGTTCCTACTCAAGTTTTCGCAACCCACTTTCCTGAGTCACTAGAACGTTGGATTGGACGCCTGGCAATACCGGAACGCCATGCGAAGGCAATTTTCGCCCTATTAGATAGTGCGCAGGTTTTTAGACACGGGAGCCCGTTGGTAACTCGTGCCAGGTGGTCAGTGCTTAGTTTCACACGATCGGGGCCAGACCACGAGCACTATCGTGATCTGTTTGGGCACCTTGGGAAGCGCCGCGTTTGCACACAAAGGGAGCACAAAGGAAATGCTGGTACTGCCCCTTTGTTTTTCATTGCTCAATAAAATCCCTTACGTCTACGTATCAGAATGGACAAAGGCATATTTGCTGAGTCACATATGGATATATGAAGCGCAGGGAGTGCAACCTTGAATAAGATATGAGCTAATCAAACTAGCACAGAAGACCCACACAAGGTATTCTTTAGCAGAGCTATACATACATTTGAGAATGTGCAGGCTTCATTATGTGCATGTGACTGCTTTATAAAACAAACACACAAATAAAGTATCAAATTCATAACTGCCTGACTCTATATGTGTGGGAATAACCCACAAATCACTGTGGAATTAGGGAGGCTCTGTTGAGTTATCTCCAACCATGAGGTTCTCAAACAGTCAATCCTGTGGCCACCCTTTAACCATGGCTATTCCACCCATCTGAGAGGAATCTGCAACATGAAAGATGGTGATACAACCACCCTGTAGCACGCACAAAGGATGGGAAATGCACATTCCAACAAAGGTGGTAGCAATTTGTACATGTATGGAAATAGTATTTTACGTATTATGATACTTGGGGGTCTGGAGGTGAAGTAGAAACCTTCGTACATGTAGTTTTCCATCTGGCATACAATTTCCTCCCAAGATCAGGCGCTCTGGTGTGCCAGGGGGTTTATGCCATAACCTAATTACAATCAAGGATTGCATTCAATAGAATAGTACAGGAGGTGCAGGTGTAGTGATGGGGTGGAACACTGGCTACCTTTAAGGACTGGTACATACACATATTCTTAATCACTGCACACATTTCCTGAAAAGACCTGTATGCTGCTGTTTGGTTTCCAGGATCCTTAAACAACCCGCCCTTTCCAACTTTACAAACCAGCATGCATTGAATAAGATGAATGTCCCGCGAAGGGAGCATAGGTTCGGTCCAGGCGACAGCAAGAACACACACGAAGCACAAGATGCAAAAGTAGCCGCGACAAAGCGGGAAGTACGATTAGCGAGCATAGAGTGAAATGCTGTCTTGAGGGGCCATTGAATCACTCCAACCCAACCTCTCTCAAAAACAGTTTTTCCCCTTCTTCTTCGACATACTCTTCAAGTGTCCACTTTCTTCTCGACCGCTGCCAAACGAGCGCAAGCCCATCCATGACAAATGGAACGTCCTCGCTTTGCCACCACCGTCTCCCGCGTACGATCCTCTTATCCCTTTCTATCCTCACCCTTTCTTCGGCAGTGACCATTTCCCACCGCTCACAAGGCACGCAACGCCACACCTCGTGGCTAGCGTTCCAAACAACCCGACAGGGAAACACGGGTAATGCCTTACCCCATGCGGCTGAATCTGCAGCACCTCCCATTGTCAATTCCCACGTCTGCGCCTCCGCATGGTAATAGAGTTCTCCACCGGGTTTGGGTAGATGAGCTGGGATTGGGACAGGTAACTCGTCCCTTGTCTTTGCAGGTTCAACCCCTTCCATGTCTTCATCGAGTACCATCCCATGGCCCGCTTCAGCCGCGCGACGAGGTAAGGACTCCATCCCATACTGCAGCAGTAGATTGATATCAGGGGGTTGAGGCGATAGCGAATCCCTCAACCCAAACGTTCCTGGCTCTGGTTCACCTCCTTCGAAATCAACCTCGTAGGTATGCTTCGATTCGGGCTCAACGTTTTTCACCCTGGTGTACAGCGGAGCCAAAATAGGAGGTACTCGCGCAGGAGGTGAAGAGATACGCCTGCCTCTATGTACGGGGCCTTTTCCTTTGATCTGCGGCTTGGGTTTTGCCCCTACCTTCGTCCTCATCCTCGCCTTTGGTTTCTTCACGTTGGCGATGAAACCGGATGGAAAGGTTGGGTATGAATGGGTAGCGAGTGGTGGGTGGAAAGCAGGAATGTATCCGGGGTATGGATAGGGAACAATCGCTGGAGGTGGGGTCCCAGTCGGTGTTGCGATTAGAGGCGGAGTAGGATATGGGAGCCCAGTTGGATAAAAACTCATTGACTGAGGAAGTGGGTGGTGGGTGAGATAGTCAGCAAACTCGGATTTTTCGTGTGCTTTTCGACGGGCGGGCGGGATGACGAATTTAACACTCGAAGCACCAAAAGTTGGTACAATCGAGACATGAGAGCTAGTGCGAGAGGAACCAGAGCGGGTGTCATTATTCGAGGATACAGTTGACTGTGTCGGAGCTGGCTTCAACCGGACGGGACGACTTGAAGGCAATAGATCGATGGGGGTGGAGGGCGTATTCATAATCAAGAGGTTAGTATTGGGTCTGAGCTCAGTGATTGGGACGTTCTCCAGGGTTTGGGAATGGAGAATCAGCGGGCTTCCAGGCTTGACGGGCGGCGTATTAAGCTTGATGAGCTGGTAAGGCTCGATATGGTTCGCGACAGACTTCATATTCTCATCGATCCATTCCTGGCCGAATCCGAGTGTGTGGTGTGTGTATCGGCCTTGGTCGTCCTTTGTCCTGAAGAGCATGGTATCTTCTAAAGACACCGCTCAGATTCACCCATGTTGGTATTGAGGGTTGAAACGCCTACCATCTGGTCTCATTCGCAGACTGATTTCTCCGTTGACAAACGCTTGTGTGATGGCGTGTGTTTGCGTCAGACTATAGTTATAAGGACTCGAGGATTCGGCAACACGATCGCCGTCGATCTTGGGCAAGCAATCTTCTGGGCACCCGTCGATGTACTGTCGTCGCCGAGCGAGCCAGAATGGCAAAGTCGTCCAGGGAATCGAGCGCTCGCCGTCCACGTCGTAGACTGGGAAATCATTCTCTAGAATGATTAGGTGAGTTGTTCTGTTTTTATTACTGGAAATCTTTGATCCACGAACCGAGGAGAGAAATCCATTGCTCGATCACAAATCCTTTAGGGTCGCGAACGTCTCTGCCAACATTGTCAACAAATCGTTAAGATGGAGATAGACGGGGACACACGAGGGTTTCTCAAAAGACCTCTCAACCCATTCTCTTGAATAACCGAGTAGAGTTCCCTGCAAATACCCATCCAAAGCTACAAAATACATCGGCGTAGCTCCATTTCCTGTGGGTAATTCTTTAAGTGACTGATTGGGAGGATGCACGCACAAATTCAGAGGGACGCACCGCGGGACATCTTCCCGATTTGTAAACTGCCATTCACCAATGCTGCCATCAACGCCTCTCTGGCCTGTGCATTCCAGTGCTTTGGCTTGTACAAACTAATTACACGGTCGCCCTGGACCTCGGGAAGGCAAGCGGCGGGATAACCGAGGAGGGCCATGCGTTTGGCGGCGAGCATTTCCGGCAGGCGTTTCCACGACGGTGAAGAGGACTTTGTAATAGGACCACCAAATATGATACCGGCTCGTTCTGAATGATTAGAGAAAAAAAGTCAGGACAAATTTTCGGATCGGGACATAAGCTAGGAACACCGACCTAACAAGGCAATAAACTTGGTGGTGATCTCTTCAGTGAGCATTGATGAAGAAGGAGTAGAAGGGGATATTGGCTGTGGCAGCACAGTAGGGATGGGAGCAGTGACAATGGGCAGTTCCAGGAGAGTTGAATGAGTAGCTGGAAGAGAAGGAGGTAGTCCCAGTGCCCTTAACTTTCGTTGAGAGTGATAGGACAGTCCATAATGGTCGTCTGTGAATGAATAGTCTTCTTCCAGGATTCGAATCACGACCTGGCGGTCTGTTGAAGGAACATCAGTAATCAGATTTGCAGCCCAAGGTAGTTCCGTGTGATATTTGCACGCCTGGAGCAAGTCCCTTACCTGGTGGGCAATGGTCGACTCGCAAAACTCCAGAATCCAGAACGCGCTGAAGCCATACTCTCCAAGCGCGAGGCCACAGGCCCTTGAGACCGTCGCTCCTGTGCTTATCAAGGGGCCTGGGAGCGCAGGACCGCGGCATTCCAGTTACCATCATCCCGGCGTTCCAAAGGATGAGCGGCAGTCGACGCCAAGGAATGGTCTTCTGGTTACTTAGGTGCCCTAGAAGTGCATCAGCAAGGTTGGAAATTCATTTAGGTGCTATAACAATGCAAAGGAAGCTTACCGATCAGAGCTTCGAACTGCGGGACTTGTTTCTGCCTTAGAACGTCGATTGTTTGAGAGCTAGAAGTCAAATAAGGAGGCAGAATCTGATTAGAAATAGATACATCATACATGTAGCATTGCTCTGTAAACATGTTCTGCAGCAGCCACATCGGTGAGT
>Ga0307513_10012978_pt1 | contig 10246 bp, 13 predicted proteins | sample 15_EM_MG_FD_202174 | JGI IMG/M metagenome (GOLD analysis project Ga0307513, IMG submission 202174) | Populus trichocarpa ectomycorrhiza microbial communities from riparian zone in the Pacific Northwest, United States - 15_EM | ecosystem: Host-associated > Plants > Roots > Unclassified | place...
TGGACCTCGATTGAGGTCTTCGGCCTGAACCGCCAGGACCTGCGCGAAGGGCGGATCGACGCCTACTACTTGTGCTGCGACCAGTTACCGACGTGGCACGACAAGGTTCTGACCGGAGACGTCACGGGAGCTGAGCGAACCGCCCTCGCCCTGCGCCGCGAGTTCACCGACGTGCTGAGTGCTCTTGGGGAACTGGTCGGGTCACCGACCGCAGCACTCGCGCTCGGCGACGAACTGGCGGACGCCCTCACAGCCTGGACCCGGACTGTCTGACAGGGACTGTCCGGCAGCCGGGCCCGACCCCGTACCCCTCAGATCAGAACGGGAACCCGCTCCGCCCGTGCTGCACGGAGATCCACTTCTGGGTCGTGAACGCCTCCACCGTCGCCGCGCCGTTCAGGCGGCCGATGCCCGAGGACTTCTCGCCGCCGAAGGCGACCAGGGGCTCGTCGTGGACCGTGCCGTCGTTGACGTGGAACATGCCCGTGTCGATCTGCTTGGCGAAGGCGATGCCGCGTTCGACGTCGGCCGTGTGGACGGCGCCGCTGAGGCCGTACGGCGTGTTGTTGACCAGGCGGACCGCCTCCTCCTCGCCGTCGAAGGTGACGAGGAGGGCCACCGGGCCGAAGATCTCCTGCTGGAGGAGGGGCGAGTCGGCGGCGAGGTCGGCCAGGACCGAGGGCTCGACCAGGTTGTCCTTCGTCGTGCCGTGGAGCAGGGCCGTCGCGCCCGCCGCCACCGCCCGCTCGACCACTCCCGAGATCGCGTCCGCCTGGGACGAGTTGATCACCGGGCCGATGATCGTGGAGGGGTCGCTCGGGTCGCCCACCTTCAGGGACTTGACCTTGGTCACGAACTTCTCGGTGAACTCGGCGGCGATCGAGCGGTCCACCAGGACCCGGTTGGCGGCCATGCAGACCTGGCCCTGATGGACGTACCGGCTGAAGACCGCCGCGTCGACCGCGTAGTCGATGTCCGCGTCGTCCAGGACCACCAGGGCGCTGTTGCCGCCGAGTTCGAGGACCACGTTCTTGAAGAGGGGGGCGGCGACGGCGGCGACGTGGCGGCCGACCTTGTCCGAGCCGGTGAAGGAGATGACCTTCGGGACCGGGTGCTCTATGAACGCGTCGCCTATCTCGGCTATGTCCGTGATGACGACGTTGAGGAGGCCGGGCGGCAGGCCCGCGTCCTCGAAAATCTTCGCCACCAGGGAGCCGCCGACTATCGGGGTGTCCTGGTGCGGCTTGAGGACGACGCCGTTGCCGAGCGCGAGGGCCGGGGCGACCGACTTCAGGGAGAGCAGGAAGGGGAAGTTGAAGGGGCTGATCACGCCCACCACACCCACCGGGACGCGGTAGACGCGGTTCTCCTTGCCGTCGACCGGCGAGGGGATGATCTCTCCCTCGGGGGTCAGGGCCAGGCGGATCGACTCGCGCAGGAACTCCTTGGCGAGGTGCAGTTCGAAGCCGGCCTTGAGGTGGGTGCCGCCGAGTTCGGCGATGATCGCCGCGGCGATCTCCTGCTCCCGGTCCTCGATGATGCGCAGGGCTCTCTCGAACACCGCACGGCGGGCGTACGGGTTGACCGTGGCCCATTCCTTCTGGGCCACGGCGGCGGCACGGTACGCCTCGTCGACCTCGTCCACCGTGGCGATCGTGATGGAGGCGAGCTTCTCGCCGTCGTACGGGTTGAAGTCGATGATGTCCCAGGAGCCGGTGCCCGGGCGCCACTCACCACCGATGTACTGCTGCGCGAGGTCGGTGAAGTAGGACGCAGGTGCTGGCATGTGATCCCTCAATCCCTCAATCCCGTAAAACCCGTATCACTGTCTGATCGCACGTCATCGTACGTGTGTTCAGGGTGAGTTGGAGGGGAGTTGAAGGGTCGTCACATCACGAAGCCACAGGAACGAACACGGTCACGACAGTTGGAGCAGGCCCCGCAGCAAGTCCCGGCTCTCGTCCGGCCCGGGGCTGTCCTGCTGCAGTTCCTTCATCGCCTTCTCGTACTGGGTGACGTCCTCCGCCTTGTCCAGGTAGAGCGCGCTGGTGAGCTGCTCCAGGAAGATCACGTCGGACAGGTCCGACTCCGGGAAGCTCAGGATGGTGAACGCGCCGCTCTCGCCCGCGTGCCCGCCGAAGCCGAACGGCATGATCTGCAGCCGTACGTTGGGCCGCTCGGAGATGTCGATCAGGTGCTGGAGCTGGCCGCGCATCACCTCGCGGTCGCCGTACGGACGGCGCAGGGCCGCCTCGTCCAGGACGACGTGGAACTCCGCGCCGCCGTCGGAGAGGAGGTTCTTCTGCCGCTCCAGGCGCAGTGCGACACGGCGCTCGATGTCGGCGGGGCTCGCGCCCTTCATGCCACGGCCGACGACCGCGTGCGCGTACGCCTCGGTCTGCAACAGGCCGTGCACGAACTGGACTTCGTAGGCGCGGATCAGTGACGCCGCGCCCTCCAGGCCCACGTAGGTGGGGAACCAGCTCGGCAGGACGTCCGAGTAACTGTGCCACCAGCCCGCGACGTTGGCCTCCCTGGCGAGGGAGAGGAGCGCGTTGCGCTCGGCCTCGTCGCTCACGCCGTACAGCGTCAGCAGATCCTCGACGTCCCGTGTCTTGAAGCTCACCCGGCCCAGCTCCATACGACTGATCTTCGATTCGGAGGCACGGATCGAGTAACCCGCTGCCTCTCGCGTGATCCCCCGTGCCTCACGCAGTCGCCTCAGGTGTGATCCGAGCAGCATGCGCCGCACCACCGATCCCGGCTCTCCCGCGCTCACGTTCGACAACCTCCCCAACCTCTCCAGGGGCCGCAGTCTGCCACTAAAACACTCCGAGCAGTACTCGTCCGGTTACTCAAATGGGAAGACGTCAGAGCGTACGCACAGGATGGGGCAAGGGGAAGACCGGCCAGAGGTGAAAAGTTGGCGGAAAAAATGACCAAGAAGCGGTACGGGAGGGTCCAATTGGGGCGCGTGCACGTGCATCTGCCCTTGCATCCGCCGTACGCATCGGAAACCATGGTCTCGCGCCACCGCTGCATCGCAAGGACTGCATCGCAACGACCGCGATCTCCCGGGAGTGCCTCGCATGGGGATGAATGGATCGACCATGCTCGAGCCGTTAAGGCAGGGGCTTCCGCCGCTGGATCCCTCGACCGTGTCCAACGCCGCGTCGTGCGCGCTGCCCGCCCGCTACGAAGCGGTGCGCGAGGCACGGCAGTTCAGCCGCAGAACACTCGCCCAGTGGGACATCGGCGACTGCCTCGACGACGTCTGTCTGGTCGTCTCCGAGCTGGTCACCAACGCCCTGCGGCACGCGGTGCCCACGGACACCCCGCTCTCGCCGGCCCAGGAGCCGCCCGTACGGCTGCACCTGATGCGCTGGACCGAGCGGCTGGTGTGCGCGGTGCGCGATCCGAGCCGGGAGAGTCCGGTGGCGTACGACGCCAAGGAGTTCTCGGAGGACTTCTCGGCCGAGTCGGGGCGCGGGCTGTTCCTGGTCGACTCGTTCAGCGACAGCTGGGGCTGGCACCCGCTCTCGGGCACGCTGGGCGGCAAGGTCGTCTGGGCGCTGTTCCGGCTGCACTCGGCCGAGTGAGGCTCCGCGGCGTTTCTTCAGGTCTCGGTTCTACGCGCGTCACTGTGAGTTGATCAGCGGTTACGCCCCGCTTCGACCGGCTTCGGTGCCGGTACGGACGCGGGGCGGTCAGCTCGCGATCAGGTGGTCGAACTCGCCGTCCTTGATGCCGAGGAGCATCGCCTCGATCTCGGCGCGCGTGTAGACGAGCGCCGGACCGTCGGGGAAGCGGGAGTTGCGTACCGCCACCTCGCCGCCGGGCAGCCGGGCGAACTCGACGCAGGAGCCCTGCGAGTTGCTGTGCCGGCTCTTCTGCCAGGCGACGCCGTCCAGCCCGGCGGCGGCCATGCCGTTGTACACGGCGGACTCATCGGCTACGCCAACGTCGTACACGTCGTGGTCCACAGGTCGCTCCCTGGTGGTGCACTGGCTGGTGAGGCCATTGATGCAGTGGTCAACTGACCCGGATCATAACTCTGTTCACGTGCAGACGCATGGACGTATGCACGGGCCTATGCATGGGCAGGCGCACGAGCAGATGCACGTGCACGCCGGGTGTTCGCGCCGCTACACACCTTGACGCACGCGCGCCCTTACGCGTTCCCCCCACGGCCCGCAGCACGCCCGTACCCCCACCTCCTGGGACAAATGGAGGCGGGGGTACGGGTGGGGGTGGGGGCGAAGGTACGGGTGGGGCCAGTGGGACGCGTCTAGCGGGACACGTACGGCAGCAGGGCCATCTCGCGGGCGTTCTTGATCGCGCGGGCGAGCAGCCGCTGCTGCTGGGCCGAGACGCGGGTGACCCGGCGGCTGCGGATCTTGCCGCGGTCGGAGATGAACTTCCGCAGCAGGTCCGTGTCCTTGTAGTCGATGTACGTGATCCTGGCCGCGTCCAGCGGGTTGGGGCGGGCCTTTACGGGCTTGCGTTCGATCTTGCGGGCCATGGCGGGGTCAGACCTCCAGGAGGGTGTCGAAGGCGGGCGGCAGGCGCTTCCAGGCGGTGCGGCCACCGGCGTACTCGGCGTCGGTGAGCAGGCAGGACTCCAGGAGCTGTTCGAGTCCGTCGCGGTCGAGGCCGGGGGACGTGAACACCAGGTGCTGGCAGCAGTCGCCGTGCTCGGGGTGCCAGTCGAGGGCGGCGGCGGCCCGGCGCACGGGCGGGACCATGTCCCAGGCGGCGTCCGGGAGGGAGGCGAGCCAGGGGCCCGCGCTCTCCACGCACAGGGCGCCGCCCGCCGCGTCCCAGTGGAGCAGCGTGTCCGGGTGGTCGGCGAGCCAGAACCGGCCCCGGCTGCGCGCGGCGGCACAGGTCAGGTCCTCCAGCGCCTCGTACAGCCGCTCCGGGTGGAAGGGGCGGCGCCGGTGCCACACGAGGGTGGACACCCCGTGCGCGTCGGCCTCGGCGGGCAGCAGGGCGCACGCCGGGTGCTGGGCAGCGGCGGCGGCCTCGACGTCGAATCCGGCGAGGGCGGCGGAGGCGAGGGGGGAGAGTGGCGCCGCCTCCCCCTTCCCCGCACTTGCTCCTGCGGGTGCATCCGCAGGAGCGGGGCCCGCCAAGTCCCCTGGGTGGCCGCCCGTTACGGGGACTTGGCGGGCTGTCGGGTGGAGCTGGGCGAGCAGTTCGCGGTCCTCGTCGTCGGCCTCCGGGGAGTCGACGAGGGCGAGGACGGTGGCGTACTCCAGCTGGCGGGCGAAGGTGTCCGCGACCGTGCGCTGGTCGGTGGCCGCGGCGGCGAGGCCGCGTTCGGCCAGGTCGTCGCCGTTGCCGAGGTACGGCAGCAGCAGCGCCGGGTCGACGGCGGTGATGACGCCGGTGACCGTGAGGCCGCCGGCCGTCACCACCTCGGCCATCGCCTTGGGCTCGACGGAGTCCCACAGTTCGACGATCGCCAGCCGGGTCAGCCCGGCGTCCGCGAGTCGCCGCAGCTCCGGGACGAGGTCCTCGCGCAGGGCACAGCACGCACAGTCGTTGACCAGCGGCGCCTCTCCCGCGGAGAGGATGCCGTCGGCGTCGCTGACGGTCCGGACGACCGTGCCGGCCACGGCCGTGGCGAGGTCGTGGTGGAGTACGACGCTGCCGGGGACGTCGGCGAGCAGCCGGGCGACGGCTGCCTTGCGGGCGTCGGCGTGGAGTCCGCCGACGATCGCCACGGAGAGTTCGTGAGCCGGTCCGGACGGCTCGTGCTCATGCTTGTGCGCCTGCACGTGTGGTCCCTCAGCCCTTCTTGCCGTACCGGCGCTCGAAGCGCTCCACGCGGCCGGCCGTGTCCAGGACGCGGGCCGTGCCGGTGTAGAAGGGGTGGCTGATGTTCGAGATCTCGACGTCGATGACGGGGTAGGTGTTGCCGTCCTCCCAGTCGACCGTCTTCTCGCTGGTCATCGTGGACTGGGTGAGGAAGGCGTGGTTCGCGGCCCGGTCGCGGAAGACGACGGGCCCGTACGCCGGGTGGATTCCCTTACGCATGGCGGCTGATCAGCGCTCCTCTCGGAAGTCGACGTGACGGCCGGCGACCGGGTCGTACTTGCGCAGGGTCATACGGTCCGGGTCGTTGCGGCGGTTCTTGCGGGTGACGTAGGTGAAGCCGGTCCCGGCCGTGGACCGGAGTTTGACGACCGGCCGGAGTTCGTTGCGAGCCATGCTGGTATCTTACTGAAAACGACTTCCATTTGCATCATCGGATCGAGAGAGGTGCGTCACCTTGTCCGCCCACTGCATGCTGACCGGCGCCCAGCCGGGCTTCGGCAACAACATCAGCCATTCGCACCGGCGTACGTCGCGTCGCTTCAACCCCAACATCCAGTCGAAGCGGTACTGGCTGCCGAGTGAGAGCAGGCATGTGCGGCTGCGGCTGAGCACGAAGGGGATCAAGACCGTCGACACGATCGGGGTCGAGGCGGCGGTGGCCCGGATCCGGGCGCGCGGAGTCAGGGTCTGAGGGACGGGAAGGGCACGGCGGAGTACGGAGGAGTATGGGACATGGCGAAGAAGAGCAAGATCGCTAAGAACGGGAAGCGGCAGGAGATCGTCGCGCGGTACGCGGAGCGGCGGGCCGAGCTGAAGGAGATCATCAGGCGGCCGGGGTCGACGGAGGCGGATCGGACGGCCGCGCGGCGGGAGCTGGAACGGCAGCCCCGGGACGCGAGCGCGACGCGTGTGCGCAACCGGGACCAGGTGGACGGGCGGCCCCGCGGGTATTTCCGGACGTTCGGGCTGTCCCGGGTGAGCCTGCGTTCACAGGCGCATGCAGGGTTCCTCCCAGGGGTTCGCAAGTCGTCCTGGTAGCTTGCTGCGGTCCTGTCGTGCGGTCGTGACGGCTCTTGCCGGCGGCTACTGGTTGGGAGCTTCCCGGTGAACTCGGTGACTTCGGTGTCGTACGCGCGCGGGCTGGTGCGCAGGGCTGGTGTGGCCTCGGTGGCCGGGGTGGCTGGTGTGCTGTTGCTGGCCGGGTGCAGTGGTGACGGGGGGTCCGACGGCGGGTCGGCGAGCGGCGGTACGGGCTCGTCGGCCTCGTCGGGCTCGTCCTCTTCGCCGTCGTCCTCTGCCTCCGGCTCGGGCTCGGGCTCGGGCTCGGGCGGCAGCGGTACGACTGCGGCGGACAGTGCGTTGGTGGGGAGCTGGCTGACCACCAGCAAGGGCAGTGCCGTGGCGTTGGTCGTCACCGGGGCGAAGGCCGGGTTGTTCGCGACCGGGGGGATGGTCTGCAGCGGTACGGCGGGCAAGGAGACGGGGATGCGGATGATCCGCCTCACCTGCTCGGACGGGAACAAGGACCGGGCCGAGGGGATGGTCGACTCCGTCGACAAGACGTCGATGAAGGTCACGTGGGAGAGCGGGCTCGGTACGGAGACGTACACGAAGGCGGAGGGCGGGCAGCTTCCGTCGGGGTTGCCTACGGCGGGATTGGGGTCCTGAGGGGGTCCCTCCGGGGGCGTGCGGTGTCCAAGGCACCCGGCGCCGACGTGAACCTCGGGTGGGTCGCGCAGCCCGGCGCTGTACGGGGTACCGCTCTCGGTGGGACGGGAGCCGCCCGGGGGGCGCCGCCGAGCGGTGCACATGCCCGCGGCTGGGCGGGAGTAGGCTGGCGAGTTGGACGCGCGATTCGGCGCCTGCGAACTCCGGCCTGCTGGGGCGCCCCTTCAGGGGCGCGGGGAACTGCGCGACCAGCCCCCACGGGCCCGCAGCCGAACGGATCGGGACGGACGGGGTTTTCAGGGGCGCGGGGAACTGCGCGATCAACCCCCACCGGGCCGCAGCTGGACAAGCCCCCCCCTAGGCGCCCGGTAGGCGTCGGCGGTCGTGCAGTGCTGCCTGGGCTGCTGCCGCCGTGCCCTCTGTCCAGCCTGCCTCGTCCGATACGGCCCGTAGGCGGGTGGTCGTCGTGGTGGGGAACAGGTGGGTCGCATGGGCCGTGACCGCCAAGTCCCGGGTCGCCAGGATGGGGAGGAGGGAGTCGGCCAGGCCGGGCGTCGGCGCTTGTGCCGCCTCCTCCAGGCGGGCGGCCATTTTGTGGGCGTAGGCCGCCAGGAAGGACTGGCGGAACGTCTTCGTGCGCTTGCGGCCCTGCGCCCGCTGCGCCGCCTCCGCCTTCGTCATCGCCGTCGTCGCCTGCACCAGCAGCGAGGTGTACAGGAGTTCCACCGTCTCCAGGTCGGGCTCGAAGCCCACCACCGTCGAGAAGCCCAGCGCCTCGTTCCACACCGCCCGGCAGCGGTTCGCGTCGGCCACCGCGTGGAGGAGGACCGCCTTCGTCTCCTCGTACGGGGCGTCCACGCCCAGGCGGCACGCGCGCGGGGCGTCGGGTGCCGGGGCGCCGGCCGCCAGCAGGGCCTCGTCGATGCTGTGCCTGGCCATCAGTTCCTGGGCCTTCGCGCTCAGCGCCTCCGCCTCCTCCGGGAAGCCCGTCGCCTCCGCCTTCGCCAGCAGCGCGCGGATACGGGGCAGCATCCGGGACTCCGGGCGAGCCACACCTCCGGCCGGCCGCCCGTCCAAGGGCTCCAATGGTTCCAGCGTCGGCAGGGTCAGCAGCAGGCGGTACAGCTCCAGGACCGTCGTCGCGTGGGTGAAGCGGTCCACGCGCGCGGGAGGCGCGGTCTCCGTACTCAGGTCGGCCAGTTGTGCCGTCCAGCGGCGGTCCCGGGCGCGGTCGTTCCGCGCCTGGGCGACTATCAGCTTCGCCGCCACGCGCGCGTGCGCCTCGTCCAGTTCGCGCCGGACCAGGCGTACGACATCCGCCGGCTGCCAGCCCCGGCGCCAGGCCGACGCCACGAACTCCTCGCCGCGGCGGGCGAGTTCGGCGTCCGCCGTCGGGTCGGCGGCGAGCAGGGACGCGCCCGTGTCGAGGGTCGTGTCCGTGTCGGCGTACAGGGCCGCATTGAAGGCTTGTTCGACGGTGTTGCTGGTCACCCGTCGATCGTGCCATGTCCGGAGAGATCGAGTGTCAACTGTAGGTTGACAGTCCACCACTGCCAACCTACGGTTGACACATGACGACCAATCAGCCCGTCCGGGCCTCCGTACGTCTCGACGACCTCATCGAGGCCATCAAGAAAGTCCACACCGACGCCCTCGAACAGCTCCAGGACGCGGTGATCGCCGCAGATCACCTCGGGGAGGTGGCGGACCATCTGATCGGGCACTTCGTGGACCAGGCCCGGCGTTCCGGGGCCTCCTGGACCGACATCGGCAGGAGCATGGGCGTCACCCGGCAGGCGGCGCAGAAGCGGTTCGTGCCGAAGGGCGAGTCGGACCTCGACCCGAGCCAGGGCTTCAGCCGCTTCACGCCCCGGGCCAGGAACGTGGTGGTCCTCTCCCAGGAGGGGGCCAAGGCCTCCGGCAACGACCAGATCCGCACCGAGCACCTGGTCCTCGGCCTCCTCGCCGACCCGGAGAGCCTCGGGGCGATGGCGATCACCGCGCAGGGCGTCTCCCTGGACAGCGTGCGTGAGGCCGCGACCGCCGGCCTCCCGCCACGTGGCGAGAACGACCCCGCCCTCATCCCCTTCGACGCCAACGCGAAGAAATCCCTCGAACTCACCTTCCGCGAGGCCCTGCGCCTGGGCCACAACTACATCGGCACGGAGCACATCCTGCTCGCCCTGCTGGAGTTCGAGAACGGCGAGGGCGTGCTGTCCGGCGCCGGTCTCACCAAGGCGGCGACGGAGGAGTACGTCGTCGCCGCCCTCGCCAAGATCAAGGTGGACTTCGAGGGCAAGGGCGAAGGGAAGGGTGAGGAGACGGGCTAGCGGAAAAGTTGGAGGGGAGAGCTGAACTTGCTGGTCAGGGGCATTGTCAGACCCTCCTGCCACACTCTCGGACATGGCAGACATGGCGGACACGGTCGAGCGGTGGGCGCTCGCTCCGGCTGAGGACGGTGGCGTGGAGATCGCCCCCCTCGGTCCGGACGGGCTGCCCGCCGGGCCGGTGCGGCGGGAGGCGGATCTCGGCGCGGCCGTCCGTGACCGGCCGGACGTCACGCGGTGGGTGTGGCGGTCCACCGCCGAGGTCTATCCACGGCTGCTCGCCACGGGGGTGCGAGTCGAGCGGTGCTACGACATCGAGGACGCCGAGACGCTGCTGCTCGGGCACGAGGGGCGGCTCGGCGAGCCCCGGTCCGCGGCGGCGGCCCTCGGCCGGCTGCGCGGTGGGCCCGTACCGCCGGATCCGCCGC
>Ga0307513_10012979_pt1 | contig 10245 bp, 3 predicted proteins | sample 15_EM_MG_FD_202174 | JGI IMG/M metagenome (GOLD analysis project Ga0307513, IMG submission 202174) | Populus trichocarpa ectomycorrhiza microbial communities from riparian zone in the Pacific Northwest, United States - 15_EM | ecosystem: Host-associated > Plants > Roots > Unclassified | place...
CGCTGGATTGGAGGGGTTTGATTTTTCCCATGAGGGGGTGAAGCGGGTCGTTGGATTGTTTATAGTTTTGTTCACGCCATAGCTAGCGCTCCACGCGGTTTCTTGTACTTTAACAACGAATACATGATAAAAAAATAAAAAAATAAAAAATAAAAATAAAAAAAGCCCCCTATTTCTTTCATCTTTCTCGTCCGCTCCACCTCCAGCGATTGAAATCTCAACACCATGGGAAATCATCGTGAGAGTGTCCTCCGCCTCTGGTCTACCCCGTCCGTGGCATCTGCTCGGGGGTCTATCACGCCTTCATCTCCTTCCTTTCTCTGAGGCCCTTGGCCTCTCCTTCCGGGGGTTATGGATTCCTTTCTGGTTCCGTTCGTCTTCGTTCGCGTTGATGTACTTACCCCTTTACCCCGCACTTCGCGACGCGTCTCGCTTAGCGTTTTGCACGGTCGGCAAGCCTCTTTTCCTCGTCAACACGCGGTCGCTAGTCTCGGGCTATCGGTGAAGTAGTTGCCCTGGTGGCCCTGCTCTCTGGTATTGCACTCTCTCCTGAGTTGCTCGGTTGGTACAGTCGGCTTTCGAAAAATCGTGACCCTGTTTCGGTCCTCCGCGTTCGTACTTCTCGGTCTTTGGCGAGCCTTCCCTCTCCCGCTTCCCACGCATTAGATCCGCTTGCACCGTACTGCTACGCCCCTCCTTAGCTGGCACCTTACTGCCTCCTTGGCTGGCACCCTACTGCCCCTCACGATAGCTGGCACCTCCACTGCTGTGTGGCTCTCCTCGCTGGGTGACTCCCCTCGTCCTCCTCCCGCTCCCGCTATTTACTCTACGGTCGCACACCTCGCGTGTAGGTTACGCTGGGTCATGGTATAGCACTCCCTCCTTGGCCCATGCTAAAGTCCGAAGCGTGGCCGATACAACGGGCTCCCCGCCCGTGTCCAACGCCTTCCCCGCAGCCGAGTTGGCTAGGGGTTATTGTTCAGGCATCCGGCAATTAGTGGTTTTATCTTTCCTCTCCGTCGGCACTTGGTGCCGTAAGATCATTTCTTTTGTCTTGGGGGGCCCGCCGAAGGGTTTGTGTCTGTTCCTGTTTCTGCTTCTATACTTGCTTTTCCTTACGTGTCTGGAGGAGGGTATTGCTCCGTCTTGCCCTCGTCTTAGGTGCTATTAGGGGGAGGAGTGGGCTCTGGTTGCGCGGGGATTCATTTTTCCCATGAGGGGGTGAAGCGGGTCGTTGGATTGGTTATAGTTTTGTTCACGCCATAGCTAGCGCTCCACGCGGTTTCTTGTACTTTAACAACGAATACATGATTAAAAAAAAAAGAAAAAGAAAAAAAAAGCCCCCTATTTCTTTGATTCTTTACGCTACCTGGTATTTCTTTCACGACTCTTGTACTTCAGAATATAACGTCTTCTATTCTGATATCCAAGTCCCACGACAAGAACCCACGAACCCTGACCCTGATCTATCATTACACGATCAGCCTTGACCTGAGATTGTCATCTCCGAACCCTCACGCTAAACGAGTGTTATCGTTTAGGACCTTCCTGTCGTTGTGTGCCTTGGACTAACGTCCAGTACCAAGACCCCGTTACAATAGCCGCTCTTGTATCGGAAGGCAAGAGAAACTAAGGAGCAATTCCTAAAGAACGCCACCACACATCGCTCACTAACCAACAATGTTTTAGCGATGGGAGACCCCCACAGTGGTTAACGTTTGGAGGCCCACAGGAATATACTAGGTCTATTCATGTGAATGTAATGATCAGATACAGCCATAATAGAGCAAAGCACAGCCAAGAGGCTGTTTTACTCTTCGCTAGTGGTACTAGACATGCAGTAGTAAGTAGTGCTTCAGTGAGGAATGCCCAGCTACCATGCATACCTTCCGAGAACCCAACACCACTCTCAGATGCAAGTGGGAATCACATCCCTGGCTCAGGTTACCGGTATATGAAGACTTGGACAAGTCAATAGGAGACCATACCAGGAGATGAGATTCAAGCTTGCGGTAGCAGAGGAACTTGGTAGGCGGATGGGGCCAACGATTCCACCCCTACTAAAGACTCCAAAGTAGAAGTAATGATCAAAATAATCAAGATAATTCAAAGTAGAATCAAGCAGTTAAATTTAATATTGTTCAGCCTGAAAGCTTGACTAAATAAGTTATTACCAGGATCGTTGGTTATCAGAATAGGGTGTCTCTGACTTTAGTTTCGTAGAACAATATAGAGCTACAGGATATATATCAACAATTCTCACCATTTCACCAGCACCCTGCTTCACTCAGGCTTGTCCAACTCACTTACCTAAATCATGTTCACATGTGGAGTCAGTTGCACTACATGGATATTAACTATCTGCACAAATAGGAAGTGCTCCTGGTGATATTTCTCTAACTATATCTCCATGTACGAAACCTTCTTTACATTGGTAACATGTCCGTGGCCAACCAACATACTCAATGTAGTGATAATATGCATTGGGACTAACTAGTGCTGTGGCAGCTTCGTCTATACAAGCTATGCAGTCTATCTGCAAATATTCTTAGCTATACTAAGCTTCAAAACCAGACTGCTTGCTCACACGATAAGATATTCCCAGATCCTTGACTGCAGGAGTGCTACCTACAGCCAATCTACATGGGACACACTTAAATCGTAAGAGGACTCATGCCTCTAATATTCACTATTAACCCATGGTAATGCTACAGTTTACTTGGTTGTTGGGGACTGGCATTGGGGTGCTTGTCCTGGAAGCCTTGCAGCCTCTCGGATCAGCCACAAGCCCCGTACTGTTAACCATAATTCTACCTCGAGGTCAGTGTATATCCATAGAAGTTTCCCATGCATTATCCAGGTAGCCTCTCAGTATGGTGTAAACCTCACACCCCCCATATATCCTGCGAACAGCTTCTGGTCAGATGGATAGTCACAACTTATATCCTGTTCTGATTGTATTCCTAGCTATCCCACTCAACTACGAAGCACACAACTACCCCGCTGTGCAGTGCTGATACACCCTTCCAACGCTGGGGCCGGAAAATGGTGTTACCAATATCTCCTCAAAGTTTCCCGATGTTCATACAACTCCTGCTCTGTCGGTATCCTGTTTTGTGCTAGACTAAGTGTTCACATTAACATTCAGGAGCTAACGTCAACTACCGGGAAGTATCACAGCACCTAGAAGTGTCACACATGACAACCATGACAACCACAACTACAAAATGCAACAACTCAAGCAATTCTTTACCAAATTGGACCAAACAAGGTGATTCCAATTGAGAAAATGGAGGAGAGTTAATTTAGGCTTGAAATGTAAAAAAAGAAAATTCCTCAGTAAGGGATACCAGAAAAAGGAGAGAAAATGTACATAAAACTGCAAGAAAGAAGATAGGACAAGCAAAGATACAGTAGCATGCAGAACTATTTACAAACTGGATGGAGGTAATCTGCTACTGGCAGAGAAAATATTGGAGATAATAGTTGGCCACGATTGAAGTCTGAAGTGTGCTGAAACCCCTGGGAAATAGGTCAATTTTATTGCAAAACTATAAACATCTTAGAAAGACTTGCAGAAGTTAAGAGAAAGAGCTCAGGGTATAAGGAGTGAACTACAGGTATGGCCGAAGGTTAGTGTACTGAAGATATCATGATTAATAAGGATTTGTTATATCTTAGCAGTAGTGAAGCTGGTGTTATTATATATTTAATAGTTAATAATATAAGAAGCTCTCTTGTAGGTCCTATTCCAAGAGAACCGCAATTGCCTTTGTACTACAAATTAGTCAGCAATAGTCAGATAATCCATATCTACAATTCTACCGAAAAATAAATTCATTTGTACTTAATTTATTGCTTCTAATTGAAAGCAAAAAGGTTTACCGCAAGTATAATTTAAAATTTATCTAATTACCACAACAGATCTAGTATTTCAGCACTGAAACCTTTCTAATCATACTATAACTTTTCCTAGTTATATTGTAGTAAAAATCCAAACCCTCAAGAGTTCAGCTAACCTCAGATATTTAAACATTTACATAATTCATACCATTTTCCCTAGTATTTTTAATTTTACATCTATATTATTCTACTTACTTTAATAATTCTATATTAAATATTATTGAGAAATATGTATTAAATATAAGCCTGTTCCTAGTAATATAATCTTTGCTATTATATCCATTTTTATATAAAAACTATAGTTACTGCTATGTACTTTACTAGAAAGTACTAAGTATGTACAGTAAATAGTTTAACTATCCAACTATATTGCCAAAAGGGTGACTATAGAAGTATTTGTTTTTTCAATATAATTAAGACATATTCCCAAATAATGAGTAAGTGATTTTTCGGTATATAAACAACTTGTAGTTGGGAAATATGTAATAGAACTTCTTGTATTATAATATATTAAAAATAGAATAACAACAGCTTTGCTGCTACTAAATGATAGCAAATGTTGATCAATCATAATATTCTGAGTACATTAACCTTACGCCACACCTGTATTTCACTTTTTATCCTTTGAGTTGTCTCCCCTAACCTCCAAGTGTCTTTCTAACATTTTTCTAGTTTTACCATTAAATTAACCTATTTCCCAGGGGTTTCGGCACACTTCAGACTTCAATCATAGCCAACTATTATCTCCAATATTTTCTCTGCCAGTAGCAGATTACCTCAATGTACTTTATAAATGGACTTGCATGCTCCTGTATCTTAGCTTATTCTATCTTCTTTCATGTAGTTTTTTATCTACATTTTCTCTTTATTTTCTGGTATCCCTTGCTGAGGAATTTCTTTAATTTAATTTTCAAGCCTACATTAGCTCTTCTCTCTTTTCTCAATTGATATCACCTTGTTTGGTCCAATTTGGTTAAGAATTGGTTGAGTTGTTGCATTTTTTAACTGTGGTTTTCATGGTTGCCATATGTGACACTTCTAGGTGCGGTGACACTTCCCGGTCGTTGACGTTGTACGATAGTGGGATAACGTTAACGTAAGTCTGTAGATGACTTTATCAGTGAAGATAGGGTAACTGACTCAGAGTATTCCAGAGTTCAGGAAACTGAGTCTCCAAGGTAGGGCGACTATTACCCTAGCGGGAATAGCTTGCATAATTATGCGTGAGGTATATGCCACCATGGGGGAGAGCGTATATCCGAACCCAAGCTTCCTGAGTAGGGACTTCCTGGAGGCATCTGGGAGACAACTCAGGAACCACAAAGAGTTCACGTTTCAAGATATGGCCAACTGATTGGAACGATGATTAGAGAATCAGTTCTCTACTCTTACTAATGCATATGCATTATGCATTGATAGATGAATATCGGACTTCATCACTCCATATTCATGATACTATTGGTATGTAGGCATTTAGACTGCATATTCCATTATAGTCTATCAGGACGAAGAGATCGAAGACTGACTACTGGTGGAGTGGGGACACCCTCAGAAGAAAAAGCAGTCTGGAGATTCTCAGAGTCAAGCTGGGCAAGATTCAGGGTCAAACATTGTTCGCACTTTGTTCTGACGAACTGAATTTCTAGAAAGAGACTTCTTTACTAGAGAGGTCAAAGTAGCGTGAACATTAGTTCAAATAGTAGGGCTCTCCCCAATGGTTGAGAACATCATCAAGCAACGGAGAAGAGACCTTAACAATATTATAAGTTAATACAATATGCTTCTATTACTTTATCGAACAATTCATTTTGAGCCTCCCTGACCTATAATCCGTTGTCTTGAATATCCTCGGCCTTGTCAGGCCGGAATCCTACAGTGTTAGCTACCCCGTAACAGCAACTATGTTCCCACAGTAAGATAACTTTACACTTTTCTGCCTTTATTCCCTACGGAATTCTACCAGACCATATCTAACATTAGACTGAATACCCAAGCCTTTAATCCCTTTCCTTGGCTTTATATGAAGTTATCCTCTGAAAATTACCCTGTCTAATTCTCTGTAATCAAGTCACCTTGCAAACAGTCGTACAAAATTATTCCTACTATGTGTATACTAAGTAAACTGACCTAGCCTCTCTCTGGTTACTTCTTGGTAGCCCTTGTGGGCTGGAGTCTTGTATACATCAGCAAAAACGGACCCTGCCTCTGATCCGTCGGCGCTGCGTCCAGACGCAAGCGACCCATCTCCTGCGTCCTATGTGTCCTATGCGTCCTGACTTGCATTGCAACGCCCCGCCACATCCCACGCTCCCAGATGCTACCTGGCAACGCTCCTGGCGTCATGACGCAACCTGGTGCCCTCCCGACGTCTGGAGTACCCCAGACTCTTTCTCTCATCTCTTCTTTCTCCTGATGCGGCGATAGCTCCTCGTCACCTCTTCTCCGCGTCCTGACCCACCCCTCATCCCCGCTCGTGTAATCACAACTAATTCGCTGGTTGCTCCGACGTCGCCTGGTGTCTGGGGCGGCAGCACCTTTGTTGGTCCCTCCCGGGTCTCACGTCTCACGCCTCACTGGTCTGGCTAACTAATGATCTAGGTTTCAAGAAAGTCGCTTATATATCTTCTACTATATACAGTATCAATATGTAGGATTCTCACGCATAGCCGAATCCTAATTCCCACGCATCGCCGAATCCTGATTCTCTCATCCGGATTCCTTAATAAACCTCATTAAATGTTCTGAAATCAATCCGCCTATTTACAAGCCATCGCAGGTCCTCCTCCGGGATCAGGTGTGCCAGGCCAAGAATTGTTCCTATAACAACTATTGTAAACCCTGGCGTGTCTTCCCTCATCTGCACTGTAACCAAGCTATGCAGATCCGATAGACGCCCTGAGTTCACTGGGGTCAGCAACTGAACACCGGCGACTCGACTTACAGTATCCTCGGATCTGGGGTCCCTGATCTTCAAGAGGGCTACTAGCCTTGCCGGGAGACGACCCCTCAGTCCACCATACATTTCTTCTGTGCCCGCTTGTACGCAAACCCAATCATTGCGACTGCCCTGGTTTCTAAAGTGTAGGGTGCCCGTGGATCGTGCACGGTAGATCTCGTAAACATCGGCTTCTTGGAATGCAAGAAGTGGGACTTCGAGTTGTGTCAGTAGTTCAATGTGAAGTGATCGAAGCGTTGCATGGTCTTCCAGGAGACCGTGGTCTATTGGCAGGTTATGCCTGCTATATCGTATCAATTCACGATATATAATCTCAAGTGAGACTCCGGAGATCCAGCTAAAATCAACCATATTGGACACATCGCCCCGGCGTCCCTTCAAGATCCTCCAACAAATGACTGGCGGTGATACCGTACTGAGTGTCCTATCGAAATTCTTCACGACGTCGGGGGAGAGATCTGCGCCCCGATTTTTCAGTGAGTGCAAGTTCAATAGTCTCATCCAGATTGCATGTTGACGACCGTAGCTATTCACAATCTGGCGTGCGGCATCATGTTTATTTGACTGGCACCATCCTTCCTTGATTTGCGTCTTGTGAGCTAGCTCTCCAATCTCCGTGGAATACATCGAAATATTGCCAAACTGGCGTATATGGTCACAAAGGTGGCTTAGTAGACGCATCTTAATGAAGTTGAAATGTGATTCGCCATGAATCATGTCCATACGCAGTTCATCCTCTTCGTCTCGATCGTCGTCGCGCATCCGGCGCCGTTGGGATGTGGCCTCACCCTCACGCATTAGTGCTCTCTGACCTCGAATCTCCTTTCGTTGCTTCTCGACCTTGGCTTGTGTGCGTTTTGTCACTCGGAACTCCAAGAAGAGGTCCTTCATTCTATGGAACTGGTCCAGATACTCTTCCATATAGGCTATAGTGTCAGGTGTGTGGCTTGGGTATTGTGCCATCATATCGAAGTCAACGAGCGCCCTGACGCATCTGAGAGCACGTTTGAAAGGTATTGCTTGCGCACCTCCTGGCTGGCGAAGAGCCAGGCCGAGAACTCCCAGAATACAACCCTCCAGATTCCTCATCTCTTTCCCTTGCCACTGCGTAACCTCGCGGTAGGCTTTTTTAGGGACTAGGAATCCTGGGTATGGCGGTAATGCCTTCCAAACCTCATCAAATGCCTGCAGTCGCCCGTGTTGCTTCAGAAAGTCTTCGATCCAGTCCATCATATGCTTAAATAGCCTGAGATAAATGATATGGAGTATGTCTGGTTTGTACAGATCAGACGCCGAAACCAGGTTGAGTCCGTGGAATATATTTTGGCCGATACCAAGATTCATAACGTGGGCGTCGTCAGTCTCCGAGCCTGAGGTTTGATTTTCAGGTTTGTAGCTTTGGTACCTTGCATAATCTCGGGCGCGATAGCTTCTGGCATTGGTTCCTAATTCATTGGTCGGCACCTCGCATTCAGGACAGGCATTTGTTTTCAACCCGTGAAGTGCCACGTTTTGCATATGGTCCGCGATCCACGCGGAGAGAATTAGGAAGGAAAGTCGAACCTTGCCGTCTGCACAGTCAATGGGGATGCCGACATGCGCCACATCGTGAAGGTGTGCAAAGATGAGTTCGAATACATCTTGTAGGGTGTCAGCGTTGATTTTTCTCTGGCGTCGGTCGGCTTTAGAGGACTTGGAGAGTTTGGATGGAACCAGTAATAAGGCAAGAAGGAGAACAGCCATTGATTCTAGGCTGTTGCGCCGAGCCGACGGAAGATTTCCGATCGTAATATAGACAGGCCACGCTTTCTTGTCTCCCGAAAGGTTGGTCAGGTTCGTCTGATCTGACATCCCAATTATTGGAACAACGGTAGCACCTGGCGGATGCGTCTCCTATGATCAGTCAGTTAAAGTCTTCCAAACAAGGGTGGCACTCAGATGCTCTACCTGCAGGTCCCACCCCCAATCCGCCCTATGCATTTCAGCATATATTCTCTGCCCGGACGGGTCATATTCACGCCGTGGCCCGTAGACCAAGTCATCTCGGTATGCGATCTGGTGAAGGAGATATCTGACACAACCAAGGACGTCGCGGTAGAAAAATGGCAATGTCCTCTGGCCATCCTCAACCTGCCCTTCAAACCATCGCAGATATTGGCTGTAGGGATCCAGGAACCGGAGGTGGTTCTCCAGCGTGTGCATAGAGCTATACGCGCCTGATTCGGCATTTCCTAGGCCACGCGAGAAGTAATCGTTGATTCGGGTTTTGGATACTTTTCCGTCAATGAACCAGGATGCCAGTTTGAAACCTTCCGCGCTATTGAATGGTGCCCACTGGTCCGCCTACAGGTTCCTGTGTTCGTCCTCAAATTTGGCAATGTCTCCGATTAATTCTCCGGCGCCTTCAAAATGATTCTGTTTCCCGGCATAGGCTGAGGTAGTATCGAAAACTTCAGCATCAGACGCGTATGCAATATCTGGACAAAATGCATCAGGTTCCAATCCAGCAGGGCCCGGATCGGATTCATAGTCAGAATCCTGGCGGTCACTCGCGTCGGCGTTTAGCAATTAGCCTGTTTGGATGTTGTTATATTGTACGGTAGACGCGAGGACAATGTCCAGACTCGCGTCCGGAGTTCACAGGGGCTTCTCATATGCACCAGACGTGCTGTACTTTCAGCGGCAGAACGGACATTTGCTAGGCATGGTTGGACATTGCTCAGTCGATCGCGGGGCTCCGAGTCCGTGTAGATTCGACAGTAAGGCTATGCTATGTCAAGTCTTGACCATAGGGCGTGTGGATCTCATGTAGGGCCAAGGGATGCCATATTCATGATCTAGTTGTGGATAGAGTTTAGCGTAGGTGTCACGTGGTATCAGCTATCGTGTCTTTCAACATCTGAGATGGCAAAGATTATATGTTCCTGCCCCAAGGCGTTTATCAGGTTTCATTCATTCAAGTTGAATCAAACTACAGTAGAGTCCTGTAATAGAGCGTCAGATTTGGGTTTTCTTTTCAAACTACCTAGAGGATCTGGGAGTTTTATATATAAAGTGATTCGATCGCGAGACTAGAGGGACTTCATACCAAGATTCATCTCACACGCAGAACCTCCTCCGAGTCAACAGCCACCATCATCACATCACGAGTATCCCTAAATACTGCGATCTATATACATAAGGAATCCAGCGATATGGCGCAGAATAACAACATTGTAGTGTACGCCCTCTTGCCCGCCGGAGGTGCGCAGCAGCCGCCGGCGGGTCAGACCTATCATCTTCCGCCTTTTACTCTCGTTGGAGAGTATTCTCATCGACGCCCCGATCGTCAATCAATTAGCGCTCATAAGTTGGCTATGGGCGTCCCCCATCACCCCATAAACAAG
>Ga0307513_10012980_pt1 | contig 10245 bp, 10 predicted proteins | sample 15_EM_MG_FD_202174 | JGI IMG/M metagenome (GOLD analysis project Ga0307513, IMG submission 202174) | Populus trichocarpa ectomycorrhiza microbial communities from riparian zone in the Pacific Northwest, United States - 15_EM | ecosystem: Host-associated > Plants > Roots > Unclassified | place...
GCTTGGTGACATTCCTGATTTGGGTTTTGGTCGGAAGGTTTGTGCAGGATATGACGACGGAGAAGGCTGGTATTGAGGGGTTGATGAAGATGATCACCGTTTTGGTGGTCAGTTGTCCGTGTGCGATTTCTCTCTGTGTCCCGATGGTGGTTGTTATTGCGGTCTCGGTTGCTGCGAAGAAGGGGATACTATTCAAGGTGCGTTGTATCGAACCGTTCGCTTCTTCCAATTTCACTCACCCCAATTCTCTATCCGATGGGAACTAGTCCATCGAGTCTGTCCAGTACGCCAAGGATACCACAGCCGTCCTCTTCGACAAGACCGGGACGCTCACTGAAGGAAACCTCTCGGTGGTAGAATTCTATCCCTTCACCGACGATGCCGCTTCATTGGTATTCAATCTCACAAAAACAAGCACTCACCCAGTCGCCAAGGCCGTCACCGAGCACGTTCGTTCCCTCGTTCCCACCTCTGCAACCACCCCGAAGTTTGGAACGATCACCTCCGTCGCTGGCCAAGGTCTCGAAACTAAACTCGGCCAGAGAACGTTACGGGGCGGGAACTGCCGATGGTTGAATCTCGGAGAACATCCTTCTGTCCAGGAATTACGCGGGAGGTCTAGGACTATCTTTGCGGTCACGCTCGAGGGGGAACCTGTTGCCATCCTTGGTCTGGTTGACAAGGTTAGACCTGGAGCTGAGGAACTCATCAGGTGGCTCACACAAAGGGAGGTCGATGTTTATGTCCTCAGCGGAGACGAACCCAGTGTGGTCAGTTCGATCGCTACGCAACTCGGGATACCAGCAGGCCACGCCGTTGGAGGGTGCACACCAAAGTCGAAGGCTGATTTCGTTCGGTCCATCCAAGAAAACCGACAGCCTACTTCTACTCGAAGGTCCAAACGAGCGGCTAACGTGATGTTCGTCGGAGACGGAACGAATGATATCGTCGCTCTCACACAAGCCGATACGGGGGTGTCCGTCAGCTCTGGCACAGACGTGGCTATCAGCGCGGCGGACGTGATCATGCTCAATCCAACGAACATACACAAGAGCGTCGAGACTATCTTCAGGGTTTCCGAGAATGCGTTTAGGAGGATTGTGTGGAACTTTGCGTGGTCTTTCGTGTATAATTTGTTTGCGGTTCTACTCGCTGCCGGCGCGTTTGTGAAGTTTTCGATACGACCGGAGTACGCGGGGTTGGGAGAAATGGTTTCTATCGTTCCGGTGATTTTGGTCGCTTGGAGTATGGTCTTGGTTTGAGTGAGTTTGTCGTGTCGGGTGTGTGCGTGAGGGTGTGGAATTCGATGTTCGAGGTAAGTCCATCTTCCTTTCTGTGTATATGGCCGTATACGCGAGACCAATGTCTGACTAAACCGTTTTCAGGATGTTTGCGTAGTGGTGTCTGCGCGACGTTCTAGTAGATTTTACTCGGATCTTTTCTCCTGCTTATCTGTATCACCTCTCCCCATGCTCGCTCGTTTGTGTGAAGGGACGTAGAGGTTGACGTTATCCCCACTGCGGCCAGCAGTCATACCATACACTGTAGAGTACACATACAGCGTTCCGCGGTTGTTTCATACTATGATATGTATATATATTCGTGCCTGGGATTCCTCAAGTCTGTGAATCCGCCGCCCTGCTGAGAGAAGTCAATGAAAGTCCATTAATCTCCGGGTGCTTGCTTACCCTGGCTGCTGTTTCAGAGTGAAAAATTGTCATTGGCGACGTTGTTGGTCCTTGATTGTGAATCGGAGTATCCAACTTGAAGGAGAATGTCCCCTTGACGATAGACCGGTCGGCACTTTGGCGCTGACACTGGGCGCCGGGCTAAGCTCGAATTCACGAAGGGTAAAGGTGCGCTCAAGATACGATGATATTGGTTTGTCCATCACCCCGTGCACCCAACAGCCGTGCTCAATCAGGTAGACCCCGTACTTCTTTGCCAGTTATATCACCTTGGAATTCATCCCCCAGGCTAGATCTTCGAGCCGTCACCGGTCACCAGTAACCTCCAGTATAGTCGCTTAGATGCTGACACTCCCGATGAACCGTGATGGTGGGTGGTTTGTACCAGGACTCCCGCTCAACTTACTCATATACATACCCGAGCCTCCAGCGGTATGCCTCATTGGGGCTGTATGTTTCTCTACCCCAACCATCCAATGTATCCAAAGCCCGTAGCTCACCCCAGCTTCAGCTTTGGAACAAAATTACTTTCACCTCTGCATCTGTAAATCTAGTCATTCGAACGTAAGCTGTCCACCCCCGCCTTTTAGCCAGCCTGAACGTGTAATAGGGTTGTCATCTGGTCCTGCCGATACCAGTGGTATATTGTCCTCTTACTTGGGGTACTCATTACCGGGCAGGCTATACTCATTCGCATAGGTGTGTGTCATCCCCCACGCTACACCCCGGGCCGGTTCTTATTCGGCGTATAGGACTTCGGAACCGGAACATCTCTGCGACTTGGAGCGATGAGGCCCAGTATCGCGAAAATATTCGGCACTGTAATTCTGCTGGGGTCAAGTCGGATGCAGCGGAAATGTTTAATGTGGAGGAAGACACTGTGGTAGACCCAGTCTCCCATCCACGGATGAGGTTCCCTTACTAGAAACCCCGTTTGTACGAGAGATGCCGTGATAAATGGCCGCCCATCTCTGTTAGGGCTCGGCTTCCCCCGCACAGCCCGCATGCCACGCCTTTCCCTCGCAGCTACGTCCAGTTTCGACCATGGATCTGGTATCCCAACAACCAAAGGAGCGGGATAATGCTCTTTCCTTGTTGAATGTGGCCATCGAAGGCCTGAATCTTGCGAAGGAGGTGTCTGCCATCACGCCGGCTAAGGCCGTTTTTGGTTCTGTAAGCGCCCTTCTGACGATGATCAGGGTACGTTTCTTCCTATTCTGCGGCGATGAGCTCTCGGCTCACGTATCCAGGACTCAATGGCTAACGAATCAGCTTACGTTGAGCTCGGGCTATTCTGTGTTAGAATATGCAGAGTCCTCGACCAAGGGGTGAAAGAGAGACGGGTGGATGACATCAATCAGTCCGTGTTAGAGGCAATCAACCAGTTGACAACGTGAGTTAAACTAGCAAACAAACCTTCGCCCAAATCTTTCAAGAATCCCCTGAAATATTTCGCTCTATTCTTTTCATCCCTACCCAACTATGGATGTGCCGGGTGACTCACCAAATTCCCAATCACAGAACTGTGGTTGAGATTCAAATGAAGGTCGTCATGCAGGGAAAGCGAAATGTGGTCTCTCGGCTCTTCCACGCAAAAAACGATAGGGAGACGATCGCCACCTGGAGGTCGGACCTCACTATGGTCCTTCACGTCTTCAATGTGCGTTCGGTCGGTTCTGTTTTGTAATTGCTAACGATCCCTCCTTTCAGACCGAGTTGGAGATCAGTACCAATATGATGGTTGCGGATATGCATCGGAGCGCGTTGACGGGCCAGGAAGGTACCGATAATCAACATGTGAGCAGGACTTACTTATCTGTCAACAGCGAAATGCTGACCATCCCTAGACCGAAGCCAGGCCGACAGTCCCGAATACCACGGAGTTCACGGTCATACGTTCGCATGGCACTCCTCTCGGAGAATCGTCTCCCCCGCCCCCGAGGGTCTGTTTCGGGCGGGATGAGCTGATCGAGAGGGTTGTTGGCCTCGCCGAAGACTCCACCCCAATTGCTCTCATCGGTGTAGGAGGAATCGGGAAGACGTCGATCGCTCTGACGGTGCTCCACCACGATCGCATCAAGCAACGGTTTGGAGACAACCGTCGATTCATTCGTTGTGATCAATTCCTCGCCTCGCGCGCTCACCTCCTTGCCCGAATCTCCAAGGCCATCGGTGCAGGGGTCGAGAATCCTGAAGACCTGACTCCCCTGCGACCTTTCCTGTCCTCGACGGACATGATCCTGTTTCTCGACAACGCCGAATCCATTCTCGATCCGCAGGGAGCAGGTGCTCGGGAGATCTATGGGGTGGTGGAGGAGCTGAGTCGTTTCAGCAACATCTGTCTTGGCATCACATCTCGCATCTCGACTATACCTCCCGGCTTCAAGTCTCTCAACGTCCCAACATTGTCAGCGGAGGCTGCGCGCAATGCCTTCTATCGCATATACGAGAGCGGCGAACGGTCTGGTCTGGTTGATCAGATCCTGGAGCAACTCGACTTCCACCCGCTTTCGGTCACCCTCCTTGCCACGGTCGCGTATCACAGCAATTGGGACAATGGTCGACTGGCGAGGGAGTGGGACACGCACCGAACTCGGGTACTTCGGACGGACCACAACGAGAGCCTGGCGGCAGCGATCGAGCTTTCGCTCGCCTCGCCAATGTTTCGTGAACTCGGCCCCGACGCCCGTGAGCTCCTTGGCGTCATTGCCGTCTTCCCTCAAGGCGTTGATGAGAACAACCTCGACTGGCTATTCCCAACAAGGACCACCTTCAAGTGGCTGTTTCCCATCACTTCTGACAGAAAGAACACGTTCGACAAGTTTTGCACTCTTTCTCTGACGTACCGGAGCAGGGGATTTGTCATGATGCTGGCACCCCTCCGCGACTACCTTCGTCCAAAGGATCCAAGGTCGTCTCCCCTCCTCCGCACAATCAAGAAGTATTACTTCCACAGGTTGTCGGTTTTCGTCAATCCTGACGAGCCCGGCTTTGAGGGAGCACGATGGATTGCATCAGAGGACGTGAATGTCGAGCACCTGCTTGACGTCTTCACCACGATCGACATAGACTCGCGCAAAGTCTGGGTCGCCTGTGCTCACTTCATGGAACACCTTTATTGGCACAAAACGCGGCTCGTCATGCTGGGGCCAAAGATTGAAGGGCTCCCAGATCACCACCCCTCCAAACCACAGTGCTTGTTCGGGCTCTCACGGTTGTTTAACTCGGTCGGAAATGTTGTGGAAAGCAAACGACTCCTCACCCATACTTTGAAGCTTTGGAGGGAGCAGGGGAACAAATTACAGGTTGCTAATACGTTGAGGTTTATATGCAATGCAAACCAAATACTCTGCCTTCACGAGGAAGGAATACAGCAGGCGAGAGAGGCGTTGGGAATCTACGAAAGGGTCAATAACATATCGGGACAGGCACAGTCTTTGGAATTGCTCGCTTCGTTGCTGCATGGTGACAACCAACTCGACGCTGCAGATGAAGCCGCGTCACGAGCGCTCGATCTTCTCTCGGGCGAACACGAACAATTCATGGTCTGCAAATGTCACCGTGTCCTTGGCAAGGTATGCTACTCCAGGGGAGAGGCAGAGAAAGCCATCCACCACTTCGAGACGGTCCTCAGGATTGCGTCCCCTTTGGGCTGGCATGATCAACTGTTCTGGAACACATACGACCTGGCGGACCTGTTTTTTAAGGAAGGCAGGTCTGACGAAGCACAAGCGAACGTCGAACGCGCCAAGTCGCACGCGGTCAATAACCTATACAGTCTGGGCTGTGTAATGGTGCTGCAGGCCAGGCTTTGGCACAAACAATGCAGGTTCGAAGAGGCGAAGTCTGAGGCTCTGCACGCTGCCGAAGTTCTTGAGAGGCTCGGAGCCGCGAGAGATCTGGAGCGCTGCAGAGCTCTCCTCCGTGATATCGAAAAGAGATGATACCTCTGGTGAGCTCCTGGAAACAGTGCCGGTTCCTATGTGCGTTAAATTTCCATTCTCAGCTTGGCTGTACCGCTCACTTTATCCTCCCACAACAACGGATCCCCCATGGTTCAGACAGAGATCCGGTTCCTGACCGTGGCACTCGTTCTTTCTGTCGCTCCCCGCCCCCCTTTCCCAAAACGTTCTCTATGTTTTTAGTTCATCCTCCTATAACCGCGTGCTCTGTTGTCCTGCTGCTTGTTGTTGACCTACATTTCTTGCCGTCTGGCTCCCGTCTCTATGTTGTAATGTTTCGCTTTTTTATGTGCACAGTAGATCCTCCATTGTTTCCGAACGTTTGATTTCTCAATGTGATGATTAACACTGTTAACGATAGTTCTGACTAATCTGCACAACGTGCTTTTCTGAAAGCGCGATCTGTGGATGCTGACCCCTGGGGATGCCGGTGCGGTCTTCCACGGCCGCAGCCTCCATTTCACTGCATATCATTGTAATACGTAAGGTCTCTTCTGCTGCCACACCCCGTGCACCGGTCATACAGTGGGGTATGAGCACCCGCGTGACATGCCATACCATCGATACCCCGCCGATGACCTACAGAACACGCTCGATTTCGGTGCCCATTCAAAGACCACGTTGAGATATCGGGATGCGTAACATTTATGTACGCTCGATTCGGCAGTAACGCGAGAGTTAACGTTCAACCTTTACCGGTGACCGGCAGACTTTTGGAACAGGACGAGTATCAGGGAGCCCCATGACATGTATGAATTCTCGAAGGGTCACATATACTCTTCGCTCTGACCCTCCTCCTCAGGAAACTCCATCAAAGAAGAAATCCAAACTCTCCTCAACCAAAACCCAGCCCGCCGAATTCAACTTACCCGTCTTCATCTCCCACGTCCCTTGGTCCGAATTTGAGGGCCCATGGAGCTTATTTCACGAAGCTCCCGAACAACGATGGTGTAAATTAATCCTATTGTCTAGAGGAGTTTGGCGAACGAGGAACGTGAGAGCGGAGCCATCTCGAATGAGATTGACGGCCAGGAGGGAGACGAGGGACCGGAAGTCCAACATGGGACGCACAACCTGAGGGGGGTTCTTAAAGATGATTCCAACCAAGCGGAGGATTCGAGTTCGCATGGAAATCTGGCAAGGAGCTGGTTGAAGAATTGGCCGGAATTCTCCCGTAGTAGGTTTCAACAAATCTTTCCGCCTGGAGCCGTGTTGACCTTCAAACTCGATAGTTGCCCCCACGAAGGCCTCATTTCTCGATTCGAGCTCCGGAACACCATCCAAGTCATCCCTTCCGCCCTATCACCGCAAGACGTTGGGACCGCTGGGGGTGCAAAACAACCTTTGAAAAACTTGTGGCCTCGAGATGCTTTTGAGAGCGACACTTTAGGTTATTACCGGGGCGACGTACCCGTGGGGTTAACCAGCCGTTTGTCCGATAGGGTATCCAACTTGGTTCAAGCTTGCTATTGTGCCCGCTTCATAATGAAAAGATAAACCGCCGACCGCGAAATTATGGGTGATCCCCAGTTATCGGGGCATGAACTCATGGTATTTGACAAGATTCCTGCCGACGAATGGCCACGGTCAGTTTTTACTTTTTCGGTTGCACGGTTGATGCTCAGGGGTGACCGTCCGGGGTCTAAGACTTTCGCACGTTTTCGGAGGATGTGTGTAAATCACGAGAGCCCACTATGGAACCCACTGAATCAAAGTAGTACCAGTACGGTATCGTTCCAGGACGTGGGAATGTCCACTACTCACTCGTCACCGAGAATTCTGGAAATTAGAGGTGCGAAGGGTTCTTGCAACCTCTTACCTTGTTTGCCCTCGGTTCCTTTTCTCGGATCCTGGGAAAGGTCGATCACCCCATGGATGGAAGCCTCTCGTGGTAGTTTCAGTGCGATTTCAAGCCAGAGGCATACATTATCTGGTAAGTAATGCAATACGAACAGCAATACTAATCAGTGAGGTTCGGCTTTAACAGTGGAAGAGTGAAGAACGAGGTCGCGGACAGTGTCTATGATGGTCACGATCCCCTTCTCCCTAAACTTGGGCAAAAACTCGGCAAATTCGTACTTCCTAGGATCACCCCCAACCTCGGCGAATCGTACTTCCACCTCTAATATGTGACGGTACCCCGCCCAGCCGAGCCGAGCCACAAGCTCGCACAACTGTTCGTCAAGAAAATCCCACGCCTCAAATCGTAAAGCGAAAATCCTTGAATTGCGTATGTACCGCGCTAGGACGATAATCTTCTGGAGTTCCACGGAGGTGATTGAAGAGAGGATCCCATTAGTGAGGCACAGTCGGGGTTCCATCAGTTGCAATTCTCGGAGTTGTCGAAAGTGACTGATCGTGACCACCCCTCCGTCTAGGACTTGAATGGTTGCATAAGGATGCGTAGTGAAGACGGGGTGTAGAGAGAATACTCACATTCGAGGTCGCCGAGCAGCCTCAAATATTTGACGGTGCCTGTGCCGAGTTGAAGGATGCGTCCAAAAAACTCGGTTCTCATAAAGGTGAAGTTGGTGGGGTCGATAACCAATTCCTCGTACTCCCGGTTCAATTCGGCCAATCGATCGATGAACTCCAAGCAGTTGGGGTGAGGTGGACGAATGCGTATCCTCCCCCGAAGTGGCCGAGACAATGAAGGGACCAGCCCCTCGTCGGGTTCCAACCCAAGCGCACCCAGTTGGAGGGCGGTGATGTTGGGGAAATAATCGATCAGAGACACGAAAGCGCTGAATGACGTGGCAAAGAGATCGAGGGTGAGATTGGTGAGGGTTTCACGAAATGCCGAGAAACAAGTCTCAAGTTCTTTGCTGAGGTGCATGATCCTGATATTGACCAACTCGAGGCTGTGGATATTGTGGAGGGCGGAAAAGTATTGTCCAGGTTCTTTTGGGATGTCTTGTGTTGAATACGTAAGTCCGTTGTCGAGAATACGGTAGTGCCGCAACGAACGAACGTGTTGGAGAAGGTGAGTCTTGGATACAGAGAGGGCAACGCCGCTCGTCCATTGCGGGTAGTTCTTGCCATCAATCTCGACTGAAGAAAAGAGGCGCCTTTGGCTGGGTGCTGTCCACCAAGTGGCCACCAAAGCACATGCAATCAGGGTCGGTTGGCCGTTTCTGTCTGTCGGTATGTCCTCAAGGATCTTGTCCAAGACTTCCGGAGGAAGGGTCACGGACACCTTCTGCTCTGATGAATGGGATTCTTGGGGTGAGTGTCCATCAAATTTATGGCGAAAGAGGAGGGGTAGACGGGGACGTACCCACCATTGTAGTCACGGTGTGGACTCTCCGGTGGCAAAGGCGTGTCTTGATCGAAAGTGAACATCATTGTTGCCGCGAGCGCCAAATACCCCCGATGGAATTCATGTCTCGAAGAGCGTTCATCGAAAGGCGGGTATTGGCTGCGGGTGCTTTCTGTTCGGAAACAAGTTCAGGGTGAACCTGAAAAGCAGACGCCGCCAAGCTTGAACAAAGCTTCATCATGTGACATGTGCTTCCTTGGGCTCGGAGTGCTTTTGGCCCGACCACCACTACGCAGTAATCCAGCTTCCAGTTATAGTACGCCCGCTGCTGAATTGATCAGCACGACAGATCCCCCAGATACGCGATACTTCAATCACGTGTACGAAGCAAGACGCTGCACACTACTGCCTAGTACTGGTCTCCACTCGACTATGCTGTCCCATAAGATGAAGATTTCTGCTGCGGCCATGGGAACACATACGCGTGCGATCTTCATGCGTTCATTTGCCTGGAGCAGGAGAACATGAATGTGGCCGCCGGGACGATCCGCGGGATTTTGGGCATGGAGTCGGGTGCATATTTTATGTTTTCTCCCTGTGACAGTTGCCTTATTATATTATCTCCGGGACCGTGCGTCTCCCAATTTTTCCACTATCTTCCCTCTGAATAGTTGACAATGAGGCGGTCGAATACAGCCCCCAGGACCTCTGTGTTAATGGACGTGAAGATGTCGGGGGAGACGACCTGATGACTTACACAGGGAAGCATGCTCTCCGTGGGGGGTTGGGCCGTTCGTAACCGCGGCAAAACCTGACGTTGCACCAAGATTCATTGTCTTCGCACGGCAACAACTTGAGTGGGCGGGCATTGCCCGTCGACGATGTGTCAGGGAGTTCCGTGGGACAGTGGCCAACAAATTCTCAAGCTGCCGTTATTCGATTGGGGTTCTGCAGCGTAGCGGTCAAGGGGAACGGCTTGGAAATTATGAGATTGCCGAACCAGGGGAAGCGCACGACCCAAGATGTAGAACAACGACAAACAACGGGACATGAATATGGAACGATGTGTGCCTGTGAATAGAGATCAATTAGAGGGAAAGAGATAATAGTCGTATTGGAGGACATCACAGCAGACGGAATGAGAGGATGGGGTGTTGGTGACCTGCGGGAGGAAATATCTGAAAGTACTCGGTAAAACTTTCAAAGTCTTTGCTCGGTTTCCCGGACTTAGAAAGAAAGGTTAACATGCACAGAAAGTAGCGCCGTCTGCAGGAGCTTTCTACAGTCCTCCACGTCCTCTGCAGCCCTGAGCTTCCCATAAACCTCAGCGTCGCAC
>Ga0307513_10012982_pt1 | contig 10245 bp, 7 predicted proteins | sample 15_EM_MG_FD_202174 | JGI IMG/M metagenome (GOLD analysis project Ga0307513, IMG submission 202174) | Populus trichocarpa ectomycorrhiza microbial communities from riparian zone in the Pacific Northwest, United States - 15_EM | ecosystem: Host-associated > Plants > Roots > Unclassified | place...
AGCTTCTCTTTCCCCGCTTTTCATTTTAATTCACTTCCTTTACCTGCTCGTGCAGGCGTGATTTAGTTCACGCGTGCTTCATGTTGCCCAGCCGGGTCACTAGCTTGGGCCAGTGACCGGGCTGGGCTGGCTGGGTCCAGCCCAGCTTTCATGGGCTGAGCTGGACCCAGCCCCAAAAAATAAAAAAATAAAAAAATAAAAAAAAAGATAAAAAAAAATAGAAATAGAAATTGCATACATTATAAATAAGAAAATAAATGTGTTTTTATTGATTTTATTCACTGATACCGGAATAAAAAAAATGATTTTAATGATTTTTTTTTAGTTATGAATTTTTACCAACGCCAGAGTTGGAATTATTCGTAGTGGAATTTTTACCAACGCTAGAGTTTGAATTATTTGAGATCGAATATTCACTGGCGCCAGAGTCAGGAATATTATAAACAAATCATCATAGCATAAGCTAATAAATGTTTAGCAATTTATGAGAAAAATCAGCAATGCAGTCTGCCTCAAGCAAAACGTTTAAGGGGTGATAATATCTTTCCTTTTACGTAACCAGTCCCGTACCATAGAATCTCTGTTGACCAGTTAGGGTTCCTAGTGACCATAATACTAGGTGACGACTCCTTAAACAAGACATTTTTCTTAAAAGAACAAGATGCCATATATCTTTTTTTTCCATCAATCAAGATTTATTTTTAGGGCTGCCGCGATGTCGGGTGCGACAATATTATTACGTAATGATTATTTTTTAAAAAAATATATTGAAATAATTTTTTTTAATTTTTTTTTATATTATCACATCAAAATAATACCAAAACATCAAAAAAATATTAATTTGAATGAAAGAAAAAAAATAAAAAAAATTCAATTTTTTAAAATATTTTTTAAAGGCAAACACAGACATGCTTTAATAAGGAAATTCAACCCAACCTTAAATGAAAAACAATTATCATCACCCAACTTTTGTATAGTATAAAATAAGTCTCATCAATTTATTTCTTCTTTACCGTATGAAAAAAAAATTAAATACGAGAAAAGAAAAAAAATCTAAAGAGGCAAAAAAATAAAATTAGAAATATCTGGAGGCCCAGCCAGACTCAAGTTCGATGGGTCTGGCTGAAAGCCGGGCCCAACAACACTTTTTGAATAATAAACAGAAAAGACAACACCCATCAGGTGCTATAGTGTCATCCATAGTGCAAACACTCTATATCTATAATGTGGTCCATAGTGCAATGAGTCTATGTTCATAGTATTTTTTTTAAATTTTATTTTTTATATTATCACATCAAAATTATACAAAAACATCAAAAAATATTAATTTGAAATAAAGAAAAAAATAAAAATAAAAATCAATTTTTTTAAAGTATTTTTGAAACGCAAAAACAAACATGTTTTAATAAGAAAATTCAACCCAACCTCAAATGAAAAAAAATCTATCATCACCCAATTTTTGTACAATATATAAAAGGTCTCATCAATTTATTTTCTCTTTACCGCATAAAAAAATTTAAATAAGAAAAAATAAAACAAATCTAAAGAGGCAAAAAAATAAAATTAGAAATATTTGGCGGCCCAGCCAGATCCAAGATCGGTGGGTCCGGCTGAAAGCCAGATTCAGCAACACTTTTTGACTAATAAACAGAAAAGACAACACCCCTAGGTGTTATAGTGTCATCCATAGTGCAAACACTCTATCTCTACAGTGTGGTCCACAGTGCAATGAGTCTATATCCACAATACTATTTTTGTAAATATTTTTTTTAAGAAAAATATATTGAGATAATATATTTTTTTATTTTTTAAAATTTATTTTTTATATCATCACATCAAAATTATACAAAAATATCAAAAAAATATTAATTTGAAGTATTTTTGCAAAAAAAAAAATTAAAAATATCTGGTGACCCAGCCAGACCCAAGATCGGTGGGTGTGGCTGCAAGCCAGACCCAATAGTGGTGGGTCTGGCAGTCAAACAGACCCAACAACACTTTTTTTACTAATAAACAGAAAATACAACGTTTCTCAGATACTACAGTGTCATCCACAATGCAAACACTTTATGTCTATAATGTAGTCCACAGTGCAATAAATCTATATCGACTGTAGCTACCCAATGTTTTCCTGTTGTATTTTAAATTATAGTATACTATTGGGGTTGTTTAGGAAAACTAATAATTAAATTATAGTATACTATTGCGGTTGTTTAGGAAAACTAATAATTACCCAAAAACTAACTTGTCATTTCCCATAATTATGATAAGAAGACTAATTCTCTATAATTACATAATATTCACAAGATATATAACTCATTCCAGCACTCTTTCGTCAAGTTACAGCTTACATATCAATCATTTCCAACATGTAATGAAGTGCGGTCCACATAAATAATATTTAGCCATGTCATATCTTGTTTCTAAAAAAACATAAAACCTGACCAGTTGAGCTATATCCCTCAAGATTCATGCACAGACAATCTTAATTTATAGAGACCCTACTTTCATCAATATTAAAATTTAATTGTAACAAACGAAAGTGGTTTCAAGTCGCAATTCAAATGCGATATATTGTGACATGTGTGTCAGACCAAAGATTCTTTAATGAGAGTAGTGAGGAACCCTACCATTATCTTGTTCTTCTTCCAGTGGAGGTTTTATCTCTATTAGGATATTAGCCCCGCTCCGCGCGAGTCAATAATAATTTTTATTTTAAATGTAAAAAATATAAAGTATGATTTTTAGTGTCTTGGATCAAGCAGTACAATCAGACCCAATAGCCTTGGGTCTCCCTGGTTAGGTGTGGCTGCGGCGACAGACCTAATATTCTTGGGTCTGGCTTCTTGAGTTTGTCATCATATTAAAATAATACAAAAACATCAAAAAATAATAATTTGAAGTAAAGAAAAAAATAATAAAATTTCAATTTTTTTTAAAAGCATTTTTGAAATGCAAAAACAAACATGTTTTAATAAGAAAATTCAACCCAACCTGAAATGACAAAAAATTATCATCACCCAACTTTTGTACAATATAAAAAAAGTCACATCAATTTATTTCCTCTTTACAATATGAAAAAAAAATCAATAAGAGAAAAGAAAAAAAATTTAAAGAGGAAAAAAAAATTGAAAATATCTTAGAAGGAAAACAATTAAAGGGAAAAACATTAGTTGTTGGTGTATTGGATGCTGCCCTGCTATGCGCTATTCATGATGCTTGTCATAACTTATTTTTGGGTTATTCCCCAAATTCACTTTTTTCTCTTCCAAAAAATCAAAAACAATATTCGAACTAAAAGAAAATAATAATAATAATAATAATAATAATAATAATAATAATAATAATAATAAGTAGTAGTGAGAAGAGGATGCCAGAGCGCCCTGAAAATGGCTAGAATTTGGTTAAGGAGGTTCAAAAATACAAAGATTGAAATTTGACAGTATTTTGTTTACTGGTGAGAGCCCTGTTGAAGAAGGAAATTCATTTTTAGGAAGAAAAGTCCAAAATCAGATGTTTATGGACTCAATTATATTTTATTGAAGGTTTAATTGAATTTATGGAGGCTTTAATTGCAAGAAAAATTGATTTTTAAGTCAATTTGGGCTTTAATTGGAAGAAATTAAAGTTCTGAGGTCGAATTATAATTTTTTAGAGTTGATTTGGTCAAATCAAGAGCTTAATTGCATAAATATTGAAGTTTGATGGCCAATTAAGGACTTGATTGAAGAAATCCAAACCAAGAACTAAAATGAATAGGCATGAAAATTGAAGACCTAATTTTGAATCTTACACATTTTGGTGCCAATTTCCATTTAAATGAAACGGTGCGTTTTGGGAAAAATAACATCGTTTCATGCATTTCACTAGAAAAAAAAAAGAAGCAAAAACGATGTCGTTTTGAAATGCACCATATGTCTTCTTCTTCCCCTGGACGCGCAGAGAACAAGGGAAGAAGAATCATTTGTCCCCTGCTTTTCTCCTCTCTCTCTCTCTCTCTCTTTCCCAAAACCCAAAAAAACCCGAGAAAACACCCCACTTGCCCGAACCCTGACCCATGGCCTACCACCAGACGAAAAAACAGAGGGGACAAGCCCCTGCGGGTGGCGCTAAGGCGGCTGCCTAGTGGCCGCCTGGCCACCCCCTACCCCTGTGCCATGACTGGACAGGGGTAGTAGCCCTCTCTCCCCCTTTTCCTCCTTATAAATACCAGGGGAGAGACATGAAGGGAGGGGGGAAGAAAAAAGAAGAAGAAAAGAAAAATGGAGGAGAAGGGTCTGAGTTACTGGAAAAAAAAATAACAGAGGCGGATAGAGAGAAAGAAGAGAGGAGAGAAACCAAACAGAACGGAGACAAACAAGGAAAAAAAACAGGGAGAGAATGGAGAGAGAGAGAGACGAGAGATCAGAAAGAGAGAGAGAGAATGAAGGATAGGAAGTGCAAAAGAGAGGAACAAACCGAAGCAGATGGGGAGGAAAAATAGAGGCTGGTGCCTCTACACAAGGAAGGAAAAAAAAAGAAACTGTAGCAGCGCCGCCTGAAACCATCGCCACCAACGAGCACCATCGTGAGCCTCCACAGCAGCCACCGCAGGTCAGTTCCCCCGCCTCTCTCTTCTTCCTTCTTCTCCTTCCCTGCTTGACCTCCACTATTCTGTAAAATGAATAGTGGAGAGTGAATTAATTCACTGTCCACTGTTTGCTTTCTGTTTTTTGGCCCGGAAGGCACCGGCCCAGCCCAAAATGACTGGGCCGGGTCCGGCCCAATACAAAAACAAAACTTTCAAAAAAATATTTTTGAAAATTTTTGATTTCCCTCTGTATTTTTCTATTGAATTTCGCTTAATATTAGTTTATATTTTTATACCGTAAAGATACAAATCCAGTTTTAAAATAACCGGTTTTTGTCAAAATGATGGAAAATTAAAAAACAAAAAAATGTTTTTGTTTTCATGCATACGGCCAAGTCTCTCAAAGCTAAAAAAATCATATTGTATTTTCATACAACAAAAATTAAAAAAAAAATGTTTTGGCATGCATTTTGACTTTAATAACCAGTTTATTAAAGTTATGAGAACTAGGCCAATATTTCAAAAATTTTCAAAATTTTTTTTTCTTTTAATATATGAGATTATGAATTTACAGGTAAGATGTACTCCTAATATTAAAATTAGTTTCTTTAGTTGGCATGGAACGGCTAGGTTTTACCCGATGATATAAGAATCTCCTTACCTAGGAGAAATTTTCTTAAACCGTAGACAGACCAGCAATTAAAAACCACGACAAGACCTTAGATTTTTATTAGACAATTAAACAATGCAGCTTACCTTAGGTAAGTCGTATTTGGGGTGCTAATACATTTCCTTTATACAACCAGTCTCCATATCCGATCTCTGAGACCAGTTAGGGTTCCTAGTGATCAAAATACTAGGTGGCGACTCCAATTCCATTTTTCCATTGATAAGAGACAAGAATTCCTTGTCTCCCCATGTTTGCCAGATACCACTTAATACATTAAGGCTGGAGGATCGCTGCGACACCGCACACGTGCGACAGTGCTACTGTAGAAAATACTTTATTTGAAGATGGTGATGGTGCAAATACATTTCGTGCTTTAAAAAAAATTGTTATTAACCCGTTGCGGAGCGCAGACCAATATGCTAGCTATTATATTATTACGTAATGATTATTTTTTAAAATATTTTTTAAAAAATATATATTGAAATAATTTTTTTTTAAATTGATTTTTTATATTATCACATCAAAATAATACAAAAACATCAAAAAATATTAATTTGAATGAAAGAAAAAAAATAAAAAAATTTCAATTTTTTTTAAATATTTTTGAAAGGCAAACACAAACATGCTTTAATAAGGAAATTCAACCCAACCTTAAATAAAAAACAATTATCATCACCCAACTTTTGTATAGTATAAAATAAGTCTCATCAATTTATTTTCTCTTTACCATATGAAAAAAAATTAAATAAGAGAAAAGAAAAAAAATTCTAAAGAGGCAAAAAAAAATAAAATTAGAAATATCTGGAGGCCCAACCAGACCCAAGATCGGTGGGTCTGGCTAAAAGCCGGACCCAACAACACTTTTTAACTAATAAACAGGAAAGACAACACCCCTCAGGTGCTATAGTGTCATCCATAGTACAAACACTCTATATCTATAATGTGGTCCATAATGCAATGAGTCTATGTTCACAGTACTATTTTTTAAAATTTATTTTTTATATTATCACATCAAAATTATACAAAAACATCAAAAAATATTAATTTGAAGTAAAGAAAAAAATATAAAAAATTTAATTTTTTTTAAAAGTATTTTGTAAAAAAACCTATCATCACCCAACTTTTGTACAATATAAAAAAGGTCTCATCAATTTATTTCCTCTTTACCGCATAAAAAAAGTTAAATAAGAGAAAATAAAACAAATCTAAAGAGACAAAAAAATAAAATTAGAAATATTTGGCGGCTCAGCCAGATTCAAGATCGGTGGGTCTGGCTGAAAGCCAGATTCAACAACACTTTTTGACTAATAAACATAAAAGACAACACCCCCAGGTGTTACAGTGTCATCCATAGTGCAAACACTCTATCTCTACAGTGTGGTCCACAGTGCAATGAGTCTATGTCCACAATACTATTTTTGTAAATATTTTTTTTAAAAAAATATATTGAGATAATATTTTTTTTATTTTTAAAAATTTATTTTTTATATCATCACATCAAAATTATACAAAAATATCAAAAAAATATTAATTTGAAGTATTTTTGCAAAAACAATAAAATTGAAAATATCTGGTGACCCAGCCAGACCCAAGATCGGTGGGTTTGGCTGCAAGCCAGGCCCAATAGCGGTGTGTCTAACAGTCAAACAGACCCAACAACACTTTTTGACTAATAAACAGAAAAGACAACGCCTCCCAGATACTACAGTGTCATCCATAATGCAAACACTTTATGTCTATAGTGTAGTCCATAGTGCAATAAATCAATGTCGAAAGTAGCTACCCAATGTTTTCCTGTTGTATTTTAAATTATAGTATACTATTGGGGTTGTTTAGGAAAACTAATAATTACCCAAAAACTAACTTGTCATTTCCCATAATTATGATAAGAAGACTAATTCTCTATAATTACATAATATTCACAAGATATATAACTCGTTCCAGCACTCTTTCGTCAAGTTACAGCTTACATATCAATCATCTCAGACTTGTGAATCAAGCTATTAAAAATGTTTCTTGAAACTGTACATTAATTTGCTAATTAACTAATCCTCTAACTAAAAAAACAAACCCTTTATAAACAATCACTCCTAAGAAATGGCAAATAGAATTAAAGCTCTAATGGAAAATATTTTGTTGGTACTACCCGACATAAATAGCGATATGAAATATATGTTTATAATTACCGATGTAAATTGTGATGGAATATGTTTTACTAGTAATTTTTTATGGAAATTACAACGGTATAGAGAAAATAAAAAAATAAAAAAAATCATCAACAATTCTATTGAAAATATAACACGTTAGTATTTTCCAATAGATATTCTGTTGAAAAAACTAAATGAAATAAAACTTGACAATTCTCTCTCCCCCCTCACTTCTTCCTCCTATCAAAAAAAAAAAAAAAAAGCAACCCCCGCCCCCTATTATCTCACAAATCCGGCCACCCCAAACAACCAACTTCAACCTAAATCTATCAATAGTGTTAGCATTCCTCTCTTGGTTTTTAAAGTTTCACTACATCAACGAGGCAAACCTACCCTTTTTTTTTTGTAACCTTGCAGACACAATTTTGAACACTTGAAATTAAGCAAACATAAATATACAAATACTTGATTTTATTAAATATATAATTGGATACAATCTCTATTTAAAATATTCTTACAAAAGAATAAGACAATCCTCCAATTCTTTCCTTGGATTTGATATGTGGTGAATTGATTTATTTGTGAAATTAATTCAAGATTTGTGCTTTGCAAGAACATGAATTTCGGCATGAATTGCGGAGCAAGATTTGGTGATTTGATATTTTAAAGAATACATTTGATTTGTGTTCAAAGTGTTGTTGAAGAACTCTTTTGGAGCATTTAGGCTTGATCCAACAAAGTTTCGCTCTTTGTAGATTTCAAGCATAGATGAAAGATGCTTTAGAGTTTTTAAGAGAGCTTCCTTACTTGAAGAACTCGTCTTGAAAAATTGTTTGTATCTCCAAGAATTCTTCGTTTTTCATTGTCTAAGATGAGATCCTTTATTTGTAGAGATTTGTAGGGGCTCTCGGGTCCGTTTCTAATGCCACCTGATATTATTTATTAGTTGATTTTAATTTATGATATCTTGTATTTATGAAAAGATATTTTAAATATTTCATCCCATGTGCGAACCTTTTATTGGCCAAAAAATATATAAAGATCCATTTATTTTCCATGTCATTTATTTGAATTTTATTTCATTGTAAAAATAAAATAAAAATGACACATTGTGAAATTTAATTGGTAGAAAATTATTGTTTCTAGAGATGCCCCTCGAGACAAGTTTATTTACTATTAAAAATAAATGGACATGTCTCGAAAATATAGTTGAGAGGGTTTTATATTTTAAAAATATTTTTTTTACTAAATTTAATTTCATCGTATTAAATTTTCACACTAAATAAAATATTTTACTGTGGAATAAAATATAATAGTAAAAATTGAAAATTTAGAGACCAATTTTGATTGACATTTATAAAATAAAATAAAATAATAAAATCAAAGTTTAGTACCTTATTTAAAATAATTGCGAATCTTAGAACCAAATAAAATATATCATTTCATATAAATAGTAACCAATAACTTTTATCGGCCTATAAAATTCCTTTTCTTTTTCGAAAATAACTATTGTGAGATTTTGTTTTGCAGGTCTCACAATCCTGAATGGAATGGCGTAATGTGTTCATAATTATGGCTAACGGTTGATGAGTTATGAGATGAAAATTTTTGATTATTTTTCTCTATCGTCTTGGTTACCGTGCATTCAATTGTTTTTTGTTGCTTTCTTCTCATTAACATATGTGACATTTAGAGTTCTTATGTTCTCAGCTTGCATAATGACAACAGTGCTTGACTTTTCTAACCCATTCAGGTATGCTTCTTTCGACAATTCTCTAGATCTGTTCAAAAGGCTGATTACTTGACCATGCAGCATGGATCCTATTATAATTGGTAAGCAAACTGTGTTTTTTTCCTTACAGGTCTGTCCAGCGCTGGAAGCATATACTGGTAGAAAGAGGAAAACAAAAATATTCTGTGGTGGGCTCCGACTTTGCTTCATAGGGAAAAAGCTTACACGTTTCCAAAACCCTGGATAACATATTAGAAATTGATTTTCCATATTCAGCCAGTAGAGCGATTATTGCAAAAAACACTCTAAGGTCGGTCATAGCATCCCTACCCTATGATTCACCAAGATTTACTAGCTTTCTTGTAGCAGCAGCAGGTGAGTGCCCGTGAGACTTTGAATCCTATTCAGAATCCATGCCATTGTCTGTGAATTAGTCCTCACGACTGAGGCAGGAGCATCCCTGTGAGTTCCAATAAGGTCCCAGATTTCTTTCTTGTTCACAGACAATCCCACCTTTTACTTCAGCTGTAATAATGATCTGAATAGGAAAAATTTAACTCTCCCCATGTGCACATTTCAGAAGAGGAAATATTTTTGTGCAGTAGTCGACCTTGCTCTCACAAAATAGGATTTTATTTTATTTTTTTTGCAATCAGGAAAAGATCCCTAGTATGGCTATAAAAAGAAAACCACACTACCCTTCTTTCTGTTCCTAATTAACCACATAGACTAGTAGTCCTTTTCCTCCTTTACTAACAGTGCAACCTCCACATAGTAGTCCAGCATCACCAACGGGCCAGTCTTGGCATATATGTAAACTTGTGCGCGTGCTTTCTCTCTCTCTCTCTCTCTTCTCTATCCAATATTTTGAACTTTCATCGATCTAAGATATAAAATAACATCGTCTAAACCAACCAATAAGATCAGACAATAAGTGAAAGTTATGAATCCTTAGAGCTTATGATCGCCTCTTGAGCTTCTTAGTTCTCTTTGTTGGTCGAGAAATAGCAGAAGGTGGTGCAACTACTTCCTTTTCTGCCCCGAGCCCGATGTGAAGCAAAGCTTATTGAGCCAAATCACTGAAGAAGAAAATTAAAACGAGAGCTTAACAGGTAGTCCAATACTC
>Ga0307513_10012983_pt1 | contig 10245 bp, 12 predicted proteins | sample 15_EM_MG_FD_202174 | JGI IMG/M metagenome (GOLD analysis project Ga0307513, IMG submission 202174) | Populus trichocarpa ectomycorrhiza microbial communities from riparian zone in the Pacific Northwest, United States - 15_EM | ecosystem: Host-associated > Plants > Roots > Unclassified | place...
AGTAAGGCCGTCCGCGTTAAATGTGACGTACGCTGGAATGGCGGACGAACAAGCGAGTGGAGGATGGACGAAGTTGGGTGCTGGGATCGTGGTCAAGCTGAATGGTTCGTTTCTACTATTGCGCTGAATGCACTCGCATATCCTCTCCCCGATGAGGATGATATGGGGTTTGTCGCGGGAGGGGGAGCGCAGAGTGGAACCGCAGGAATCTCAATATCGGGTGTGATGAATTTCCCTGTTCCGTATAGGGAGCTGTGGAGTGAGCTTGAGGAAGAGAGGAAGAGGAAAGAAGCGGCGCGAAACCGAAAGATTTGGAAATGTCTTTTGGAGGTTGTGGACGCTAGAGGTGTGACCGGAGAGGTACGCTCAACAAATTTGATGGCGATTGGTTCAGCCGACCGACGTATCTGTAGAATAATGCCACTCCAAGTGCGAAGAAGACGGCTACACCACCTAACGTGACCGATTCTATCCCCAACGCGAGCATTAGTCCATACTCTCAAACTCTACAAGCTGAATTTGCAGCCCGTCAGGCGAGTCCAGCGCACCAAGCGATGCTTGTAAGTCCCTCAATTGCGCCAAGGACATGCTAACCTCTCGTCATAGCAACAACGCCAGACCCTCCCAATCGCAGCATACCGCGATCGGATAATCCAAACACTCTCCTCCCATCAAGTCCTTGTCCTGAGCGGAGAAACGGGGTGTGGCAAAAGCACCCAGCTTCCGGCATTCATCCTCGAAGACCAGCTCTCCCGCGGCATCCCATGCAAGATCTTCTGCACAGAACCGCGCCGAATTTCGGCCATCTCGCTCGCACAGCGTGTAAGCGCTGAACAAGGCGAGCCACCCGGTGCGGTTGGGACGAGCAATAGTCTGGTTGGTTATTCGGTTCGACTTGACAGCCACATTGGACCCAAGACGAGTTTGGCCTATGTCACGTATGGTATTGCTCTCAGGATACTGGAGAATGGGAGCGTGGGTGGGCAGGCTGGAACGGCATTTGACGAGATCACGCACATTATTATTGATGAGGTGTGTATTGCCTAATAGATTACGTATCATACTAACCCCATCACAGGTCCACGAACGCTCCATCGAATCTGACTTTTTGCTCATCGTCTTGCGGTCGTTGATTGAACGGCGCAAGGATCTCAAGTACGTAGACTATTTCACTTCATTCTCTGTCATCTAATAGACCGTCAGAGTGGTCCTCATGTCTGCAACTGTTGATTCGGAGAAGATCTCCAGGGTTTGTTTGCTCCCTTTGAACTTTCATTTTCTCTGATCAAACCTCAGTTCTTTGGTGGATGTCCAACATTACAAGTTCCTGGTATTGCCATTCCGAGAGCGAGTTTACCGGGATCTGACTCTGCACAGGTCGTACATTCCCGGTTGATGTCCAATATCTTGAAGACGCTGTCGAATTTACCGGATGGAAGGTCGACAACCTCTCGTCGTACGCTAAACAATGTGAGGCTCAACAACCCACCTCTTTTCTCAGTGCTAACAGATTTTATGATAGTAAACAACAAGATGTACAAGTCGGGGAAGCTCGACTGGAACGAGGACCTGGAGGTTAATTCGGACGATGGAGACATACCTACCGAAGGGCAAGTAGTCAAGTTTGAGAAGCGATACTCGCAACAGACCACCTCAACTATTAACCTTTTTGATGAACGACTCATCCCCTATGACCTCATCATTCGCTTGCTCGAACGCATCTGTTTCGAGGATCACGTCTATGCCACCTTTTCCGCCGCCGTACTCGTTTTCATGCCCGGTTTGAACGAGATCCGAAAGCTTACTGATATGTTAGTGAGCCATGGACAGTTCGGTGGAGATGCCTTCCGAGTGTATCCACTTCACTCGACTATATCTTCCGAGGATCAGGGCGCTGTGTTCAATATTCCTCCGGCTGGTGTGCGGAAGATTGTAATAGGTATGCTACAGCGTCATACATCGGACCTCGGAAAGGTTTATCAATTCTAAACAGCAACTAACATTGCGGAGACTGGTATTACGATCCCTGATATTACCTGCGTGATCGATACTGGAAAGCATAGAGAAATGAGGTGTGCTAATATGGGAGGTGCTTCCATCCGTTCTAACACCTCTCAGGTTCGACGAAAAACGGCAGCTGTCGAGACTAGTCGAAACATACATCGCTCGCAGCAATGCGGCTCAACGGCGTGGACGCGCAGGACGTGTCCAGGAAGGTCTCTGCTTCCATCTATTCACAAAGAGTCGACATGATACCCAACTCATTGACCATCCCTTACCCGAGATGCTTCGCCTATCGCTCTCTGACCTCGCTCTAAGGATCAAGATGATGAACATTTTCAATGGTTTGTCAGTCGAGGAAGTTCTCTCCAAGGCGTTGGACCCGCCTATCGTTCTCAATGTTCAGAGAGCAGTCGCGAGTCTGGTAGAGGTATGCACGCCACCAAAAAAAAGCCAATATAGCAGTTGTACTAAGAACCTTACAGGCAAAAGCACTTACTCCGACAGAAGAAATCACTCCGATGGGACGTTTATTATCCAAGCTCCCCACCGATGTTCATCTCGGAAAATTCCTCCTTTTCGCATCTATCTTCAAGTGCCTTGATCCTGCTTTGACAATTGCGGCAGCTCTCACTTCCAAAAGTCCGTTCATCACCCCCTTCGGACATGAAGCAGGGGCTGCGTTAGCCAAAGCGTCCTTCCGATCAGGTATCTCTATATATTATTCCTTATAATTTCCTCACTTCAATTTTGACCACAGATGACTCCGATTTCTTGACCATTCACAACGCCTTTGCGTCCTGGCGGCGAGCCCACGCAAACGGGCAGGGCGTGGCCCGGACTCTATGCAAGAAAAGTTTCTTGAGCTATCTGGTATATACGCCAAACCACCAATGGCGTTTCAATAGTCTCACTGTGACCGACAGAATTTGCAGCATATCGAAGAGATACGCCAACAATACCTGAGCTACCTAGTCGACGCTTCGTTTGTCCGCGTGGATGCTGTATGCCAAAAAGAGCTCTCTCGGTATGCCCATCGTTTAGCTTACAACCAGTGCTCACATGCCCCCACCCAGCGCGCGCTTCACCTCTCGCCAGCGCATCCGGTTTGTCTCCTTGCCGCCCGATCTCAACACAAACGCGCAAAATAATGAATCTTGGGCGATCAACGCGGCACTCGCAGCGGGGTTGTTCCCCAAACTCCTGATCGTCGAAAAGGGCAAGATGCAGACGTTAGGGAACAGCCTTCCTGTGGCATTCCACCCTAGCTCTGTGAACTTCAAGAAACGACCAGAGGATATCGTTGGTGGCGGGATGTGCTTGATGTATTTCACGCTCATGTACGTGCTGTGTGGTTTGTGGGATGTTGAAAAGCGTAGCTCACTTGGTCGATATCTAGGCACTCGAAGAAACTGTATGTGTGGGAGACCTCGCCTGTGAATGATTACGCGCTTTTGCTGCTTTGCGGGGACGTAGAGTTCAAGGTCCGTCCTCTCCCTCCCTACCTCCCATTTGAACACTGACGAAGCCACCACACACCAGCCCGCGGTTGGCCAGATCATCGTCGATCGCAAGCTCAAGTTCCAAGTGGACGCTAAGACAGCGCTGGCGTTCAAAGCTCTCCGAACGCACCTCTCCTCTGCACTGCATGTTCGCCTGCGGGGCAAAGTACCCAGCATGATGCTGGAAGAATGGGTGCGGCTTGCTTTTGATGTCCTCAGTTGCAAGGCAGCGGAGTAGTATTGAAGAAATCTCTTTCGTTTCGGACATTTGAGTGCATCAAGGTACATAGAAGATTGATCTGAACCGGTGTTATAACACCTCCCTTTGGGGATCTCGTCCCATGTCCATCAATACCCGTGTGCATTGTTAGCATCGACGAAAACGGAAACGGTTCCCTGCTGCACACCGTTGAGTTTGAACTCGCACGCAGTGGGACCCCCGTCTTTCGCTCTGTCTGGGTCGACCGAACGGGAACCCGAGCGTCCTCCACACCACGACTAGACACCTCGAATAGGTATGTCGCTCATACACACAGCCAAGTGGAGGTACTCAAATCTACTAATAAATTGAGATATGATACCCTCACAGTAAGAGTCTACCAAAGGCAGGTCATGGACAGTGAATATTTAGATCTTGCCGATTATTGAATAAATGCGATTCAAGGAACGACGTGGTACGTAGAACAAGCGGTGATGGTATTTAAAGCAAGAAGTATAATGCGACCACCGTGCCTTGTTAACGGTATCCAATACGGAAACTGTTGCACATATCTCTCAGTTCGGAGTCCGAGTCAGGCATGGGCATTTCTGCGTTGGGTGTATCTGTGAAATCATTTCCCATATCCTCCCTGGCTTTATGGACTGAAAGCGACAGCCCTTTTTTATGACAAGGCGTCCGCAATGTATTTACGGGGAAAGACTAGACCGGGATTCCGCCCGCAAGATGTCTGATATGCTCCGGACCGGTGTTGCAGCACCCTCCCACCACGATCTCATCCCAAACCTGTCCGCCAGATTCACTGTCAACAGCGAGATAAACCGCCTGCTTGACACTCGCTGTCCATTCGTCAATCGACACCCCGCCCGATTTGAACTCGCGTGCGATCGAGTCCCATTCTTTACCACCATCGGGGTAGAGCAGGAGCCTGAGCATCCTTCTTGGGGCTTCGAGATTGGTCCAGTATGTCTTGACTTCGCGCGTGAGGTCTCGAATGAGTGAAGGTAGGTAGCTCGGGTGTGTACAGTTGATCCCGATGCCTTCAACTTGCACCGAAGCGTCCCCTCCTGGGGCAAGCAGACCCTCCACCAACATCTGCACATCCCCCCTCGAATTTCCGGATTCCACGTCGAGGTCCCACCCTGGCATTCTCCCGTGCGGGAATACACAGCTTATCCAGAGAGGTTTCCTCTCTACCACGTACTCGTGGTACAATTGCGCGACAACCCGCCGGATGGCAGAGACTTCATCCACGCGGGGAACCGTCTCGAATACCAAGACGTCGATGCACGCCCAGTGGCGCGGGGAGGATGCGAGGGCTGCAAGGCGGCGGAGGTGAAAGGATTCGAGGGTTGTCGATGTGAAGTTTGGATACACACCCGTATACTGGGGGATAGGGGTCAGAGTGATTTGAAAGCGAGTAGGAGGGACAAACCTCTGATCCGTCGGCCAGTGCGACGGCATAAGGACCAAGGCTGAATGTCCTTAGAATCTTTCTCCCCGATTCTACGGACCCTCCTTGTAGTTGGTGAGCGCCATGCTGCTTGACTGCGTCATCGAGAATCTCCACTGCCAACTGCGCTAGTCCTTCAACAGTGGCTCCTTGCACACCACCCAAGTTGGCTTCACATAGCTGATACGTATCGGTCTCAACGACGTATGCACCGGCCTTGAGGTAATCTTTGTACAATCGTGCGAGAATTTCTCGTCCTTGAGGGGTGAGGAGGGCAGCAGATGACCATAGTCTTCCTCCCGAGCTCAAGTCGGGGTATATGAAGCCCAAGGTTGTGAGATGGGTCGCCTAGCCTCAAGGTCGATGTGAGATCGTAGGCACCCGACCGGGGAGGGCGCGACGAACAAGGCCTCCACTCTTTCGTGATATTATGATCTCGTTCTGGTGGTGAGATGTTCGCTGCATGTATATATTATTTGCCGGTCTGGCTAATTCGCTTTGGAAAGCCCTGGGCAATAGTAAACGTCGTCAACAAGCTGCCGAGGTACTCCTCACGCGCGATGCGAAGGTTTATTGGTTCAACTGGGATCAGATATGCTGAAAGCCTTCCTTATACGAGTTCGGATGTGGAATAGGCGAGTGGTGATTCGGTCCAGTCTAAGCCGAAGTCGAAAGTTCTTCGGCTCTCTTTCAACTCGATCGCGTCTTGCCCTCGTCTTAGTCTGCTCGTCGACCGCCATGGCACCCATTTTCTCAGGAAAGAGCACAGAATCTGCCACAGCGCGTATTCTCGGTTCTGGTGCCTCTGGTACGCAGTTTTTTGGCCATCACACGACGAAGATAACGCCGTTGATGCGCCATCGCTCCCATTCTCTGCATGAACAGGCGTAGCAGAACTGCTAGTATTTCATCCGGTAGATACCATTGCGAAACGGCTCATGTCGAACAAGTCGAAAGTGACCACCTCAAATTTGAGCAGCGTCATCTTCCGCGACAAGGCCTCTGCGCCAATCTTCACCCGCGTCTTCAGCCTCTTCCCCGGACTGGGCTACGCGGCAGGGTACAAAATCACCCAGCGCATATACAAATTTGGTGGTCAGCCGTGGTTCAACGACCTCATCCGCGGTACCCCCGCTGTCTGTGACGCGTTTACCAACACCTTTGGCGAACGACGCGGGAAGACCATGATGCATGCTACCGCAGGCAGCTTGACTGGTATCGGCGAGGTCGTCCTGCTCCCCCTCGATGCCCTCAAGATCAAGATGCAGGTCAATCCAGAGGCGTTCCGCGGTCGTGGTGTGTTCCGAATATTTAAAGAGGAGGGGAGCACTCTTTACCGCGGTTGGGGATGGACTATGGCGCGAAATGCCCCAGGCAGCTTCGCGGTAATGAACTTCGCCCTTTTCCACCTCCTTGCGCCCTACACTAACGCCATATTCACTCCCCGTACAGCTCTTCGGCGCCTCTGCAGCAACAAAAGAGTACGTCCTCGGCATTAGAGACTTCTCCAAGGCGACCTGGACGCAAAACTTTATCGCGTCAGTCGCGGGTGCCGTCGCGTCAATCACCGTCGCTGCACCCCTGGACACGATCAAGACGCGCATCCAGAACCAGAACTTTGAGACCAAGCTCTCGGGTGTTACCGTGGTCAAGGACCTGATCAAGCACGAAGGCTCGATGGCTCTGTTCAAGGGGCTGACCCCGAAGGTGCGTCGTGTTTTACCGTCCATGCGCGAGTGGTGTAGGTAGGGTGAACCCGTAACTAATGACCAATTTCCCGTGTAGATCCTCGTCGTCGGCCCCAAGCTCGTGTTCAGCTTTACCCTTGCTCAGTCACTCATCCCGCTTTTTGCCAAATACGTTTAAGTCATTAAGCAACCTCGGGTGTCAACCTCTTTGACGTTAGACTACCAAAATTACCCTGCGTGCACCCATGCGATTCTCCCGCCTGTTTTCCTACCATACAGTCCACTAAAATCAACGGCAATAGTGTATAACACCATCTTTTACCTATTCGCATTGTTTATATTTTTTCATCTGGGCTCTCTCCTCTTCCTCTTGCATTTTGTCACGCTTTCATGATGGTCTTTGCTTCATCTTCCCCAATCATGTCTTCCTAGCCTCCCCACTCATCCCTCTGCAGTTGAGTTCTCGGTCCCGCGTGCGCGAATAGAATCGATTTTGCAGACCCAGCGCATCGAGGTTATAACCATTACTCTGCGTCCTAACTAGACTTCCTCACTTGGATCTCCTCGCATTGGAGTCTGTGAATCGAACCCGGGACTCCGGCAATTCGCCTTCTCCATGTGAGGTCAAGCCCAGTACCGCCTGTAAGTGTCATTATGTGTTAGGCCAGTGGTACTACTAGCAGGAGTTGCTCTAGTGGTATCACCTTGCGCGGTCCGCATTGTGAAGGTCGATAGAAACACTGGAAGTTGGGTCCAAGGAGCGGCGCCAGGCGTCCCCCGGTTCAGAAAAACTACTTCAATGCAAACCAAGACAATCGCACCGGATGCCCGCAAAGTACGATGCCCATTTATTGATCGATACCAGCGGAATATTCCGGAGACCATAAGAAATAAAAGAACGGCGAACACGCACAATACGATAGTGTAAACTGCGCCTGTACCACGAGACTGTGCTCTAAGGTACTTTGGTGACTTGGTTTAAAGCAACCAATTTTCCCGACGGGACGGTGCTTCGATGGCGTGTACGATGTTCAGGCTCGCTTCTGGATTCACTAACGTCATGAACGAGTAGTTCGGCGCGCTGTTTGACCGTCGGACGAGATCCCAGTGACCAGTTTGAGGCTGGTACATGTCTCAGGCTTCCGTACCACCGTACGAGACATTTCGACCAGACGACCCACATTCACGTTCACAAAGTAATATTCAAAACTGCAAACCAAAATGTCTGCTGTCGTAGACGTTACCAGCCAAGTGGTCATGCATCCCGTTGTCTCGCACTCACTCAAAGTTTGGGGGACAACGCTTGGAAGGGACAAGGTCGGTCCCGACCTACCTCTAACTACTGAGACTAGGGAGCTCATCTTCGTGTGGGTTGGGCGTTTGTTTGGGTCGTGCACGGTATGTAGACGTACCGCGCAATCCAGTACTTTGCCCGCTACTACGCATGGTACCTCATCAACCACGCGGGCAACAAGGACGCAGCAGTTCGATGGAATGCACTCAAGGCTCATCTCGCGATCGGCCGGAAACGTATGTTGACCTCTGTCTGCCGCTCCAAATGCTAACGTGCGAAATTGCGACGCAGTGTTGCGACTCTTCAAGCCCCTCGAACACCTCCAAGCCTCACTCAAAGCGATTCAAAGTTCCGGTACCACGCTGGAACGATGGACGGCCATCGGGCGTCAGCTGAGTTATGCTGGGTATCTGAGTTTTGACGCGCTCGTCTGGGTGCGTCCATTCCCCTTCACACTCGCATGATATATATTCATCTGGCTTGTGCAACACGTACCCGCAGGCCCAACAAATAAAATTCCTCACATTCACTCCGCAACGCGCGCAAAAGCACCTCGAGGTCTCGCTCCGGTTCTGGCTCGCGGGCATCGTTCTGAGTCTGGTCAATGGCCTCGCGAAAGCGAACCGGTTGGACAACCGCACCAGGGCGCTCGCTGCGCCCCTCCATACCAGCGAGAAGATCGGCAGCGAGACGGAGCGCAAGGCGGCGCTTGCTGCCGTGGTGAGGGAGAGAAAGGCCGTCAGGTCTCAGTTGGTGGTCGATTTGCTTGACGTGTGGTTGCCCGCTACTGGGCTTGGAGTGGTTAATGTGAACGATGGCGTCGCGGGTATACTTGGGTGCGTGTTCCAGTTTGATTGATTTGAAGTGGTCAGCATACCTAACATATCCGTTCGTCTTCAGGTTTATCACCTCCATTATGGCGTTCCGCTCGCAGTGGAATGCGCTTGCATAGGATTCGGCGGATATTAAAATGTGTACAAGATTGATTTAATCATTGGTTTGTTAACCGGTCACTACGAAATGACTTCCGTTCTCCTCCGGGCTATGTGCGTCCTGTAACGGTTACCTAGGTTCTGGTCCGGTTCTCAGTCCAATCGTCCTGCAAATACCTTCGAACCCCTCATATGCAAGGAATTATTATTCTAAGATGGATCAATAAGAGAGTACATCATCAACCGGAGGCCTTTTGGGGAGAGATAAAAGAACCCGAATTCCCAAAATCCACGCGATTATGCATATAAAGCTGAGCGTTCGCGAGACCCAGTCCGTCGGTTGGGGAGAGAATAAAAGTTCCCAAATTACCAAAATGAATACGGAGGTTATGAAGCTGATCATTTGCACGACCCAGTCCGACGGTTGAACTGGTGGTTGCGGTGGCCTCGGGCCTGAAACTGCAGCTCGTTCCCGCACCGCTCGAGTGGTCGAATCTCATTTCGACCGCTTCCTCACTTCAATCATACTGAACGATGGGGGTGTTTCGGCCCAGCCGCCAGGCGATATCTCAACCTGGCGCCACTTGTCCGGCGTGCATGTGAAGTAAAACTCCTGATTCCCATCGTCGGACGCAGCGAAATGGTTGGCCGCCGTTGTTAGTGCAGCCTGTCCAGCAGTCGTGTTAACAGGTCCTCGGGCGAGCAGCGATTAATGGTCACGCCACACACCTCGTATTCGGCTACTGCGCCTCGACTAACCAGGATTTCCTTTGGCCCTTTCCATATGCCGTCACCAACATACTTAAACACGACCATCTTCTGAAATAGCCGAACATTTTCTTCTTAGGTTGACATCTCGGGAATGGTCGCTAAGTGGTCAGGCTCGTGGCAACCTCATTGCGCCCGCGCGCAGCTTAACAAAGATACACGGCGGAACCTTCTCATTTCGGTTGTACAGATCTCGGCTCACGCTGCTCGGCTCATTGCGTGGATTGCTCTGAACCAAACTTACGGTCTTCATTCTTGCTCGCCGATGCTTTCAGTCATGTTTCCGTCCCAACGGTCATGTCTGACGGCGCACGCGCATAAACTTTGGTCATATCGAAAGGTATCGACCCAGCCTTCCGGGGATATCCCAGTTGGCGTCCCAGAATGACT
>Ga0307513_10012985_pt1 | contig 10244 bp, 16 predicted proteins | sample 15_EM_MG_FD_202174 | JGI IMG/M metagenome (GOLD analysis project Ga0307513, IMG submission 202174) | Populus trichocarpa ectomycorrhiza microbial communities from riparian zone in the Pacific Northwest, United States - 15_EM | ecosystem: Host-associated > Plants > Roots > Unclassified | place...
CGATTACCAAGTGGATGCACTCATCATCCTGTTTAAACTGGCAGGTGCAACATTTGAGGCATACGCAGACCCTCCGGTCATCGACCGCTGCTTGGAGCTCATTGAGAGCCACTACGGGTCTCATCCGGTCAAAAGCAAACTAGTACAGGTATGTATCCTGCCCAGCGAAAGGCGGCCATCGAACTAACACGGATCTTCAGGAGGTAATTGCATTACGACAGCGTAGATGGGATGGGCTCCCTCTCCTACCTGTATTCACTACAGGAAAACTAAAGCAGACTGTCACGAATCAGAATGATCCCGCTGCAACTCCCGTCGTAACATCCCTGGGGCTCCCGGGCGGGGATCTCGAATCTCACACTCCTCAACCCCCTCCACCCGAACCAACCGCGACCCCAGAGACTAACACGGCTTCTGGACCTCCAACCGCTTACTCTCCGTCCATCAGCATCTCCACTCTGTCAGACTTCACAATCGCAGATACCTCTGACGACGAGTCCCCTCTCGACTCCACGACCATAACTCCCCATGACACCTTCTACCTTGATGACGGGAATGTCGAAGTTTTGTGTGGCAACACGCTGTTCCGCGTCCAAGCCAGTGCCTTGTCATTCCACTCTTCTGTGCTCAGCCAGGTGTTCGCGAAATCGAACCTTGCGACTGCGGAATCACCAAATGGTTGTCCCCGTATCGTGTCCTCGGACACGGGAGCGGACTTTGCCACGCTTCTCAAGGTCATATATCTCCCAACGTATGTCACCCTACCCTATGTCGATCAATCGTTTTGTTGACCAAGCACCCCCTTCGACAGATTCCCCGAACGGAGCAAAGCGCCAGATTTCACGACATTCTCATCCCTCCTCCGAATCACAGCAAAGTATGAGATGCTTGCCGTCCGGTCTCAGATACTCGAAGTCATCTGTGATGCATACCCAGAGACCTTTGAAGGCCTCGATCCTTCCAAAGCGCTTGGAGAGAGTGTTTTCAGTGGTCCGACTCCTCACCCGAACGCGGTCCTCAACCTGTTCGTCCAACAGAAACTCGCGTCGGCGTTGCCAATGGCATACTACATGGCTGTCCGAAGGGGCCCAGAATCGCTGATGGACAGAAGTCTCCCAGCGAGCGCAAGATTACCCCCCGAAACCCTTCAGGCCACAATACAAGGCCTATTCACGCTCCGTGAGATGGAACTTAAGGAGACCCATCGTTTGACCTTTGGATCAAAGGGTTCCCGGTTCGGTTCCCAGTTCGGTTCCCGGCAGAACTGCCCCTCATGCAACGTAACGGGTCCAGGTATTTCGGAAGCACACCAGAAGGTCATTGACCAAATCGTGGATTCTATTCACTCTGGGACCAAGTTATTGCAGGTTCCCCCACTGAGGGAAATTTGTGGAGGTGATTCTCTTGGGTTCTGCGAGGAATGCGTGGGAAGGTGGGAGTCTGAGCACGCAGATGTGAGGAAGAAGGCTTGGGCCGCGTTGCCGGATGTGTTTGGGCTGAAGTCTTGAATTTGTGTCGAGCATTGTCTGTCCATTCACGAGCGTATCGTTCGACCAACTAATGAATATTTGAATCCCGGAATTAAAAGGCGCGAGTATCGAGGAGATGAAGATCGAACGAAGTTTGAGGGTCGCCAGGATACAAAGTCCGAATTTGAAGAGACTCAATGTGAACAGAAAGTACTCAACGGCGCCGCCGCAATATCCTCGAAATCGAGTAGGTCCGTTAGTTGTTGAGGTGCTGTACGTCGAGCAAGGCGGGCGCGGAAATATAAGAGTGCTCGAAAAGTAGCGGAAAACCCCCCGCGCCAACCCATCTGAACGCGGCCGTGATACGTATTCGAATATTCACGCGCACGCATCGCGTCCCAATTCAAACTCCAACTCGAACCCACGATCTACTTCTCCTGCCATAAGTGCGGCGTCCGCCCTCACACCCGTCTCCTCTTCCACTGGGCCTCCCAGTGCTCAAGCCCAGATGGATCCCTCCCCAGCGGTCCGACAGCACAAAAAGCAACGTCTCTTCAACGTCGACCGGAAGGGGATGTCCCACAAGGAGGGCCCCACGACTCGACAAGAAGATATCGCGATCAAACGCGACGTGGACTCGTCGTCATCAACGTCTTCGTTCCATCCGATTTCACAATCGCGGATGCCTCTGATGACGAGACCCCCTCGACCCCGCGGCCATAACCCTCCATGACGCCTTCTACCTTGATGATGGGGACGTCGAAGTTTCGTGTGGCGACACCCTGTTCCGCGTTCACACCAGTGCCTTGTCGTCCCACTCTCCTGTACTCAGTCAGATGCTCGCAAAATCGAACCTTGTGACCACGGAATCACCCAATGGCTGTCCCCGTATTCTGTCTTCTGACACGGCAATGGACTTTGCAACGCTTCTCAAGGTCATATATCTCCCGATGTATGTCACCCTATCCCTGTGCCGATAAATCGTTTTGTTGACCACTTCTGTCGACAGATTCCCTGAACGGAACAAGGCGCAAGATTTCACGACATTCTCGTCCCTCCTCCGAATGACAGAAAAGTACGAGATGCTCACCGTCAGATCTCAGATACTCGAAGTCATCCGCGATGCATATCCGGAGACCTGCGAAGGCCTCGATCCTTCCAAGGCGCTTGGAGAGAGCGTTTTCAGTGGTCCGACTCCTCACCCGAACGTGGTCCTCAACCTGTTCGTCCAACAGAACCTCACGTCTGCGTTGCCAATGGCATACTACATGGCGATTCGAAGGGGCCCAGAATCGCTGGTGGACAGAAGTCTCCCGGCGAGCGCAAGATTACCCCTCGAAACACGTGAGGCCACGATACAAGGCCTATCCACGCTCCGTGAGATGGAATTCAAGGAGATCCATCGTTTGATCCTTGGACTAAATCCTCCCTGGTCCTGTTTGCGGCCAAGCTGTCCTTCGCGCAACACGACGGGTCCAAGAGTTACGGAAGCGCACCAGAAGGTCGCTGATCGTGGATTCTGCCAACTCTGGGACGAAGTTATTGCAGGTACTTTCACTGAGGGAAGTTTGTGGGGGTGATTCTTTTGGGTTTTGCGAAGGTTGTGTGGAAGCGTGGGAGGCCGGACATGCGGATGTGAGGAAGAAGGCTTTGGCTGCATTGCCGGGTGTGTTTGGATTGAAGACTTGAATTCGTGTGAATAGTTTGGTGTCGAGGACTGCCCCTTCACGAAGGTATCGTTTGGGTGATCAGCTATTTCAAAAACCGAAAGGCGTCCGAGGGAGGGTCAATACACTGTCACTCGCAACGGTGCTTGCTGCTGTTTGGTGGTGTACTTGGCCAGGGATCCGGGCTCTCGATAAAATCGCACTGTATAGAATGGCTAGTAACTCACAGGCGGGCTGGGAATATAGTTTGCACTCCGCGACCGTTCAGTACACCGTGTCGTTCGCTTACGTAACCACCGAGATTCCTCCTCGCACCGCCACAATCGCAATGGAGAACATCCAGACAACCTTGAATAAAACAATCGCCAAGTTATCCGACAAGAACTACGAACAATCGCTCGCCTTTGTTCGTCTCTGGTTTGAGATTGCACACACTCATTCCACAATTCCCCCTAACGCCATCCTGGGTGCGCTCCGGACGTTCAAAACGACGAGCTTTTCAGACAGTGATCCCATCAACCCAACTGCCCATTTGATCCTCCGTTTCGCCAGCGACGCAGAGTCGGACCATACCCTTGCCCCACACTGCGCCGAGCTTCGAAGACGCCTCTGCGCAGAGACTCTCCGGCGATTCTTCGACACTAATCTGGGGTTCGTGTACTGCAGCCGATATGATTGGGAGAGATTCCACGCGGATGCCAATCTCGTCGCACACTGTATCAATTCTGGATACGTGGAGGAAGCTGTGATCCGTAATCATATCCTCCAGCCACTTATCTCCCACCCGACACTGCCCGATTACCATGCGTGCGCACTCATCATCCTGTTCAAACTGGCAGGTGCAACATTCGAGGCGTGCACCGATCCTTCAGTCATCGACCGCTGCTTCGAGCTTCTCAAGGGCCACTATCCGCACCTTTCGGTCAAAGGTAAACAAGTACAGGTGTGTGTGCATCGCCTGGTGAAAGGCAGCCATCAGGCTGAGACAAATTTTCAGGAATTGGTTGAGCTGCGGAAGCGTAGCTGGGAGGGCCTTCCTCCCCCACCTATTTTCACCACCGGAAAACTAAAGCAGACCGGCGTGAACCAGAACGACCCCGCTGCAACTCCCGTCGTAACATCACTGGGACTTCCAAACAGGGATCTCGAACCTCACACTCCTCAACCCCCTCCACCCGAATCAACCGCGACCCCAGAGACGGATACGGCTCCTGGATCTCTCACCGCACACTCTCCGTCCATCAGCATCTCCACTCTGTCCGACTTCACAATCGCAGATACCTCTGATAACGAGTCCCCCCTCGATCCCACGGTCATAACCCCTCATGACATCTTCTACCTTGATGACGGGAACGTCGAAGTTTTGTGTGGCAACACACTGTTCCGCGTCCAAGCCAGTGCCATGTCATTCCACTCCCCTGTACTCAGCCAAATGTTCGTGAAATCGAACCTTGCTACCGCGGAATCACCAAACGGTTGTCCCCGCGTTGTATCCTCGGACACGGCCACGGACTTTGCCACGCTTCTCAAGGTCATATATCTCCCAGCGTATGCCACCCTACCCCTATGTCGATCAACCGTTTTGTTGACTATGTACCTCTGCCGACAGATTCCCTGAACGGAATAAAGTACCAGATTTCACAACATTCTCGTCTCTCCTCCGAACGACAGCAAAGTATGAGATGCTTGCCGTCCAGTCTCAGATACTCGAAGTCGTCCGTGATGCATATCCAGAGACCTTTGAAGGCCTCGATCCTTCTAAGACGCTTGGAGAGAGCGTTTTCAGTCGTCCGACTCCTCACCCGAACGCAGTCCTCAACCTGTTCGTCCAACAGAAACTCGCGTCTGCCTTGCCGATGGCATATTACATGGCGGTTCGAAGGGGCCCAGAATCACTGATGGGCAGGCGTCTCCCGGCGAGCGCAAGATTACCCCCCGAAACCCTCCAGGCCACGATACAAGGCCTGTTTGTGCTCCGTGAGATGGAGCTTAAGGAGACCCATCGCTTGATCTTTGGATCGAAGGGTTCCCAGTCATGTTCCCGGCCGAATTGCCCCTCGCGCAACGCAACGGGTCTAGGTATTTCGGAAGCACACCAGAAGGTCGCTGACCAAATCGTGGATTCTATTCACTCTGGGACCAAGTTATTGCAGGTTCCCTCACTGGGGGAGTTTTGTGGAGGTGATTCCCTTGGGTTCTGCGAGGAATGCGTGGGAAGGTGGGAGTCTGGGCACGCAGATGTGAGGAAGAAGGCTTGGGCTGCTTTGCCGGACGTGTTTGGATTGAAGGGCTGAAGTGCTCGATGTTAGGCAATATTATGTGTTTTCCGAATCGACAATTTGGCTGACTCGTTGGCACGCGCTGTGGCCTCCCTCGAATCCCATGAATCTGCCCTCATTCACAAAACCCCCGGCGTCACTCCCGGTGCCACGCGCCGTAGGTCCACACACCTACCGGGTTCAACTCTATCGTATGACAAGTGCGCCCAGGGGAGAGAATCTTGCAAACGGGTCGGAGACATGGTTTTTTCATTCAGGGCGATCTCATCACTTCGATCGGCATCCCTTCTTCCGCCTTGTAGGATGTGAGCTCCGCATCCGACACCTCCACCGACGTCCAACTCGCCAGGTCTCTTCTCCCACCTTAAGCGTCTCGACAATCTCGAAATCTCTGACTTGGCCTCAACTGAATTGGAAAGGGGCATCGGGGGAGGGAAGGCAACGGCGAACGGATGGTCACTCGCCAGGACCGCCGGGGTGTGCCCTTACAAGAAGTGCGTCCTGAACGTTGGTATTAATCTGGGAGAGCGGATGGAGGTGCTGAAGGAACTCGACAGCGCGATTGTCGACGAGAGGGAAGGGGGAGGCCCGAGTCCCACCCTCGTTTGGGAACCTTGTCCGGCGTGCTGAATGTTCAAACAGTATTAGGGATGCTCGTGCCATGCGGCGTGTAATTTCTTGGGAGCAACTTCCGACAATATTTTCTGTCGCCCAGAGTTAGGGTGGAGCATAGTTGAAGTCGCGGTTTCAGCCGTTTTCCTCATGTTGTACTTTACGGTTTGTAAAACAATGTGCCTGTCCTACTTCATACTCTTAATTCACGCATAAATTGGGCCTTGAAACCATTTGAATCAGGGTGATTTGGGGAATATAATTAGTAGCCGTCGAACAATTGAGCCGAACCTCTCACCTTTCGCTCGCTGTCAGGTCCCATAACGTATGGCCCATAGGTAACTTGACTTCCCCGACAGTGTACGTGTAGTTTCACATAGTTTATACAGAGGATATGCGAGGCTTGGTAAGATGGCTCACAAAGGTCCGCGTTTTTCTCCGCAATATTACAGAGTGCCGGTATCTCACTGTTGTGACAGCATTCGGTCGCCTACTCTACCAATAGTAGTCGGGTCATGACCTGGACCAATAATGATCGTCCTCACGGTCCACTGAACTGACTCGCTATATGCCGTGGTGAAGCCTGGCAGAACTCGCTGGTTTACGTAACCAGCCAGGCTCACCTCCCCCTCCCCCCCACAATGAGGAACCTCGACAGTTTCTTGGGTTCAGTGGTCGGCAAAATATCCGATCAGAACTACGAACAATCGTTCGCCTTCTATCGTCTTTGGTTCGAGGTTGGACAGAAATATTCCCAAATCCCCTCCGACATGATCTTCGATACTATCTGGAACAACATTTTGACGAGTTCGATAGAACCCAAGCAGGGAAAACTCATCCATCCAACTGCCCATTTGATCATCCGCCTCGCCAAGGATGCAGAGGGAGATCGTATTCTTGCTCCGCACACCCGCGGGCTTCAAAACCGCCTTTGTGCAAGGATTCTCCAAGAATTCTTCGGCAATGATCTGGAAGCCGTGTGGTGGAAGGTAAACGATTGGGAAGGCGAGGTGGGGAAAAGGTTCTACCCAGCAACTAATTTCATCGCACACTGGGCCAATCTCGGATACATCGAGGAAGTTGCGATCCGTAATCACGTCCTCCAATCTCTTATCTCCCACCAAAGATTATACGATCACCAGGTGGATGCCCTCTATATCCTGTTCAAAATAGCAGGGAGCACACTCACGGCATACGCCAATCCCTCAGCAGTTGATCGCTGCTTCGAGCTCCTCAAGGGTTACTGCAGCAGCAATTCGGCGAGGAGGGGACTGGTACAGGTGAACTTTCTCTATGAAGAAAGCGACATTTGACCTGACACAAAATTCCAGGAAATAGTTGACCTACGGGAGCGTGGCTGGGAGGGCCTCCCGCCTCCACCCCTATTCACAGCCGAGAAACCGAGGCCGACTGGCGTGAACCAGAAAGACCCTGGCGCGACTCCCATTACAACATCCTTGGGACTTCCGAACCGAGACACTACTCCAGCGAAATTAGTTAAAATTTCGGAGACGGTCATGATTCCTGGATCCCCCATTACTCGGTCTCCGTCCACCAGTATCTCCACGCCATCCGACTTCGCGATCGCAGATCCTTCCGACGACAAGCCTCCCATGGACCCTACGGCCATATATCCACATGAAACCTTCTATCTTCAGGACGGGAACGTCGAAGTGTTGTGTGGAAACACACTGTTCCGTGTCCACACCAGCGTCCTTTCCTTCCATTCTCCTGTGCTCCATCGGATGTTCGCTCAGACCAGCTTGGCTATGGCAGAATCGCCCAACGGTTGTCCTCGTATTCTGTCTTCCGACACGGCAACGGATTTCTCTACGCTTCTCAAGGTGATATATCTCCCAGGGTATGTTGCACCATCTCTGTATCAATGGGTTGTTATGTTGACCACCTCTGCCCCAGATACCCTGAACGGGTTAAAGTGCCGGACTTCGCCACATTCTCATCCCTCCTCCGAGTCACGGCGGAGTACGAGCTATCCGTTGTCCGATCCCAACTTCTCGAACTCGTCCATGATGCATATCCGGAGACCTTTGAAGGCCTTGATCCTTCCAAGACGTTTGGAGAGAGGGTTTTCAGTGGTGCGACTCCCCACCCGAACGCAGTCCTCAACCTGTTTGTTCAACAGGAACTCACATCCGCATTGCCAATGGCATACTACATGGCGATTCGAAGAGGGTTAGATCCGTTGATGGACAGACGTCTACCACGGAGCGCCACTTTGTCTCCCGAGATCCTTCAGACCGCGATCAGAGGACTAATGTCACTGCGGGAAGTAGAGCTCAACGAGACCCACCGTCTGATCTTCGGACCAAGAGACCCTCGCCCCTGTCTCATGTCGGATTGTGCTTCGCGTACCCCGACTAGCCCAACGGCGTTGGAGGCCTACAGGGAGGTTTTCGATCGTATCGTGGGCCCCTCTCGGTCGGGGACGAGAGTGCTGCAGGTTCCAAAGTTCTATATGAGTTCTGGAGCTGATCTCGTCTGCGTTAACCCTGATATTTGTTTTGATTGTGTGGAAGGATGGGAGTCCGGGCATGAGGATTTGAGGAAGAAGGCTTGGGCGATGCTACCGGATGTTTTTGGATTGAGAGGTTGAATTCATGTTGAAAGTCTGGTACTACTTGGGCAGCGTTCTCTGTGTACGAAAGTGTCGCCTGGCTGGCTGATTTTTCTGCTGTTCTTTCTCTGTACCTCCAATATTAGTTCCAATGTCGAATCCGACCACTATCAGCGTCAGCGAACCGACCCCCTCTATTGCCCGGCGAACGGATCACTGACGTAAGACACGAGGGGGTCAAAGGGGGTCTACCAAACGGTGTCGGGGGATTTTCAGATCAGGTTCAGTTATATCAACTCCCATTTCTCTAGTGTGGGGACGTGGGTATGCCACAAATGCGATGTGGGATGGCCCAGGGCAGTGTAGAAGAGCCCCGCACCGCCACGCCAGCGACGTGACGCACCTGCTGTGTTCCACTCTCCGAAGATGTAGTAAAGGGATGGCGTTCCATCCACGGGAGAAGGTTTCCATTCCTCGATAGAGATATACATTCCGGGATGAAATCGGAGTAAAAGGATGTAGGGAATGATCAATCCATGATCGAAAGTAAAAGAAAAGGTGCGAATAGGTTGGTTTAACGAGGGGAGGTACAGATCAGCAGGGTAGGGTGTGCTCAACAAAAGCATTGGAGTACGAAGTCCGATCACGCGGGCAAACGAGGAACGAAAGCAACGATGGCAAGAAGATAGGGCGACAGGAAACAAGAGGAAAGCACCGAATAACCACGGACACTAAGAAGAAAACAAACCGTCAGCGTGCGATGCGGGCTTAACCGCAGAACATACATCGTTGTTGTAGGTTCACTGATTCGGGTAGTAATTCAACTTGGTTTGCGAGTTTCCGTAACCGTGAGAGTCTTGCAGCTCGAGGTAGGTGCGGTTTCTTTGGTCCTTCCCTCCCAAGCCAAGTTCGGCGGTCATCTTTTTCTCCCGTCTTTGCTTCCTCCTCTGGCAGCATTTCCAAATTCCGAACCCGAGGAGGGCAAGGAATAAGACAAGGCACCCGAGGAAGATGTAAGGCCACCGGCTCAGAATCTTAGCTTGGAGTTCTTTCTTCTTCTCGCTCTCGGGGATGGGGGATTTCTTGCCCTGGTCGGCAGGAAGCAGGGCGTGTGCAGAATCTCCAGAGACATCAACGCCGCCCATCCTCATTTTAACGAAATCGTTGTGAGCCTTGCCCTTATCGGTAATTGGCATCATGTACACGAAGGGATCATGATCAAAAGTGCCGTCTTTGACGCTGTGGACGATGAGACTATGTGACTCACAGACAAGATGAGACCCACTTACAAATTCCCGAAGTCCATGTAGGTGTACACGTTCCGTACTGACGGTAACTATGGCATCAGATATGATCAAACGGCGGTTATGAAGAACTTACGGAACGACATTCCAAGAACCACATCATATTCACCTAGGAGACTGAAAGCCGAAGTGATTGGCTGGAACTAAAGAGCGAACGGTTCGGCGATCGGACGAAATCATCAGGGATGGACTCACGGATCCAACACATGCAGTTTTCCCGTTTGCATCCTTATAACTGAACTCGCTCATGACAGCATCCAGAGGATGGACGGGAATCTCGACCCCACCGAACTTGAAGGAGATGTGAATGAGAGAGTCACAGGGAACGGTCCAGAACT
>Ga0307513_10012986_pt1 | contig 10244 bp, 10 predicted proteins | sample 15_EM_MG_FD_202174 | JGI IMG/M metagenome (GOLD analysis project Ga0307513, IMG submission 202174) | Populus trichocarpa ectomycorrhiza microbial communities from riparian zone in the Pacific Northwest, United States - 15_EM | ecosystem: Host-associated > Plants > Roots > Unclassified | place...
TACTAGGTTCTGATGAACAAATCTCTTGAGCAATCACAGCGCCGAAGGTTGAAGATAAGATAGGCGCATTCGGCAATGCTGTCCCTGCAATTCACGTGGGAAAATCTAGTGTACGTGAATGAAAACATGTGGCTCAACAACTTGATCGATAGCTTCCATCATCAATCCAGACGAAACCCACACGATACAAAAATGATAACGGAACTCAGGTGAGTAACCCCCATATTCGCGGTAGCGCGAAGACGTTTCGAAGGTTATCCAGATGGTCTCTATGCTTTCATCAGCTTGCATCGATGATTCACGTCGCCGGCGCGAACTGGCATTTCTCGTTCTCTTTCCGTGTTCCTCCTCTTCCCTTCTTTGCCTCTTCCATCATCATCATCCCATTTTTCTCTTGGCTGTTCTCGCCCTTGTCTCCAGGGTTCACCCAGTCTCCTGGTTCGACGACGGATCCCATTGCCTGAATGATTGGCACCAGGAGAATCCGAGCCCACGCGGGTGGCTCAGAGCTGGTGTATAAGGCAGTCGGTCGCTATATAGGTTGGAGACGAAGTCTAACCTCCGTCGTCGTTTGAATACAACGATGTAGGAGTCTGGGATAGATCCACGAAAGGCAATTGGGCTCTTCCGGCAGCGCTGAAGGCGCGAATGTCGAATTTGGACGGTTTTATTTTTTTTCTTCTCTTCACCACGACAGGGCACCACGTCTAAAAGCGACGCAGTTGGGGCGCGCCAGAGGGGAAAGCGTAGCTAGGAGAATCATCCCATCCCATCGCTTCCCTTTCCTCACTGCTAACTGCTACTGCCATGTCACGACCCGATCAACCTTTCGATTTGGGGAAACATTGTATATTTCAACGGCATACCTTGGCTGGTAATCGTACTATCCGTTGCGGTTTGTTGCTTGATAAGCTTCGACCCTAAGCGGAGCTCATGTTCGATGATAAACTAGCTCTTGCTTGGGTAGCCATTTTTAAGGCGCTTCCGAATTTATACTGTTTTCCCCATGAAAAAGGATCTGTGGTGACATGGCGAAATGTCGGTTGGGAGGCGTTTCGTTGCCTACGTTCTTTCCAAAAATGGTGGGCATTGTATGCACGAGGTTGCGAGGATCTGCAATCTATCCAAGGCAGATACTGACAAGCGAATGACACCATAAATGACGACTCTAGACTCGGCATGCATCTGACTAGCGGGACAGATGGGGTGTGGGGCGCGAGTCCTTCATATCGTCAGGTATGTATGCGTCCTCACAGGTGATGAGTGTACCTCTTACTATCTACCAGTCGCACTCTTCAACACACAGAAGTTCCACAATCGTGAAACGACCCCTCCTTACCGACGCGCGAGTGGTTGGATTCATGCTCGAACATCCACGACAGCAAGGATCAGAAGTGCGATGACAGCGACTCCCTCGGCCCCCCAGGTTTTCCGTCCGTGGTCTGTTGAACAAAGGGTTTTCGTGAGTGGGATTACAGCCGTCCTTTTCCATCACTGAACCAATGCTTACCCCACCACGCTGTATTCGCTGGTCTTCAATGTTGGTTACGGCTTTCGGACACCGGTTACCCCCTCATAAATTCCCAAATTCTTCGGTCCATCGCTTTGGTCCTCTCAAGTATTTCCGAAATCCTATTATTGCAAATCTGCCGCAATCGATGTTTTTTTTTGGTTACCTTTTTTTCAAGTGACAAGAAAGCAGCCGTCCGTGTTTCCTCCTTGGTAAAATTTTCCAATAAGATTAGATTCGAAAGAAAGCAACTGAATGGTGAGGAGGATAACTGATCATTCCCGTGAAATGAGCAACAATTGGGTTGATTATCACCAACCGTTTGTCAATAGATCCTCACAATAAAAGACATTAATTATTTGCCTACCGGCCTGGGAAGCCCACATGGCAGTAAAACGACCGCGGTGCTTTAATCACAATGTTCTTTGTCCCCTGCCGACCGTCGTACTGGAATCCTCGAGTTTCACATACGCACCAACACAGTGCTCGGTTCATAAATCGTTGTCCATAACCTGAAAGGCTGCTCTGCTCAGGGGAAAGCATAAAAATAAACGAGCCTGAAAAAGCGATCGAGTGCGCGTGCACAAAGGACTATCTGAACAGACAACTAGTATACGCGCTACAACACCTACCCGACGCACGATCCTAGAACGGCGCGTCCGAAAATACATAGTGTTTCTTTGCTGGATCTGCTGCTGCATAGGGAGCGATCACTCCGGGGGTGAGCTCAGATACATGTCAACTCCAACGTGATGCCCTGCCTCGATGGAAAAATAAATAAATAACGACTGTCTCTAAAATGGACGAAATGATGTGTATTCCATGTAAGAACGCACGAATGGCCAAAAAAAATAAAAAAGTGGTCGAATAGGACAAGTAATTACTATTATCACCCTGCTCAACACTCTTCTCAAACGCAGCTTGTTGGCACTGCGCCAGTGAAACACCGTGAAGCTGCTTCTGTTCATCGGATGCCTGTTGGCCTACCGCGGTCGGTTGTGTTCGTGAATCGTGATCAGACCTATTATGCTCAGACGTCCGACTCGGATGCAGGCCCGCCTGGAAATCACCCTTGAAATCTACGTCTGGGGTCCTGGTTGACTTGCGGAAATTTGAGATCATTACAGTGGAGGGCATTACGAAATGCCTGATGCATTGAAATTTGTATAGTACAAACGAACGGCTAGTGAAATAAACCATTCGTCACTGTGTTCGAGTTCCTTTTTGCGACATGTCGGAGTAAGTCAGACCTTTTTTATTTATGACTCGGTGGATTGGTTGGCGCCAGGCTTGTTATTTCTAAGTCAACTACTTACTACCACCCACTCTTACGAGTAGTCGAAGCGAAGATGGAGGCGAACCATCCAGTATTTCTCCCTCGGCTTGTGCCACACGTCTTCAACTGCCAATCTATCAACCGCCGATCTAGCGCCCGTAAGCCTGACCACCGTTCACCGTCGCCGATGTCCACCACCCCCTCAGACTCCGAGTGTCACGCGCCACACCATGAGAAAATGATTGCTGTCCTAGGCCTATCGGGTATCGTAACCGGCGACCTCGAGGCCACCGCCTCCATGTTTTTATCGCTCTACCGTGTGGCGCCAGAAGAAGCCCTCTCGGTTCTGGAGTTGCTGTTAGCCGGCGACCACCAAAACCAATGCACACTCTCTCGACTCATGAACCAGTTTTTCACCGCAGAGCCTCACACTGCGCTCTCAATCTTCCGGAGTTTGGGGGGCTCAAGGCGGGCGATGTGATTACATGGTCCCGTCGTGTTTGGTAAGTATCTCGCCCATTATGAACAATGACCCGATGTTTATCGATTTTTTTGGCTAGTAAGTATGACGTTGGGTATACGTTATATTATGTTTCTTTTTGTTCCGGGTTTTGTTAGACGGGTATGGATTGGTTAAGTATATGTAAAGTTCTCGTTCCATTTGCGTTCCATGTATATTCCTTTTTCAGCTCGCCATAATTGTCCGCCATTTTTTCATCTGAATTTGAGCACCTGAGCTGTGGCAGTTGTAAAGGAGGGACGGAGACAAAGTTCAAGCTCCATCGTCATTGGAATACAATATAACAGTGTGCAAGAAGATAGATCCTCACAATCCAATGCTTACTAAATTGGTTTTTCTGAAACCGGCAGGGTACGATTGTCGAGTTTGAACGGGTGTCTTTCTTCACTGCTGGGTAGACAAGTGACCGACTCCGACTCCGTATGACAGTCAATTTCCATAGACAAACTGGTTACCAGTCTAGTGGGGGGGGGTACCTCGTCCAGAAGCGACGCAGTTGGGATGTGCCAGAGGAGAAGGCGTACTTCAAGTGTACCTAGGAGGATTATTCACATGCCTTCCCTTTCCCCACCACTGCTGCAAAGCGACATCTTAATCCAGGAAACGTTACACCCAAAGACATACCTTCAACATACCTTGGCTGGTAATCTGAGGTCTCCGTTTGCGGGTTCGAACTCTAGAAATAGATCCCTAATATGCAACTCTCAATTTTGAGAGAGGTAATAGTGCTACAAATGTGAAAGTACTGTGAAAAAGCTATCTGCCCCGAGCTTGCCGGGCAGTTATCTGCCAGCCGTGGCACCCAGTGCATCCAGTGGTAAACCCACTCGTTCGTGCTCTCTCACTCCGAATTTTTACGGGAAGTTACTACAGATATATCATGTGATCCAGTGGCAGGCAAAAGCAATGGCAGCTCACTTTGAACTGCCGTTGACTCCCTTAGCCAGTACTTGCATGGGCAGTTTCAAAGGCAGTTGCTGTCGCAGTTCCAATGGCAGTGTCAAAGGCAATTTGAACAAAGGCTCAATCGTGTTCTAGGGTGCTTAGCACAGAAATTTTCAAGAAATTTTTAATAATATTTTTTTTATGTGATAAAGGCCCAGAGGAGTCCAACAAAGGATCGTGCATGCATCATGGCTAAAACACCACCACCTGTCCAACTGCTCGATTCACTGCCCTGGCAACTGCCAACCAACTGCCGAACAAAGGAGTCAACGGCAGTTTATTTTGAACTGCCCTGGCTTTTGCCTCTAGTGTTAGCTGCGTTACGGACTCAATGACGGAGAGAAACCTCTGAAAATATTTCAGTCCATTTCCCACCATTATAGCCGGGCTTTTTGAGATCTAAAGGTGACTGCTTGGGTTTAAAAACTCACGCGATCACAAGATTCTCACCGGAATCTAAATAGTGTAATTAGAAACTGGTGCATTCAGATCCAATAATATCGGGAGAACATACCCCATGTGCGAGAGACGTGCGAGAGAGTTGCGATTCACTTGTGATTGAACTTTCGAGTATTCGTAAATTAGAATGAATACCTAAGATTTGGACCAAAGTTGGTTCCCTGGGCCTGGCTTTAGTCTACCTTCTCGTCTGACGTCTCTTCCTTGAGAGCTGCTGTTACCATTACTTATGAAAACCAGGAGGGTCATAAAGTCCAATTTTATGCATACTGCGACATACGGTAGCTATCATTTACTCAGTGTAATACCTCCCCCACAAAATAGAGTTGGAGTTTTGAGGAACTCGGTATATGTGATGGGACTTGCAATGCATGCACGGCTTGTCATTTACAATCACTTGCAATCACTCGCTGACAGGCGACTCAGAAGGGATTGCAGGTGCTTCTAATATGCCTGCTAAAATAGGACCACCTTGAATGCTTACAGGGCTCAGGCATGGCTCTTCGTTTACCAGCCTGCGATATTGGCTGGTGGTCTCCGAGGTCCTTATGACCAAAAGATGGGTCAGGGGTGTCAATAAACCCCGGCATCGTTCGCCGCGATGTGTTTGGCAACGCCTTGGAGGCTAGTTTTCATAGAAGAGGGCCGACGACAATTGGCGATTCGTTGGATCATTTGAGCGTGGTCGGCTTAGGTTCGCACAGGAGGAACTCATCCGGTAGGCTCATGATTGTGATTATTCTTGCATCCTCACGTCCCCTTCAACTGACAAAAGGCTTCCATCCCTCTACGGCCTTAAGTATCTCGAGGAGAGCCGAACGGTTTGAGCACCACTACTCAAATTGGATTGGCAAATTTTGTGGTCGAGGCTTCCGAATTCGTTACTACCGTAACAATCTCTGATTGCAAGAAACCATGTGGGTAGATGGAGGGAGGCACTTGTAGTCGATAAGGACGAGCCTATCCGTTGATGTCGGAATTGGGTTGGAATCCTCACGGTTGACTAGCACCCACCACCAGTGCACCCCCACCCAATGTTTCCCGTTTTCGATAAATCCCAAATATAAAATACCGGACCATGAGTTCCATGTTCACACCCCAGAACCTTCTCATTTCAGGGGGAAGTTTCACCCTGAACACTAACGATGCGCATTCCTGTCGCTTTCGCCGTGCGTTCCTCTCTAAATATCTTCTTTTTGAAACTCATGTATTTCTGAAATCTGTAGATGGATCGGACATCCTTCAGCGTGCAACAGCCACCGCTGCGTTTCACAACTCGGAGGAACGGTTCGATCCCCCCAAATGTCATCCAAACACACGCGTAGCCGTTCTTAACAAGATTATGAAATGGATTAAAGGAGAAGAAGATCTAGATGTGTTTATCATGTGGCTGTATGGCCCCGCCGGAGCAGGGAAGTCCGCGATCGCAGAAACGATTGCCGAGATGTGCGAGCAGGAGATGATTTTACTCGCAAGCTTCTTTTTCTCGAGGAACGATCCATCGCGCTGCACTGTCAAGCCACTTATCGCCACCATCGTCTACCAAATCACCTTAAACCTCCCGGATGTTCGAGACGCCATTCTTGATGCCATCGAACACGATCCACTCATCTTCTCCAAGTCTTTCGCAGTCCAAATGGAAACCCTAATCATGGCACCTCTTCAGCCGCTGGCGGAGGCATGCTTCTTTAGCGATTCATCCTCTCGCCGTCTCGTTATTATTGACGGTCTAGACGAGTGTTCCGACCCCAAAGTTCAGCAACATATTCTGCAAGTTTTAGCCAATGCCCAGCAACAACATCGGCTCCCGCTGGTCTTTTTAGTTGCTAGCCGTCCCGAACAACATATCTCTCTCACCTTTAACACCGGGTTGTTGTCAAGTATCACTTCACGCCTTGCTCTGGACGAATCTTACCTCCCCGACAACGACATCGAATTATTTTTGGCCGACAAATTTCAAGAGATCAAATCCACGCATCGACTCTGCCCTTATATCCCTTCTCAGTGGCCTCTTCCCGATGTTCTAAAACAACTTGTTCACAAATCATCAGGACAATTTATCTATGCATCTACTGTGATCCAATATGTCTCTTCCATTCGACACAAACCTGTGGATCATTTAGATATCATCCTCGGCCTCCGGCCTCCTCAGAGGGACCTACCATTTTCAGAGCTTGACGCATTGTACACACACATATTATCTGGCGTGGAGGACATTGAATGTGTTCTGGAAATCCTCAGCGTCATATTCTTCTGCAACGATCCCCATCCGATCCACGACTGGAATATCTGGCCACCAATAATTGAGAAATTTCTGTGCTTACAGCCTGGAGATGTTGAGCTATACCTTGGGGAATTAAACTCCCTCATAAACCTCGAACCTGATAGGAACATTCGTGCCCTCCACGCCTCTTTAACAGACTTCTTTGTGGATCCTACCCGTGCAAAAACATTCTGGATCAACCTCCAAGCTCGACACGCAGTCTTTGCTCATCGGTGTCTTCAATTGCTTCAAACCCCGGGTAAGCAAGGTTATTCCTTGTAATATTCCTGTCCTTATTCGAAAAAAGTGCTGAACGAAATCATGCGGATCAGCTATTACGACGTTGTCTACCATCTTCAAAATGCGGAAATGACACCTGAACTATGTGATGACTTGATTAATTTTTCATTCAACAATGTTATAAAATCCACAATACATGACTCTAATTGGGAATATGTGACGGCACACGATTTTTCTCCTCCCTTCTTAGGGTACTTGAAAAGGCTGGTATGTCATCATATTTACTTGCGCATTGTCTGCATATTCATTCTATGATGCAGCCAACATCCGAAGCAGATCACATCTATCGGACTCTTCAAGCTGACTTCGACCGGATCCTCTGTGATGTCCTGGAAAAGTATCATACTATTCCAGGATTCACCCTACTTCTAGGAGGCCTCCTTCAGTTCATCATGAACATGAACATAAAAGAACAACATACTTATCCTCCTGGAATGGCAGCATATTTGTATCTGGTCCGTGAGCAAGGGGAGGGGTATATCCTTTATAATATAGGATTATCTGAGCCGGGAGACTCTGGCATCCACAGAATCACTGGGAAAAGTACTCACCAGTTCTTAACTTACCTCACACAGTTGTTGGAAGATCCTGAGCGATCAGGTACCCATGGTTTTAATCAGCAAAGATATACAGCCACTGCCAAAGAGTGCTTGCAACTATGCTTGTTTAGCCATCACAAATTTTCAAAGGGACTCATGGAGTCTGGCCATTGTGATAGGGAATTGCATTGGACTAAACCTTCAGTGGGGATAGCACGAATAGGGGTCCACAGCAGGTTATGGAAAGGAAGGCATCATTTACAAATCCTAGTCTGAAAGGCATCCAAATATATACATCAGTATCATTCCTTCGCTGAAAACTCTCCTGAGCACGAGTACTACCGATCCTTGTCATACCGATGGGCCTTGGATTTGCTTCCATTCTTTCTGGATAACTCCGCAATCTCATTGGAACTGGCTGAAGTATTGCATAGGCGTATTTTCACCATGATGGCGCAGCAATTTCCAAGGAGAAAGAGGTTGGCCAAGGAGGCGATAACGAAGTACCTTTTAAGGGTTGAATCTGCGGCGGGCAATTAATGAATTACAGATGGATGGGGCTACCCAAATCGAATGAGTACCTCATCCACTTCCACCATTATATTCCATTTGTATCGGTTACTGTTCCAACATACAATTTTTATAGTAGCTCTACTGTTCAACAAATCTTTACCCTCGCCTCTGGTTGAGAAAATTTGATACTAATATTTTTATTCAGCGTCATTCAATTCTGGAGTCTGTTAGGGGGGATTAGCGTCGTTTAATAGTAATCTGGCAAAATATGGTTGCTTCAGGATGGGCAGAGGCTTGATACGTACTGCCATGAAGGTATACAAGAATGCAATTCTAACAAAACCGTCTAACTGCAGTTTTCCAAATTGTGCTCTGCACCGAATGCAAGATGTCCTTGAGGATTTGAGATGTGTATCATGATAATATTACCTCCACTGCCCTCATTACAAACCATCCCACAAAAACAGATGCGATATCTACCCACCCAGACACCCATTCATTCCCCATCCCTATCATCACAGCTCCCAGTGGTCGCTAACCATTATAACTCGACTCCTGGTTGAGGATTAGCACACCAGCATCAATGTAAGTCATCAAAATGATACCTCTATACATGTGTGCAATTCAGAGGTGGCACCAATTGATGACCATATACTGTACATACTGATGAGCCCCACCATCAGGAAAAGGCCACCTAGCTCTGGCTGTCTTTAGATGCTTTAGCTGTCCTAGAGCATCCTGAGACATCCTAAGACATCCTAGGACGTCTCAGGATGCTCTAGGACAGCTAAAGCATCTAAAGACAGCCAGAGCTAGGTGGCCTTTTCCTGATGACTCAGCTCATTGAACGGACTCTCAGTGCGGCATTTGTTCCAATCTCGATAGAGAGGGCTACTGTGTGGGGGTGGTGTTGTCGATGGGGCGACCAAGGAGGACGCGGTTTCATAATGTGGTGCTCAACCCCGGTGGATGCTCCTTGTGATAAAGGGGTAGGAGATAGAAGAGGCCGCTGCTGATTGTTGAAGATGATGTGAGTGTGAAGATGAATGGGTGGGCGGGTACGTGCACGATATCGAAAACTCAACAGGTGATTTCTCCCTCCATGTTCAACTATCCCAAGAGAGCGGAGGTTGGCCAATCACTGTTGGCCTTTCTCCACTGTGTTTTAAATCCTTCCAGCAGCAGCCCTTCCTCAATTTCAATGTCAATGCGATGAAAGGCAGTCATGGCCTGGTGTAAATTACCTTCCGTCATAGTTTTTCTGAGCAAACAGCCATTGATAATTGGTATTGCCAATGGAGAGATGAAAGTTATCATAGCGATTGTGGCTGGTGAGATGCAACCCAAAACCCTACTATCTACTACACGTCTCCCCATAAACATACACCCACGTCCTCGCTTGTGGGCGCCACGCACATGGAGGAACAATGGCATGACTGCCATTCAATGTCAAGCATTATTGCTGTTTGCAATAAAGATGGCAACGCGACCTTTTTGGGCCAAAATCAAAAATTTGAGAACCTGTTACTGTGCGCCCTATAGGTTTGTCAGTTTCAGTCCTACAAACACAATTGTAAGTGATTTGGAAAGGTACGATATAGGGCTACCAGAATATGTAAAAATGTAGAGAAATAATGATGTTTTTTTAAATAGGAAATTTGAGCCTGGGTACCCTTTTGAGTATGGTGCATAAGTTCGTCAATTCAGGTCATATAAGCTTCATTGTAAGTGATTTGGAAAGGTGTAATGTAGGGCTACCAGAATATAAAAGAAATTTGAACAATATCCATGGATATTTGACTCAGGGAGTGATGAGTCCAGGTACCCTGTTTCCCCTACTTTTCATCACATAGCATGTCAAGGAGAGGTGATATGGGCTGAGCTATAGTTTCAGGGAGTGTCTAGGAAACATAAAATAC
>Ga0307513_10012987_pt1 | contig 10244 bp, 8 predicted proteins | sample 15_EM_MG_FD_202174 | JGI IMG/M metagenome (GOLD analysis project Ga0307513, IMG submission 202174) | Populus trichocarpa ectomycorrhiza microbial communities from riparian zone in the Pacific Northwest, United States - 15_EM | ecosystem: Host-associated > Plants > Roots > Unclassified | place...
CTAATTATTTTTAAAATATAGGTGTTCATTAAGAAACCTTAGTTATCTTGTTACAGTATAATTTCTTAGAGGTTTTATATCTTCCAATACTTTTTGAAATGCATAATTATTATATGGACATTTATATTTTCATGTTGTCTTTAAAGTTCAAGTGACAAGCATAACATCACACATGCAACATGTTCATTGTTATTAACATATGACATTGATATTTATTCCTCACTACTTCATTAGCATGCTCATTACGGGGTAAGAGGGATTGTGTTTTCAAAAAACATATAAACTTTGTTGTTGTTTGAGAACAATTCTCACATTGCAATATCAAATTAGGAAGTTTTGTTCAATCAATTTATTAGCATAAAAAATTGCCACGTAGGGATATGTTGTTACTCATTCTTGATCTATCAACCTATTCATATAAAGAAAATGAATATTAATTCCATGCATACATGTTTAAAACCACATTTATATAAGGTTTTTAATTATAATTTGATCTCCTACTATTTTCTTGCAAATTAATAGTCGCCTCTATTAATTCAAGAAATCTCGCTTAGATCTCCTAATGAGTTAGGATCTTCTTTAATTTATATGATCTTAAGTAACTTAACAAATTAAAATAAATTAAATTAGGTAAATAACATAGCTTATCAATCGCATCTTTATATGACTCTTAGATCAATTAAGTAAACCCCTGATCCAAAAATCTATAAACCAGTATTAAATAAGGTAATCTCCAACTGGAAAATAATAAAAATTAAAAGAAAATTATTGTAATTAGAGGTAAAAGTTCTTGGGAAATTGGTGGAAAACCTTGAATAAATTAAAGTATAAATTTGTAGGTGAAAATATTGATGGTCAGAGAAAACCCGGACTTAATTACATAATTCTTAGCCTAAAAATAATAAAATTTAGAGAAATTTTATTATGACTAGTGTTGAAACCTGAATGAAATGATAAAAAAAATTTATGTACGAAAAATACTAATGGACAAGATTTGACAAAAAATACACCTAAGACAAAAAATGAATGATATTTTCATATATAAAAACAAAATCCCTCTCTCATTTAAAGCTTGAAGCCAACGACTTGGAGGAGGAAGAAATCTTGGGTTTTCTTCTTCTTCTTCTCCTCTATTTTCTTCAAAATCTCTCATTTGTGGTGAGATGAAGATTGAAACCTAAGTGAGTTCTACTAAAGAAACCCCAAACAAACTTGAAAAGAAAGTTAGAGAGAGAGGGGTTGGAAGTTTGTTTACCTAGAGGGAGAAAATAATGAATTTAAAGGGAATAAGAAGATTGCTTGAAGTTGGTTGCAAAAACTTATTGGTTTTGAGTTAACTAGTAAGTGTAAGATGTTTACCATTAATCTCATTCTTGCTCTTGTTTTTGCTTTGTTTTTACTTAGGGGATTGAAAATCCTCACATTTGAAAAGTTGGGGTTTATGATATTTTTGTATTGAGATTTTGATTTAGGATGATTTTATTGATGTTAGGTTATCAAAATAATATGAAAATAGTTCAATTTGACTAATTAATACCTAGAACTAAAAACCCCTAAATATTTGAATTTTAGGGTTTATGTGAATTTGAAAGAGAAATGAAGAATTCTTTAAATTAGTGAGTGATGGTGATGTATTTTACTTCTTAGAAACTAATTAAGAGAAATTGAAAATCCAATTTTAGGAATTCCATCTGTATTGTAGCCAACCATATGTATGGTTATGGGGTTATTGGGGGAATTGATAAAGTTATTTGATAATTAATGTTTTAATGATGCTAGAATTGTATGAGATTGGTTTTGGATGTTTGATGTGGTTCATTTAAAGTATACTTGAGTTATAGAGAGTTGAGAAGTTAATTTAGATTGATTACTTTAACATGTATAGTTGTGATAATACAATTACTTGTGGTAAGAACAAATGGGAACAAAGGAGTATAGAAGTTAGTGGAATTATGTAAGTTTTGATGTTCTAATGATGTTAGGGATACTTAAATTTTATCACGATCATTGTAAATTTGTTTTTGAAGGTGTGAATCATGATTTGTTATGTTTTAGGAAATTTGTGTGTGTATGTTTTTATGTAAAAGATGGGTTACTTAAATGCACACTAAGTGTTTAAGAAAATATAAAAATGGTTGCCAATCTAATTATGATGAGGAAGACATGATAGTTATGTTTTAAGGAAATTGAGTAATTGAAAATCAATTATGGTAATGGGAATTCTAAAGTGGTCAATCATGAGGGGAAATTTTGGGATATTTGGAAAATGTGATTAAATTATGTTAATTTTGGATGTCCTATTGATATAGGAATGCTTAAATTTTGAATTTATTGAATGATTTCATACTCGTGGGCATGTTTTTGAAAAAATAAATAAATATAAGAATGTGGAATCCTAAGTTAATTAGTGTTTGAAAAATTATGAAGAGAGAAACAATTGAATAGATTTAATTATCCAAGGAGTTTTACTTATAAGTGGTCAAAATATTAGTTTTGGAAATTTTAGAGAATTTTGAATAATTGAGCTTGATTTTTGGTTAATTTATGTGGTTATGATGTTTTGCATATTTCATTTTGAGTATGAATGGTGTAGGGTTTATTATTATGTGTGTGACTATGAGAAATGGAAAATCGAATTATGTAAGTGTGAAAAACTTGCTTGTTTAATTTATTTGAGTGTTTAAGCATTGGATTAGAATTGTATGAGTGAATATTTTATGTTAAAACCCTAAATTAATAATGTGAATATTAATTATTGGTTTGTGATGTGTTTAGACATTAAATTAATATTTGAAAATGTAAAAGTCTTAGGTGATGATTTAATTTGATAGCATGAATATTGACTTATGGATTGTAATATTGATTGATGTTTGTAATGTGTTTGGATGTTAATTAGAATGTTGGGATGTATAGAAATTTATATGGTTAAATTTTAATTGGTGGTATGAACATTAATTAATGGTTGTTATGCATATAGAAATTTAAGGAAATCATGAAAGTTTAAAAACTTCTAGGGTTGAAATTTTAATAGGATGAATGAACCTTTATCAAGGTTAATTGTCATTGTTATTGTTTGGAAGTTGTAGGAGAAGCGTCTAAAGAAAGATCTGGCTTCTCAAGAGCATGTAAAGCAAGAGCTCAAGGTAATAGCTGCTCTCTTGCCTTTTTAATTATTTAAATTGCTTTTATAATATTAGAATGCAATGACAATTATTTGTATGTTGCACAATTATATATCATGAGAAATTATGCTCACAGGGTCGGAAAGTAATATGTAAATTATATTTGACCACAATGATAGTAACTAGTATACTATTGTATTCAACTGTAATGGTGGTAACCAACATGAAATTACAATCGACCACAATGGTGATAACAAATATGTAATTGTATTTGATTGCAATGACGATAATCAATACATAATTGTGATTGAATGCAATGACAATAACCAACATGTAATTGTATTCAACCACAATGATGGTAACTAGTATGTAATTATATTCGATCGTAACAATTGTAACCAATATAAAATTGTAATTTATCCAACAGTGATAACCAATATATAATCATTCTCAAACACAATGATGATAATTACTTAATTTTGATCAACTATAACCATGACAACCAATATGTAAATTGAAATAAGTCGCAACGACATAAAGAAATTTGTGAATGGTAAATCGACCACAATAATGAACCTTATACTATAAGCTTTTAAGTTGACCATATGAGCAGGGACTATTGTTGAAAATGATATGAATCCAAGCATTTGGATAGGGGTTATTGTTGAAAATGATAAGAAGCCATGCTTTTGGATGAGGGCTACAAAAATTTAAATAAAGCCACATGTTTAGACGGGGGCTATAAAATTCAAATAAAGCCAGACATTTGGACAGAGGCTATAAAAATTTAAATGAAGCCAGTTGTTTAGACAGGGGCTATAAAATTTAAATGAAGCCAGTCGTTTAGATGGGGGAAGTAAAAATTAAATGAAGCTAGTTGTCTGAATAGGGGCTATAATATGAAATTAAACCAGCCATTTGGACGAGGGCTAATGATTAAAATGAGATGATCCGGACGTATGAGTGAAAGTTATAGATTGGAAAGTATTTAGTCGACCATATAAGCGAAGGCTGAAGATTTAGGAAGAATTAAGAAAATATTCATTTTGAAATGATGAGTAATGTTAATTTGCCAAATGTGGCATGGAAATTGTTTTAAGTTGACAAATGGCAAAAACAAAGCTAAGAATGACATGATAATTGTTTTAAAATGGTTAATAATATTAAAAAGCCAAAGACAAATAAATACTCGTATTAAATAAATAAATAGATGAGCCATAACTGGGCCTAAAGCATGATGAGGTTGAAAAATAATATGGATGCGTTATAAATGGGTATAAAGTATATTGAGATTGAAAAATAATATCGATGAGCCATAATCAATATAATAAATGTTGTTAGGGCTGAAGATTGATATTGACGACCCATAAATGACACTATAGAAGTCAAAATGAACTCATAAAATTAGTTGGTTAAAATTGATAATAATGAGAGCATTGAGGTGAACTAATGAAATTAGTTGGTTGTAAATGATGAAAAAGGTGTTGAAATGAATGATCACAAATGGTGAGCCAAAGTAGTATCCATGAATTTTAAGGGTGTTATTTGGTTTGATGAAACCATAATTAAATCAAAGTCATAACCTATAAGTATAGTTGGGGATAAAGAATCCTAAATGGGTTTGGACTATGAACTAGGGGTATTTATGATGATTTTATAAAGGGGGTTTAATTAAAATATAAACAAATATGATTGCGACGTTACCATGAATATGTCTAATTTAAAGTATAACTGATGAATGTTTTGAGATGAGTTAAAAAATAGATTTTTTTAATTGAGTTATTGTGAGCATAACGATGATAGTTCAATGAGTATAATAAAGAAAATGAGAGTTCATCAGTTGTTGAAGAGAATGTGATGTGATCCTCGTGATCACATGGTCATATAATCAAGAGTGTGACACAATGGAAACATGTCCCAAGGCACTACCAATATTGGAATGAAGTTGAATGATGCCATGAAAGTAGTTATTTTTTGATAAGTTAGATTCAGTTCGTTCAAGAACCAAAGAATACAAGAATCTCTCATACACGTTAAACTATAAAAATTCAGAAGTATTATTCATCAAAGGTGCTAAAATTTAGGCTTTACATGTGTTTAAATAGTTTTGAGAAATTAACCCTAATAGATCTACCTTTATGGGTTAAATTGACCCACTTACAAAAACTAACCTAAAACCTTTACTAGTAAGTCCAAACCCTAATCCAAACAAGTCTTAGATCCTAACTAAAAATAAAGTATTAATTAAGCCCAAACAAGCCTTGGGTTGTAGTTAAAAAAATAAAAATAAAGCCTACAAGTCTAAGTCTTGTTCTGCTGTGAGAAGATAAGAAGAAAAGAAAATATTGTAGGTCTGATACAAGACTTATTTATAGCCTATAATGCTGCCCAATAATCCTAGAAACTAAAAGAGAAGTTGTCGTCCTTTTGGTTTCCAAGTTAGAATAGGATTCCGATCTCAACCTTGTATTTATCCTTCTTTTAGAAGGAAAATGATGTTGCCTTTAATGATCCTCTTTTTTGCCTCTTGGTATCCTTTCAATACTAGGAAACACCATTAAGTTGTTGAATTATTCTCCTTGCCAACAAGGAAACTTTGCCGCCACAAGTGTTTCTTAAGTCAGCTTGGATTTCTTTGTTTCCTTTTACTGTGTTTCCTCTTTACTTGGTAAGGAAATAAAATAAAAATAATAAATTCTAATATTTAAAGGAAATAATTAATGTTCTCATACATAATAGAAAATCCAAAACTAGTTAGGAATCCATAAAACACATGGAAATTTCACAAAACAAGGCCGACCAAAACTGATACAAAATTAACAACCTTGTTGTCAAAACTTTATGGCCAAAATAAAGGTGGATTGGGTACCTCTTGCACATGGAATAAATGTACTAAGGCCTCCTCTTGATGCTCCAAAAGATCCTCATGTTTAGTTTTAGCCGAAATTTGCACAACTAGTCCATTCAATACTTCTTTCAATGCCTTTATTTTGGACCTTGTGATAGGCCTATTTAGAACGTGTAATGGGTCCTTGGTGTTCATGGCATGATCCACATCATTCCCTCTCTCCTTAAAAGGATTCGACTTTATAAGATCAATAACATTAAAGGTAGCACTAACACCATACTCACCTAGAAGAACTTTGTAGGCATTGTCATTGATCATCTCTAAAACTTGGAATGGACTATCATCACAAAACTGTAACTTTGATTTTCTATGGTTAGGTAACCATTCCTTACGTATGTGCACATAAACCCAATCACCAAGTTGGAAAACAACCTATTTACATCTCTTATTCACTTTAGAATCGTACAATCCATTCCTTTTCTCTATTTGCAGTCGAACTCTTTCATGAAGTTGTCTCACCATCTTTGCCTTTTTTCACCATCTAAACTTACCCTTTCTTTTAAAGGTAAATGAATTAAGTCTATAGGAGTTAATGGATTAAACTTATAAACAATTTTAAAAGAAGAAAAGTCAATGATCGAATGCACAATTCTATTATAAGCAAAATCAACAAAAGGCAAACATTCTTCCCAACTTTTCAGATTCTTTTAAATAACAACACGTAAACATTATGATAAAGTTCTATTAATTAGTTCAGTTTTGTCCATCTGTTTAATGATGAAAAGTTATCAAAAATAAAAGTTTAGTTCTCAACTTCCCCCCATAAAGTCTTCTAAAAATAGTTATGGAACTTAACATCATGATCTAAAACTATACTCCTAAGAATGTCATGCAAACATACAATCTCTCTATAAAACAAGTCTGCGATATGAGATACATCATCAGTCTTATGGCATGTAATGAAATGCATCATCTTATAAAACTTATCAACCATAACAAAAATAGAGTCTACATTTCATTGACCTAGGTAATCCTAAAACAAAGTTCATAAAGATATTTACCCAAGGTTTAGTAGGTACAAGCAATAATGTATATGGTCTATGTGGTTGTACTCTAGATTTTGCATTTCTCATGCAATACATTGTTTATAGATTCGTTGCACATCCCTTTTCATTTTTTACCAATAGAAATGTTCATGCAATACATCCAAGGTTTTTGCAACCCCAAAATGACCTATTAAACCATCTTCATATGCTTTATGAACAAGCAATTCACACAAAAGAACTAGAAGGAACACATAATCGATTTTGTTTAAACAAGTAACCATCCATCAAATAAAATTTACCAGGAGCTGAATATCCACATGAATGATATATTTCGACAAAGTTAGAATCATTAGCATACAATGCCTTTATATATTCAAAGCCTAGCAATCTAGTACTCATAGTGTTTAGAAGAACATACTTGCACGAAAGTCCATCACCCACTATGTTCTTTTTGCATTGCTTATATTTGATTACATAAGGAAAAGTCTCAATGAATTCAACCCATCTTGCATGTTTCCTATTTAACTTACCTTGTCCTTTCAAATGTTTTAAAGATTCATGATCTGAATGGAATGCGAACTCTTTTGGTCACAAGTAATGTTGTCATGTCTCAAGTGTTCTTACCAAAGCATACAGTTCTTTTCATAAATAAGATAGTTCAAAGTCGTTCAACTTAACTTCTCAGTAAAATAAAAAATGGATCTTCGATCCTGTATTAACACAACTCCTATTTCTATTTCAGATGCATCACTTTTAATTTCAAATGATTTCATAAAGTTAGGTAAAGTTAAAACAGGTGTAGAACATAATTTTTCTTTCAAAAAAGAAAAAAAGTTGATTCTTATGCCTCCCCTGATTTAAACCCAACTGACTTTTTAACAACTTCATTCAAAGGTGAAACTAATGTACTAAAATCTTTCACAAAACACATATAAAAACTAGTTAACTCATGAAAACTCCTTACCTCACTTACTGATTCTGGTGTAGGCCAATCCTGGATGACCTTAACTTTCTTCTCATCTATCTTGATATCTTATACAGTTACAACATAACTAAGAAAAACAATTTTCTCAATGCAAAAAGTACACTTATATTAATATTAGCACACAATTTCTCACCATGCAACACACTAAGTACATTACTCAAATGATCAAGGTGCTCATTTAAGTTCTTGCGATAGATCAGAATGCCATCAAAATACATAACCACAAACTTACCTATTAAAGCACGTAATACATGATTCATTAAACACATATACATACCAGGTGCATTTGTAAGTTCAAAAAACATGACTAACCATTCATACATACCATACTTAGTCTTAAATGCAGTTTTCCACTTATCACTTTCTTTCATCCTAATTTGATGGTACCCACTTTTCAGATCAATTTTAGAGATAATACATGACCCATGTAACTGATCTAGCATGTCATTAAGTCTAGGAAAGAGATGTCTATACTTTACCATTTTATTATTGATGGCTTGACAATCAACACACATTCTTCATGTTTCATCCTTCTTCGACACAAGTAACACTAGCACAACACACAAGCTCATACTCTCACAAATGTACCCCTTCTTCATTAGCTCATCAACTTGCCTTTGAAACTCCTCCATATCCTCAGGATTACTTCTATAGGATGGTCGATTAGGAATCGCAACCCCAGGTACAAGATCAATATGATGTTCTATTTCCTTTAAGGGTGATAATCCGCTAGGTATATCCTCAGGAAACACATCTTCAAACTTCTGCAACTAAGAAACAACAACACTAGGCACACCAGGATCAATATTGTTAGTATTAAAGTAAGCCTCTTTGTACACAAGTAAAATCATTGGCTTGTTAATGAAAAATACAGACCTGACTTCACCCTTTTTAGTATAAAACTTGGATTGTTTTCTTTAGTTCTTCCATACAATCCTCATCACACTTGCTGACTTTCTTCATTCCTCTTATCTTACCTTCACTCTTGACCAGATTTGGGTGTTTTTGGGTAGTGGCAGAATGTTTGTTTGTGTTTGGATAGGTGATTAAATAAGTTGCAGTAGTGTTTTGGGTTCTATTCGACTTTGATGGTCTTCTTTCCCCTTGTTCCTCGCCTTGATTTTCTCTTACAATAGCCTCATGCTCACGTTTTAGCTTTATTTGATCATTACACACTTGTTTGGGTGTAAGAGGTATAAGAGTAATGGTTTTACCATTTTTTACAATGGTATACCTATTTTTAACCCCATCATGAATTTCTTTTCTATCATACTACAATGGTCTCCCCAATAAGATGTGACTCACTCGCATTGGTATCACATAACACAGAACTTCATCAACATACTTCCTAATCAAAAATGGAATCACAACTTGTTTAGTCATTTTCACTTCACCACTATCATTCAGTCATTGCAATCTATAAGGTCTAGTATGCTTAACAATACACAAATTTAGTTTACTAACAAGGGTAGTGCTAGTCACATTAGCATAACTTCCACTATCTATAATTAAACTACACCTCTTGTTTTATACAATGAAAGATGTTTTCCCTTTACCGATTACTATTATCTTCCTTGACCTAAACCTGAAGTATGTGCCTTATAACCAATGATTCTGCAATAGGTAATCCCAATTCATCCTCAGTACAATCCTCCAATGGTGGCATGTCTTCACAATATGATTTGTGACTCTCGAATTCCACATCACCATTGCCTCTCGTCACTACTATTCTCTTATTTGGACACTCTAAAGCGTAATGTTTAAGCCCCTGACACCTGAATCATTTAACATCATATGTACATTTAGGTTGAGTGTTAGATTTACCTTTGAAACCTGCAGAGGCTTCAACCTTAGCTTTTGGTGGTTCTACTTTGGTAGGAACATAATGTTTTGGTTGGGCAGCCCCATCTCTCCTCAAATTCAGCTTTCAAAATGATGAAAAACCTGAATTGAATGTTGGCTGGACATATCCTTTCCTTTTGAGTTGTCTCTCTACTTTGGTAACTATATGAAACATGTTTTCTACCTCTACATAGTGTTGTAACTCAACAACATTAGCTATCTCTCTATTTAACCCATTAAGAAAACCCAGCCATAATAGCTTCTCTATGTTTAAATTAGCCCTAATTATTGCAATCTTTATGTCCTTGTGGTAATCTTCCAAACTTTTCAAACCTTGATGTAAACTCTGCAATTTCTAAAAAAGCTCTTTGTAATAAAAGTAAGGAGCAAATCATTTTCTC
>Ga0307513_10012988_pt1 | contig 10244 bp, 7 predicted proteins | sample 15_EM_MG_FD_202174 | JGI IMG/M metagenome (GOLD analysis project Ga0307513, IMG submission 202174) | Populus trichocarpa ectomycorrhiza microbial communities from riparian zone in the Pacific Northwest, United States - 15_EM | ecosystem: Host-associated > Plants > Roots > Unclassified | place...
GATTGGTATCCTACATATATTGCTGCAAAATGATAAATTACAATGAACAACAATACTTGAAATGATGAGGAATCTATTATACTTATACACCCTCCAAAAAACCCTATCTAGAAGACAGGCTATAGTTCAGCTTTCTGAACTCATCAAATTGCAAGATTATTTTATAAGATAAGTAAAGACCAGGGTCCTGACTTCAATTCATATGCACAGTAAAGAAGAACATAAAAGAAATTGATAAAGCAGTGCATAAGTTTACTTAATATACCAGCACATCTGCTCATCGGCATTCAATTTGGCCCGGACAAGATCTATATCAGTTCCTGAAGAAGTAATGCCTAGTTAGTCACATAACAGGGAAAAGCTTATAAAGCATTCTAAACTCCATATGCCACTAAAATATAAAAAGCATCTCACCACACAGCCTCTGTTCCAGCTCTACTTCAAAGCATTGTTCATGATGGATCTGCTTAACTATAGGAAGCACTGAAGATAATAGGCAGTGGAGATATTGCAATTTGTCTAGAACAGGTATCTCTCGTATTCTCACCTGCAACTTATAGGGGGGGAAATATCCTCAATGGATAAGATAATCCCACTACTATTTGTTCATGATACATAAGAAACTTAACAATATAATAGAAACATGGTCCCTTCAGTTCATGAGTGAAATACCTTTACCATATTATCTCCTCGTAAGCAACTCCTGCAATTGCAGATCCCACGACATGCAGGACAAACCTTCTCAATTTCTTCCAGTGGAATGTCCGAGTACCTAGAAGTACTGAATAAATCATTGACTGAGCTTATAAGTTGGAAATATGACTGTATTTTTGCAACAGAGTTCAACCCTCACCATTCAGAGATACAGTTATCACAAAAACCTCTCTTGTCACATCTGGGACACCAAATAACTCTATTTCTGTCATTCCTTCGGCACTGATGACAAGTTTGTCCACCAATGTCTTCAGAAGAATCTGTGCTTGCATCAGAGTATTCCTGAAAACAATGTGTTCATCTCAATATCTACAAGTTGAAGCAGAAGAGAAAGCAACCATACAGAACATAAATGAACAGTACAGTATAACAACAACATTTTAAAACATGCTGTCAAGTACGATTTCAATTTCACTCACTGTCATAGCACTGGCATCAAAGCTTCTTTGTGATATACTCTTGGATGAATCCATAGTTAAAAGAGGAGGCGTCTTATATGACCTCCGATTCTCTTCAAACTTGAAATCTCTTTGAGAATCATCATTTAGTTTTTGAGAATTCCGACCAGACAAACTCCTTATAAGTGTTTCAGGAGAATAGCGAGACTGACTTTTTGGTACTTTCTCCTTATGCCTCTTTGATGGAACAAAAAACGGTTGTTCCTCTTCAACTTTCATGTTCACAAGTGGTATATCAAAATCATCACCCTTGCTCTCCAAGTAAATATCTCTTTCACCTAGCGATCTTCTTTTGGCCTTCTTCAGACTGGCTCTCAAGGCAGAATTAGCTGCCCTCTTCTTCGCCTGAATATAATGCTTCTCACAAACAGTTTTATCTGGCATAGACATGGCAGTGCATCTCCACTGTTTCCCATCTGACCTCTTGCAGCGCAAGTCATCAGGAATCCCACCACCATTCTCCTCACCATTAGCCAAGGATGATCGTGGGTGATCCATTATAGCTGTGTCACAGAAAAATTCAACAAGAACAAGACACTTAACTAACAATTGTACGCTCATAACACCAATCTGTTACAAACCAAAAGATCCAGAACAAGTCACAACATAACACCACAGAGTCAGCAATCATTCAAACCACACAGGTTGCAAAGCTCCAACACACGACATTCATTCGCAATCATCATGTGAAAAACCCCAACACAAGAAAACAGATTTACTAAAATTAACAAGATTTTCCCATAATAGATTTGCAAGAAACGCGAGATACAAAAACTAAAAAAATAAAAAACTACACTGCCAAGTTTCAAAATTTAACTTAATTCATCAAATCATTGCAAGACACAGCAAAATTCGTCAATAAATCGATAGCCCATGTTCCAAACTTCCAATCCAAACACAGAACGCATTGAAAAAACACAGTAACAATAACCATAACAAAGCTTCCACTTGAGAAATTGTTAGAGGGAGAGAGAAAAACAATATTCAAGAAAAGAATCAGAAAAACCAGACCCAATTAAAGAATTGGGTGCTTCTTTACCAAAAAATAGGAGTGAGAAATCAAGCATTGCAATCAACCCCGGATCAGCAAAACTATCAAGAACAAAAAAAAAAAGAGGGAAGGAAAGAGCAAAGGGTACCTGAGAGAGACTAGGGTTTTTGGTGGTGAAATAATAATGTATATAAAGAAGGGAAAAGAGAGTTATGAGCCAGAGAAATACTGCTCTTCATTATAGTATAAGCCAAGGAAGAGTGACTTTAGCAGATTTTTTAGTGGACGGCTTGTGTTTCACAGACCAGACACACCAGCAGTAGAACTGTACTACTGTTTTGCCTTGCTGTCTCGCTGTCTCTCTCTCTCTCTCTCTCTCTCTCTCTTGGGTTCTGGTTTTAAGGTTCAGAGTTCACTTCAGACTACTGTGTATGAAGTTCAACAGAACTGAAACTCTGTTATTGACTTTTCTTTTCTTTTTGAAGACTTTTTTATTGAGAATAAATCCAATTGTTTTTTTTTCATAATTACAAAAAATACTTTACAGGCTGAATTATTGATTTTTTTTTTCCTTTTTCAGCATGGCTTTGTTGCGTGCATGAGTTCCGATTTGGAGGGGGTCAGTCCAAAAAAAATAAACAATATAAAATAAAACAACGTTTTTTTTTATAGAAAAAACAACCAAGTTAATGATCAAATTTTATAAAAAATTCACCTATTTAAAAATAATATTACTAATATCACTAACTCGTGTGCTAGCTAAGTGAACTATAGTAATGAATTATAGGATAAATAAATATATATATATATACACACACAAGGCTGGAGAACCAGCAAGCTTAGAATTTATAAATGCTTCATTGTTTTCATATAAATAATAAAATGTTATAAAAATAATCTAGTTTTTATAGAGTGTTTAATCAAATTCAACATTTTCTTATAGATTAACATGGTAAATGATATGAGATGTTACTGCTTGTGACTGCAATGTGATATAATAAGATTTTATTAGTAAGGTATTTGTATATAATCCGAAGAAAATCTGCATTTGAGTGAGGTATCAAATATTTAAAATAAAAGGTTAAATATGTTATTTTTTCTTTTTTCAATCCATTGGAATTGACACAATTTATTTCCATATAATAAAATACAAATGGACGGCATATTCGCAATGCCTAAATAAAATACATCAAATAAATGAGTTGGATATAATGATGTAGTTTATTTTTTAAAGTATTTTTATTTTTTTAAAATATATTAAAATGATAAAAAAATAATTTTAAATAAAAAAATTAAAATTTAGTAAACTTTTGTTGCTTCTTTGTCACCTCATTGGCGGTACAAGCTGGGCAGAAAGATTTTTATTTTAATGTAATATATATATATATATATATATAACATCGTTAATGTTTTATTATTGACAAAGAAAATTAAATAACATGACGGTTAGTCTTAACAATTATCCGATAAAAACAAGGTAATTGTTTTTTAAAAAAAACAAAAAAAATAGTCAAACGAAAGCAAACAAGTTTTTAATGTTTTCCCCCAAGCTTAAAAAAACGAAAACAAAGACTAAAAGCAACAAACAAAAGACCATAGAATACCAAACAACCATATTAATGTCAATAAATAGAAAACTTACAAAGAGATAAGGCAAGAATATAAAAAAAAATATTAATAAATAAATAAAATAAAACAAGAAAACGAGTTAAAAAAATTCAAATTAATTAAAATTTAATAAAAAAGATAATTCTTTTAAAAAAATTAATTAATTTCAATTTTTTTTAAATAATAATTAACCCAATCTTCAAAAAATATAATAACTATAATTATTATTTAGTTCCTGATTATTTTTGTGTTTAAAAAATATTTAAATTTTTATTATTATTTTACTTAAAATTAATAGTTTTTTAATATTTTTAAATTATTTTAATATTAAAAATAATTTTTAAAATATATAAAAAATATTATTTTTAAATAACAACAAATCCTCGATATCAAACATCACCATACCATATAAGCACTTCCCCTACAAAAACCAAATATTTCCTTCCATTTCACAATCTCTCTCACGCAAATAATTTCAAATCTCTCAAACCAAACCAGAGAAAGAGTCAGAAACACGCACGAGAGAGTAATTAATTGATAAATTATCGTATGCAAATGGCGATGGCGAGGTCAAGCTCTGGCCTCGCATATCCTGAGCGATTCTATGCAGCGGCGTCATACGCTGGATTTGATGGATCTCACAACTCTACCACCACTGTCTCTTCTAAATTCCAAAACGACACCGCTCTCCTCCTCTACGCTTTGTACCAGCAGGTCACCTCTCCATCTCCTTTCCCCGATCCATTGCGTTTCTATTTCAACTCGTACATTGCACGATCTGATTCGCATTGTTCTGGCGCGAATTTTAATTCTATTTTCCGTTATTTTTATTATTAATTATAGGTTTTATTAGCTCGATTCTATATTATAATTTGCGTGTTTAATACTGTAATTTCTTTTTTTACGCGATTTATGAGTGTTTCAGTGTTACTTATTTTCTAGTTTATTTTCTTTTTGCATATGTTGCGCGTTTTGAGTGTGTAATTTTAGTGGATCTAGGGTGATTAAAAATTGAACTGTGATCTGAAAATGTTAGTTTTCTTTTTAATTATTTATTACGACGCAATGAGTTTGGAGTGAATTGTGTAAATCCGAATTTTTTAGTGAATTTGGTAGTTTTTGGAATGTGATTGCAGGCGACAATTGGACCGTGTAATGTGCCGAAACCTAGTAGCTGGAAGGCTGTAGAACAAAGCAAATGGAAAAGGTTTGTTTGCTTTGCTCATCGGCTTTTAGTTTTGCTTTTGGATCTGTATTTAGTGTGTACTTGTTATTTATTCACCCAAGGCTAGATGCGTAATAGGTGAAGTACGAGATTTTGGAAAGTTGGAGCAGAAAATGTGAAGAAATTGGAAACGAGACTTGCTAGAATAAAGCAACGTGTAAGATGGAGAACATGACTGTGTTGGGGGAGATTAGTGTGGATTTAGAACCTTTCGTGGAATTTAGAGGATCATTTTTAATTTGTTGCACCAAGGAGGGTGATTTTTAGTTCCTGAACTCCTTTGGGTTTGCTCGATGGATGGATCTGTCTCTTGTGAAGTAGGAGGCCAATATAATGTGCTTGTTATGATCCAGTGAACAGTTGCCGGAATCTCTAAAAGATTGCCATCTAGTGATTTAGATGGTGCACCATTGTCATTTTATTTCTCATTTGCTAATTTGCACATTGTATTTTCATTATAATAAATCTGTTTGAATGCATGGATGAAAGTGCTCCTCTAAAAATGTTGGTGTTTGTGCAGCTGGCAGGGGCTTGAAAATATGGCTTCCACAGAAGCCATGCGTCTCTTTGTGAAAATACTGGAGGTAATGGCAATGGGGTTTTCAGGTTCATCTTTTCGTGATGATTTTAATACAAGTTAATTTAGTATTATTTTTGCTTCTCTTTGGCAGGAAGATGATCCAAGTTGGTACTCTAGAGCATCTAACTCTATCTCAGAGTCTGTCACAGACACACAAGTGAATGTGAGTTCATTGAGTGTTATATGTTGGAGCTTATTTTCATTTCTGGATATTTTATCTTCTAACCATGACTTACTTCTATATGTTTTGATTGATATTTCTGCTAGTTAACATAAGAAAGAATATCGAAGTATATATGTGAACCAATACCTTTGTTAGTTGTCCTAATGACTCTTTGTTTAGTTAGGTGTGTGCATGATTGTTGATGCACAAGTTGAATTATTTATGTGTAATTCACAGATGATACCAGTGTCATGTGACAACTTTTTAGCACCTGAATGGTTTTCTAATTCACGTTTCCTAATTCAAATTCAACATAATAAAAGTATGTGTGGCAATTGATTTGTGTCCTTTGAACACACCATGTATGATTCATTTAGGCAACACAATTTAAGCAAAGGATAAAATGGAGAGAGTCATTGGAATATTGAACAAGGAAAATTTCAGTTAGAGGGAAGGAAAATGTTGAGCAATGACCAACTAGCTATTTGAATCATCACAGCTGCTGTCATTAAAGTGTCACTGCTTACCTCAATCAAACCATCCTCCACCACAATCCATAGCTACTACCCTGCTACCACCTGCCATCGACAACACATCAATTTCATAGCTTACCACAGGCACCACCAGCACCTTCAATCAAGAACTTTCAAATTGCACAGCTAATGCCACTTCTGCTCTCACATAAGTACATCACTTTTAATTGAACAGATCCAATGAAAGTGTATATTTATGTCTCATTTTATGGAGGCTTGCTCAAGCATACCTTGCTTGTATGTCCATGTGTGTGTTTCTAGTGAGTTGCATTTGTTTAATTAGGGAGCTTTCCTTTTCCTTTATTCTACTTAAAATCAAAACAGTGGAGGGAAAGAACTGAAGGAAACAATGCTCATCATGGCCATCAATGTGATACTTGTGCCTTGTTCTGCACCTTTTCTCATTAATTTCTCCTTCCTGAGTTTTGCATGCTTACCTGATATTGCTTCTTGTAGCATTACTCAGATGAGCATGTCATCGAGAATGGAAACTCTTTCCCAGACACAAAGACCATTTCTACTGAGAATGGAACCCTTGTAGAAACTCAGGATAAAGATGTCGTCTCAGAAGATGTTGGGTCAGTTGCTGTCTATGATCAATGGATTACACCTCCAATAACTGGCCAACTGCCAAAAGCCCGATATGAGGTGAGAAAACCTTTTTAAAATGACAACTGCACTTGGTCCCTTTTCTTTTGTTTATTTTCATTTCCTCTGCTTTCCTGTCATTCTCTCTGAACAAGCTCTTTCTTATTTTCCAGCATGGAGCAGCAATTGTTCAAGATAAGATGTACATATATGGGGGAAATCACAATGGCCGCTATCTCAATGATCTTCATGTAGGCAAACCATAGACTGGAATATTATTTTGGTAGATGTAACTAAGTTCATAAATATTTATTTGTTTGGTGCAGATATAATCCTTATTTTTTCCTGAAAAGCTATGCTCTATATCAAACTAAAGCTGGAATCCTAGAATATTTTAAATATTACATTTCATGGTCCTGTGCTTTTAAACTCCATTTTACCTCTTATATTTTACTGTGTATTTTGCTTTTATGTTGAACTAATGACCGTCGAAAATGACTGTCAGCTATGCCAACAGCTTTTTAAATATTGTTTCTCAAAATTCGGTGCCCTATGCAGGTGCTAGATTTGAGAAGTTGGTCATGGTATAAGGTCAATTTTAAGGCTGAGAATGAGCCACAGGAGGGACAGTCTCCAGCTAAATTAACTCCTTGTGCTGGCCATTCCTTGGTTAGTATATAACTGAATTTCCTTTTATACGTGAACTTCTTGAAGCAAGTTTCTCGCAATATGCTGATCCATCTGCAGACAAGTGTGCAGTGGTATTGAATTATCCTCACACATTGATGAATAGGACAATGTGTGTTCTGTTTCTGCAGATACCATGGGAGAACAAGCTTCTATCAATTGCTGGACATACAAAGGATCCTTCTGAAACTATCCAGGGTATATAATGTATTATCATTATGTGGCCGAGTGATTTTAACCAACATTGCCTTAATATTTGATTTTTTTTCCTTTTACAGTCAAGGTATTTGATCTTCAATCTTGTACTTGGTCAACCTTAAAGACTTATGGGAAAGCACCGGTATGTTTTTTTTTCCTTTCTTTCATCTACTGCATTTCATACAAAACAAAAATACTGAATCACTGTATTATTCAAAGTTCAAAGCTGTAGTCTGCTGTGCTGATGCACAAAGAAGAAATTTTAAATCTTGACTTAAATTTTTTTCTTTTTTTGCCAAATTTGTGAATTATTTTTCTTTGTGATTTTCAGCCAAAACTTGTTGTTAGCATATTGACACTTGAAATGAAATTGTGGGTTGGACTTGCGAAACTGTAACAGTGAATCACAATGGAATACTTATGCTCAACAGTTTTCCATTCTCTTTTATGATATTGGTTACTTATATAATGTAGAAAATGTTGCATATTTCATGCATTGCAGATCTCACGTGGAGGTCAATCAGTTACCCTTGTCGGGACAAGCTTAGTGATTTTTGGTGGACAAGATGCGAAGAGATCTCTCTTGAATGATCTGCATATCCTTGACCTAGAAACCATGACTTGGGATGAAATTGATGCTATGTAAGATGAATCTCGCAAATTGATGCCATGATGATTTAAGATACAACTCTCCAGATTAGCACATATAAATAAGATTTCACTTTGAACCTATTATGATTTTTGCTATTGACCACAACAATATCTCATGTTTCTAGCTCACATCCAATTTTTGAGATATGAATGTGAGTGGATCTTTGGACTTCTGTTAAAAATGGAACAATGTGAGCAAGGATTAATTTTTCTTTATTATTTTACAGTGGGGTGTCTCCATCTCCAAGATCTGATCATGCTGCTGCAGTACATGCCGAGCGTTACCTTCTTATTTTTGGTGGAGGCTCACATGCCACTTGTTTCAATGATCTGCATGTGCTTGATTTGCAAACTGTAAGATAATTAATCTCAATGTTTTTGCTCTTGTGCAATAGGACTGTTAGTAATATCTTCTACATACATGGATTTTTAGATGGAATGGACGAGACCCGCACAACAGGGGGAGATACCTACACCCCGGGCTGGACATGCCGGTGTAACAGTTGGGGAGAATTGGTTTATTGTTGGTGGTGGTGACAACAAGACTGGTATATATTTTACAACTTGGAGCTTATGCATTTAGCATTAGCTACCAAATCCTTTTATATTTTCCATTTGTCCTGAATGAAGTAAAATTTTAAACACAAAGAAAAAAGGGAAAAAAGTTTTTCCTGGAAATTCCTTCATGTTAACTTTTGTAAAAAATGACTGTAGCAAGTCCCCAGCCTGTTTAAGTATTGATCCCAGTAAGAATGAAATTTTTTATTCTATTAGTTGAGTAGTTTTAAATGGAAGAAAATGGACAGGAATTTTGATTTGAATGATTTAAATTTCTCTCCAGCTTCATAAATTTATCTCATATATTCCTTTCTGTCTACGTTGTTTAGGGGTCTCTGAAACTGCTGTCCTCAACATGTCTACACTTGGCTGGTCTGTTGTAACTTCTGTTCAAGGGCGTGTTCCTCTTGCCAGTGAGGTATTTTACTTAACAGAATTGTGAACTATTTCAAGCTGCATGTAATTTTACTGGAAAGTTGTATGATTTTTGTGTTCCATGTGAAACGTTTTGCAACCATCAAAATCTACGGAGCGCAAAAGTTTTCCATGCGTCTTGAAAGTTTTTTTGCTTGGTTTATTTTAATAGAGCTTTAATAAGGAGCAACTTCTATAAATTATCAACAGTTTAGCTGTTATGAGTAATCAAAGGATGTGTACCTGAGCGCTGTAGAGATTGTGAATTGTGATTTAGATGCATCTAAACTGTTGAGTTTATTGCGGCCTTCTGTAATGGAGTCTGAATTTATCATGCTAGTATAAGTGTTGTCAATTTCAGTCTTTGATGTTGTTTTCTTTCTCTAGTATTTATAGTTATCTTAGAATTGGTTTTATCAATTCCATCATTACTACTGAGGGGGTGACAAGCTGTAGACAGATAGGCTTGGCCTTCTTGACTGTGATTTTTTTCCCTCAAGTAGAATCAGCTGACCATCTTTTATTGCAGGGCTTGAGTTTGGTCTTGAGCTCTTATAATGGCGAAGATATTCTTGTTTCTTTTGGAGGATATAACGGGCATTACAGCAATGAAGTTAGTAGCAATCTTCCTTTCTTGTGGATTCCCCTCCCTTCCTTCTTTCCTTCTTTCTGATTTTGTTCTGTTGTCAGGTCAATGTTCTTAAACCAAGCCACAAATCAACTTTGGAATCAAAAATAGCAGAGACTCCTGTGCCCGACAGTGTTTCGGCTATCCATAACATTACAAATCCCACCAGAGATGTGGACTCTGAATTTGAAGGGGGGCATGAAGGCAAAATTAGGGAAATTGTTATGGATAACATGGACCAAGGGTCC
>Ga0307513_10012989_pt1 | contig 10244 bp, 8 predicted proteins | sample 15_EM_MG_FD_202174 | JGI IMG/M metagenome (GOLD analysis project Ga0307513, IMG submission 202174) | Populus trichocarpa ectomycorrhiza microbial communities from riparian zone in the Pacific Northwest, United States - 15_EM | ecosystem: Host-associated > Plants > Roots > Unclassified | place...
TCGAACAGGCTGCCTGCACCAGCAGCAACTGTTGTTCCTTTGGAACGCGACCGCTTTGGTCAATGGTGGCCAGCATCTCGTTCATCACGCGCACGGCCTCCTTGTTGTTGCCAGACTGGTAGTACGCCTGCGCCACGGCAACCATCAAGTCCGGATCGCGCGACACCTTGAGCGCACGATTACCGTAGTCGATGACCTTCGGATAATTACGCAATGCCGAGTAGATGCCGAGAATGCTCTTGTAGCGCTCGAGCTTCTTCGCCTCGGGCATGCAGGGAGAATTGAGCCCGCTCTCGAGCTCGCGCACGGCTTCCGAGTCCTGGCGCAGCTCGTGGTAGGCGTAACCGCGGAACTCGCTCATCCAGTACAGATCCGTCTGGCTCTTGGCTCCCGGCGTCGACTCCGCCTCACGCGTCTTCGTCAGCACTTCCTGCCAGCGCTTGGCCTTCATCGCTTCCTGCGCGGCCGCCATCGGTTTGGCGATCTGCTTGCTGATCTTGCCGCCGCCTGTGCAACCGGCGCTCTGCGCCGCTACCGGGGACGTCAAGCCGGCGCTGAAGAAACCCAGCGCCGCAGTCGCGATCAATGCTCTACGAATAAACACACGCACTCTCCGCGTAAAAAGAAGAATTAACCCTCGTATTCGTCATGCTCATTCTGCGAACCGCTGCGCTCATCCGGCAGCGCCCGCTTTCAATATCCATAGCTTCGCGATCCGGGTCAGCGCCGGGTCTTTGCTCACCGTGCCGAAGGCCGTCGCGGCGTCGGCGGGCTTGTTCGCACGCACGAATGCGATGCCAAGCAGCAACCCCGCTTCGTCCGTGTTCTTCACGCCATTCTTGCCGAGACCGCGCTGCAGTGCCTCGATCGCCTTGTCGTTCTCACCGTAGCTCAGGTACGCCGCGCCAAGCTTGACGTCGGATTCGCCGGTGGGCTTCGCGCGGGCCGCGGCGTCCTGCTTCGGCAGCGTGGATTTGTCGAGCGCCACGGCAGTCTTGGCTTCGCCGAGAATGCGGGCAGCGAGCGATTTCTGTTTCTCGTCCTTGAAGGCGCCTTTCGCCGTGCCCTTTTCGATCGCGGCCTGCGCTTCGCCGGGCAAGCCCTGGGCCAGCGCCAGCTGCGCCATCTCGGTGAACTGCGCGGACTCGCTCAGCGCGTCGACGCCATCGGCGAGCCGCAGAATGTTGAGCAGTTCCTTGTCGTTGGTGCTGACGCGCATCAACGAGTTCACCAGGTCCTGCCAATAGCCAGGCTTCGGATAGTGGATGACGAGCTGTTCCATCTGCTCGGCCACGCAATCGTTGTCTTTGAGGTTGTAGCAGGCGCTCTGCACGATGCGCAGCGTCTGCTCGTCGGGACTCTTGCCGGCAGCCTTGAGCTTGGCGATCACGTCCTTGAGCACGTTGCGGGCGTTCTCGAAATCGTTCGTGATGTAGTAGGCGTTGCCGAGGTAGACGCCCATATCCGGATCGGAGCTGGCCTCGTAGACACGCTTGCCGTACTCGATCGCCTTCGGGTAGTCCTTGATCTGGTAAGCGATCTGGGCGATGAGCTTGGTGCGCCCCGCCTTGTCGGCGTCGGCCATGCAGGGAGAATTGAGCCCCGCTTCGAGATCCTTGAGGGCGTCCGGGTATTGCTTGAGATTCGCGTTCGCGATGCCGCGAAATTCGTGAATCCAGAATTTGTCGTATTCGGATTTCTCGACGGCGACAGCTTCAGCTTCATTCGCCTTGTCGAGCATTTGCTGCCAGTTCTTGGTCCCGCGTGCGTCCTGCGCGCCCGACAGCGGTTTCTCGAGCTTCTTGGTCATCTTGCGGACGCCGCAGGCGTCCGTAGGAGCCGCCTCCGCGAACGCCGCGGAGGTCATGAGGCTCAAGCCGATGACGGCGATTGCGGTGCCTAAGTTCGACCGAAGCTTTGACCGATCACGCACTTTCGACGCTCCTTACAAAGGAGCCGCGGTCTTTGAGAGGCCGCGGCTCGGTTTGATCGACCCGCCGTCAAAACATCCTGAAAATTTGATGCTCATGACAGCAGAAAGTTTCCCAATAGTTTCAGGTGCTTGGTTAGTCGCGGAACTCCGCGGTGTTCACAAAGCCCATCTTCTTCATGTGATTGCGTTGCGCCGCTGCCATGACGAGCGCAGTGGTTTCATAACGCGAACGACGATCGGGTCGCAGATGAATTTCGGGCTGCGGGTCCTTATCGCGTTCCGAGCGGAAGAAGCTCTCGAGCTGCGGAATACCGCTGACCACGGTGCCGTTCCACACAATCGTGCCGTCGAAATCGATGTCGAGCTGAATGACTTCGGGGCGAACCGGCGGTGGCGGATTGTTGGTCTGCGGCATGTCGAGCTTGGTCGCATGGGTCTGGACCGGAATCGACATGATGAGGACGATGATCAACACGAGCATCACGTCGATGAGTGGAGTTGTGTTGATCTCCATCATCGGTGCGCCTTCGGCGCCGCCTACTGCCATTGCCATACGAAATTACCTCGAAGTTCTCAGCGCGTGACGCGGATGCTGGACGGATCCGGCTCGGTGATGAAACCCACCTTTACGATGCCGCCGCGTTGCAGATTGAAGATGACCCTGCCGATGCCTTCCCAGCGCGCATCCTTGTCGCCGCGGATGTGGAATTCCGGCTGCGGAACCTTGCGCGCTTCGGAGACGATTCGCTGGAATAACACCTCTTTGTCGATCGAGCCGGTATTCCAGTAAGTCTTGCCTTCCTTGTCGACCAGGATGGTGATGTTCTCGGGCTTGGTCTGAGTCGGAATGTTGCTCGCTTTGGGGATTTCGACATTGGCCATCTTCTTGATCACAGGAACCGTGATCAGAAAGATGATCAGCAACACGAGCATGATGTCGACCAGCGGAGTTGTATTGATCTCCGCGATCGAGCTCGCTTCGCCGTCGCTGCTACCGGAACCGACACTCATCGCCATGGCGCGCTACCTCAGTTGGTGAAACGTAAGACCCGGAGATACCGGGTTTTACTTCTTACCAGCGGCAATGGGCGCGCCTTGCGCCACGCGCGCACCGCCCACGAGGTAGGCATGCAGGTCCGAGGCGAAGTTACGCAGGCTCTCGCTGATGTTCTTGTTCCGACGCAGCAGCCAGTTGTAGCCCATGACCGCAGGCACGGCCACGAACAGACCGATGGCCGTCATGATCAACGCTTCACCGACGGGGCCGGCGACCTTGTCGATCGAGGCCTGGCCGCTGACGCCGATGTTCACGAGGGCCTTCAGGATGCCGACAACGGTGCCGAACAGACCGACGAACGGTGCCGTCGAACCGACAGTCGCGAGGAACGCGAGGCCGTTGCTCAAGCTGCTGTTGACCGAGTCGACCGAGCGCTGGAGGGACATCGTCACCCACTCGTGCAGGTCGATGCGATCCGTCAGGCGGCCCTCATGGTGGGCCGAGGCGCGCAGGCCGTCTTCGGCGACCAGGCGGAAATCGTTGTCCTTCGGCAGGCGATCGACAGCTTCCTTAAGGGACCCGGAGCTCCAGAACTGCTTCTCGACCACTTTGGCGCCCTTGCGCAGCCGGCGCTGATCCCAGAGCTTCGAAATGATGATGTACCAGGACACCGCGGACATGATCACCAGGATGACCAGCGTCGTTTGTGCAATGGGACCGCCGTCTCGCCAAAGGGCCGCAAGGCCGTACGGGTTTGTGGTTTCAGCAGCAACAGCAGCAGTAGTAGGTTCCATGATTTCCTCGATGACGAAAAAGCGAAGCGGCGCTCGAGGCACCGCTTCACCGTAGATGACTAGTTGTTCTTGAGAACGAACTTAACCTTGAATTTGATGCACGACTCGGGCACAGCCGATCCACCTTCGCTCGCCGGCGTATACCGGTTTGCCTTGGCGACCTTGATGGCAGCGCCGTCGAGATCCGGAAAACCCGACGTATCCGTGACCACGGGCTCGCGCAGCAGACGGCCGTTCGGACCCACGCACGCCTGGACCACGGGTGATCCTTGCTCCTCGCGACGGATAGAGCCTGGCGGATAGTAGTCATCCGGGTTCGCCATCTTCGACATCTTCGCGCCCACGGCTGCGACGCGCGGCGGCGGCGGCGGAGCTGGCGGCGGCGGACGGTCGGTCACGTCCTGGATGGCGGTGGTGTTCGTCTCCATCGGAAGGTCGATCGACACTTCGGGCGGCGGGACTTCCACCGGCGGCCGTTCCATTTCTGGCGGGGGCGGCGGCGGCGGTTGGTCCTCTTTCTTGATCTCCTCGACTATGTCCGCCTGGATGGGAGGCGCGACCAGATGGATGACCTTTTGGGCCAATCCGGTCGCGAAACCCCAGGCTACGAGGATATGAAAGGCGACGATCGCCACGACAACAATGCCGCGGCGGGTGAGAAAGCTTGAATCTTGTGCGTAGGCGGCCATGTTTTCCCGTGGTCGCGAGTGAAACTATCGGCGCGTCGAACGGGGTGGCGGAAAGTAACTAAGCTTTCCGACCAGTGCAACCGTTCGTTCGTTCCGTCCCCAGTTTGCTCCTGTCCGCAAGCAAACCTTATAAATTGTCCGATCAACTGTTATTGCTTCGGCGCCGGTCCAAAGCCGCCGAACTGTAACCGCACCGCTTGAGCCTGACAACAACTCTGTTTGCGCCCGGCTCGATATCGCGAAGATTTTTGGCCGCGAATTCACAGTCAATCGGTCACGGCGCCCAGAGAAGCGCTTGACACAGTCCGCGCGTATTTCGCCAGCACACCCTTGGTTGCATACGGCTTGGGAGCTTTCCACTTCGCGCGGCGTTTGCGCAATTCGGTGGCGCTCACGTCAAGTTGCAGCGTGCGCTCCACGGCGTCAATCGCAATGCGATCACCGTCCCTAAGCAGACCTATCGGTCCGCCAAGTGCAGCTTCCGGAGAGATATGTCCAACCACGAAACCATGACTGCCGCCGGAGAATCTTCCGTCGGTGATCAGAGCCACTTTGTCGCCCAGCCCGCGTCCCATGATCGCGCCGGTCGGACTCAACATTTCGCGCATGCCGGGGCCGCCGCGCGGCCCTTCGTAACGAATGACCACCACGTCACCCGGCTTCACCTTGCCTGCGAGGATCGCGGTGGTTGCGCGTTCTTCGCCGTCGAACACGCGCGCCGTTCCGGTGAAGCGCAATCCTTCCTTGCCGGAGATTTTTGCGACCGCGCCTTCGGGCGCGAGGTTGCCGTACATCACCACGAGGTGACTGTCTTTCTTGATCGGCTGCGACAGCGGTCTGACGATGTCCTGGCCCGCCGGATAATCCGCGACGTCGCGCAGATTTTCCGCGAGGGTGCGGCCGGTAACCGTCAGGCAGTCGCCGTGCAGAAGCCCTGCGTCGAGCAAACGTTTCATCAAGGGCTGAATCCCACCGATTGCAATGAGTTCCGACATTAAGTACCTGCCGCTGGGTCGAACGTCGGCAAGCAGCGGTACGCGTTTCCCGATACGCGTGAAATCCTGTAGGGCAAGTCTGACCTTGGCCGCATGCGCAATCGCGAGCAGATGCAGAACCGCGTTGGTGCTGCCGCCGAGCGCAATCGTCATGGTGATTGCATTCTCGAAAGCCATCTTCGTGAGAATCCGCGCGGGCGTGATGCCGGCGCGGATCAACTCCGCGACCGCGGCGCCCGCACGCCGGCAGTCTTCCCGCTTGGGGGCGCCCACCGCCTCCTGCGCGGAGCTGTTAGGCAGCGACAGACCGAGCGCTTCGATCGCCGAGGCCATCGTGTTAGCCGTGTACATGCCACCGCAGCTGCCGGGGCCGGGAATCGCGGTGCGCTCGACATCGAGCAATTCTTCATCCGACACGCGGCCCGCGGCGTGACCGCCCACCGCTTCGAACACCGACACGATGTCGCGGCGTTTGAGGCCGGGTTTGATCGTGCCGCCATAAACGAACACCGCGGGGCGGTTCAGGCGTGCGATCGCGATTGCGCAGCCCGGTATGTTCTTGTCACAGCCGCCGATCGCGACGAATCCGTCGAAGCCTTCCGCTCCGACCACCGTCTCGATCGAATCGGCGATAACTTCGCGCGACACCAGCGAGTAGCGCATGCCGGGCGAGCCCATCGAGATTCCGTCCGACACCGTGATGGTGTTGAACAACACGCCTTTCGCGCCGGCGGCATCCGCGCCGGCGACGGCTTCAGCGGCAAGTTCATTGATGTGCATGTTGCAGGGCGTGAGATTGGCCCAAGTCGATGCCACGCCTATCTGCGGCTTCTTGAAGTCCGCATCCTGGAAACCGACCGCTCGCAACATCGCGCGCGAGGGCGACTGCTTGGCGCCGTCCACCACCAGGCGCGAATAGCGCCGCTCATCCACCGCCCCACCCTTCTTCGTCGTCATCGGTCCCTTTCCTCTGCTAACTATTGACGGACTTGCAAGCGCATCACGCGTCGCATGTGCGAAAATCCCGCGGCGCCCGCGGTCACGAACGCGAGCGGCAGCACCAGCGAATACAGGCCGAATCCCGGTCGCAGCGATTCCAGCCATTGGTAGATCAGTATCCCGGCAGGTGGCCCGATGGCGCCGCGCACGCCGGTCAGCGTGACGTGCACGCCCATGTAGTGCTGCGCGCGCCCCACCGAAGCGAAGTCATTGTGCCCGAGATTCCAGCCGAGATTGGAACCGGCATATGCAAATGCCAGCACCACGGCACCGAACCACAGCAGCGGCAGCCACGCGATCCACGTGCCGAGCACCAGCAACGCGACCGCCGTCACCAGCGCCCATCCCTGCCGCGCGCGATATTCCACGACGTGTCCGCGGTCGAACATGCGCGCCCAGAACGGCACGAACAGCGGCAGCAGGCCGAGCGGCACGATCGACAGCAACGCGATCTGCGAACTGGCCGAAAGATGCAGATGCTCGCTGAAGATGACCACGAGCTGCGAGGTCAGCATAAGGTTGCCGCCGCCGAATACGCCCATCCAGAACATGTATTCGCGAAAGTGCGGATCCTTCTTGAGGATTTCGAACAGCATGCCGAGGCTGAACGGTTCGCTGCGTCCGATCACGGCGTTCTCTTCGGCGAGCAGCGCGAACTCGCGGCGCACGCGCGCGGCACGATACAGCCAGGCCGCGGCGAGGCCGGCGACCGCGCCGCCGCCGAACAACCAGCGCGAGTCGATCACGCCCGTGTCGAGCACCCAGGCAGCGCTTGCCGCGGCTGTGGCCACCGCCAGCGAGCTCACGATGACGATGCGCCCGGTGTAGCGACCGATGGCCGTGCGCGGGTAGTTTGCGCTCCACACCGCGGCGCGCACCGTGAGGATGCCGGTCCACACCACGCGCGCGATGAGGATCGAGGCGACCGCGAACGCCAGGCCACCGAGCGCGCGCGGCGCCACGCCTAACAATCCGACGAGAAGCGCGAAGCCCGCCTGCAGACCCACCATGAGGCCGATGCGGGCGCGCCCGTGCGCGAGATTCGCCCACACGAAACTCACCACGTTCGACAACGCCGGCGCGCCGCTCACGAAAGCCACCGCGAGGTTGACGATCCACGGCGACGCCGCGTGCATGAAGGTCTTCTTGATGAGCACTGCGGCGGTGGCGCCTTCCACCAGGCCGAGCGTCAGGCCTAACAAAGCCCAGGACGCGATCTCGCGGCGGAACGCCGCCTCCGCGGTCGGCGATTCGGCCGGGCCCGGCCGCCGAGCCATCAACCGCGCTCCATCAACCGAATCTCTGTCGGATCAGCCGGTACAACGCGCGCACGGTGTGCGGGTCGGCGCCGACTGGACGGCCCGGACGCTCCTTGGGGTTCCAGGCGTAGACATCGCCATGCAGCCAGTTGCGCGTGCGCGTGACGAAGCGCTTGAGGAACAGCGCGCCGATGATGGAGCCGGCGAACTGCGTGTTGGAAATGTTGTTGAGATCGGCGATACGGCTGGCGAGATCTTCCTCGTAACCCGGCCACAGCGGCATGGGCCAGAGCGGATCGGCCTCGCGCTCGCCGATCTGGCGCAGCGACTCGGCCAGCTCGGGCGGGTTCGAGTAGATAGCCGGCAGCTCGGGGCCGAGCGCCACGCGCGCCGCGCCGGTCAACGTGGCGAGATCGACCAGCAAGGCGGGAGTTTCACGATCCGCTTCGGCCAGCGCGTCCGCCAGCACCAGGCGTCCTTCGGCATCGGTGTTGCCGATCTCGACGGACAGACCCTGGCGCGAGCGCAGGATGTCACTCGGCCGGAACGAACGTCCCGACACACTGTTCTCGACCGCGGGAATCAGCAGCCGCAATTGCACGGGCGCGTCCGCACCCATCAGCATGCGCGCCAGCGCCAACACCAGCGCCGCGCCGCCCATGTCCTTTTTCATCAGGATCATGCCGCTCGAGGGCTTGATGTCGAGACCGCCGGTGTCGAAGCACACGCCCTTGCCGACCAGCGTGACCAAGGGCGCACCGCGCTTGCCCCAACGCATGTCGATGAGACGGGGTTCGCGCGCGCTGCCCTTTCCCACTTCATATATGAGTGGATAGTTCTGCCGCAGCAACTCCTCGCCCACCAGGATCCGGCATTCCGCTTCGTGCTGCAGCGCGAGACGCTGCACGGCCTCGCCAAGTTCTGCGGGGCCCAGGTCGTTAGCCGGTGTATTGATGAGATCGCGGGCTTCGCTCAAGGCCTCATTCGCCAGGCGCACGTATTCGAGATCGGTGCCGGCGGGCGGCACCAATGAGGGCAGTTCGCCTGCCGGTTTGCGATAGCGGGTGAACCGGTACGAGCCGTATTCCCAGCCAAGCGTCAGCTGAGTCGCGCCCACGGCGCTGAAGGTGCCGGCGAAGCGGTAGCGCCCGGCAGGCAGCCGATCGGGCAGGCCTGCCGAAGTCCAGATGGTCGGCTCGCTCAATTCCTGGGTCGGTCCCAGGCCCAGCACCGCGCCTGCGACCGAGTCGCCGGCGGCGGTCGGGATGACCAGCAGCTTCTGTTTTTCGGCGGCGAAGCCCTGCGCCCGGACCCAGGAGCGCACGGCGGGCGTCTGCAGTTCGAGCCAGGTGGGCAAACCCTGCTCGCCAACCAGCCAGAGCGGTCGTGCGCCGCTGGCCTCGGCTTCGTTGAGCAGGTGGGAATTCACGGCAAAAAGTTTAAGCGATTGGACCGCCAAGCGGGGCCGCTACGCGCGCTCTTACGCGGTCGGCTCGTTGACACTGGGCAAACACCTGTGGTGCTATTGCGCGCATTGTATGCAGGCCAAGTCCTCACAGTTCGACGTGTTTTTCCGCAGCGCCAGAGCGGCGCGCCCCTTGTTTGCCAAGGGTGGCGTCGTACTTCTTTCCCTCCCCCTGCTTCTTATTGGAAGCACGGTGCGGGACGCCTGCTTGACTCGCTAACACTAGAGACAAGCACATTCACCAAAAACCCCGCACCGGCCACTGAGCCGATGCGGGGTTTTTCTTATGAACGTTTGTAATGGAGCCGACAATGACGAAGCTGTACTCGGGCAAAGACGTAGACAAGAAGGCGCTCAAGAAAGCCCGGATCGCCATCCTGGGATACGGCAGCCAGGGCCGCGCCCACGCACTCAACCTGGCCGACAGCGGGCACGATGTGGTTGTCGGTGTTCGCAAGAACGGCGCGAGTTGGAAGAAGGCGAAGAAGGACGGCCTCAAGGTCGCCGAGCCGAACGATGCGGCCGCGGGTGCCGATCTCATCGCCATGCTGGTGCCGGACCTCGCGCAAAAGGATCTCTATCACGACGTGGAGAAGTCCTTGAAGAAGGGCGCCGCCCTGCTCTTCGCGCACGGCTTCAATATCCACTTCAAGCAGATCAAGCCGCGCAAGGATCTCGATGTCGTCCTGATCGCGCCGAAGGGTCCCGGTGACCTCGTGCGCCGTCAGTACCAGCAGGGTCGTGGCGTTCCGTCGCTGATCGCCGTGTACCAGGACTCGACCGGCAACGCGTTCGCCAAGGCGCTCGCCTACGGGCATGGCATCGGCGGAACCCGCGGTGGCGTGCTCGAGACGACGTTCGCGGAAGAGACCGAGACGGATCTGTTCGGCGAACAGGCCGTGCTGTGCGGCGGCACCAGCGATCTGGTGCTCAAGGGTTTCGAAACCCTGGTCGAAGCCGGCTATCAGCCCGAAGTCGCCTATTACGAGTGCCTGCATGAGCTGAAGCTCATCGTCGACCTGCTGCACGAAGGCGGCCTCACCAAGATGCACAGGTTCATCTCCGACACGGCCAAGTACGGCGACCTCACGCGCGGCCCGCGCATCGTCAACG
>Ga0307513_10012990_pt1 | contig 10243 bp, 9 predicted proteins | sample 15_EM_MG_FD_202174 | JGI IMG/M metagenome (GOLD analysis project Ga0307513, IMG submission 202174) | Populus trichocarpa ectomycorrhiza microbial communities from riparian zone in the Pacific Northwest, United States - 15_EM | ecosystem: Host-associated > Plants > Roots > Unclassified | place...
TTTACCCTCACTCTAAATGGCCCATCCCAACCGGTCGCAACCAGACGCTGATGAGCTCCAAAAGTTGATCTCCCAATATTTCCCTCAGCCGGAGTTGCTGGCCAGCCATCCTCCCGGGACCCAACGCTATTGGCTGCAACAACAACAGCAACAACAACAGCAACAGCAACAACAGCAACAGCAGCAACAGCAGCAACAGAGCACCCCACACCTTAACCAGCAAACATCTCTGCCACAGCAGCAGTCTTTGTATCACCCTGTACCCCAGTATACCCCTCAGCCTTGGACTGAGTCACCCACTACCCCCGAGAGTGGAATGCCGGCACCCTATCCACAGAACCGATCTCTACCAGAGCAACGCTCTTTCCAGGACCTAATGAGAGTAATCCAGAGTGAACGAGTTGCTGCAGCGCTTCCTAGTCCCTCGAGTCAGTCCTATGGCGGCTCCCAACCCAGTGTGAACTACCAGTGAGTTCACAGCAACCAACCTAGGTCTCTGCATTCTCACGCCTTAAACCTTATAGATTGGGCGCATCAGAGTCAAGGGACAAATCAACAACAAGTCTCCTATCTCACGCGGTGTGGGTATTAAAATATGTCTCACCTCAGCTATGGAAAAGCAAGCTAATCATTGCACCTCCTCAGAATTGAACTAAGATCATCGTCGCCTCCCACTGGGATGTCACGGTTCTCAGGCCCTTGTCCGCCCCTGCCGCGCCTCGAAACCTCTTCGACTCCAGGTCCACAGGATGAAATTTACTGGAAATCTGCAGGCGCCCCGGCGTTTCCGCAGTTTTCGTCTGGCTCCATTCCTTCAAGCACTGCCAATCCGGCTGTTACATGGCAAGGGTCGGCAAAGGAGGTATGTTCACATTAGCATTAAACGTTATCCATGCTGTACCTTCAAATGCCTAGAAACGGAACTCACCACGTACTGTGTAGGATGCACAATTCCAAATGTATGAGTGCGGTCTTTGCGTCGCTTCCTTCAGCCGTAAGCATGACATGGAGAGGCACAGAAGGACGCACACCGGAGAGGCTCCGTATGGTAAGTCGCCTTCACCCATCCCAACTTTAAGACATACTCAGAGAATGGTAGAATGCGAGGGATGTGGCGCCATGTTTACCCGAAGCGATGGCCGTGGACGTCACTTTAAGTTGCAACCGGATTGTGAGACTGCCCATTACGCGAGGACTCAAAGCAAACCGAAGCGAAAAGGGTCTTTGGCTGCCGGAAGTGGCGATGATGAGCTTGCCACAAACAAAACTCGAGCGCCAATGTCACGGAAAGGTACTCAGTGAGGCGATGGTCTCTAGAGATTTGTTCTTCGTTGTCTCGAGGCAAATCCATTTCATCAGTAGTATCTGCCTATGTATGCATTCTCTTCCTCATCGCTGACGGACATCGAACTACTATATATATTTTGTGTTTGACTTCAGGGTCAAAATGTGTCATACTCTCTAACCTAAGGTCATGTTCGGAGGGGAGAAGGACACTAATGAAATGAGCCGGACCACCCAATTCAACCCCGCCTTGCATTAAGAAGCCTACTGTGCGGCTTCCGGTTGGTTTTCCACGGTCGCTTGGAGCTGTCGCCGCTAATGGATGTCAGTGAAATGTCTTCCCTAATTCAATCCAGTGTACCTGATCTTCAGCCTCTTCAATTTCTTGTTGGAGATGCTTTATCTCGTCGTCCAGGGCCGCCATCATGGTCTAGAGCTTCCTCTTAAATTTTATCATAGCACATGCTTTGAACTTACAAGGCGTGCATCCGAAGTCAGCCCCCGATTGTCAACGCAACGCTGAATGGGTGGCGGCTCCAGTCCATGGCTTCTCATCGTCGAAGTAGTATCCGTAATGTAGGTCTCTAGAGCGCTGACATAGAGCCGGCGCCTCTCGTGTGTCGAGAGGTTGTGTCTATGTTGGGGAAAGATGTAAGTATGGATTTTTGACCAAGGAAAATTCACCGAACCCATCCGTTCGTTTCATAGGACCTTCCAAGTCTACGTCCGAATCACCATATTCTCCTTCGCTCCCGTCGTCCGCTTTCCCTGTTCGGGAGCCCAGGGTGCGTCGACCAGTGAACATCCCAGGAGCACGGTTGCGCAGACCATATGATGGGGCACCTTGACCGGGGGGCACATAAGGATGGCCAGCAACCGGGCGAGTGGCCACGGAGGATGAGGGACGACCAGGTTGGTTTCGCAGCGCTCCGCTGCCACTCTGGAGGGGTGCATATTGATTAGCGTCCATCGCACGCGAAGGGTAAGGCAGTGCTGATTGCGTAGGGTTATTGGTGAGATGGCCTCCGCTCGTCAAATGCGGAGGGTAATTCTGAGAAAGAGAAACAGGCGACTGATATGGTAGATTAGAGGTTTCCGGCGCTCCAGTACCAGGCATAGACACGGGGGCCGTCCACATAACAGCGCTGGTGGGATGCGGAGCTCCAGTCGTGTCAGTGCCATGCGAGTACGGAGGTCTCAGCTGCGGATGAGGCAGTTGGAGAGTATGAGACATGGTGTAGGTCTGGAAAGATGGATCGACTGTGGCAGCCGGAGTAGATGCGTTCCAAGCAGGTTTACTCGGAATTTGCGCACCATGTTGAGTCGGTGGCTGGTTCGGATAGTAAAGGCTCTGATTCTGTGAAGGGTGCATCCTGAGGAGTAAGTGAGCGAAGAAAAAGACTGGCCCGACCGAAACGCTCGCCGTTTTATACGCTCCTTCATACGATGGGGCTCGCGAGAACCTGCCAGTCTCGGTGAGTTTAATAAGGATATTCCACTCAGAGTCGCTCCGCCACCACTGGAACAAGGTGCGGCACAGGCCAGCAGGCGGCCTAGGCCAACATTCGGCCCGAGTCGACCCGCCCCCGGTAATGGAGCATGCACATACAGTTCGTGGAAGTATTGCAGAGAGCAGAACGTGCTCTTGAATGTCTTTATCAAGCAAATTGCCGGCCGAATGAGACGGGTGATCGTCATTTTCCACCCGCTGCCGTGCTCCAGTGGTGAAGATCGAGGCCATGATCAAACGTTCTCCACATGTCTCAAGAGTCCCTGGAGCACCCAGGGCCCGGATCTCATCCTTGTATGGACAGCAACGGAGCGCGAAACAAAAAAGGAAATGTATTCGGAGGCGGAGTGCGTAATTGGACTCCGACGGGCTCACAAGATGTCATTTACTTGCGACTTTTCTTTGTTTCTTTTGCTCTACGTTTCTCGGCACGGACCTAGAGCCCAAAATATGGTTAGTCCCGTGTCGGGCTCTTCCGAAGAGAAGGAGCAAACTAGAGAGCGTGGCATGATAAGAACCAACACGCACCTCCTTCTTCATCCTAGAGTCGACGATCTTGTATCTACCCTTGACACCTCTCGGCCGGCCTTTAATCCCCCTATTGGGACCCTTGGCCACTACAACTTTGATATCATTTTTCTTCTTGCCTTTGCCCATCCCTTTCTTCATCAACTTCTCTATCTGACTCGCTTTCTCTCTCTCGGTCATGTCAGCTGTCTGGTTGACACCTTCGGCCTTTTTCATAGCCTTCTCGAGTTTCTGTGCTGCCTTCAGCTTCTTCCTAGCTTTTGCTTCAGCCACCTTCTTGATTGGCCTTGCATCTAGCGCCCGTTGCTTTTCACGCAGCGCTCGCACGGCTTCCTTAGTGATGGGCAGATTTGCCTTGTAGTGCTTTGCCTCGTCGTCGAGGAACCAGCTTGGAAGTCCTTCTTTTGAATTGAGAGAGTAGCGTGTAAACCCATCGTTGATCAAGTGAGTCTTAGTGGTTTGTCGGTTTACCAGCCCTTGAGCCAAGGTGACAGCTTCGGGAGTCAGTAAACCGAACTCTGCATTTCAAGTCAGAAAATCAGTGCCTCGTGGCAGTGGACGACTGAAGACATACTCTTTATGTGCTCTTGTATAATCTCGTCCTCATTTTTGGTCTCCACGTCCCACATGTCCACATCGTCATCCGAGACAGCGGCTGGAACAACTTCAAAGTCATCGCAATCAGGGGTGGAAACTTTCTGTATCACATGAACAAGAAGTCAGCACAAATATATCAAGGTGAACAAATCACACCTGATCCTTTTGCTGTGTCTGTGCCTGTTGCGGTGGGACAGAGAGATAGTTGGCATCTTCCAAGTCCTCATCATCGACCTCCATACTGCCTAGACCCGCGAAGACATCCTGGGAGAACCACAACTGTGTGGAGCGACTGAGTTGGGCTTGAGATTTTGACGCGGGGCCTTCAAGGTTGGTGAGAAGACGGTCAAGGGTCTTTACACGCTTCGACGGTCGAGACTCCCCCAGACCATCGCCATCCGGGGGTGCCTTGCGCTTCTTGCTCGACCGCGGCAACACCTCCTCGTCGCTTGAATCGTCCGAGGTATTGCTAACACTATCTTGAGCTTTAGCGGCCTGCATCTCTTCCCATCCCCCAACTTCGCTCTCCGATCCGTCTTCGCTTTCGTCTCCATCCGAGTCTTGAGTCTTGGGTTTAATACCACCCCAGGTCTCTTCACGATCGGCATTCTTCTTTCTTGCTTCCTTGACTTTGAACTTGGCGTCCCGTTCTGACCGCACTGTCTTATAGGTGTCGTACATGTCGTCGAGGTTGTCTTCTAAAGCACCGATTCGGCGTTCTCGCTCATCCTCCGAGTCCAATGCACCACTGCCCTCGGTCTCCCAACCATTTGTATCAGCTTCCTCTTCTTCTTCGTCGACACTCTCCGGTTCTTCGTCAATTTGTAAAGCTTTCTTACAGTTCTTCTCCGCTACGCCGAGATCGAACATATCCTCTTTCCCAGTGTGCAGGGTAATGTCCTCTAGCTCCTGGCCGATGTCCATTGGCGCCGTCATCCGTAGTTGCATCCGTTGGATCGTGCGCTGTTTCTGCTCGTTCGCGCGTCGTTTCTCTCGCTTGACACGGGCAGCGGCTTCTGCATTCAAACGCTCGAGCTGGTGATATTAATTAGAGGTGATAAGGCCCCAGCGCCGTAGAAAGACCAGCGTACCTCCGCCTCGATTTGCCCCTCTTCGTCCACATCTTCCTCAATCTCAACAGTCTCGGTGAGCTCCCCCGTCGGCTTCTCCTTGACCTCCAGGCCTATCTACGATGATAAATTTAGTAAGCTGTACTGAGAACAAGTGTTGAAAGCGACAAACCTCCTCCCGGACGAGTGTCCGCCATTTCATGAGTGCTTTAAAGTCGCCCTTCCCGAGCACCTTTAAGTCTTCACAATTTGCTTTGATGTCATCCTTTGTAATCTCCATCTTGAGCCAAGACATTTCTTCCTCAGTTGTGAACGTAATCTTGTTCGCATTCCCCAAGAGCATGATGGGGTCGTGGGATTTGACAAAATCCACGGCAGGGAGGACCTTATAGAGGGTATAATCGCCGTCATCATACCCTTCGCGCTTGCGACGTTTCTTCTCGGGCATGAAGACGTTGGCGTGCACATTGTTTGCCGAGGTGCCTTTATCGGGGGCAGTACCAGAGACAGCGCTAGTGGCGGTAAGCTCCCCAAACACATGCTTCGGGTCGAGAAATTTTGGGTCAATGTATTTAGGGGCATAGAATTCCCGGCAGACAACGAAGATTTCGGCAGAGACATTTCTAGACAAGAAAAGATGATGTTATGGTGTTCTGATATGTTGGCGTATGTAACACTAGGCTCGTACCTCGAAGAAGGGGGCTTGGTTGCCTCAACCTTTCCGAACAGTTGATTGAAAACCCACATCAAGTTGTTATAGTCTTGACTCCGGAAAACTTTGGTCACAAAGGTACCCCCTTTGATGAGGAAATCGACCGCGAGTTTGAGGGACATAAGGACGAGCTCCGACTGAGAGTACGCATCCTGAACCCACGCGACACCAACGTTGGGAGCACCATCGTGGAGTACAATGTCGGCCTTCCAGTCCTTGAGTTCTCCCCGTAGGAGCGTCCGGCATTGTGGGGTAGTAATATCGCAAGCGAAAGTAGAAACACGCGGAATGGGTTTTATAGGAACAAGATCAACACCTGTAAGAGAGTATTATTCACCTGCGTGTAATATGGCGCCCAGTACGTTGACTCACCTACGATGATACTGTTCACTGGCATATATTTGCTTGCAACTTGCAACCAACCGCCTGGTGCAGCGCAAAGGTCAATACAGCATTTGGCGGATTCTAGAAGGTTATATTTCTTATTCAACTGAATTAGTTTGAAGGCTGAACGCGCGCGATACCCTTGCTCTCTGGTTTCCATGCCTCAGTGTAGCAAAGATGCTTTTCGGGTAACCACCTACTTGGCGAGCTTATAATACTTGTCTATACGACCCTTTCCCGTCTTTTTCTGCTTCTTCCCCATGCTGCGATTGAGGTAGTTTTAGTCAAAACTGCAGTCAAAACAAAACCATACAAAGGGCCAACGCCTAGCCCTCCACCACTCTGGACCTCAGGGAGCAGAGGAGGACGGAGAGCAAAGAAACTCCACTGTAGTGTTGATATCACCGCTCAATATTTAGAGGGAAACAAAATGAATCGGTCTCTGAACGATTAGGCCAAGCTATGAATCAACTCGAACGCCATTCACACCGAAGCAATGTCAGAGCGTCTCGAGGATAGGAGCGACAGATTAGACGAGTAACTACGAATAGAGATCGATAACTAGCGGACTCAGACACAATCGGAGCGTGCTTGCCGCACTTAGTCGGATTGCACATCGTCATAACCTGTTAGAACATGTTAGCCTATTTTTGTGAGTAGGTGCAGAGATCTTGATTTGCCGCGAAGAATATTCGGTGCGGTGTCCCAGCCCTCCTGCGTTGGCTGTTGGCGCTTTCTGTGCGTTTCCACTCCCGAAAGAGGATGGCCTTCCTGATACTCTTCATTAGTCATGTACCTACCCACCAAATTTCATGCGTACTTCGTCTTGGGCGGTCATCTTCCTTTCGTGCGTGACGAATGCTTGGGTTGCCTGGACCTCGTCCATAAGTCGGACGAAGGGGTGTTTCTTCAGCTGGTGCCCTCGGGGCGACTCCTCTAATGTCATAGTGAGTGATGAGGACGCCCGATCAATCTGGGTATCTACCAAGAGCGAAGTCTCGGACTTTGATTCCAGCCTTAGTGAGTTTATCTATGTGGCTTGTGTTGTCTAGTGGACTTTCACTAAGCAGGGTTGTCGGTGTTGGGTCCATATCTCCTAAGTGGAGATTTCACACAGCCACCCGTTGCTTGCTTGACGTGATGTTGGAGGAGCGCCAACACGTGCTTATAGATGAATTCGCCTCCAAAAAGGGTTAGACGAAAGCCCCAGTCTCGTACCCAATCTCCTCATAGCTCAGGGTTTCACAACTAATGTTTTGCCTAACACTTGCTAATTTCGTCGAAGCTTTCAACAATTACACATCATTATACAATAATCAATAATATCGCCGCTGATCCTGGGTACCTGGTGTTATACATCAGTCCCTATCAGCTTATGTTTGGCTCACTTTTGCCCGTGGTGCAATCGGAGCCCCTTGACAGAGCGGTTGGATATCCGAACCCCAGCTTTCATCGTCAGCTCCGTGGTCCTGACACTCCACGGCTGGGTGGCGAATTCGCGAAGCGAGAGGTTGTGCCCTTAGTTTTGCGTGGGTTGGGCACGAAGGTCGGTATATATATTTTCGTACTTTCTTCGATGCGACGAAAACGATGCGGCGCCTTGATATAACCGGAGGTTCAATGCTGTACTGTAAGTCGCTTGCTGCTCGTTTCTTTAACCAGCGTGGCCCACATTACCATTGACTTAGCCGCACTATAATGTTTCACTTCGTCTTTGCCGTTACCGCTAGAGCCACTAGACGCTGGGTGGCGCCAGATGTCCCGCGACCGTTTTGGTTTGCCGTTCTGATGGCGGAGATGATTCACCTTCTCGTATTTATGAGGACGGGTGTTAACGCCGGTAAGGTGGAGAAGGTGGGACGGAGGGTTACGAAGAACGCTCGAGATCAAAAATTGGACGGTTTGGAATGCAAGGGATTCTAGAAATGTAGCTTGATGAACACTCTATTTTCTTTTGGTTCATGTTTGAGTTGTGGGTCTATCTCATTGGGTTTTGAGGAGACGCCAGCATTGGTAGCAAAATGTAAATTGGCCATTCCGATGTCGCAGGGCGTTTCTAGGCTTTTAGAGAGACCATCCAATCAATGTCGACCAAATCTCACAAAGGATGTTCCACCACCACGTCGCAGCTTTTCTGCTCGCACTGTTCGCAAGCGTTTAACCTCAGCACAAATATTTGTATATTGACCTTCTCACTCAAAACTTAGGAGTTCTTTGTCGTGCGCGGTCGAGTTACGAGGACGCGTTGCTTGGAACGACATATGCAGCGGTCAGCACCAATTTCCCTAACCCATCAATGTGTTTCTTATATTAATATACTCCAATATCGCCTTGTGATACTTTCTCGTAGACCATAAGGAGCTCGGACACGCGAAAGTCACCCTGAACGATGGTACCTACTACGGCAACATCGTTCGAAATGGCGGTTGGGTGATGTGGGTATTGGATTCGCACCATTGGTCTATCTAAATGCTAAATGGTATCTACTTCGTGCCCCCAGACCACACGTCGAACCTGGAACATACATACTCACCGTCCAGTCCAAGAAGCACGTCTTCGATATGGTAAGTAGGACCACATCATCCTCTCGCGTGCGTCTCACCATTCTGTCCAGCTACGTGTCGACATCCCGGCGAACGATGATATTCCAGAAGTTCGCCCTCATTACCCAGGCACACCATTGAACCCACCAGTAGCAGTGGCACTACCTTACCCAATCATTCTACACCCACGAAGGAAGAATAATTTCTTCATTCCTCCTGAATCCTTCGACCCAATTGGGATGCTGAAGAACCCAATGGTGCTTATGATGGGCGCGACAGCACTCATGGCTATCGGGCTTCCATGGATGCTCGTAAGTACTCATAATCAATTCCAAATTCGCGTCGAGATGCATTTTTGACTTCTTCGTTACTGACTGAACTGTCGCGCAGAAAAACATGGATCCAGAGACACTTAAGGACGTTTCGGAACAACACGAGAAGATGTACAAAATGAAAGAGAGCCTAACTTCTAAGGGCTTAGGCGGCGTCATACATGACGCTACCACCAATGCCGATTCCGATGCAGAGAAAAAAGACAGAACACCGAAAGGCAAGGCGAAGGGTAGGAGGCGGTAGGAGTTCATGTAAGCCTTGAGGCAGTAGAGTCATTATTCTAGCAATTAGTATTTTATGTGTTTTCTTCAGGGATTTGGAATTCCTTGGTGTTCGTTTTGAAGAGGAGAGTTGTTTGGGTATCACCTTACACCAGCTAATCGCGTCTAGCTGCCGCATTAGCCCATCTCTAGCCGCAGTATTGCCCCCACCACCACTGCTGGTCCCACTGGGCCTATATACAACGTTCACCTCAAATTCTCCAAAATTGCTCACTCTTCAGTCGCTCACTCCTCGACGTGGAGAGAGCAAACTTTGACTTTGAATTTTGGCCAACGCAACCGTTTTGAATGCGACCTGTCTCTTCGACCCCTTCGACCTCTTCAACCGCGCGGCGTACAGGGTTGTCCCCCAATCACGCCAGAAATACACTCTACGACTCAGACATGTGACAACTGCAATCTCTGGCATGCTTTTGCGGCCCGCAGACAGGACGGAGAAGCCCAGACAACAAATATTCGGTATTCGGTCGTCAAGCTTGTTCGCTTTCAGTACTTCTTATGAGCACGCCTCACGGCGAAGCGCGTGTCATCTTCGGGAGGTTTTAGACTTATTATATTACACACGTCCTAAATGGCGAGAAAATACAACAACTCAACGAAGCGATACCGCGTCTCATCTCGCAGCTCGAACAAGTCGTGAAGAAGGAATAGGAAGAAGAAACTATGCTCCTGAGCTGGAGAGAGAATAGGGCCTCAGCAAGTCGCAGAAAGTCTTAATCAAGCAATATAACCAATCACCGGTCATCTATTATCATGAATGAACGTAATAAAGATACAGCAACTAACGCTACAATACTAGCAGACAATATGAAACGGATCCACGCTTTGGGGGTTGATGGAAGTTACCAACAAGTGTGTTTTATGTGGATCCACCGCAACAAGAAGGCGACGTCACTCTACTACAGCTGACGCAAGGTTGAGTGGCACGTCTTGCTGTCAAGGGACAACTTGAAGCCCCGGTTGCAGGATTCTGCGCGAAATATCATCAGTCAACGTGCACA
>Ga0307513_10012991_pt1 | contig 10243 bp, 10 predicted proteins | sample 15_EM_MG_FD_202174 | JGI IMG/M metagenome (GOLD analysis project Ga0307513, IMG submission 202174) | Populus trichocarpa ectomycorrhiza microbial communities from riparian zone in the Pacific Northwest, United States - 15_EM | ecosystem: Host-associated > Plants > Roots > Unclassified | place...
CCGACAACGATCACGATCATCACAGGTGAGCACTCCTGTTCGTCGCGGACAGGCAGGACCGGGGCGCCGATCTTCGTCAAGTACTCACAGCAGCAGGAGCGCGGCAGGCGTCTGCCCGGCCCCACCGGCCCGCGACGAGCGATTCGGACCACGACGGGTTGGCGGATCTGGTGAAGGACGCGTCCCGGGCCGGCCAGTCTCTCCACAGATCTGGGTGATGCGGTTTTCCCTCAGGCCTTGGCCCGGGCGCGTCCTTCACTGCCTATTAGGAGCGCGGGCAGTAGAAGACCCACAGCGAGTACCCCCGGCCGATCTGGACGAACGTCGGCTCGTGCGGCGCGACCAGTGAGTCGTGCTCGGGCTCGCCCTCGTCCTCCACCGGGCGCCAGCTGCCGGTGCCGCCGTCCCACTCGGAGCTCGCCGCGACGAGCAGCAGCTCCATCGGCGCGCCGCAGTCGTCGCAGTCCATCGGGTACGGGTCGGTGAGGTGCCACGAGGCGAAGCCGCCCAGCTTCCAGCCGGGGGCGATCGACAGGTCGTACTGGTACGGGAAGCCGCCGGTGCCCTCCTCCCAGGCCCGGATCTCGCCGCGCAACTCCTCCGGGAGCAGCCCGAGGTACTGGTGCTCGACGACCTCCTCGGGATGCACCGCGCACGGCTCGGGCAGGTACGTCGCGCCCACCGCGACCGGCTCGGGCGGGGCGGCGAGCGGGGCGGTGACGGCGGCCGCGGTGCGCCAGCGGACCAGCACGTGTGGGCAGTACTCGTGGTCGGGATGGTCGAGCGGGCACCACAGCACCTGGAGCAGGTCGGCGTCCGCCGGGCCGATGAATCCGGGCGTGTCCCGCCGGTAGAGCTGGACGACCGGCACCATCGCCACCCGCTCGCCGTCGAGCTCCGGCGGGTCGGCCGCCTCCGCCTCGTCGAGCTCGGCCCGCTCCGCCTCGGTGATGCGCAGCCGCTCGCCACGGGGTGTGCGGGCCCAGGCCGCGCCGAGGATCGCGCGGCGCCGCCGCTCCGTCTCGGGCGTCACCGGGTCGAACGTGTCCTCGCGCGACTCGTCGCAGAACGGCCACGGCTCCGCCGCGGGCCACAGGAGAGGGCCGCCGACCGAGCTCTGCCCGGCGGTCGGCGCGCCGGCGCGGGGGTGCAGGCGGGTGGCGGGGCGGGCGTGGGCGGCCAGCGCGGGGAAGAGCGCCGCGACGTCGACCGGGCGGGTTGGGGTTGTCCGGACCACGGCCAGATCCAACCATGGCGGCGATGTCGAAATGGTCCCCGCCCGTTCGTGGAGAGGATGAGAAGCGGAGAGAGAGGATCAAGACCATGCAGCAGTACCTGCTCAGCATCTACCAGCCCGACGGTGAGGCGCCGCCGCCGGAGTTCCTCGAGCCGATCGTGCGGGAGCTCGACGCGCTGAACGCCGAGATGAAGGCCGCCGGCGCGTGGGTCTTCGCCGCCGGGCTGCACGACCCGAGCACCGCCACCGTGCTGCGCGCCGCCGGCGACGAGGTGCTGATGACCGACGGGCCGTACCTGGAGGGGAAGGAGCACCTCGGCGGGTTCACGATCGTGCGGGCGCCCGACCTCGACGCCGCGCTGAAGTGGGGCCGGCGCCTCGCAACCATCGTCCAGCCGCTCGCCATCGAGGTCCGCCCCTTCCAGGGCTAACCCACGTGATCAGAGCTCCGCTCAAGTAGTTCTAGCGACTTGGGCGGAGCTTTGATCACTGGTAGCGGTCGGGCCGGTGGTGATGCCGTAGGGACCGGCACCCAGCTCGACAATCATCGACCGACCCTAACCCGGGCCGTTGCGCGCGACGAGCGCATTGACCTACGCTGATGGCCGCTGTGAGCCGGGCAGAGATCAGCGGGTCCCACCGTGGACCCCTCCTGTCCCCGGGCTCCGGGGGCAGCCAACCCGCGCCCCGGCGGCCGGCGCCATCCGGCCTCGAACCCTTCGGTCCTCGGACCGGATACCGCCAGCCCCGGGGCAACTCCCTGAGGTAGGTCATGAGAAGACAGATCACCGTCCTCGGCGTCGCCCTACTGGCCGCCGCGGCATCAATCCTGATTTTCGTGCGGCCGGCGGACGCGGCCGTCGGGCTGCACATCAGCGGCACGAACATCGTCGAGGCGAACGGCCAGCGGTTCATCATGCGGGGCGTCAACCACCCGCACGTGTGGTACGCGAGCCAGACGAGCTCGTTCGCGAACATCAAGGCGCTGGGCGCCAACACCGTGCGCGTTGTGCTGGGCAGCGGCAAGCGCTGGGGACCCTCCAACGATGTCGCCAACGTCATCTCCCTCTGCAAGCAGAATCGCATGATCTGCGTGCTCGAGGTGCACGACACCACCGGGTACGGCGAGGACGGCGCGGCCGCCAGCCTCGACGAGGCGGTCAACTACTGGATCAGCCAGAAGAGCGCGCTCGTCGGCCAGGAGAACTACGTCGTCATCAACATCGGCAACGAGCCGATCGGCAACACCAACGCGGGACAGTGGACCGCCGCGACCGTGGCCGCCATCCAGAAGATGCGCACCAACGGCTTCGAGCACCTGCTGATGGTGGACGCGCCGAACTGGGGCCAGGACTGGCAGTACACCATGCGGGACAACGCGCAGACCGTCCTGAACGCCGACAGCCAGCGCAACACCGTGCTCTCCATCCACATGTACGCGGTGTTCAACACGGCGGCGAGCATCACCGACTACCTGAACCGCTTCCAGAGCAACGGGTGGCCGCTGGTGATCGGCGAGTTCGGCTGGCGGTTCAACTCGGGCGAGGTGGACCACGACACGATCCTCGCCGAGGCGCAGTCGCGGGGCCTGGGGTACCTCGGGTGGTCGTGGAGCGGCAACACCGACCCGATCCTCGACATGGCCACCAGCTTCAACGCCAGCCAGCTCACCACGTGGGGGCAGCGCATCTTCAACGGCACCAACGGCATCAAGGCCACCGCGCGCGAGGCGACCATCTTCGGCGGCACCACCCCGCCGCCGGTGACGACCACCGCCCCGCCGCCCACCACCACACCGCCGCCCACCACCGTCCCGCCGCCGACCACCACGCCGCCGCCGGGCAACCGGGGCTGCACCGCGGTGTACTCGACGACGGGCCAATGGCCGGGCGGCTTCCAGGCTGACGTGCGGGTCACCGCCGGCAGCAGCGCGATCAGCGGCTGGACCGTCACGCTCACCTTCGCGAACGGCCAGCGCGTCACCCAAGCCTGGAACGCCACCGTGACGACCAGCGGGTCCACCGCGACCGCCCGCAACGTCAGCTACAACGGCAGCCTCGGCGCCGGGGGCAGCGCCAACTTCGGGTTCCTCGGCTCGTGGACCGGCAGCAACGGCGCACCCACGCTGTCCTGCTCCGCGACCTGACGCCACATCACGCGGTGGGCGCCCGCAGGGGCGCCCACCCCACCAGGTGAAGCGCCCTCGGGACGCGCGGAGCGCCGCCTACTCTTGATCCATGGCGGCATGGCGAGAGCGCTATTACCTCTACAGCACCCGGTTGTACCGGCCCGACCGGAACGCGGCCCCGCTGAGCTGGATCGGCACCGAGCGGATCGCGATCGGCAACCTTCCGCTGCCCGCCGCCCTGCCGGACCTGCCCGCGCAGGGCGTCACCCACGTGGTCAACTGCCGCGCGCGGGCGCAGATCTGGGTGTCCCAGGAGCTGGCCGCCGAGCGCGCGCTCTTCGGCCCCGGGCGGGTGGTGCACGTGCCGCTGCTCGACTTCGGCCAGTACCAGCGCCCGCGCCTGTGGGCGGCCGCCGCCCACTTCGCCGCCGCCGCGCTCGACGAGGACCCGGAGTCACGCGTCCTCATCCACTGCCACCAGGGGCGCCGCCGCTCGGTGATGCTCGCGTACGCGGTCCTCCGCCTGCGCGGCCACTCAGCCGAGGCCGCCACCGACCTGATCACCGGCCACCGCGCCGAGGCGGTGCTCGTCGAGGCCTACTCCCGCAGCGTCGAAGCCTGGCTCGCCGCCGGCGGCCTCCCCCTGGGCGCCCTCCGCGTCTGATCCGGTGATCAAAGCTCCGCTCAAGTAGTTCTAGCGACTTGAGCGGAGCTTTGATCACGGAACGCGGGTGAGGCCGCGAACGTCGCGGTAGCCCAAATCTTCGTCGTTCAAGTACGGTGAGGCGGTGATCCCGCACTGTGCCTTCCGCCAGTGGATCACGCCTGACCTCCCGCTCTACGGCAACGATCACGAGCGCGGCGACTTCGCACCGTAACGAGGGCTTTGCCCCGATTTCGTCGTAGTCTCTCGCCGGGAGTGTCCAACCCATGTCCGATACCGGTGTGCTCGCCGTGCTGCGCGTCGCCCAGGTGGCCCGCGTCCTCGCCGCCAGTACCCTCGGCCGCATCCCCCTCGCCTCCTCGCCGGTGGCGCTGCTGCTCTTCGCCCGTGAACGCTGGTCGATCGGTGTCGCCGGCCTGCTCGTCGCCGTGTACACGGTCGGGCTCGCCGCCGGTGGTCCGGTGCTCGCCCGCATCGCCGACCGGTGGCGCCAGCCGCCCGTCATGCTCGCCGGCGTCGCCGTCTCCACCGTGGGCTTCCTGCTCCTCGCCGCCGGCGAGCCGCCGCTCGCTCTCGCGGTGCCGGCCGCGCTGCTGGCCGGCGCGGGCGCGCCGCCGTTCGAGTCGGGGCTGCGGGTGCTCTGGCGCGACCTGCTGCCCGAGTCCCGCGTGCACACCGCGTACTCGCTGGACATCGCCGTCCAGGAGCTGATCTTCATTCTCGGGCCGCTTGTGTCCGTGGCCGCGATCGGCGCGGGCGGCCCGGCCGCCGGCCTGTACGCCACAGCGGCCGTGCAGCTGGCCGGCACCGCCTGGTTCGTCACCACCCCGGCCGTGCGGCGCTGGCGCGGCGTCGCCGCCGAACGGCACTGGGCCGGCCCGCTCCGCTCGACCCCGCTGCGGCTGCTGCTGGCCGCGATCGTGCTGGTCGGCGCCGGGGTCGGCTCGCTGCCGGTCGCGGTGACGAGGCTGGCCGAGGACGCCGGCTCCCGCTCGTGGGCCGGTTGGCTGCTCGCCGCCCAGGCCACCGGCGCGCTCGTCGGCGGCCTCGTCAACACCCGGCTCAAGCTGCCCGAACGCCACGCGCCGTGGATCGCCGCCGCGCTGGCCGCCGGGTACCTGCCCCTCGTGCTCGCCGCCCCGCCGCCGGTGATGCTGCCGCTCGCCGTGCTCAGTGGGCTGGCGCTGCCGCCGCTGCTGACGGCGACGTTCGTGACGGTGGACCGGATCGCGCCGACCGGGACGGCGGCGGAGGCGTTCGCGTGGGTGGCGACCGCGTTCACGAGCGGGGCGGCCCTCGGTGCGGCGGTCGACGGCGCGATCCTGGACCGTACGGCGGGGGTCGCGCCCGGGTTCGTTCTGGCACCGGTGGTGATCGCGGCCAGCGTCGTCCTGTACCGCCTCCTGGTCCGCCGCCTCCCCACCGATCACGCGATGGCGGCCACGAATGTCGGACCCCCGGCCTAGGGTGAGGGACATGGACTGGAAGATCGAACTCATCCCCGTTCCGGTGACCGATGTCGACCGGGCCAAGGACTTCTACGTCAAGGTGGGCTTCAACGCCGACCACGACCACCGGGTGAATGAGGGGCTGCGCTTCGTGCAGCTGACCCCGCCCGGCTCGGCCTGCTCGATCGTGATCGGCGACGGCATCACCGAGAAGACCCCGGGCACCCAGGAGATCCAGGTGGTGGTGGCGGACGCCAAGGCGGCGCGCGAGCAGCTGCTCGACGCGGGTGTCGAGGCGAGCGAGATCGACCAGCAGCCGTGGGGCAACTTCGTGTACTTCCGCGACCCCGACGGCAACAGCTGGTCGCTGCAGGCGATGGAGACCCGGCCGAACGGCTAGCCCCTGTGATCAAAGCTCCCCTCAAGTCGTTCTAGCTACTTGAGTGGACCTTTGATCACGGAGGCGTGGCGCGGCGCAGCGTCAGGGCCAGGAAGCGGACAGGATCGTCCGCTAGGCTGGCGGTTCCTGAGGGAACCCGCAAACACTCAGGACCTCTCCCGCTCAGCACCGGCGGGAGAGGCTATGCGGGCACACTCCGCAGGAAGTCCACCAGCAGCGTGTTGAACGCGTCCGGCCGCTCCATGCTGGGCAGGTGCCCCGCCCAGTCGAGCGGCACGTGGCGCGCGTCCGGCAGGCGTCCGGCCAGCTCCACCGCGATCTCCCGGAAGTCGGGCAGGTCGTGGTCGCCGGAGATGAGCAGCGTCGGGGCGGCGATCTCGGCCACGTCGTACTCCACGTCGATCGGCTCGACGTCCGGCGCCGGGGCGAGCTGCACGTCGAAGGCGTGGCGCTGCATCTTGCGCACCGCCGCGCGGGTCGCCTCGTCCGCGTGGGGTCCCAGCCAGGTCGTCACGTTGAGCTCGGTGGCCGCGTCGACGTCACCCGCCTCGAGCAGCGCCTCCTCCCGCTCGTCGAAGGCGCTCAGCTCCGCCCCCGCCTCGTGCCCGGCCAGCGCGGTGGCGACCAGCACGAGCGCGCTCACCCGGCCCGGCCAGCGGGCGGCGATCTCCTGCCCGACCCGCCCGCCGCCGGAGGCCGCCACCACCGCGACACGCCCGGCGCCGACCAGGTCCAGCAGGTCGACCACGTCCCGCGCGTTGTTGAACGGACCGTCCGGCATCGGAGTGTCGCCGAAGCCGCGCAGGTCCGCGCGGACCGGCCGGAACCCGGCGTCGACCAGGGCCGGGACCTGCGGATCCCACATCCGCCGGTCGCAGACGGTCGAGTGCAGCAGGAGGACTGTGGGGCCGCTGCCGGCCACGTCATACGCGAGTGTCATCGCCTTGACCCTAGGAAACCGCCGCCAGCCATTCACCCGATTTAGCGATGCGTAGATAGTCTACTCGTACGAACGGCTGGCGTTTAGGTGCACGTTTGGCTATGGTCTTCCTAACTGATCGTTGGGCGTCGTTGTGACAGCCGTCACGCGACGAGCAGTTGGGGGAGGAAGATCATCATGACGGTCACATCGGCGGTGGAGACGACGCCCAGCCGCGTCGAGGACGTCGCGACCGACCTGCTGGCCACGCTCGCCGCGCTGCCGGAGGGCCACCCCTCGCGGGCCGCGCTGCGCGAGCGGGTGATCGAGCAGCTGCTGCCGCTGGCGCGCCACCTGGCCCGACGCTTCCGCGATCGCGGCGAGCCGTACGACGACCTGGTCCAGACCGCGATGATCGGCCTGATCAAGGCGGTCGACCGCTTCGACCCGTCGCACGGCACCGACTTCGCCGGCTTCGCGGTCCCCACGATCATCGGTGAGATCAAGCGCCACTTCCGCGACCGCACCTGGTCCGTCCGGGTGCCGCGCCGCCTGCAGGAGCTGCGCCTGTCCATCAACGAGGCCAACACGGCGCTCACCCAGTCCCTCGGCCGCTCGCCGACGGTCGCCCAGGTGGCCGAGCGCCTCGGGATCACCGAGGACGAGGTGCTGGAGGGGCTGGAGGGCGCCCGCGCCTACAAGGCCACCTCCCTCTCCACGCCGGTCGGCGGCGAGGCCGGCAGCGCCGACCTCGGCGACCTGCTCGGCGACGACGACCCGGGCTACGCGACGGTCGAGGCCCGCGCCACCCTCACCAAGGTGCTGCGCACGCTCCCCGACCGCGAGCGCGAGATCGTGGTCCTGCGCTACTGCGGCAACCTCACCCAGCAGCAGATCGCCGACCGCGTCGGCGTCTCCCAGATGCACGTCTCGCGACTGCTCACCAAGACCCTCGCCCGCCTGCGAGACGAGCTCGGCGAGCGCCTCTAGAAGCTCTCTTTCATAAGACAGCGAGCCACCACGGTGATCAAAGCTCCGCTCAAGTCGTTAGAGCGACCTGAGCGGAGCTTTGATCACCGTCTAGACGATCCGTTCCAAGGGGTCGTGGTGGCCGGGGCGCTCTGGTGTCTTCGAGATTTGGGCTACCGCGATGTTCGCTGTGGTCCAGACCGCCGCTCCCGCGGCCTCACCCTGATCGTTTGGTCGCGCACCCTGGCGTCCGCCGGTGCCGCCCGCAGCGAAGTCCCTGATCAACAGCAGCCGAGGGCTGCTGACCGGAACGCTCCCGCCGGAGGCAAGTCCCAGTCTTGAAATAGATCGACTAAGGGGCCGAAGGCGCCGCCGCCGAACCTCCTGCGGTACTGCTGGTACCTTAACCGGCTCGGATAAGGTACCAGCGGTACCGCAAGAGGCATCGATCATCTCGCCAGACCCCATTCGGGCGACGGGCCGCCACGGGAAGGCGGTGGATGACCGGCGCGTGACCGTGACGCACCTTGCCACGAAGGCCCTGATCACCCTTCGCGGGCCGCAGCCTCGGGGCACGGCGCGGCCTGGTGAGCGTGGCCAGACGCGCAGGGTGAGGCCGCGGGAGCAGCGGTCTGGACCACAGCGAACGTCGCGGTAGCTCAAAGTCCCGGTCTTGGAATAGATCGTCTAGGGCTCGATGAGGCCGGCGCGGATGGCGTAGCGGGTGAGCTCGAGGCGGTCCTTGAGGCCGAGCTTCTGCAGCATGTTTGCGCGGTGGCGCTCGACGGTCTTGACGCTGATGACCAGGATGTCTGCGATCTGCTTCGACGAGTGGCCCTCGGCGACCAGCTTGAGCACCTCCTCCTCGCGGTCGGTGATGGCCTTGGCCGGCACCGGCTCGCCGTGGCGGGCGCGGTCGAGGTAGTTGCGGATGAGGGCGTTGACCGCGCCGGGGTAGAGGAACGGCTCGTCGCGCATCGCGGCGCGGCAGGCCTGCAGGAGGTCGCGGTCGGCGACCGACTTGAGCACGTACCCGCTGGCGCCTGCGCGCAGTGCCTCGAAGAAGAACTGCTCGTTGTCGTACATGGTCAGGATCAGCACCCGCAGCTCCGGCTGGAGGCGGATCAGCTCGCGAGCAGCCTGCAGGCCGGTCAGCCTCGGCATGGCGATGTCGAGGATGGCGAGGTCGGGGCGGGTGGCGCGAGCCTTCTCCACGGCCTCGGCCCCGTCGCCGGCCTCGGCCACCACCGTGAGGTCCGGCTCGCCGTCGAGGATGAGGCGCACGCCGCGGCGGACCAGCGCGTGGTCGTCGGCGAGCAGGATCCGCGTCGTCGTGGGTGTCATGCCCGGGCACTCCCGTCCGCGATCGGCAGGCACAGCCGTACCTCCGCACCGCCCTCGATGCTCCGCCCGAGCGTGAGTGTGGCGCCCACCAGCAGCGCCCGCTCCCGCATGCCCCGGATGCCGGCGCCCTCGGCGGCGCCGCCGAATCCCTTGCCGTTGTCGCCGACCCGCAGCTCGGCACCGACCGCCGTCCGGCTCAGCGCGATGTCCATGCGGGTGGCGGAGGCGTGGCGGGCGGTGTTGGTCATCGCCTCCTGGGCGACCCGGTAGACGACGAGCTCGGCCTCGTCGTGGAGCCCGGAGAGGTCGCCGTCGAAGTGCTGCCGCACCGCCGCGCCGCTGTGCTGGGAGATCTCGGTGGCGAGGGCGCGCAGCGCGCTAACCAGGCCCAGCTCCTCCAGCACGCCGGGGCGGAGCCGCCGGGCGATGCGGCGGATCTCGTCGAGGCCGTCGCGCGTCGTCTCCTGCACCTGGCGCAGCTGGCCGCGCAGCGGCTCGGGCGCCTGGTCGGCGACCCGCTTCAGCTCCAGGATCACGGCGGTCAGCGTCTGGCCGACCTCGTCGTGGAGCTCCTGGGCGATCCGGCGGCGCTCCCCTTCCTGGGCGGAGAGGGCGCGGGCGGTGCTGGTGGCGCGTTCGGCCTCGAGGCGGTCGAGCATCGCGTTGAACGTGCGGATCAGGTCGGCGATCCCGGCGTGTCCGGAGACCGCGGGGCGCGGGCCGGGCTGGAGCAGGTCGAGCGTGGCCATCGCCCGGGTGAGGCGCTGCAGCGGGGCCAGGCCGATGCGCAGTAGCACCGCGTTGGCGGCGAGCATCGCGGCGAGGCCGGCGGTGAGGATCACCGCCTCGGTGAAGAGCACCGGCGTGGAGACCGTGACGGGGCCGAAGAGGAGCGTGGTCACCGCGACGGTGAGCACGGCCGCGTTGAGCAGGAAGATCCGCCAGAACAGCGACACCGCGGTCCTCCTCCCTTGGCGTTCCTCCCTACTATCGCCCTCGGCGCCGGGTTTGTCCGCATTTCGCGTTGACATTCGCCACCACCCAGACTGCCCGGCCGACCGGCCTCCGTCCATCGGTGGCAGCACCCATCGTCGCCGGGCACGCGCGCCGCGCCCGAACGGCCGTCCATTGTGG
>Ga0307513_10012992_pt1 | contig 10243 bp, 7 predicted proteins | sample 15_EM_MG_FD_202174 | JGI IMG/M metagenome (GOLD analysis project Ga0307513, IMG submission 202174) | Populus trichocarpa ectomycorrhiza microbial communities from riparian zone in the Pacific Northwest, United States - 15_EM | ecosystem: Host-associated > Plants > Roots > Unclassified | place...
TATTATTATTTTAGTTTCTAATAATATTATATTTTCAAAACATTTATTAATATATTATTATTATTATTATACAAAATAATATTGAATTATTATACCACTTTAGTTTTTTCAATCCTTCATGAAAATTTGTTTTCAATATTTAAATTGGAAAACACTTTTTCCATCTAAAAATTATTTTTTCCTTTTGATCAATGAATTTTATTGACCAGTTTTCTATAATATAGCCGAATATAAAAAAATAGAAAAAGTGCTTTAAAAAAAAACTTTCAAAACAAAGATATGAACATCTTTCCCTTGTGGTTCACATGCTTTTAATTGTGAGTTGGAAAGTGTCAAAGAACCATCTCAACCTAATAGGTTAAGTTGTTAGGTGAGGCTTCAAGATATAATTTATATTATTCTCTAACACACTCCCTCAAGTGAAAGCCCTTTGGGCTTGAAACTTGCACAAACCTACATTACCTTATGCTTAATTTTTATCAAATAAATAGGGATGGTGAGATTCGAACTCATGACTGCTTGGTCATCAAGGCTCTAATACCATAAAGAAAAATATAAAAGAGTATATTTGTGAGAAAGTTTCTCATGCAAAGCGTGAGAAGAGATTTCTTAATTACTAATATATATAGACTTTACAACCTAAGAGAAATATTGAGAAGGAAAGTTACAAATAAAGTAGTAAATTTGTATATGAGTGTTGTTACATAGCTATTTTATAGGAGTAGATTGTTGAACTGGTTTCTCATTATATAGTGATTGGATTCAACAAAATTCCTTGAATTGCTCTTTATGATTCTTCTATTTCAGGAAGGACAACCACATCTTGATCAACTGCCTTATCACTCCATGTTGTAGACTCAAGATGGTTGTTAGTGGGTGGATTATGTTTAATAGAAAGTTGATAATATTTTCAAATATTTCTTTTGGACGATAAAATAACTCAGATATATCAACAAATTAACATCTTGTAGTTCATGAAATTTTTAGCTGCTTTAGCTATGACTAGATTATTGACTCACGTTACGCTGTAAATCAGATCAATTATTTAAAATAAAAAAATTTCTAAGTATTGATAGTGTGTTTTTTTAATAATATAATTAATTATGAACTTAAAATATAATGCATATTGAACAAAATCTTTTTTAAATGTTGATATTGTGATATACTTGTTGACATTGTTTTTCAAATATTAAGATGATGACATATTGAATTGACCCGAGTTAACCTATTAAATATGTGATCCTAGTCATAAGATTGTGATAACTATATAAAAAAAAATAAAAAAAAATTTATGAAGGTCAATTCCTAGTAAATTCAATGTTGAACGATAAAATAAAAAAATATATTAAAATTTGAAAAAAGAATAAAAAAATTACTTGAGTCAACCATGGTTATCCTACCGAACCTGCAACTTTTGGGTTATGAGATCGAATAACCTCATAGAAAGCAAATAAATTTTATTTTATGACATCAACTTTCAATCAACTCAATATTAAATAATGAAATAAAAAAAAAAGATCTCAAATCAACCCGAGCTAACATGTTAAACTTGTGGCCTAAATTATTAAACTAAGATAAATTCATAAAAATTAAATAAAAAATTACAAAGCCTTATTTCCAACAGATTTAATGTTGAAGGTTAAAATCGAGAAAAAGAAACTAAATAAAAGAAATTGAGTTGTTAGAGGGTGAAATTGAAAAAAAAAATTCATGTAAAAAGGACTAAAAAAATTAACAGAGAATTAACCCGGGTCAGCCTTCCAAACCTGCGATCTGAGTCATAAGATTAAGATAATCCCATAGAAAATAATTATGAAGTCCTATTTCTAAGTAACCCAATGTTTAAGGAAGAAATTAAAAAAATTAATTAGAAAAAACGGCTCAAAGAAATGACTTGAGTTAACTCAATATGTATAATGTTGAAGCCGCGTGACCTAGATCATACAATTTGGATAATTTAATAGAAAAAAAAATATGAAACCCCACTTACAACATGTATAATATTAAAGGTTAAAATTGAGAAAAGAAAAAACTAAATCTATGATAGTGGTATATAACCCAACATAAAAAAAATTGAAAAAAATTACAAAGCATAATTGCCAAAACAATTTAATACTGAAATGATGAAATTAAAAAAAAAATTAAATAAAAAAAAATTGAATTGTTGAAGGGTTAAATAAATAAAAAAGACACAAAATACTATTCTAATAAATAATATATTGTGAATGTGGTTAGAGTGATATATATATTATATATAGCTACACCCTTTAGTTTTTTATTAATTTTTAAAATAACTAATTAAAGGAAAATAACTTCTTCAAATCTCAAGGACAATGAATTACTTTCCATGAAAGTTGTAGGTTTTCCTTTCTTTTACTTCTAGTTGTAGGAAAATAACTATATGATTCCAACTCATCGGAGGGATCTAACATAGAACTTATTTAATTCAAGTGAAGTTTAGACTGCATATTTAATTAATACGTAATCAAGTCTTTATAAGTAGGGTAATCTAACAGATTGAGAGATCTTTTCTTTTGTTCTTGTTATTTAGACGTTCTGAACTTAGCATATTAATTAATATTGTTTTCTTCAGATTTAAACATTAAACATCCCCTTTTTTTATAAAGAAATTTAAAACATCTTTAAAAGATATGGTAAGTTATATTTAAAATACAATACCATACATGAACTTTATTTTTTAATTTTGTTTTGACTTGGCATTGTGAATATTTTTTATAGTAGGTTCTTCTTTGAATAATTTTAATAGCGTGTTTTTTATATTGATTCGGTGCATTTAAATAAAATTAATTAATTTTCTAAGAAAATGAGTCCTTAATTTGAATTTAAAAAGTTAAGGAAGCATATCATCTTAATCATAAATTAGGGATGTGTTTTTTTAAAAAAACTACTTTCCAGCAAAGCCTAATTTTTTAACAATACATTATCAATATTGGGTTAAGGGCTACAAAACTAGATATCACGCTTATATGGAAATTCACACAAAAATCATAATACTATACCTAAGAGGAAACAAAACAAAACTTTATATAATATTTTATTGTCCATGGAAGTCATGTTTCACTGTATTTTAAAGTGCAATACAAGCCATCTATTTTGAAAGATTTATTCACATGGATCATGGCTCTATATTTAAAATATATATCACAAGGTGGAGAAAGTTTGGCTGTGATTTTAAATCAATGGGCAATAATTAACAAAAGTGGGTTTAAATGTTAGCAACTACACATGCAATCCTCCGCACGCGAAAGTGTATAGGAATGTTGATTTTGAGCACATAAATCTTCCTGCAAATGAAATCAAGGTGTCTCTTTTTGAGATTGAGCCATGGAAGAGGTAAGAGAAGATCGATCTGTATGTTCTTGCTATCGAAAAACAGAAGGTCCTATTCATGCAGGTATCAAGTCTCTGAAACCAAAATGCTAGAATCATATAATATAAAAATAAATTGAAAGCCGAAAGGGATTAGAAAAGGACCTTCAAGTGTGAAACCATGTGACATATACAATTTGCGTTTTCGTTATACAGCTGCCTTCAACATCACCACTTATGAGCACCACCGACACCATCTTCGCACCACCATAACAGTGACGTTAAGATTTTTTTTCCTTTTCAGGTTTACAACTACAAAGGTTTTTGTTCTTCATATGTTTTCTTTCCCTACACAAAATTATTTCCAATCATAGTTTGCTTAACTGGCTGCAACTCGAAAAATTATTATCATGAGCATGTATGTTAATATTAAAGAACATGTTTATAGTGAAATCAACTCACTTTTAAGATTATATTGAAAATTATTCTTCAATAAAAATATTTTAACATGGAACATTAATTTAATTAAAATAAATTATAAATAAATAAAAAATTAATTTAAAAAAAACTCCTAATTGCAAAATATTTGGTTTTTAAGACAAAAAACTTTAACGTATATTTTTTATGAGTAATTAAGGCAAATCGACAAAATTAATCCAAGTAATTATGATAATTTAATTTTGCATCTATTTTGATTTTAAAATTAGCAGGGGTGCTAAAACAATAGGCTCATCTGTAATCTTTTCGTTATTCGTCAATTGAACTTGTCAAAGTTATATAATATGAATATTATAAATGTTAATGGGTTAAAAAATCTAAAAAATAAATATCATAAGTTTGGTAACAAGTCAAGATTTTTAAAGGCTAGTCAACCTAATTTGTAAACCCTATACAACCCACTAAAAGTGTAACCCTGTATTCTAGAAATTCCTTTGTATAAATACTTTCTTTCTATCTCTCTATTCAGTTTTTTTTAGTTTGATTGTTTCTTCTTTAAGAAATTTCTTACATGATGATATTTACTTATTTACTCATCTTTTACTTTTTTTTATTCTATTTTTTTCATAGAGAAAGGACTTGGTGATACGTTGGGTGACATATCCTTTCAATTATCCTGTTGCTAAGCAGATTGTTTCTCTATGGATGCAAGATTATAAGTTTGTTTTGGAAGTGATTTAATTTTCATGGGATCCACAATGCATATCAGGGAAAAACAACGCTTTCACACGACAAGGAATTATATTGTTTAAGTGGTATGCACATATTTTATTTGAATCCAATAAACATTATACAATTTCGAGGTTTGTAGCTTTAAATTTATTCGTTTAAAGTTGTCAATTTCATTAGTCAAAACTGTAAAAAATAGAGGTCATTCAACTAAACGACGTGTCACTCACCTTCTCTACTTTAAGTATGAACGATGCGTCGTTTAGGGTTTTTGACTTGGAAATAACAAATTTCAATTGATAACCTAATCTTCTGATTTTTTTTTAATTGCACTAATAATTATCTTCAAACTTTTAATTTCATGCAATTTCACACCTACCAAACTTAATTATCAACTCCTAAGTTGGCTGTCTTTTTCATTTTGGTTCTTGATTCTGAATTTGTGCATTTTGATCCTCAATTGACCAATAAACTTTCAATTTCTTCAATTTAGCTCCTGATTTGGTCAATTTCAGCTTATATATTCACGCGTCTTTTCCAGTTTGATCATTGGTGTTGGATTTATTCAATCAAGTCTCTAATTACCCATCAAACTTTAATATTTATGCAATTAAACCCCTGATTTGACCAAATTAACTTTGAAAAATTACAATTCAACCCCCATACTTTAATTTCTTCCAATTAAAGCCTAATTGACTTTAAAAAGAAAATTTTCTTGCAATTGAGCCCTCAATAAATTCAAATAAACCTTGAAAAATTCTATTTGAGTCCTTAAACATTCAATTTTGAGTTTTCCTCCTCAAATACATTTTTCTTTGCTAATAGAGCCTTCATCAGTCTAAAATACACTGTCAAATTTTTTAATCTTGTATATTTGATCATTCTTAATCAGTCTTCAGCAATTTCCTGGACGTTCTAGTATACTCTTCTCATTGATATTTTTTATTTTATTTTATTCAACATTTTTCATTTTTTTGTATTTTTTCTTTTCCCTTCTTTTTTTTTTCTAATTTTTTTTTAAGTGGGGTCCCAAAATGGGTAACAACAAAAATCATGTGTATTTTGAAATTCACTCATTTTTTTATGTCAAGGATCTCATAACCAAGAAACTACTTCTTTCCGGTAAGAGTAAAGATAGTCTCTATGTTTTATTTGAGTCTTTCGTAATATTTATGCCTCAAGCTTTTTGGTCTCCTATTGTGTCTACCTCTACTGATACCTAGCATTGTCGCCTGGTTCTTCCTAGTTCACGTGTTTTGAGTTTCTTAGCATTAAACAAAAATATTGTTCGTAACTCACAATGTTTTAATTTTCAGTTTCACGCTTGTTCATTAGGGATATCATTGCGTATATTATTAAAACCTACGAGTTACAAAACTTCATCTCCTCTTAAATTAATTTTCAGTGATGTTTGGGGACCTGCTCTCATGTTTGCTTCTAATGGTTATTGTTATTTTGTTATTTTTATGGATGCGTATATGAAATATATATGGTTTTTTCCTCTTGTTGCCAAATATGATGTCTTCACTATTTTTCACCAATTCCAAGTTCTAGTTGAAAGGCAATTCTCTAGCAAAATTATATTTGTCCAAACATACTGGGGCAGTGAATATAAAAATTTAAATAACTTTTTCGAACCATTGGTATTCATCATCGTTTAATTTGTCTACATACTCATGAACAAAATGGCACAACTGAACGTTGACATAGATATTGTTGAAACTAGTCTTACTCTTCTCGATCAATGTAAAGCACCCCTAAAATTTTAAGGATTGATATCAATTGTTTTTAAAATTATTAAAAATTAAATTAAAAATTAAAAAATTAGGATAATTAAGAGAAATCAAAAGGATAAATTTAGGACAACACATAGTCAAGATAACATTTTGTAAGAAAGGATGCTGTAAGGGTGATGTCATTCATCCCTAAGCATAACTAACTCCCTTACTTGAATATTTGAGATCAATGCACATTTTAGGATCCCTAGTTTCTTTTAATTACTAGGTGGTAACTCCTAATTTTCTATATATATATATATATATATATATATATATATATATATATATATATATATATTTCTCCATACCAATTTCGAGGAGTCCCGACCGACATCAATACATTGTTACTATTGGCACTAACACAAACTCATCTCCTGCAGACAATCCAGGAGAGAATCCATCCAAGCATTAAGGAGAAAATCATGCCATTATAGTTGATTGCTTTACAGTTAATTGTGCAACGTCTATTTAGGAATTGATTAATTCTAATTATAGTGTATAATTCCTTGTATAGCCTGTAACAACTATTTCCTTATTCTCTTCTTCTCTGTTGTAAAACTTTCCTATATATAATACTCCAATGCCATATGCAGTTGTTGTGGTTGATAATTATTGGTTTACAAAACCTTACATGGTATCAGAGCCATAAGACTAACCTCCATCTGATCCTATGGCCTTAGAAAATTCTTCTTCTACTCTCTCCTTCAACACCATGGTTCACATGGTTACTATCAAACTATCCTCCACCAACTTTCTTCTTTGGCGCAGTCAAGTGGCTCCTTTACTGCAGTGTAAAAAATTATATGGATATGTTGATGGCTCAACACCAATGCCTTCTGCTGCCACTAATCCTGCAGCTCATAATATTTGGAAGCAATTTGATCAGCTTGTCATGAGCCTTCTACTTTCTTCTCTCACAGAGGAAGCTCTTTCTATTACTATTGGCTTTACAACATCAAGAGATGTCTGGAACTCTCTTGAAATCACTTTCAGCCAAAAATCTAAGGTCCATGAACTTCAAATAAAAGATGAACTTCAAATAAAAGATGAACTTCATCTCTTGAAATGTGGCTCTCGTAGTATTTCTGAATACTCTCGAATATTTAAGGCTCATTGTGATCAATTATCAGCAATGGAACGTCCAGTTGAAGATATTGACAAGGTGCACTGGTATCTACGTGGTTTAGGCCATGAATTTTCAACTTTCTCCATCACTCAACTCTCTTTAACCCCTATTCCCAGTTTCAAGGATATTGTTCCTAAAGCAGAGAGCTTTGATCTTTTTTTCAAGTCTATTGATCATAATACATGGGTCCCTGCATATGTAGCAAATTTCTCTCCTGCATCTTCAAACCGATATGGTAACTCTAACAACTATCAACACAAATATAAAGGAGGGCCATCAAAGGGAGGAAACCGTAGCAAGCAACAATATAAACGACCTCCTAGATGCCAAATCTGTCGTTAGGAAGGACACTATGCCATGGATTGCAGTCGCAGATACATTAAACCTTATGCTAATCTTGCTGAAGCTCTTGCCCACTGCACCATTAGTATTGAACCTGCAGATTGGTACACGGATACGGGTGCATCAGCACACATGACAACTGATGCATCTCAACTTGATAAGGTGGAACCTTACACTGGTAAGGACAAGGTTATTGTTGGTAATGGATCCTTTCTACCAATAACATATACTGGTTCTTGCTCCTCTACTCCCCATCTTCAATTAAATGATGTTCTTGTTGTCCCAGCTTTAACTAAAAATCTGCTCTCTGTCAGTAAACTCACTCATGACTATCCTTTATATGTCTCTTTTACTGACAATGATTTCATCATACAGAATCTTCAAACTCAAAAGGTGGTGGCAAACAGTAAGCATGTTGATGGTCTTTATGTACTGAAGCCTGGACACCAAGCCTTCTCTACTGTCATTACCAAATCCAGTCTTTGTAATTCCTTTGCAATTTAGCATGCACGTTTAGGACATGTCTCCTCCACAATAATTTCTATTCTTAATAAATAAGGTTCCCTGTACCTCTCTTCTCTATTGCCGAATCCATCTCTGTGTATTAGTTGTCAAAAGGCTAAAAGCCATAAATTGCCATTTCCAACAAGTGACAGTCGCTCCAACAAAATCCTTGGTCTTATACATTGTGATCTATGGGGTCCAGCACCCATAACTTCCATCTCAGGATATCGATATTACATTATCTTCATCGATGATCACTCACGTTTTACTTGGTTTTATCCATTAAAACACAAAACTAATTTTTACCAGACATTCCTTAACTTCCAATCTTTGTTTGAGAATCAGTTCTCTACGAAAATAAAGATTTTCAAAAGTGATGGGGGAGGGGAATTCATCAGTAAGAATCTGCAATCTCATTTCACTAAATGTGGAATCATCACCGATTCTCCTGTCCCTATACACCATCTCAGAATGGTGGAGCAGAGAGAAAACACAGGCATATCACCGAAACAGGTCTCACAATGCTGTTTCATTCCACTGTTCCTCTTCACTTCTGGGTTGAAGCCTTCAGTACTGCAGTCTTCACCATTAACCGCTTGCCAACACCAGTCTTGAATGGGACATCTCTTTTTGAAATTATGTATGGTAAGTCTCCTCTCTATACTACATTTTGAATATTTAGATGCTTATGTTTTCCAAACTTGCGTGATTATACCAAGCATAAGTTTGAACCAAGAAGTCTTCCTTGCATTTTTCTTGGTTACCACATTTCCTACAAAGGTTTTCGATGTCTTGATCCTGTTTCTCATCGAGTTTTTATCACTAGACATGCTCGTTTTGATGAGAATGTATTTCCTTTTTCTTCTTCTAGTATACAACCCTCCTCTGCCATCTCAGATTTTATTGCCTTTCATGATCCCACCTTATCGCATCTTGTTATATCTAGTACTAACTCTTCTGCAGGACATTCATCTCCATCGTCAGTAACCTCGTCCATGCCGTGTAAATCATGTTCTTTGGACTTGCTTCCATCTTCAAGCTCCTCAATTTCAGTGCCACTTGTTCCTACTCCTCAGGAAGAGCAACTTCCAGCAATCCCAATAGCATCAGCTTCACATCATAATTCTCATTCCATGATCACTCGTGGCAAAACAGGCATCTCCAAATCCAAACCTTATAGTTATGTCTATCAGATTTTGTCATCTCCTTTATTATCCTCTCTTTTAGTTATGAGGGAAACAAAGTCAAGAGTGCTGCCAAGTCTCCAGAATGGCTTGTTGCCATGAAAGAAGAAATTCGTGCTCTCAAGCTCAATCAAACATGGGAACTAGTTCCACGACCACCTGCTACAAATGTGGTTGGATCCAAATGGGTTTTCCACACCAAATATCATTTGGATGGTTCCATTGATAGGCTCAAAGCACGCCTTGTTGCAAAAGGCTATACTCAACTCTATGGTCTTGATTTTAATGACACTTTTAGTCCAGTTGTTCGAGCATCAACAGTTCGCATTGTTCTCTCTATTGCAGTATCTCGTGGCTGGAATATGCGTCAGCTTGACGTAAAAATTGCTTTCTTGTATGGTCTTTTATAAGAACAAGTTTATATGGAACAACCACCGGGCTATGCTAATTCCTCTCATCCAAACCATGTTTGTCGTCTTAAAAAGGCAATCTATGGCTTGAAGCAAGCACCAAGAGCATGGTTCCATCGGTTTAGCCATTTCTTACTCACTGTTGGCTTCAATAGCAGTCAAGCTGATTCCAGCTTATTTGTCTATTCATCAGCTCACGAGATTATTTACTTGTTATTATACGTTGATGATATTATCATCACAGGCAGCAATATGTCCCTCATTGATACTTTCATTCGCAAGCTACGTCATGAGTTCTCCATGAAGGATCTTGGCACTTTGAATTATTTCTTGGGTTTAGAAGTCACTCATTCTGCCACTGGCATATTTCTGAGTCAGCTAAAGTATACGAGAGATCTTTTA
>Ga0307513_10012993_pt1 | contig 10241 bp, 8 predicted proteins | sample 15_EM_MG_FD_202174 | JGI IMG/M metagenome (GOLD analysis project Ga0307513, IMG submission 202174) | Populus trichocarpa ectomycorrhiza microbial communities from riparian zone in the Pacific Northwest, United States - 15_EM | ecosystem: Host-associated > Plants > Roots > Unclassified | place...
CATTGAACCCAGAGATGAACGCTCGTCGTTTATCACACTCCGCCGGGTACTCGCTGGAATCTGCGCACCCCAGGCCTTAGCATCCCCTCTCCATCGATAAGGCCAAGAAAAGAAACTCACGTTGATCCTCACTTGGGACTACGAACGCTCCGACATCTTTCTGCTTCATCAACTCGCGAAGGTGGGCAAGGCGCTCAGTGGTGTGAACCGTATGTTGGCCTACTGCACCCATCTTCGTCGATGACGCGCGTGTTCGAAGTAGTGGAAAGGAAGGAACAAAGATAGGTGACCGGGGCACCTGTTGGGGAAGCCGAAACCAAAATTGGGCTTGCCACCACATGGGTGGTTTTGGTCATGCTTGAGGTGACGGACCAAAACCTTCTGTTGTTGGCCAAATCTTATTTCATGGTTGCAAATCCAGGAATAATCCGAATTTTCGTTGAAGCTCCTGCCAGAAGGCCGCAACGCTCTTGGATCAGTCTCTCGTACTCAAGCTGGCATGCGTTGTAGCTGTTGCTCGGTTGTTGCCACTACCCGAATTCTGCTACTACCTAGGGTTATTTCCTTCACCAAACATGATTATATCCAACGTGGACCACCCCGTTCAACGTTCTGCATTCGCTCCTGGGCTGAATATCAACTGCCCTTCGCAAAAAATTTGCCTGGAACAAATGCCATCTTTCGTCATGAGCACGAACGCTGACACTGCTTCCTTCTGATTACTTACATTCACCTGGGATGGAAAGGATCCTTTCAACCTCTATGAAGCTCTCGAATTCGAACCGGAATTCATTGGTGTACATGCTAATCGAAAGGAACGTCATAAAAAACCAGAGGTCATGGCATCCTTGTGGCATCCCAAATCTTCGCCTTCCGCCTGTTTCGACATACATAGTACGCTCTGATCCCAGGGTAGAGGGTGAATACGTCAAACAAGCAAATCCCAATCAGATAGCTGTTGCCACGACGATCTGAACAATAGAAATCAGCCTTTGGAACTCTTCTGGGACGATAAAAACATGTACACAATGGTGCACCATCTTTGCGATAAATATTTGCTGCGATGATGGATGATGCCTGCACAAACTTGGGGGTCAACTGTGTTAAATAACGGGGCGCTCCAAAGGGTACGGAATCTCTCACATGTTATACACTGACGTACTGACGGTCCGTGCCGCTACAGCCCCAGAATTCCAAGAGCACCATGCAGCTTGGATAGGATGTGAATACGGATACATCAGAAGCATGATAGACAATGCCTGTATAACAAGAGGTTGGATTAATGAAAAAAAATCAGTGAGAGAGAGGGGGGACTGACACAGAAATTCCAGGGCTTCAGTTTATTGGGAAGCATCCACAGTGCAATGAGGAAAGGGATCAACTAAACATCCTCCGACATAGAGATAAATGATCGATTGTTGGCGGCTTCAGAGACCATGGTCAACACTAACATATTAAGCATACAGCCGATCGTGGATGGGATGGTGAGTAAATCGGTGTTAATGCCATGCTGAAGCTATTTTCACGGATGATTAAATTTCGGCATATTCAAGTGAGATTGGTTACCCAAGATTTCACAGGGACAATGTCAAATACGCGGCGGGCGAGCTTGAAGGAATCCCGAACAGAAGACCACTGAAAGGTGACTTTCTGTGAATAACCCTGTTCATTGCCTGCCGTATTGGCTAATCCTCACACCAGGTATAAATCGTAATCGGACACAGCTTGCCACAGCCGCTTCAAAGACAAGCCCTCGCAGTTGTGCATATCTCCCTAGGAGGAATGTCAGTCGGTGTACCAGCCAGCCACACCAAAGGTTGAGGGACGCACCTTCATGGGATTGTCGCAGAGGATAAGAGTAGTCGTGATCGTTTTCTTTCGCTCCATGAACCAACACTTTTTCCAGTACCAGGTCTTCGTTGTTGAGATCATGTGATAGCTTCCATCCAGATTCAATGGCTGGAAAAACCAATAGTGATACTGTGCCAAATTGCCTTCCATTTGTCCAGTCTATTGTTGGTGTTGGATGACCATTAACAGCACTATATTCCATTAGCTACAATACTGGCCATTTGACAGTGTTCAAATTCATTTTTGGTGCAAATTATGGTAAATCATGCTGAGTTCTTTGGAGTTCTTTGTTTGAGGTGAGGATCCAACCAAGATCCAACTTGAAGCAAAACTGATCAAACAATCAATCTCTGACTGGAGCATTAGGCCTTGGGCTCTGTTAGATGCTTATTTTATCCACCAGTGTTGGAAAAGCAGTATTGTGCAGTGTCCACCTGAGTCTGCCACAAGGGGGTCACAGTGCCAGTGACCACTCCAATGAATGGAGACAGCACAAATACATAAGGACAATATAAGAAAATGTTTAGTGACTCACTTTTCTATATATTAATCATATAGATTCTATGCTGCTTTGGAACTGTGCTTCCAGCCAGTGGGAGGTAGCCACCATCATGCAGAGCCTTGTTTCTATGCATGAGTTGAGCTTGAAGAACAGGTGGTGCTGCTAGTGTTTGTGGATCCCAAAGATTGTAAGAGAATTAGGGGGCATGATACAGATATGAGAGGCTTAAGGGTTTTGTACACTTTTTTTTTTTTTAAATATCTTTGAAAAATTATTGACATTTCCAATTCCAAGACCCTTTCCAATTCTGCCTATTTCATGAATACTAGTGACTGTTATACAAGTAGATTTACAATTTCCTAGTGTGATTTTTTGTAGATCAGATACATCACTATCTAAAGAACTATTAGTGCCTGAAAAATAGATATAAAAATAATTACCTATGTTTGAATTCCTTACACATTTGAAATGAGAAAACTATTTGTGCTCCTGAGGAGGATGTTAGTATTAAAAACAAAAAATGTAAAGTAATATTGCATACAAGCTTGTTATTGATAACCCACTGAATAAGCCAAGCAGAATCTTTTTTATCACTGGTATTGTTGAATGTGGTTTCAACTGCTGCCATAACCAGAGCAATGTGTTTCTGGGATTTGAAGGACTTGACTGCATGCTGAAATTGTTCTAATATATTCCTCCCAGAAAACCAAAAGGAATGCTCTGCCAGAAGAGCAACAACTGATGAAATTGTTAGTTACTAATATATATAATAAAGAAACTTATATTACTGGCAATTGCCTGAAATTTTAAAGGTTCCTGTCAATTTAATAGGTAAAATATACAACTGGAAAGTTGGGAATTAATTTACTTGGTATTCCTTGCTTTCATCTTCTGAAAATAGAGAAGGAAATTGAAGAGATAAATGCTAAAAATAAAAATAAATAACATAAAATAGTTAATGACAATATGCTGACCTTCTATAAAACATGCATTAACAACATGTGGCAAAACAAGTGACACATACCAACTGTCAAAAATTAGAATATAACAAAGTTTAGATATATATAAAGTATAGTGCAGCTTATCTTTGAATGAATATTAAAGACAAACCACTTACAATCTAAAGATGTATTTGCCATAGATCCTTAAATTTTTAACTCACAAAAACAAGTTAATTTCATTAAACTCACAGGCTGTATTAGGACATCCAAAGTTAAGTGATCAGAACATCTTTTCTGAGAAATCAAAGACATTGGACTCACTTCCTATGTTAAAACATGCAAAGATTGTTTGAGTGATATATCTTCTAAGGATTCAAAGACACTAGACTCACAGTCTATGTTAGAACATGTAAAGGTTGTTTGAGTGATTAACACATCTCTTTTGAGAAATCAAAGGGACTGGACTCACCCACTATGTTGGAACGCACAAAGGTTGTTTCAGTGATCAGAACATCTCTGTGGAGAAATCAGAGGCACTAGACTCACAGCCTATGTTGGAACATGAAAAAGTTGTTTGAGTGATCAGAATAACTCTGTGGAGAAATCAGAGGCACTGGACTCACAACCTATATTAGAACATGCAAAAGTTGTTTGATTGATCAGAACATCTCTTCTGAGAAATCAGAGACACTGGACTCACGAGCTATGTTTACAAAGGTTGTTTGAGTGATCAGGACATCTCTGTGGAGAAATCAGAGGCACTAGACTCACACCCTATGTTGGAACATACAAATATTGTATAGGTGATCAAAACATCTCTCCTGAGAAATCAGAGGCACTGGACTCACATTCTATGTTGGAACATGCAAAGGTTGTTTGAGTGATCAGAACATCCCTCCTGAGAAATCAGAGGCACTGGACTCACAGCCTATGTTGGAACATGAAAAGGTTGTTTGAGTGATCAGAACATTTCTATGGAAAAATCAGAGGCACTAGACTCACAGCCTATGTTGGAACATGCAAAGGTTGTTTGATTGATCAGGACATTCCTTCTGAGAAATCCAAGACAGTGGACTCACAAGCTATGTTGGAACATGCAAAAATTGTTTAAGTGATCAGGACATCTCTCCTGAGAAATCAGAGGCACTGGACTCACACCCTATATTGGAACATGCAAAAATTGTATAACTGATCAAAACATTTCTCCTGAAAAATCAGAGGCACCAGACTCACCCACTATGTTGGAACATGCAAAGGTTGTTTGAGTGATCAGAACATTTCTCTTGAAAAATCAGAGGCACTAAACTTACATTCTATGTTAGAACATGCAAAGATTATTTGAGTGATCAGAACATTTCTCTTGAAAAATCAGTGGCACTGGACTCACATTCTATATTGGAACATACAAAAGTTGTTTGATTGATCAGAACTTTTTTTTTAAGAAATAAAAACCACTGTTCTCACTTCCTGTGTTGGAACATGCAATCAGGATGTCTCTTCTGAGAAATCAGAGGCACTGGACTCACAGCCTTTGTTGGAACATGCAAAGATTGTTTGAGTGATCAGGACATCTCTCCTGAGAAATCAAAGGCACTGGACTCACCCACTATGTTGGAACATGCAAAAATTGTTTGAGTGATCAGGAGAAATCAGAGACACTAGACTCACCCACTATATTGGAACATGCAAAAGTTGTTTAAGTAATCAAAAAAACATTTCTTCTGAGAAATCAGAGGCACTGGACTCACATTCTATGTTAGAATATGCAAAAGTTGTTTGATTGATCAGAACTTCTCTTCTGAGAAATAAGAGGCACTGGTCTCACAGACTATATTGGAACATGCAAACATTGTTTTGGTGAAATTGATTAGAAATGCCATTCATATTCATATAATAAAGGGCATCTACCTATAAGATATTTTTTAAATCAAACTTTTGGTCAAAAAAATTCTTTAAACATGGCTCAACCAACCTTCTGTACAAGTCTAGTCAGCAAAAAAAATTCTACAGTTCATCTGGTGCAAAGCTCCACTTACATACTAAATCTAAAATCAGAGCACTTCATCAAAAACAGATCAAAACATACATCCTAAAATACAAGTCAGACTCATTTAAAGAATTAAAACAAATTCTTACACTGGGGCTCTGAAAATGGATGTAATTAGCATAGCTCCTTATTACAAAAATACATTATTACCCAATAATTAGGAAACCATGCAATCTGCTTGTCCACTATTTCTTTTGCTGACATTATCTCTATATTCAATTTGATTAGAATTATCTCTTCATATGGAATATTTACCTACTTATTCTCCAGACATTCCTGTAGATGTTCAGAGTGGTTTAGAAGCAAATAACCTAAAATACTCACTTAATGCTCTTTCTAATACACAAATTCAGATTGTTCTTTTGTGTTGAAACAAACAAGTTGACCAGAATATCATTGTCAAGAATATCCATAGTTTTTTCGGATAATTCAGCACATTGATTTTCTTCCTTGTTCATTTCTGAAATTTGTGAGAATTTAGAAAATCTATAAGAAAATAGTACGTTACCTGCCAAGCAGATATGTGCTTTTGGTGGAAAGCCTGTGGCTAGCACACGAGAAAGATATTCATCCTGAAAGGTTTTGTTTGCAAGCTCATGCATTGCAGCTTTAGCCTCTTGATGATCCTTTCCTTCAAGTCGCAACTTTTGATAACACTTCTCCACCAGTGCATCAAACTTGGTGAAAATAAGCACAACAGGCACTTGAAAAATAGAAAGTATCAGAAATTTTCAGAAATAATTAAATAATAAATATACCACTGCCAGTTCCTGAACTAAAGAATACTTTTTCACCTGCAGATATTGGGCGCTGGTCATCCATAGGAACACAGTACCTGTAGACATATAAAATAATAATCCCAATTTGTTATAAGACTATGGCCTTACCAGATAACATGAAGCTGACTCTTTAACTTAACATTCTGTTCTTGTGTCAGGATAAACTTCTTCACTATCTTTAATTCATCTTCTGATCCAGCTTCAATCCCTCTAGAATCATGAAAGATAAAGTTACTGCCAGGGTAGGTGAGTTGATATTCAATGTTATGTTCTCCACGCTAATAAATTATTAGAAATAATTATAAAAAGGTTTTGGTTTGCTTAACCTCAGTAGAAGGGACATCTGGAGAGCGTCCCTTGTTTCGTCGAAGAACCTTAGACAGCGAGAACAGCCGAGACTATCATGATGACCCAGGTATTTGGTTAGTTTTATCAAGACTGCGGGATTCCCAAGCCGAACCTTGGTTGGGATCTCTTGTGGGACCTCCTTTCCTTCTGCATCATATACGATTGGCTTCGCGTCCGGTTTCGCATTGCACACCTTGCGTAGAATGGTCGTTTTGCCTGCATTCGCCTTGCCGATGATGAGGATACGAAATTGAGGGCACTTGGCGCGGATTTCTTCTGCACTTAAGGCTCCCTGCCTAATCGGAGGGTCGCCAGACGACTGGGCTTCTTTGTTTGCAGTAGACATAGCAGGAGAGGGTGAGGAATGCACGGTGAGTTAGGTGGTTAGAGATTAACCTTGGGCGTTATCACCGTTGCTTCCTTTTCTGGGATAAAAGCCGGGTGCAGTCACCCTCGTGATTTATTTATCCCCTAGGAAACGCCCACTTCATCATGATTTCGGCCCACCAGTTTGAACATCCAGCAAGAAGCAAGCGCGACACGACGACCGAAATGCAACGCAAATGTTGAGGCCGGACGTTTCAAGATCTCCCATCTCCACATGTCCGAAAGCTCTGTCCAAAACCTCTCTCTGAATCCACGACCCCCTCGTGACTCTTTGCCAGGATACGACCTCCCTCCTCCCATTTCCAGCATGAACCCAATCATGCCAACCCCACTGTCTTTCTGTACGTCTTTTTTCCTTTCACGTTGTCTGATGTTTGTTTACCGATCAGCCTACCGTCAACAGTCCAATCAAAATCACCTGCCAATGTCCGTCCTCCACGCCCTGTTACCAGTCCAGCATGTCCCTGCCGTGCGAGAGTGCGCCTACTCGAATGACTCCACGAATGCCAAGCGGTATGGATGACGAAGTTGAGACGAGGCAAACTGGAAAGTTTCTCGTGGGAAGATGTTGGGTTCAAGATCAGGGAGCGTACATTATCTGAGCCTGAGGGGGTTGCTGGGAGTTCTAAGATGCACCACTGCAGTTCCAGTGCGCTTGCCTTGTCGAACTCCGTCGGCTCTTTTTTCCCTCGCACCTGTCCTCTTTGCCTTTCTCATTCTCCTTCTTTCACAGCATCGCCTCATCCCCTCCACTTTTGGGATTATCATGGACGACCAGAAACTCAGGCAACTGCCCCCATCCATTCCTTATTGCGCCCGACCGCGATCTCGAGGTTTGGCCCCCCAACAACTCCTCCACCTGTTGTCTCATCTGCCAACCTGGACTACCGTCTGCACCCGTTCCTACCATATAACCATCAATGCCCTTTCCTGCTACACTTTTGGCCACCCTTCATCGTTTCTTCCCATTACCGTTCGCCAACCTATCGTAGCCGAGCCCTGCCTTTGTGAACTATGAGTTCCAGCAGCAACAGCAACAAGTTAACTCTTCATCGACCATCCTCGCTTCCTTTTCAACAAACCCAATCAACGGAGTCCGCTGCTGCAGAGCTTGCTCGCGCCGGTCTCATCCAGCCTCGTCGTCATCGACCCCTTCGCTTCATGTCTCTTCTCCTTTTGTTTTGTCAATAACCAAGGAAATATCGCTTCAACTCCTCCATGCCTAGGTGGACAGCAGCCATGGCATACCGACATTGGGAATATATGTAGCCCAACTTCATGAACCGGTCAATCTTCGATATGCTGGCCGTCGGCAAGGGATGACGAACACGCAGAATCGGGGCTGATGCACTCTGGTGCTAAAGGTGCTGATAACCACTTACGTCTATTATGACGCTTCACATCCTCTTCAACACCCTAGGATTCTAGATTGTCCTCCAAAATGTTTTGAATCAGATTGTTCAGAAATCGTTCTTGTCGACTCCTCAGCCTGGGTCGTCTGTGATCAATCAGAACTCGTGGGTACGGTGTTTCGATCCAAACGAAATGCTATGGAAAAAGTCAGACGTTGAATGGCGAACAAGGGCGAAGCTTTAGTTGGGTGTCATTGGTTGTAAGCAGATATTTTCTTGTCTCCCGAATTCTGCAAAGGTTTATTGTGACTTTATTGCTCTTATTGAATGATGTATTTTGCCCAGCCAACGCTGGAACCAGAATTAGATAAGTGCTAAGATGCCGTTGACACTGTAGTTCATTGCCGGATACTTGCGGAAAGCAGCCCAAAGAGTCTGGTTCGGGAATCGATTCAAGGCCTCTACTTTGTTATCTTCTTGAATCAGCCCGGAAAAGACAGCAAATAACTTGTTATCGCATGACTCTCCTTTTCTTCCACGTAACCACATACGCCTGTCATACTGAATGGTTCATCACACCTTTTTGGAGGGAAACGAGAGATTTTTTGTGACGCTAGTTCAGCAAAACAACGTACGAGTCGTTGTAGGGAATCAGCACTACTTATCTGCAGATCCGCATATCGCTACACATGACATAGAGGGACAACGGCAGCACCGCTGGCAGTTCCACCAACGTAGTATAGTTCCCATCATCAATTCCGACACTTGGCATGTAGCGATGACCAGAAGGGATTCAAAAATCGCCAGGCAGACATCACGGTGGAAGTGTTGTGGATTCCAGTGACAACTTCGCATTCGAACTTGTCCAAATATTGGGACCGCCTGGACGACACAGCTGGGTATAATTCGAGTTGTCATTATACACACAAGACGAAAGAGAGATACAGGAATAAACAAGTCATCTACGAGAATAAGTAATAATTATAAACGCAAAGTCAATGGGGAGCGCCATAGGATATTAAAAAAACATTTCCATCTGTGGGAATCACTTTCTAGAGCAGAGGGTCTGTTCCAAATCAATAAATAAATCAAAGGAAAAAAAAAAAAAAAAAAAAAAAAAAAAAAAAAAAAAGAGAAAAGGAAAAGGTGAGCGGATTCACGGCGTCGGCGACCCCCTCTGCTTCCTGTCCGCATCGACAATCATATCCACCACGCGGTCCCTCGCATCTTCCAAACACATCACCTCATCCTCAAACACCCGGCTCCCCAACGCTTTCCTCAACGAAAGCAACATATTTCCCCTCTCCACACTCGCCTTGCTGGACGGACTCGGCGGGGGGCTCAATAACGCCGAAGACGAGTGCAAACCACACACGTCCTTGTAAGCATCAGGGAAAAGCTGACGATATAACGACAATGCGACGAGTAGCGCCTTGATCTCGCTGTCCACGTCCGCACCCGCTTCCTCGGGATCGAACGACAAAACGCCGTCAACCCCAGACGCCGACCTCCACACCCTCTCAAACGTCCTCCCCATCTCCGCCACCTGCCCACCGAGTTCACGTGCAGCCTCCACAGTCCTGCTTCGTTGAACCTCCTCCTCCTCTTCGTTAATCCCCACAGCCGCATCCTCATCAACAGCGCCAGCGAACAACGTCGCGAGGTGTTTCTTCATCCTCGCCTTCACCACCACAACCCCGAGCACCTCAACAGGGGTATAATCCATCCCAACTGAAGGAGTCGCTTTGGACAAGCACATAGCGGCTTCGTCCATATCCAAAGTCTCAAACACCAACTGCTCGCTGATTTTGCCTTCGATATTCTTTGCCGCATCCCAAATGAACCGAGCTTTGATCTTGGCCAGGCCACCAAGGGCGCCTGTCGTGCTCGCGACGACCAGGGCCAGTGTGGTTAGGTCGGAAACAGATGCGTCCACCTTGGCCGAACGATACACCTGCAACCGTTCGTAGAGAGATAAAGTCGAGGCTTGTCCTAGACAAACAATCCTTCAGTTCCCATGTTCAAAAATAGAAT
>Ga0307513_10012994_pt1 | contig 10241 bp, 8 predicted proteins | sample 15_EM_MG_FD_202174 | JGI IMG/M metagenome (GOLD analysis project Ga0307513, IMG submission 202174) | Populus trichocarpa ectomycorrhiza microbial communities from riparian zone in the Pacific Northwest, United States - 15_EM | ecosystem: Host-associated > Plants > Roots > Unclassified | place...
AAAGAAAGGAGAGAGTACACCTGGAGCTTAATGGTTTCCAACTTCCAACCAACATTCAAAAACAGCAAGGGACACGTATTATTAGAAATGCGACAGAATAGAAGATGCCCACGAAAACTGTAGAGAGGACCGAGTCCCTGTGGCCTGTGGGTTTCACCACATGAAAGAATCCCATGTTTTAAAGAAACAACCGCACCCACAAGGGCCACAACACACCTTCCAATACCTTTCATTCGGTTTTTCCTTTCACGTAAAGCGAAGAAAACCCTTTTCACATCTTCACTTGTTTTTGGATTTCTTTCTTTGATGAATAAAAAAATATTTCTTTTTTTTAGGGTGTTTACCGGCTCAAACGCTACCATAATTTGTCTCTTTCATTTAAAATGATGGCTTTGGTTGGTGAGCTACAATCCAGCTGCCTTGTATTGACTGGCCTTGGATCATGGAGTGCTCGTTGTTGTGTCTATGATTGCCCTCTTTCCACCCTTTTTTGGATTCTGGGTCCTTCTTTAAGATATCTCCCTCATACTTGTGAAGGATAACAAGAGCTGTGTTCTGTTTGTCTCCTTCTATTTTACAAGAAAAGTGAGTTGTTTGTTGCCTCCTTTTCTTCTTTATCTAGCAAAATGGGTATTAAATTTTGGTGCTTTAGTAGACTCTGTTTATCGTCTTTGTTTGCTTTGTTTCGCTGATGGGCTTATTTATCTAGAAAAAGGGTTTCTTTAAAGAAGAATAAGGAGCTTATTGCCTTTAGAAAATAACTTCAGGGTTGATGTTTAGGTTAATTATCTTATTGACTCTGGTGCTTTGTGTGTCGTGAAGAAAACTGGCTTCCTTTTGGCATGTATGATTTGATTTATATGTAAGTCTTGAATACATTAGTCAGTTTTGCAAGTGAATAGATTACCTTACTTCACAGGTTAAGGTTCTGCATCTATGAATACCATTGCTAATTTTATGAGAATTTGGATGTGTTTCAAGTTATAAACATGTCTGGTTTTTGTACTTTTGTTCAACCGTGACCTTAATTCTGGTGGCATTGTTGTAATTTTGATACAATTGTGGACATGCAGCCAGGCAATTGTCCTTTAGGAGCTATTATGAAGTGTTTTCACTTCTCCAGCAGGGAGAAAAATGAAGAACCAAAGACCGTAACAAAATCCGTTTCTGTCCAATCCACTTCATCTACATCAATGTCGATGTCAACTGATCGTGACCTGAGGAAATCCGGGTCTGAGCTCAATTCTCAGAATGTGTCAGATTTTAGCACAGAATCGTCCACAAAGAACTCATTTGCGAACTCATTTGCTTCTTTGTGTCAAAGACAGAGCAATCTTAAAGCCTTCACATTCTCAGAACTGAAGACGGCCACCAAGAATTTCAGCCGCTCTGTAATGATTGGGGAGGGTGGATTTGGCGGTGTGTATAGGGGTGTAATACGGAGCATGGAAGATTCAAGTAAGAAAATCGATATCGCTGTCAAACAACTGAGCAGAAGAGGGCTCCAGGCAAGCTTTCCCCCTTTTCTCTATGCCTTGTTTACTACATATCATTCTTAAATCAAAATTTCATCTTGTCTTGGGATTATTTCCTTTAGATTATTGTCGCTTTATATTTTTCCTTGGAAAAATCTTAGCACTTAAAAATCTAATACATTCTGAGAATTGAACTAAGAAGATCGTAATTAAGAAGAGAGAAAGTTATTGCCTTCAGACTCTTAGTTCATTTTGCTGAGGTTAAATTCATCTTGTTCGCAGGGGCACAAGGAATGGGTGACTGAAGTAAATGTTCTAGGAATTGTTGAACATCCAAATCTTGTCAAATTAGTGGGCTACTGTGCTGAGGACGATGAACGGGGAATCCAGCGCCTTCTGGTATATGAATTTATGCCCAACAGAAGTGTGCAGGATCACTTGTCCAGTAAATTTCAGAAAGCTCTTCCTTGGGCCACAAGAGTAAAAATTGCCCAGGATGCTGCCCGAGGCTTAGCATACCTCCATGAAGGAATGGATTTTCAGGTATTTTTAACTTAAATCTCTAGGATATTGTTGTAATAGGACCTGCTACTACTCATCTTTTGTGAACCCTCTGCCCCTCCCTCCCCTCCTCAGGGATCGAGACTGGGGGTTTTGATCATCATATTTACCTTTTTTTTCTGCTCTTCATTTCGAGTTTGTTTGGCACCGTCTAATTTAGTATGTAGCTGCCTCACTTCACTCCACTGCATTTACCATTTTTCTTTCATTGTTGCTGCAGATTATTTTCAGAGATTTCAAGTCTTCAAACATACTACTGGATGACCAATGGAATGCAAAGCTATCAGACTTTGGGTTGGCTAGATTGGGGCCTTCAGATGGGTTGAGCCATGTTTCAACTGCGGTATGTTGTTCATGGTTACTCAAAATGATCCTCAAACCATGTCAAACAAACTGTTCTGTCACCAATCAGTAGCACGAGAAGCCATACTATAACTAACTTCCATTTGCACATAAACTACATTTTTGTAAACTTTTTTATACTGAATTGATAAGGCTATTTATCACAGTCATCTATGGTCTTGGAGACTCTATCAATGCATCTTGATAACTTGCTAGTATGATCAGTTTGTAGACCTAAAGAAACTGAGAAACCAATTTATCTGATTTGGAAACAGGTGGTTGGAACTATAGGATATGCAGCTCCTGAATATATTCAAACCGGGCGTCTCACGTCTAAAAGTGATGTGTGGAGCTTTGGGGTTTTTCTTTATGAACTGATAACAGGCAGACGTCCTTTGGATCGGAACCGGCCAAAGAATGAGCAAAACCTCTTGGAATGGGTCAGGTCACACCTCTCTGATGTAAGAAAGTTCAGGTTGATCATGGACCCAAAGCTCGAGGGAAAATATAACATCAAGGCTGCCCAAAAGCTTGCTTCTGTAGCTAACCGGTGCTTGGTACGACAGGCTAAATCACGCCCGAAAATGAGCGATATCCTGGATATGATCAACAAGATTGTTGATACAACAGACAATGGAAGCCCCTTGCCCTGCACGAAGAGTTTGGCCCCGAAAGATGCTCCTGAAGGACCTGGAAGAGAACGTATGAAAAGGAGATTTTTGGATTCAATAATTGGAGATCAGAAGGGATGCTGGTCAGCTTGGAGAACATGGAGAACTAAGCTAGTGAGGACACGCTGAAAGCAAAAAAAATAAAAAAAATGGAGAACTAGGCAAATCAGTCTTGCTTCGATGAAGTCCATTTTTGTTACATGTGTAAGTAAATTACTTTGTTCTACCTGTGTACCCCGACATACAATTGTAAATGTTGAATAAAGTAAATGAGTTTGCCAGGATTTCGTTGCTGTTACAAGTTTTAGAATGGAATGCACTAGATCAATAAGACATAGTTATAAAACTAGTCCGTGACTCACCGATCTGGATTTTAACTCGGGTTAGGTTTCATGTTGAATCTATTTTTTTTACTAAAATATTATTATTATTATTATTATTTTTTTAAAAAAAATCATAACTTAGATTATTTCACTAACTTGCAGAGTAAACTTGCTTAATCCACAAACATTGAATCTGGTTCTTATAATTCATTGATTGATGCCTTATGGCTTCCATTGAATACAATACAAGCACACGAACAGAGATGATAAGGTTGAATGTAAATTTATACAGGAAAGGGTTTTTTTTTTATCCGGATATCCTCGTACCCTTTTAAAAAATGAGATTAGTTTTGTTTAGGGTTCATGGTTGCCCTTTCCAATAAGTGCGCTTCCTAAAAATTAAATTTATGTTTTTATCTTTATAAGAATATAGCAGTGTCTTAATCGTTAAACCAACACTTTAGGAGAGATGATATGCAAATAAGTAACATATTCATTGCATTTATTAATTTTAACAAATTCATATTTAAATACATTTCTTTATATATATATATTGGATAACTAGCCACTGGTATCGATATCTTTTCTTCATTCAATATATTTCGAGTTCAATTTTTTTTTAATAGAAAAAAACTGTCAATGAAATGTTTGCATGTTTTACAAGTGTTAGGGTTCATCCTTGAATAAGAAAGCAAAAATGTAATAGAATCTTACATTAAAAGTCATGATTGTAATATATCCAACCATGCAGGAATTTACAAGTTAAACGTGCTAGCTAGGTCCTTTCCCAGTCCGTTGTGCTTTAATTAACACAATAATTTTCATTTTTTATAAACAACAAGGGAATTTTGCACAGGAGAAAATTGTTTACTGTTGATTATTAATAATTAATAGAACGTGGAGATTATTTATTAAAACATTTGTATGCCATTTTTTTTATTTTGAATAATAAAAATATTTCCACCAAAAGATCAGATACAATATCCTTTATCATGAATATGCATGTTTTAACGTGCAAAACAAATTAATACGACTCAATATTATCGATTTAAAAGGCAAAATCACCTGCGAGTAAAAGAAACATAATCTCCAAAGATTTGCTAGTGCTTCCAATTTAATTAGAAAAATCAATTGCTAGTGTGTCAAATCAATTTGGGATTTGATCCCATTCATACTGCAGATCAGAAATTAAAAACAATAAATTAAAAGATTATAAAAATGTGATTATTATTGTGGTGTTTGTGATTTTTAAAAGTATTTTTTTTATTTTTAATATTAGAACATTAAATTATTAAAAAATTCTAAAAAATATTAATTTAATATTTTTTAAAAAATAAAAATAATTCTAAAAAACAAAAAATAAAAAACAATTACTGCACTCCGAATGAGATACTAAGTTAAAACATCTATGGTGGACCCCAAATTAATGCCGATACATGTCAAAATTTCAACAAATCCAAAAAAAAACCTAACTCTTAAAATTCTTAACAAGCAAGAAAACACTAATAAATAAAAAAACAAAGCCTTATAAATTACACGTGGCTCAAGAAACCGGGACTTTCTGGTAATTGAAAAGAAATGGTGGCGGTTTCAGGATTCTCAGATAGCACTTTGGCATCATCAGTAATATATATATATTTCAACAAAGGATGCCTAAACAAACAGCAACTTTCACCAAACCCAGAATTTCTATTCGTTAAGATTTTCCAATTAAGATATTTTAGCAAAATCCTTTATCTATTTAGTTCCAGAAAGGAAAGGTTGTTTTTTTTACCTATCAGGAGTTAAAAACCTGAACAGGTACTTTGGTTGCCGTATTCAGATTTTTCATGGGATTTGAAAAAAGGTTTGAACTTTATGTTGTGTTTGTTTTAGTTGGTGATGAGTTTCGTTTTCATTTGGTGTTTTTGATTGGATTGAATGTTATTAAGGGTTTGAGGGAAATGGATTTGGTTTTCTTTTTAGTAAAGTTATGTTCTTTTAGCTATTTTGTTGGTGTGTTAATTTGAATGTTTTTCAATTGGATTTGATGATATTGTTGTTTAATGATGTTGTCTTTAAAGGGTTAGCAGCAAATTTGTAGCTTTAAGTGTTGAAAATAGTAGGTTTTGATTTTGATTACTGAAAGTACGAAAGTGGGTTGGCAACACAAACTTGTAGCCTTTTGTAAAGGACATTGAAAGTTTTGATTTTTGATTAGTGAAATTTGGAAGTTATTTGTATAGTGAATTTGATTAGATATTGCATTTGACTATGGCTAATTTTGCAGCTTGCCTTCAGAAAGATTTGTGCAAGTACATAGCGCAAGGTGGTTGTGCTTCTTAAGAGATTTCATTAATTTTGATAGCCAAGATGATTGTATTTGAGCAGGATCCTGATGTTGTTCGATGGGGTCTCCATAATCTAATACAGGATTGTACACTTCCGAATTCTGGTTCGTGTTATGCTGTTACTCGTCATGACAGGGATACATTTAATGCTGGGTATGTTAGAGAAAATTATAATGATCCAGAATATGCAAATAATGTGGAGAACGATGCTGTTATTGCTCGTGCTCTTCAAGAAGAACTTTCACGGATTGCTGATGCGGAATCATTTGGGTTAAATAACGCTGAACAAGAATCAATTATTATGCAGCTATGGCCTTGTTCTCATGAAAAATACCATGGTTCTGGTACTGGGAAATTCTGCTGCTGCTATTTAATTCCTTGGTTATTTGTGATCCTTTATTTCACATAATTCATTTGATTTTATGTGCCACGTGTAGAGCACAAGAACAGTCAGGAAGTCACAAATGATCACTGTGAAAACAAAACGGGTGTTGACAATCACAGCAAAAATGTAGCAGATGACTCTAGCAAGAAGGATGAAACAGCGATCCCTACTTCATCTTCTAAAAGTGAAGAAGATTCCCTTAATATGGAAGAGTTGGCAATTAATTCAAACTTAGCAAATGAATACGCTCTTGATGGTGAAGTGGGCAAGAGGATAAGCGATATGGTTCCTATTCCTGTAAGTATAACTTCTGCCAAGCTATACCATATTGCACTGAAGATTAAGATAAAATTCCTTCCAGCCTTGAGTAAATGATATCCTTTCAAAAATAAAGAATTGAGCATCCTAAATTTCTCATCTGTTTTCTGTAGCTTGTTCCTAAAACTAATGGAGAAATACCATCAGAAGATGCAGAGACATCAGATCATCAAAGGCTGCTAGACAGGTCTTGTATATATTCTGTTGGGGATCGTGCCTTTTAGTTCAAGTCTGTAATATCTTGACTCAGACAATATTTTTAATTTAATGTTTTGTCTGTTTTAGGTTAAAGGTATATGATCTTGTTGAGAATAAGGTTCTAGGAGATGGTAACTGTCAGGTTGGTACCTTCTTTATTTTAAAGATAAACGGTTCTGCAAAAAGCTTACTTCTGAAGCTCTGTTACCTAGTGTTATTAGCTCAAGTTATGTCTCAACTCTACCGTTCTCTGTCAGATCAACTCTGATAGATTTAATTAGAATAATGTTTTGTCTTTTTTGCAGTTTCGTTCCCTGTCAGATCAACTCTACCGTTCTCCTGAGCACCACAAATTGGTGAGAGAACAAGTTATTGATCAGGTTGGTTGGCGTTTAACTAAGTGTACTTCTGTGTACATGTATTAGAGTCTTATTGATCCATTCTTATACATATAAGCGTAAACTGTAATCTTATTCCTAACAATGATGATTTCATCAGCTCAAGTCTCAGCCGCAAATGTACGAGGGCTATGTTCCTATGGCTTATGATGACTATCTGAAGAAAATGAGCAAGTTTGTTACTTCTCTTCGTTTTCTTTTAATCTCCTAAAACTTTCTTGAAATATATTCATGCTCATATGTATATTTATGCGGCTATAATTAGGGGTGGTGAATGGGGTGATCACATCACATTGCAGGCTGCTGCAGATTCGGTATGGGCAGCTATCTTACTTTTGTACATTCCCTCATGTTTTGTCCGCTTGTCTTTCTGTCGATCTTGATGTTATTCATTAACCCTTTGTGGAATATATCTATAAGTTGTGAATTTGAAGAGAATCGCTGAGAATGATGGATTATTGAAAATATCAGCTAGTTATTTATGCAACTAAATTCACCTATACCCGTATTCTCCAACTAGTTGAATTGAGTACATAATTCTTTTTCCTTCACTCTGCTTTTGTGAGACCAAATTCTTCATGAGATGACGAGATATAATTTATCAATTCTCTTAACTTTAATTAAATGAATTGCTTTTGTGTTTTTGAGTGATTCTTGCAAGAATAAAAATTGTGAAATTGCTTTTCTTGTCTCACAATAACTTTTTCTTGATGCATAATATAACAACACTACGTTCCAAGTAGTGTATCTACTAACAGGAAGTATTCTTGTAAGCCGGCTTCGCTATATTACTTTAATACTTTTTACTTTTTTAAGAGCTCATGCATGCTACTTGTTTTCTGTCTGGAATTTTATTTTAGAGGTTTAAAGCTTATTTAACTGATGTATTTGCATGTTGCCATGTAATTGCAGTATGGTGTCAAGATATTTGTGATTACTTCATTCAAGGATACATGTTACCTCGAGATCCTTCCACAGGCTCAAAAGTCCGATCGGGGTAAGATTAGACTTTCCGAACTTGTGTGCTGATTAATAGAAATCTAAGCTGAAGAATGCTTCACCATCTTTCTAATATATGGAAATTTTATTGTAAGATTGGTTTTTGCTGTAGAATAAAATTTATTGATTATGAAATTAGGAAATGTAATATGCCCTGAAATTCATTACATTGAACATACCCATATAATCAGCGCCAAGAAAATTCTTATCCAGTTCAAACCAATTATTTTTTTTTAAGAAAAAAAAAGAAGAAAGAGGAGAAAGAACTGTGAAAATATAGGGCGAGCAGATCTGAAATCCACTGCCCTTGCAACTTGTGTTTTGTGCAGTTATTTTCTTGAGCTTTTGGGCGGAGGTGCACTACAATTCAATATACTCAGAAGGAGGTAAACATTTAATCCCGTTTCCATAGCAATGAAAATTGTTCTATGATTACTTATCTGTAAGGTCTATCTTTCCCTGGCTTCCAAGTTACATCTGATGTGGTCTTTGGCTTTTATAAAAGCAATTTTGAACAAGCTATGAAAACTTCATGTGTGAAGTCCTGTTCGGGGGAGTAAAAGAATGGTTGATATAGTTGTTCCACAGTTTTAACTGCTCTAATTCTCTCTATCTGGTCACCTGCTCTAATTCTCTCTATCTCTAATATAGAGCTACCGCAGTTGGAATCGAAGAAAAAAGACTGGTGGAAGATTTGAAGCTGGGAACTTCATCGGCAAAGCTCATAAGAAGATGCTTCTGTGCTACATGAAAGCCTTTTCATTTCATTTTCATACAATGGCCTCGACAAAGGAAGTGCAGAATGCAAATGCCATACTGCTACTACTTCGTCACTTTTAGCTACCTTTGTGCATATTACTTCCATTTAGATTTGACCGCCATAGTTCCATCCTTTGTATTGTGTCCTGATCTCTTCATTATTTTTCGTTCTTGTTTCCGGCTGTTCTGACTGTACATATTAGGCAGGGCAACTAAGGGTTTTTTTTCCCTTCATAGCAGAACCCGGAGACACTATTCTACTTCTAGAACGTATATTATTAAAATAAATCGTAGTTGCTGTATTTCTTGCATCCTGTTTCCTTTTTGCCGAAAACTAGGAAGGTTTGTGCTCTTCAGCTTGTGCCTGTATCCTGACATTTTGTCCAAACCCAGAATGGAACAAAACGTGTAGTGACTGAAGAAAACAAGAAAAGAAAAATATCTCCTTCCCCTTCCTTTGTAGAGGCCATGGAATAAACATGACAACAGAAAATAAATTACCATTACGGCAAGATTTTAATTTACCTATAGTTAATTGAAAAGCTATCCATAGAGAAATTGAAATTTAGAAAATATAAAGTTATTTTTTGTTAATTTTTTTAATGAGATAGATTGAAGGACCTTATTGGTAAATAGATAAAACATCAAGGAGTGATCGATAAAAAATAAAGTTTTAAAAAAATTGATAAAATCCATAAACTTTAGGAAGATAAAATGAAATTAACCTTTTTTAAAAAAGCTGCTAGTTTTCTATAAACGACAAGTCATCCTAAACAACTAGCTAACTAGATCTGAAATAAAAACCACAGGACAACACAAACTCTTCTTCCCCTTCCAATCACCCACCAAAACCCCTAAAACCTTACACCACCAAAACCCAAATCTCATGTTCATAATAAAAAAACCCACCTCTAAAACCCTAAAATCCCTAGTCTACACATCTCAAAATCCAATCTTTCCCCTTATAAATCATAGAACCAAGAACCCACCATACACTTATCACAAACCAAGAACTATGTGGATGTGTACATGAAATGGAAAAAAAGATCAATACTTTGATTCAATAGAGCATATTATACACAAGTCCATTGAACTTAAACCCATCATATTTTTGAAAAATGTGATAGCCCAGAATCCCAATGGTTGTATACCTATCTCATGTGTTTCAAAGTAAGGCTTGCATTTTGATGTGAGTTGCAAGGTTTTTGAGGCGATACCCATCAATTTTTGAGGAGTTTACTGGTCCACAGTATAATTTTTTAGATTGACCCAAGAAGCTGTTGAGATTGATAGAGGAGAGAAGGTTGTATGAGGATTGTTAAGAGAATTTGAGAGAGCTTGAAGAAGTTTATTTTGACGTCTAAAGAAAAGGTTTTGCCTTTGAGGTTATTCAAGGGATGTTATGGTATTTGGGTTTGCCAGAGGATTTCTTAGAGTGTTTGGATAAGAATCTTTATGGGTCTTTTAGGGTAGTGGAGATGG
>Ga0307513_10012995_pt1 | contig 10240 bp, 10 predicted proteins | sample 15_EM_MG_FD_202174 | JGI IMG/M metagenome (GOLD analysis project Ga0307513, IMG submission 202174) | Populus trichocarpa ectomycorrhiza microbial communities from riparian zone in the Pacific Northwest, United States - 15_EM | ecosystem: Host-associated > Plants > Roots > Unclassified | place...
TGGCGCTGAACTTAGTTGGCATGGCGGGCGACCTCCGCGCGGAGTCGGTCGGTGATCTCGGCGGCCTGGCCGGACACCTCGGGGGAGTCGATGCGCCGGGGCCGCTCGTGCTTGACCCCGAAGTCCTCGATGACCCGGCCGGGACGGCTGCTGAGCAGGATCACCCGGTCGCCGAGCCGGACGGCCTCGCGCACGTTGTGCGTCACGAACAAGACGGTCAGCTCCTGCTCCCGCCAGATCCGCTCCAACTCGTCGTGCAGGATGTCGCGGGTCATCGCGTCGAGCGCGCCGAACGGCTCGTCCATCAGCAGGATGTCGGCGTCCTGGGCGAGCGCGCGGGCGAGCGCGACGCGCTGGCGCATGCCGCCGGAGAGCTCGTGCGGGCGCTTGTTGCCGAGACCCTTGAGCCGGACGATCTCGAGCAGTTCGGCGGCCCGGCGCTTGCGCTCGGCCCTGGGCACGCCGCGCAGCCGCATCGGCAGCTCCACGTTGCCGGCCACCGAGAGCCACGGGAAGAGGGCCGCCTCCTGGAACATCAGGGCGACGTGCCGGCCGCCGATGTCCACCGTGCCGGCGCTGATCTTGTCGAGGCCGGCGACGAGCGAGAGCAGGGTGCTCTTGCCGCAGCCGGAGGCGCCCAGCAGACACACGAACTCGCCCTGCCCGACGGTCAGGGAGACGTGGTCGAGGGCGAGCACGGCGTTGGCGCCCGTGCCGTACTGCTTGGACACGCCGTCGATCTTTACGACGTCAGTTCTGACATCTGTCGCTTCCGCGATGCTCATGGGGAGACTCCCTGCTAGACCGCCTCGGGCGCGGGATCGCCACGCCCGAGGCGGAGGTGGATCGTCAGGAGGCAGCCGCGTCGCTGACCTCGGGCTGACCGTCGGCCTTCAGCAGCGCGTTGAGCGGGCCGAGGTCGTAGATGCCCTTGAGGTCGACGGGCTTGAGCAGGCCGACGTCCTCGGCGTGCTGGGCGCTCGCGTAGAGCGAGGAGGCGATCGGGTCGTCGGTGAACGTCAGGTTCTTGAACGCCGCGGTCAGGATCTCGTCCTTGAGCGGCTTGCCGGTGAGCGCGGCGAGCTGGGCGTTGGCCGCCTTCTGTGCGTCGGCGTTGTCGGTCTGGATGTACTTGACCGCCTGGATGTGACCCTGCAGCAGCTTCTTGACCGTCTCCGGGTAGTCCTTCAGGAACTTCTGGGTGACGATCAGGTGGGTGGTGACGAACTGCCCGTTCGGCCACAGGTCCTTCTCGTTGACCAGCAGCTTGCCCTTGGACTCGATGATCATCTTGCTGAGGTTGGGCTCGGGCACCCAGGCGCCGTCGATCGCGCCCTGGGCGAACGCCTGCACGGCCGTCGCGTTGTCCTGCGGGAGGATCGAGACGTCGCCGCCGCCCTGCTGGTCGGCGTTGAGGCCGTTCGCCTTCAGGTAGGCCCGCAGCGCGACGTCCTGCGTGTTGCCCAGCTGCGGGGTGGCGATCTTCTTGCCCTTGAGGTCGGCCACGCTGTTGATGCCCTGCTTGACCACCAGGCCGGCGCCGCCCGAGGTGCTGCCCGCGATGATCTTCAGCGCGGTGCCCTTCGAGGTGGCCCAGCCGTTGATCGCCGGGTTCGGGCCGATGTAGGTCGCGTCGATCGCGCCGGAGAAGAGCGCCTCGATGGCGGCCGGGCCGGCGTTGAAGGTCTTCGCCTCGAGCTTGGTGCTGCCCAGGGCGGTCTGGAAGAAGCCCTTGTTCACGCCGACCAGCGCCGGCGCGTGGGTGATGTTCGGGAAGTAGCCGAGTCGGATCGTCTTCGCCTCGCCGCTGGCGGAGGCGGCGTTGTCATCATCGCCGCCGCAGGCGGCAAGCGAGCCGGCGGCGACTATGGCGGTCGCGGCGAGGGCAAGCGCACGAAGGGTGCGGGAGCTCATGCTCACTCCTAGGTCTGTGCTAGTTCATCTTTGATATTGGGAACGGAGAGCTCCGCCAGGGTGCGGTGATCGACGACGCCCTCGATGGCCTCCTCGACAGCCACCCAGACGTCCCGCAGGCCGGTCGCGGCCCCGTGGTAGGTCGCGGTGGCCGTGGGCAGGCCACGGACGGTGGTCAGCGCGCCGCCGACGGCCCGGACGACATCGCCGATCGTGATGGCGGTGGCCGAGCGGGCCAGCGCGTACCCGCCGTCCACCCCGCGGTGGCTGTGCAGCAGTCCGGCCCGGCGCAGGTCGAGCAGGATGCCCTGGAGAAAGCTCAGCGGGATGTCCTGGGCGGCCGCCAGCGTGGCGGCCTTGACCAGTCGGGGCTGGTCGGCGGTGATGGCGAGCATCGCGCGGACGGCGTAGTCGGTGCGTGCCGAGACGTACAACGGGGGCCACGTCCTCTCGGTCTGGGCGCGTGGATCAAACTCTGCTTTCTCTATCTGTTGCATGGGAATAGTCGACGAGGTGGGCAAGCTTCGTCAAGGCCCAACCGCATGGTGGGACGGGGGTAGCCGGGTAGCATCCCGCCCGTGGACAAGCAGGGCATCACCGAGATCCGGATCGGGCTGCATCAGGTCGCCGGTCTGCGCTGGCCGAAGCAGCCGCTCGCCGGCGACGGGAAGAGGCTGGAGGTGGCCGTGCCGCTGCCCCGGCTGCCCTGGTCGCGGGCCGCCGTGACCGTCCCACTAGGCGAGAGCGCGGCCAACGCTGTCGCGCGGGTGACCCGGCTGCGCAAGATTTTCGGGTACGGCGTAGCGCCGGCGATCGTGGCGCTCTTCGTCGTCGCGGACGTGCTGCTGCTCTGGGCGCGCTTCGGCGACCTGCGCCCGTCCGGCTCGCTGTTCCTGGTGCTGGGCCTGATCGGGGTGGTGTTGATCCCGACCGGCCTGATCCCCGACCTGGTGGCCCGGCGCACCGGCACGCCCTATGTGAGCCGCAGCACGCTGCGCTTCCCCAGCGCTCGCGCCGACGTCGTGGCCCAGTTGGTCAAGCTCAATCCGAAGTGCGACATCAACGCGCAGTAAAAGGTAACGGCTCGGCGGGTTAGATTCTTGGGGTGGCGCGCAAAACGAAGATCCCCGCAACCAAGTATCCGGTCGAACGCTTCACCCTCGAAAACGGGCTGCGGGTGGTCCTTTCCCCCGACCGCAGCGCCCCGGTCGTCGGTGTCGCCGTCATCTACGACGTCGGAATCCGCAGCGAGCCGGAGGGCCGTACGGGCTTCGCCCACCTCTTCGAGCACCTGATGTTCCAGGGCTCGGAGAATCTGGAGAAGCTGGCCCACTTCCGGCACGTGCAGGGCGCCGGCGGCAGCTTCAACGGCTCCACCCATCTGGACTACACCGACTACTTCGAGGTGCTGCCGTCCGGTGCCCTCGAGCGTGCGCTCTTCCTGGAGGCCGACCGCATGCGCGGCCCCCGGCTGACGGCGGAGAATCTGCGCAACCAGATCGACGTGGTCAAGGAGGAGATCCGGGTCAACGTCCTGAATCGCCCGTACGGCGGCTTCCCCTGGTTGAAGCTGCCACCGGTGATGTTCTCGACGTTCGCGAACGAGCACGACGGCTACGGCTCCTTCGGCGACCTGGAGAGCGCCACCGTCGAGGACGCGGAGCAGTTCTTCCAGCGCTACTACGCCAGCGGCAACGCGGTGCTCGCGGTGGCCGGCGACTTCGACGTGGCCGAGGCGACCGTCCTGGTCGAGCGGCACTTCGGTGACGTGCCGGCCCGTCCGGCGCCGCAACGGCCCGACTTCGACGAGCCCGACCTGCCCGGCGAGCGCCGAGACTCGTACACGGACCGGCTCGCGCCGCTGCCCGCGGTGGCCAGCGCCTGGCGGGTCCCCGACCCGATCGGCGACTTCGCGGCCTACCTGCCCTACGTGGTGCTGGCCGAGGTGCTCACCGACGGCGACGCCTCCCGGCTGGTCGAGCGGCTGGTCCAGCGCGACCGCACGGTGACCAGCCTGGGCGGCTACATCGGCTTCATGGGCGACGAATACCAGGTGCGCAACCCGACCGCGCTGCTGCTGCAGTCGCACCTGCCGCCGGGCGGCGACCCGGAGAAGGTGCTCCGCACGATCGACGAGGAGCTGGACCGGCTCGCCACCGGCGGGCTCAAGCCCGGCGAGCTGGAGCGCACCCAGGCCCGGATGGCGACGCATCTGCTGCGCGAGACCGACGCCGTGCTGGGCCGGGCCCTGCCGATGGCCGCGCTCGAGCAACAGCGCGGCCGGCCCCAATTGCTGAACGAGCTGCCGCGGCTCGTCGGCGACGTCACCGAGGCACAGATCGTCGCGGCCGCTGCCACCCTGCGGCCCGAGCGCCGCGCCACCATCGAGCTCATTCCTGGAGCGGGTCAGTGAGTAAGCACGTCCTGCCGGACCTGGTTCCGGATTCCAAGATCAAGCTGCCCAAGCAGGCCGAGCGCACCCTCGCCTCGGGCCTCACCGTGATCGCCATCCGGCGGCCGGCGGTGCCGCTCATCGAGCTGCGCCTGCGGGTGCCGTTCGGGCGCGCGCCGCTGCCCCGGGCCACGCTGTTGTCCCAGGCGTTGTTCACCGGCACGGGCACGATGTCCAGCATCGACATCGCGGCCGAGCTGCAGGCCGTCGGCGGCGGGCTGTCCGCCGGGCTGGATCCCGACCGGCTGCTGATCACCGGCAACTCGCTGTCCAGCGGGCTGGAGCGGATGCTCGAGATCCTGGCCGCGGTGCTGACCGACCCGACCTATCCGGCCGAGGAGGTGGCGACCGAGCGCGACCGGTTGGTCGACCACATCCAGGTCGCCCAGACCCAGCCCGCGCATCTGGCCCGCACGGCACTGCTCAAGCAGATGTACGGCCGGCACCCGTACGCGGTGCAGACCCCCGAGCCGGATCAGGTCAAGGGCGTCCGCCCGGCGCAACTGCGGGCCCTGCACGCCGACCGGGTCCGTCCCGACGGCGCGGTGCTGGTGCTGGTCGGCGACCTCAGCCCCGAGCGGGCGATCGACGCGGCCGAGAAGGCGCTCGGCGACTGGATCGGCCCCGGCCGGGACGGCAACATCGCGCCCACCCCGCCGCTCGAGCCCGGCCCGCTACTGCTCGTCGACCGCCCCGGCGCGGTGCAGTCGTCGCTGCGGATGGCGCTGCCGGCGGTGCCCCGCACCCATCCTGACTACGCCCCGCTGCAGCTGGCCAACCTGATCTTCGGTGGCTACTTCTCGTCCCGCTGGGTGGAGAACATCCGGGAGGACAAGGGCTACACCTACGGGCCGCACACCTCGATCGAGCACTTCGTGGCCGGTTCCGCCCTGGTCGTGGCCGCCGAGGTGGCGACCGAGGTGACCGGCCCGGCGATGCTCGAGACGCTCTACGAGCTCGGCCGGATCGCCAGCCTGCCGCCGGGCGAGGAGGAGCTGGAGCAGGCCCGCCGGTACGGCCTCGGCACGCTGCGCCTGGGCATGTCCACCCAGGCCGGCCTCGCGGGCCTGGCGAGCATGTACGCGAGCTTCGGCCTGCGGCTGGAATACCTGACGGAGCACTCGGCCGCGCTCGCCTCGGCGACCCGCGAGCAGGTGGCCGAGGTGGCGGCCCGATACCTGGCCCCGTCCGGTGCGGTGGCCGTCGTGCTTGGCGACGCCGACAAGGTGCAGAACGGGCTGGCGGCGCTGACCGCCGTCGAACGCGGGGAGGAATGACGGAGATCGAGGGTGAGCAGCTCGGCGCGGACGGGCCGCCGCTGGCCCGTACCGCGCTGGACCGCGCCGCCCAGCACCGCACCGACGAGGGCTGGCTCGCGGACGCGTGGAAGCGCGGCAAGGTGCTGCTCATCGACGTCGAGAAGGGCGGGCGAGCGCTGGTCCGCGACCGGGCCGACGGCGGCGTCGAGCTGGTCCTGGCCGACCCGGCCGAGGCGCCCGAGGGCGCACACTACTTCCTCGGCATCGACCCGGACGGCACGCCGCTCTTCATGATCGACACCGCGCTCCCCGAGCTGGACGGGGCGCGCCCGGCGACGTTGCGCGACAGCGGGCACCTGCTCGACGCCCGCGACGCCGGGGTCTTCACGGCGGCGGCCGCGCTGGGCAACTGGCACGTCTCGCATCTGTACTCGCCGCGCTCGGGCCGGCCGACCCGGGCCATCGAGGGCGGCTGGTCGCGGGTCGACGAGGACGGGCAGCAGATGTGGCCGCGCACCGACCCGGCGATGATCGTGCTGGTGCACGACGGGGTGGCCGGCGCCGAGGGCCGCTGCCTGCTGGGCCACAACGCGGCCTGGGGGCAGGCCGGCAGCGTCCGAAGGTTCAGTTGCCTGGCCGGCTTCGTCGAGCCGGGCGAGTCGGCCGAGGCCGCCGTCGTCCGCGAGGTGGCCGAGGAGGTCGGGGTGCGGCTGCGCAGCCTGCACTACGAGGCCAGCCAGTCGTGGCCGTATCCGGGCTCGCTGATGCTCGGCTTCACCGCGGTCGCGGACCGGGATCAGCGGATCGTGGTGGACCCCGAGGAGATCGCCGAGGCCCGCTGGTTCACCCGCACCGACATCACGCAGATGATCGAGGGCGGTTACGTGGAGCCGGGGACGGGCGTGGCGATGAATCTGCCGATGCGCTCCTCGATCGCGTTCTTCCTGATCGAGCGCTGGCTAACGGATTCCGGGCGATAGTCGGCCTTTTACGCTCCGGAGTCGGCGCTTTAGTACCCGGCACACCGCCCGCTGCCGCGAGCGTCTTGCCTGGCCCGGCGCGCTGCCGGTAGCGTCCCCCAGGTTATGGATCAGGGCGCAGGCTATGCAACGGGGCGCGCGGCGGGCCTGCCTGAGGCCGCGGACGGCGCGCAGCACCGGCGCCGGGCGCCGGGCGTGACCGGTCACCGCCTCGGCCTCGGCGCCCTGCTGGCCGGCATCGCGGCGGCGACCGTGGCCATCCCCCCGCTGATCACCCCGGATCGGGAGCCCGTGGCAGCGCCGCCGGCGACGAGCCTGGCACCGCCGGCCGCGCTGGTCCCCGCGGTGACCACCGTGGCCAGCCCATCGCGGTCACCGTCGAGCGGGCCGGCGCGCTGCGTGCCGGCGGCCGCCCAGGACGGCACGGTCGAGGTCACCCGGCGGCCGTCCTGCGCCGTCTACGCCGGCAGCATGGGCAACGGCTGGACGGTCACCGGCGACGGGATGAGGGTGCTGCCCGCCGCGGTCGTGCCCGACACGAAGGAAGCGGCCATCCGGGTCGAGCGCACCCGCCCGGCTGTCCCCGCGACTTCGGTCGCGCTCGCCGCCAAGACCGCGATCGGCATCGCCCCGGGCGGGCGGCTCACGCTGCGGATCTGGGGTGGCCGCGAGTTCGGCACGGTGGTCAAGCTCTCGGTGCGGCCGGCCGGCCGCGGCTCGGTGACGCTGACCGCGCCCGCCGACCGGTGGACGACCTTCACGGTCAAGCTGTCGGAGCTCACCAGCGGCACGACCCTGGCCCGGATCGATCTCGCCATCGCCGCCGACCAGCTGCCCAACGTCAACCGGTTCTTCCTCGATGACATCGCGATCCTCGGCTGACCCTCACCCGGTGCCCGGGGCCGGAGTCGACCGCACCGTCGCGGCGGCGGCGTTGTGCCGGGCCGTGCTGCTCGGCCGGGCCGTCGTCACGGTCACGGCGGCCGGGGCCGGGCTGCTCATCGTGGCTCATCCGGGGCGGATCGTCGCGGTGCTGGTGCTGGTAGTGGTGTCGACCACGCTCGAGGTGGCGGCGCTGACCCGATGGCCGGGCATCGTGCGGCGTACGGCCGCGGTGCTGGCCCTGGACACCGGGCTGCTCGGCGCGGTTCTGGCGCTCAATGCCGGCAGCGCCGCCTTCTACCTCTTCGCCGCGGGCGCGGCAGCCCTGGCCGGCGTGCTGCTCGGCATGCGCGCCTGGCCGCTCTGGGCGGTGCATGCGGCGATCGGCTTCGGCACGGCCGCGAAGCTCCTGCGGGCGGACGGTGTGACGCCGGAGGTGTCGGCGTTCGTGGTCGCGTTCCCGATGGCCACGGTCGTCACCGGGCTGGTCGCGGCGTCGGTCACGGCGGCGACGGTCCGGCACGTCGATCTCCTGGTCGACGTCATCGCGGCGGCCCAGCGCGCGGCGGCCGCGTCCGAACGCAGCCGGCTCGCCCGCGAACTGCACGACTCGGTCGCCAAGACCTTGCGCGGGGTGTCGTTCGCGGCCCTGGCCCTGCCGGCCTCGCTGCGCAGCCGTCCCGCGCTGGCCGAGCAACTCGCCAGCGTCGTCTCCAGCGGCGCGGACGCCGCCGCGCGCGAGGCGCGTGAGCTCATCGAGGGGCTGCGCCTCGACCACCCGGACGAGCCGTTCGACGTGAGCGTCGAACGAATGTGCCGGGAGTGGTCGCTTTCCGCGGGCATACCGGTGCGGGTCAGCGCGGACGCCGTGGAACCCGCAGTCGCCACCCGGTACGAGCTCAGCCGCATCCTGCACGAGGCCCTGGGCAACGTGGCCCGGCACGCGGGCGCCCGGCGGGCGGACGTCTGGCTGCGTCGGGAGGCGGACGGCGTACGGCTGGTGATCCGGGACGACGGCGACGGCTTCGCGGTGCCGGCCGACCTGGGCACGTTGCGGTCGGGCGGCCATTTCGGGGTGCTCGGGATGGCGGAACGGACCCGCGCGGTCGCCGGCGAGTTCGTCGTCCGCTCGGCGCCGGGCGAAGGCACGCTGATCGAGGTCCGTGCCCCGCTGCAGCCCGGCATCGAGGCGACCGGTGTGGCCCGGCCCGCGCTGCGCGGCGGCCGGGACGCGATCGGACCGGGCCGCCCATGATCGATCTGGTGGTCGTCGACGACAATCCCGTCGTCCGGGCTGCCGTGCAGGCGTTTCTCGCCGGGCAGGACGAGGCGCGGGTCGTGGCCGAGGCGGGGGACGGGCGCGAGGCGCTGCATCTGGTGCGACGACACCGGCCCGACGTGACATTGCTCGACTACCGGATGCCCGTGGCGGATGGGCTGTCGGTGATCGCGGCGCTGGCCGAGCACACCCGGGTGCTGGTGCTGACCAGCGACGACGGCGCGGAGATCGTCGCCGGAATGCTGCGCGGCGGCGCGCGGGGATATCTGGTGTGGGGGCAGTTCGAGCCGCCCGATCTGCTGCGCGCGATCCGTGCGGTGGCGGCCGGCAGTTCGTGGCTCTCCCCGGCCGCGGCGTCGGTGGCGGCACTCGCCTTTCGGGAGCAGGACGCCCGTGACCGCGCCGAACGTGGACTCGCCGCCCACCGCGACGCCACGCGCCGGCAATACGGCCTGTCTCGCCGCGAGGAGGAGGTCCTGGAGTTGCTGGGCTCAGGCCTGTCGAACGCGATGATCGGGCACCGGCTGGGCCTCACCGAAAAGACGGTGAAGAACCATCTCAACCACGTCTTCGCCAAACTCGGCGCGCGGAACCGGACCGAGGCGGTCATCCGCTGGCACGGTCCGTCCTGACCCGTGGGGGCGGGGCGCTCATCGTGGGCGGGGCGCTTTGCCCGTACGAAAAATGGGTCTTGATTGTGGGGTCTGTTGGGTCTTTGGGCCCACTGCGGCGAGGATGATCGCCGCTACCTTGCGTGAGTTCTTGCGGCCTTGGGCCGCCGTCGACGCGCAAGGAGGCAGTAAATGGCACGGGACCGGACCGATCATCGGGCGGCGCCACGGCTCTCGGGCCGGCGGGTGATCGCGATCGCCGCGCTGGCCGCCGTCGCGGTGACCCTGGCCACGTTGCCGGTGCTGCGCTCGGCAGGCGGCGGCGCGGCGGGCGCACAGACGTTGGCGGTCGCGCCCTCGACCGGTCAATACATCACCCTCGCCAAGCCGGTGCTGCCGATTCCGGCGCCGAAGTCAAAGCTGCCATTCGCGCAATATCGGGAGATGCACGCGAATTGCAAGCCAGTCAAGCAGTCGGCCGACGATCCGCTGGTTTTCCCGGGCCTGCCCGGCGCCGCGCACCTGCACACCTTCATCGGCAACACCGCGCCGACCGCCTTCTCCACGCCGGTGTCGCTGACCAAGAACGGCTCGAGCTCCTGCGAGGACCGCAAGGACACGGCGTCCTACTGGTTCCCCACGCTGCTGCAGAACGGCAAGCCGGTACCGAACACAACTGTCACGTTCTACTACAAGTCCGGGGTCACCGATTACCGGACCGTGCGGCCGTTCCCGGCCGGATTCGGCATGCTCGTGGGCGACATGCACACGCCGAACGCCGCCGCCTTCGGCGGAGAATGGGACTGCGGAAACCCGGGCGGCACCACAAAGGAGATTCCCGCGTCCTGCCCCAAGGGCAATGT
>Ga0307513_10012996_pt1 | contig 10240 bp, 4 predicted proteins | sample 15_EM_MG_FD_202174 | JGI IMG/M metagenome (GOLD analysis project Ga0307513, IMG submission 202174) | Populus trichocarpa ectomycorrhiza microbial communities from riparian zone in the Pacific Northwest, United States - 15_EM | ecosystem: Host-associated > Plants > Roots > Unclassified | place...
TGCACATACTTTGACTAATCTTACAAGCCATAAAATTAACAACCATATAAATCTTCCATATTTGCAATAATGTACTTGAACTTACAGATAGATTTTATATGGGGTCATGGTGTTGCGGCATAGGCACTACAATTTTCAAAAAGGCACATGATATTTTTTTTTTAATTTAATGTGGATGTCCGAGTTAGTTTGCGTGCATCTCAACTAATCTCACAGGGTCAAAGACACATGATATTCTTGATTAAATTTCTTGTGGTGGTTGAAGCAAATCAAAATATTATAAAAGAAAAGGCACAGAAGTTATACAGCGGAGCGTGCAGCCATTTGGATCATCCTTGGATGCTGCAGTACTTGTATAATTGATGCTGTGCTGAAGTTAATTGGACACCTAATTAAAGTATAATTTCATACACGGGTTACTATATAGACATTTGTGTTTATTTTGTGAAGAATCAACTGTAAAAGGGATCATCATTCACACTCTAGTCAAATAATATTATAGCTTTTTATAATAATAATAATAATAATAATAATTACTTTTTTAATTATTATATATGAACTTAATATGCAAAAAAAATTAAAAAGATTTACTCAAACATATTCATTAAGAATAGAATATCTATTTTATATAAACTTTTCTCATATTAATTGTCTTGTCATTTTTATTATTTTTTCTAACAATCATGTTAAGATTATTAAGTTATGATGTTTTGTTTTTTAATTGAAACTTACTAAGTTTTTATTTAAGAAAAACAATGTATTTCATAAAAAACATGTTTTCATCAAAATAAAAAATAAAAAAATTAATAAAAAAATGTTGAAAAAATATTTTTCTTTTTTCTTCTCAATTCAAATCATTCAAATGTTTTATGAATATTTAATTTAATTGCCTTTAGTTTTTATTAAACAAAAATGCTACCAATAAAAAAAAACATGTTTTTTATATAAAAAAATACATTACTTAGAAAAGGAAATTTTACTCACAAAAATACATTTTTTCTTCGGATCTTAATTTGTTATCTTTTTTATGAATATTTATTTTAATTTCTTTAAAATTAAATAAAAAAATTGGATTGGGTTTTACCCACAATTCCTCAATGTATTGTTTCAAAAAAAAAATTATATAGATCCTCTATTGGTTTTTGGTTTGATTAAGTTCTTGTACATTAAGAAATGTCTATGATGTGATCTATCCATTAAAGTTAATAGTTAGTAATAAAATTGAACAAATAGATGATTGACTCATGTTCACTTCTAATATAAAATATTTAAGACTTATTTTTTTAATTTTTATCAATGAAAAATGAAATTTATTATTCATAAAAAAAAAATCAATCTCTAATATAAATTCTCATTTATAATTAAGAGCAAAATAAGTAATAATAGTTTTTAAAATGAAAATAAAATTATAATTTCAAATCATTTTGATAAAAAAAAAAGAATTAGTAAAGCCCTTGGATAATTTTTGTGAAAAAATTAATCTTAAAAAAATCATTGATATTTTTGTGATGAAAGGAAACTTATATTGAAAGTTAATTTAAGAATTTTTTTTCATTTAAAAAACACTCATAAAAAATATTTTAAAACTATTTATATTTCTTAATTAAAATTATTAGTTGAATTTCATTGATTAATAGTCAAACTCTAATATAAGGATCACATCATTGACACTGTATAATGCATAAACATAGTTATAAAACATAATACGAAATGACAAATTGATCCCCTAGGTAGATAAAATGATGGATATGTAACTTCTCGAATAATAGGGGAATGTCTAGCTTAAAAAACCTAGATCATGAAACCTAATCCTAATCTGATTACTAGTTGAACTACTGGCCAAGACTTTGAGTCGGATAACACATAAACATAGTTATAAAATATAATACGAAATGATGGATTGATCCCCAAGGTAGATAAAATGATGGATATGTAACTTCTCGAATAATAGAGGAATGTATAGCCTAAGAAACCTAGGTCATAAAACCTAATCCTCATCTGATTAATAGTTGAACTGACCAAGACTTTGAGCCGGAGAAACCTATTCGATCTAATTAAGGTTTTAATGTTTCTGGTGATTAGTTGAAACTCGATCCATGAATCTCAATATGTTTATTCAACTAAATTCTATTATCCAAAAGTAAAGGAACTTATGTGTTTTAGATTATGAATTGTAGTTGTCATTTGGATATTTGATTTAAGTTTAGTTTGTATTTTGAATATTTGAACTATGTTTGTCAATTTGAACTTTTAAATCTTTAAATTGTTATTTATTTTTGGGTTAATTTAAGAATAATATTGATATTAAGGCTAGAAGTTGTTCTGAAATTGAGACACGCTAATTCAACATGCTAAAATATTTTTAATATAGTATATCTTTGACCTATAGGATTGATCTAGTGACTTGCAAGTTGACTCATTAGCTAGATCCTTTTTCAGATTAGTCCCTAGATCAAGTAGGACAACTATACATACAGGATTCATTCTAATAAAAAAAAAATAGAGGTAATCAATCCAAGAAATTTGAATAGTGTAAGGATGAATAATGGTTAAACCTCAATTCTTATTAATAGAACCTAATTGGCCTTGAAAAATTATTGTAGCTCTAGATCCATTGACATTCTTATTAATAACCACTTTGCTCATTTACCTAAAAATTTAAATCTAGCTTTTAAAGGCATTGAAGTCTTTTTACAAGGTTCATTTTTCATTTCAAAAATTAACATGGGACAAATATGTCTTTTCTCATATTAAGTACACAATGAAATGACCGAAATATCCTTGAAAGCAAAAAAATTAAACCGACTTCAAGGGATATTTTGGTATTTTCACAATGATTGTTTGGTTATTATAATTTAATTTGAGACAATTTGGTATTTGCAAAAATATAAAAATAATAAAAAATTAAAATGCACAGTGAAATGTAAAATACCGATAAAATAAAATAAAAATTAAACCTTGAGACAGAGGGCATTTTCAACTTTTTATAATAGTTTTTTTTTTTGTAACTACAAATTCAACTTAGGGGCAATTTTGTATTTAGCTAAATTAAAAAAAAAACATGTATATGTGGCACACATAAAACGCGTGGGAGGCACCAAAACCCTTCCTGACGATGCGTGTGACACCTCCTAGCATCCAAAAATACACTTTTTTCCATGTGGTTAGAAATGTTGTCGCGTCCTCTTCTAGTTGGTGTGACGCATGTCACTAGTGGTGGTCTAGTTTGCCGCTGGTGACCCTTTATTCTTTTTTTTTCCTTCGCCTCTCTCTTCTTCCCTTAAAATCACATTTTGGCCCTCTTGGTTGTTGGTATTTCAACTTCAATCTCTATTCTTTTGATTTCTAGTTTTTGGTCTTGACTCTCTTGTAAAAGTTTTATTTGTTTTCAATTTTATTCTTCAATCATAATTTACCAAATATTATATTATCCAATATGATCCTCACTATTTGGATTTCTATTTTTTTACCTTGGCCCTTTGATAAAAAATTTAGTGGTTTTTAATTTTATCCTTCAATTCAAATTAATGGTATTATATTTTTCAATTTGGCCTCAACGTTTTAATTTCTAATTATATTTTTTGTCATTTTGTAAAAGTTATTATTATTTTCAGTTTCACCCTTTAATTACATCATTGTTTTTATTTTTTTATGTCAATTTTGATCCTCATTCTTTTTTATTTTTTTCCTTTTATTAAATTGATTTTGTTTTCAAATTCACCCTTCCATTAAATATAAAATCTATTTTGTATTTTAATTTTAATCCTCATTCTTTTAATTGCTATTTTTCTAAATCCTTTTGTATATTGAAATTATTTTTTTAATTTTATCCTTCAATATATGATTGATTATGAATTAAACTTCATGGTTTTTTTAAATTAGGTGCTCCGAGTCTAATGACTTGAGTCATGGGTTTGAAAAGTTAACAAGGATTTTTTTTAAAAAAAAAGACTTTATAATTCTTTATATATTTTTTATCGGGTTATTACAATCACATAATCTAGGCCGAGGGTTTGACATGATATCTTGTGTTGGCTCAGCCCTTATTAGCATGATTATAGATTTTTCATGACCAGTTTTTTATGAACCTTTTTACTTAATTTCAGCAGTTTTTTATGTCCTTTTTTACTTAATTTCAGCACCTAAACATAATTTTTTACACAAAAAATAGTATAGCCTTGCAGTGAAGCACGGGCACCGTGGCTAGTTTGCATTTAATTGCAATGTGAAATTAGTTCTTTAACATGCCCTTTACTGAGATATGTTAGGATCCAGGTAGCATGTGATAGAACTAGTTGTTAAAACATGCCATAAAAGCAACATTTTCATATTTCATCAAGAGTTTATCGTGAGAAAAATGTATGTTGTAGAAAGATCAACATAAAACATCCATAATGAGTTTGGATCTTTCCACTGTTATTTAATTGGCTTTAAATATATTTTTTAAGTTGGTCTTGAGTTGGTAATTCACTTTCTCCTGCAAAACTAGTCTCTTGTACAAGATAAGAGACCCTTTAATGTCTAAGTTAACAAAGTGTAAGAGAGAAATAATGTAATGTATGGAAAAAAAAGAAGAAAGAAAGAGGGCTTTAAAGAATGTATATTGTGGTTACTTTGTATGTGTTGATCTGTTGTTTAGTTCTCTTCCATACTTTTTGATCCTTATGTATTTATATATCTTGGACCATGTATTTTTGTGTTGTAGGTTGTACGATGCCAAACCTAAATGTAGGAGTAATCATGAAGAATATATATTTTTTCATGAGCAATCACAAAGCTAGCTTTGAAAGATTAATTGTTGGGTGTTATTAACTTACAAAACAAGATAGGCGTCATATTAATAACCTACAAAACTAGGAATTCATGTGGTGCCACATTGATAACTTATAAAATAAAGAATCTAAGTGGGCGCTATATTGATAACTTGTAAAATGGAGAATACAGATGAGCGATTAAAATGACATTAACAAGTTAAACATTGTTTGGTGTTCTGACCTTTTTTCTTTTTTGTTTTCTTTTCTCTTATCCCTCCCTTGATTTTTTCACCACTTTTCTGTTTTTTTCCTTTAAGTTTCTTGATTTTCATGCCACTTACCTTCTCCTTTTCTTTTCTTATGCTTAGTTGGGCTAGTTAGGTCCTTCTCTTCTTTTATTTAGAGCCCGGTTATGCTTGTTTCCACCTCATTGGTTCGGCTTTATACTTTTTAATTGACCTGTGCTAGAGCTATTTGATTGGGCTATGTTGGAGCGGTTTGATTGGGTCTCTCATTTTCTCTTATGCACCTTAGCTGTTTGGTTGAGCTTATTCTCTTATTTATTTGTTGTTTTATGAGCAAGTTTTACAGTCATGTTACCAGGAGATTGGAGAATATATAACAAAAAAATTCCAAGGTTATGAAACATTCAATATAACATTAGTACTTTTAAGTATTAATAGTCAAAAACCTTTTCTATTTTATTTATTTTTTACATTAAAACTTGGATTCTCATTGCACACGATTGAATTGTATTGATCAGCTAGCTTTGAGGGGGGGGGGGAATGATTTCTTTATTTGTAGCCAAAGTTATTAAACATAGAACAGTTCATAACTCGGTTTAAAGCTCGGGTCATGAGATGAACAGATTGACCCGTGTTAGTCCAAAATGGTGTTATTTCAAGATTTTTTTAAATAAAATAAAATAAAATTGTTGTTACCCACACATATATATAATAAAAAATAATAAAAAAAATACAAGAGGACAAACATGAAGAAAGCCTAAATGTTTACCCAAGATTGGTGGTGGGGGACCAAGATGACAAGAAGAGTTGGAGGACTAAAATGTATAAGAATGAAAAAATTAGCAACCCAATTCTGATGGACAAAAAGCTCCACTAGTGAAAATATTTTTATATGGGGTAAAGAAACACAAATTTGGATGGGTAAAGACTCGATGAGAATTTTGGAAGGCTTAATTAATTTTATTAAGGACTTAATTGCAAGGAAAATCAATTTTTTGAGTCAATTTGAGTGTTAATTGGAAGAAAATGAAGTTTGGAGATTGAAATTAGACTTTGGAAGGCTTAATTAGTTAAATCAGGGGTTTAATTGTGAAAAAATCAAAGTTTGAAGGTCATTTAAGAACTTAATTGCAAATCTCCAAAACCAAGGACCAACCTGTAAGTGGCATGCAATTTCAAGAGTAGAAATTGGTGAAATCAGGGGACAAATTGAAAGGAATTAAAATTTTAGTGGTTAATTAAGGATGAAATTGAACAAATTAAAAACCAATGACTCGCTTGTAAAAGACGCTGAACTTTGAGGCTGATATTTGAATTTAGCATGGTGCAATTGTATGTAATTAAAAGTTGGGATATAATTGCAGGTGTAATTAAAATAAATTGGAAGAGAAAGAACCAAATTGAAATTGATCAAATCCCAAATTAGAAAACTTTAATTTATAGGGTTTAACTTATATGACGTGTCGTTCATCCACTATTTATCTCCTTCCTTGGAAATTTTTCTGGTTGAGTAGGCATCTTCAAATGAATGAATGAGGTATTTCCAACCACCTTAGGAGCTGTGACATCACCATTCAACTGAGAAACACTCCTCTGTAACCTCATGCCCAAGAAATTGGATGTTTACACCCCAATTCTTCTATAGAAGTCTTTAACATCTTGTCCCCGATCAGCTTTCCTTGAATTTTTAAATTGTAGGCCGATTGAGTTGGCGTATTTGGACTAATGAATGCAAAGATACAGACCTCCAAACAAAAGGTGTGCACTTCCTCTACCAACTTCAGGTGGTCACAAGCAACGTTGACATCTAAGTTGCTCTAATAAGACCTCGAAAGTGATCAACCCAGTCAGCCATGACTGTGACACCCATTTGGTTAAACCACTAACTAGGGTTTGCCGCATTTCTCTCATAATCATAAGGCTAAAAAAACAGCTTATTGGTCTCCAAACTGACAAAACCACTAAAATCCCCAAAACCAAAACCAGCACTGCAAAACCAGATTAGTACAAAGCTTTCAACTATTATTTTTTTTCCAACACCCTTCCATTCCAATTAAAGGGCCAAGATTGATCAATCATTATCAATCTTTGATTGAATCCAACAAAAAACCCTAGGAAAACCCTATAAATAACCCTTGAAAATCAGAACTAAAAAGGAGGGGGAAAAGAAAGAAAAAGGATGAGAGAAATATTGAGAAAATACCCTAGTTTTTAGGGTTTACAAGCCTAACACATGGGTTTATTCATTTTTGAAAGGGCACCAAGTTTATGGAAGCAAAACCTAATAATAATAATAAAAAAAGGCAAAGAAGGTAGTAGCTGTTATAGGGTTTCAAAGGTATATTGTCTAGCCTAAAAGTGGAGTCCGTATGGACTTGAGAAAATTTTGGTTGTCATTTGATCTACATTTATGTTTTTAAATAGGGTGATGCTTAAAGTGTAAGGGTTATGTTTATTTTTTTTTGTTACTATGATTTTGATTCTACGGTTTGAAGCTTGTTTTTAGGGTGTGTTTGATGTTTTTAATGTGACAAATGCTTTCTAGTTAGGCTAATTTTAATAAAACAATGTTTGTTTGTTTTATTTAGTTTGATTAATGCATTGTGAAGCAATATTGTTTATCTTGAGTTTACAAGGCTTGTTCATGATCAAAATATGTTTAGGAAACTAATTTTGAATCCAAATTGCATATATATGTAGGCTGGATAAGATTTGGTAGTTTTAGGAATTGAAACTTCATGCATGTTATTGATAATTTGATGTTATTGGTTAGTTTTTTTTATTCAACTATACTTGGTATTGATAATGTGGTTTGTGAGGACCAAAAATAGTATATTTAGAGGCCTAAAAGGCCAAATCTGGGTTTTGACAGTAGTTCTTCAATTTCTGGAAATTTTCTAGATTCTAGGTTCATGTTCTTTGCATGAACTTTGTCTTAGCCTCTTGTTTTGGGTTAATTCTTGGCACAAACATGTTAACTTGTTATCTTTAACAAATAATCTAGGGTTAAAATGCATTAATAACACTTATTCATGCATTTAGATTCTAGAGTTCTTTCGATTGCCCAAACACATTTTGATCAAATCGTGGTTTTAAGTGTTAATCAAAGAAAATGGATGTTTGATTCTTGATCTATGCATGATTATGAACAAAATCTTACCCTTGATTACATGAAAACTTGTCTGGTAGGGTGATCATTTTCAGTTCGGTTCGGTTTTTATAAAAAAAAGGTAACCAAACCGATTTTTTTTCAAAAAACGAACCGAAACCGGTTCAAACCGACCGGTTTCGGTTTGGTTCGATTATTTGAGAACAAAAACTGGTTTTTTTTGTTTGGCTCGGTTTTTTCCCGGTTTGGCTTGGTTTTTTCGATTTCAGGTTTATAAAACTGAAACCAAACTGAACTGGTTGATTTTTTAAAAATTCTAATCGGTTTAATCAGTTTTTTTTCACGGTTCAGTTTTTTCCGTTATTTTATTTTTCTGGTTTTCTCTATTTAATCGATTTTTCAATTTTTTTGCTCACCTCTATTGTCTGGTTTGTGATTTGTGTTTACTGGGTTTCGGTTTGAATGTTCATCATGTTCTTAGTGTTTGATATGTTTTTGTCAAAAAAAAAAATTATATTTTTGTGTTTTTTTAGTTTTGATATGTTTTTGGTTTAATTGTTTGTTTTGCTTTAGTTTTTCAGGTCAAACTATGTTTTGGTTCGATTCAGGGTCGAACCAATGTTTTTGAGTCAACCCGATTGGTTTTGTTTGGGGTTACGTACTAAAGCTAATTTGGTTGATTATTTTTTTTTATTGAAGAATTTTTTGCCTAAGGGGTTGTTTGGAAAGCACACCCTTTTGACAGTTTTGTTTTGAATCAAAATGATTTTTTTGTCAAACAGGCCCCAAGTAAATTCCTAAAAATTCTGAAAAAAATTCAAGGACCAATTTAAAATTATTTGTGGATCCCTCACACATTTTTACCCTAATTATATTTAATATTGAAGTTGTAGACTTACATTGTAAAATGTTGATCTGGTATTCAAATACCCATTTTTCCACCAAATTTTCTGAAAAAAATTTCTCATTTCAAAAATATAAAAACGTATTTCATTTAGTGTGCATTCAGTCAAGTCTCTCAAAAGATAAAAATCATATTTTGCTTAAAAAAATTTAGAAACATATGGTATGATTTAGCATTTTTTATATATACACAAAAATTCAAAAAATATATTTGCATGTATTTTTTAACTTAATAACTAATTTATTGAATCCATGAGAACTTGATCAAAATTTCAATAACCCCTAAAAATTTTAATTCATGAGAATTAATGGTCAATATTCTAATATAAATATTGGACCTACAAGTAGGCTGATATTTAAATACCACAAGTTGACTTGAAATTTCCCACAATTATTTCGGGTATTCACCACTTTTAAATGAGAGTATTTCTCAGCACAACATATGAGTTGTGGAAAACTATTTTACCTTATAGGATAATTGAACCTTGTTATGGCGTCAACATGAATTCTTTCCATAAGAATTTATTTAGGCATATAAGCCCATAATAAATTTAAAATGTCAAATTTATTCATGAGAATAAATCTTTATTCCAAGTCATAAATTGACCATCAGTTAAGAACCCATCAATATATTTGAGCTGCATTTTGACCACACAATATAGCTTACCTTGCACTAAGGGTGTTAATTATTCTCTAGCCATAATCAATTTTTTACCCTAAAATTTCATATAAAACTAGTAACCTAATACCAAATAATTAGATGATGATTTCTTGATGCTGACGTCCCGTTCCATTACACACTCACTTGCGATACAAACAAAGCCAAATAAAATATTAATTGACTTAACTTGTTCTGATTAGTTAATTTTTAATTCCGATGATTAATAACACTAGTTATAGCTAGACTACAATTTATGTGTTGATTGCTTATGAGATCGAATCAAGCATGAAGGACAAGAATGCTGAATCGCCCTAGTGTTGTCACATTCCAGCTCAAATAGAATGCTGAATCTGATCTAACTCTAATGGTTGCTTCAAGAAGCAAGAAACCCTTTCGCGTGTGTACTCGTATTATATCCTCATTGGTTTCTTCTCGCGACCAAGGATGAGCTTTAGCTTTCCTCCAAAAAAAAAAAAAAGAGAGAGAGAGAGAGAAAGAAGAAGAAGATAAGTCGACTTCTACTTTCGAGGTTAAATTTTATCCCCGCGGCCAAACAATTAAAAAAAAA
>Ga0307513_10012997_pt1 | contig 10239 bp, 11 predicted proteins | sample 15_EM_MG_FD_202174 | JGI IMG/M metagenome (GOLD analysis project Ga0307513, IMG submission 202174) | Populus trichocarpa ectomycorrhiza microbial communities from riparian zone in the Pacific Northwest, United States - 15_EM | ecosystem: Host-associated > Plants > Roots > Unclassified | place...
AGTACGAGTACTTCGCCTAATTTTAATTTATCTTGATGGGTTGTCTATCGTTACCCTTCCTGTCCTTTCTATCCTATTAGTGCAACGCTAAAAGGTTCTGAAATTCGGGCACGAACGAAGGGATAGCCCAACGCTAGCCTCCACATCCCCATCTTGTTCCCTAAGAAATCCGGGAACTTCACCACTAACACTGGACACCCCCGGCGCATTCCTAGATGAAGGCAGTCCCTACTTCGGATCAAGCACTCTCTTCTCCACCCTGGGCAAACCCCCGACACGCGGCTTCATCTCCGTAGCCCTTCCTTTCCCCTTCTCTTGTCTCCGCCCCGTATGGCTTAGTCGCGAACTAGATGTGCCGCCACAACCGCAGCCCCACCCCCCGTTGAACAGCGCAAGACTCCCACTGCGGGAACCCCCCATCGCGACGCTCCCCGCTTCTACAATCGGCTAGGGCGCAATGACGACGGCGGGCGACGAAACGGCCAAACGGTTGAACGGTTACAGCAAAACGAAACGCCAAGGGTTCACTCAATGAAACGCGATCGCGCAACTTAGGAGTGAGGAGTTGAATAATTTCTCAGAGTTAGGGAGCAACTACCCGTCCATGCTTGCGCAACCCAACGGCATTACAATCCCGAGGTAAGACAACTCAAATCACCTATCCCGCAGTACATCTGGAAAGTGGGGAAATTCTCTTCATTAACAACATCGCAGCTAACGGTAAGGATAGGAGCACGATAGATACAACCACAATAAAGTCCTCCTATCCTTCCATTGGCCACCACACATGGCGATACTATTGCACGTATGTCTCCCATTCCCCTTGCTCGCTCCCGTGCTAACAAAGGAAAGACAAAATCCCACTGTTCACACCCTCCCGATATACAGTCTTCATGCGTCCAGCTCTCTCCCGCTTCCCTTACGGATTTCCCGACGAACGCATGGATCCAAAACTCAAGCGCATTCCTGCCCCAGAAATACCATCCCGAAAGTCAAAGCACATATCCGAAGCCGGGACGCGTTCCTAAAAACAGAGCGCATGCCCAAAGCTATCCAAATAGTGAAACGACTATCGCGATATGGTGACCATGCCGAGCAGCATCTCACGGTTTCAAACACCCGCGCCCACAATACTACGTTCTAGCGCAGCGTCCTACACTTTGCCGCCGACACAATGAACATCCGCCTTTCCTCTCCCCTCCCAGCCCAGTCCCTAGCTGCGCTCGAAAATTGGTTGGGAAGGCCTCGCCTGCGCAGGGTGTCAGCATGCGGAGCCGCCATCTCCGCGCAACCCGAAGCCGTGCGCAGGACGTAGTCCTGGCCTCCCGCTGATGAGAACAAGATATCTGCAGCTTCTTGGGTAACTGAGGCCCTCATGCACCCTAGGAGGGAGTAGGCATCCCCGCGTGGAGATATCCGATCAGGAGTCTCACCCTCATGGCGAACCTCACACCCACATACCGTGACACCCTCGGCTAGCTGGAGGCTACAAAGCTTGTTTGGAAGTGGGCCCTGTATATCTTTGCCATGTGCGATCGCAATGGGGGACAGAGGAAAGAGGCGCGGGACAAATACCCAGGCATATGCTGGAATAATCTCACTCTCGGTGCTGTGGAAGTTGGCCCTTTTAGCCTCGGGGGATTTTCTCGCACTGGCGACGCTACCTGGGTAGACGCGGTGGATCAAGAGTGCAGTTGGACCAGCGACGGGTATGGCAAAGTTGATAGGGTGGCTGCGCCAGGCGGGGTGTTACGAGCGATAATGCTAAGGCATGTATTGCCGAGATTAGGGAAGGTTGAGGAGGTTGTTGATGGGACGGATTGAGAACAGGGTGTTGGAAGCCGCTCGGCACGCTCAAGTTATAGTTCCCAGAGTTACTGTAAAAAGTTTTGGGGAGCCCTTTTGGTTTGAACAATTCATCAGAAGAAATACATGGTTAAAAGGACTGCGCGGGAGTACGGATAACCGGAGTCTTTGTAGAGCACGTCTCCCGCCATCCCACGAGTGCACCAAGGAAGAGTACATAGAAAGCGGTAGATCCATATGCCTGGTGTTCGATGCAAGGACCCTGGAGGAGCTCATTATGTTTTATATATACCCCCGCCTCCACCGTTGCGATAGTGACAAGACAAGACAGGACCGAGCCAACTTCCCCACTCATCCCAAAGTTGTACCATCAAAGTTGAATTTTTGTCGCATTGGGTCCAAAGGGGTGATACCCCACACACCAACCGGGAGGGTTAGTGAAATCGATTTATCGCAATGAGTTTTCTAAAAATCGCTCTTCCCTTCTCTAGTGAGTTTTTGGTTGGCACTTGTATGGAAGCGAAGTGCGATCATGAACAGGCTCAGAAATTCACTTCTCTTGAGTTATATATACCACATTTTCACCAGATACATACAATGCTGTCCGCTTGGTCGCAGTGTGCCGAACCGGAGCCCATAGGGACGGCCGGGATAAGGCCAAGAGGACGGGATAGTAGGGATCGTGCGGGTGACTATAGGGGGTATAAAAAGATCGTGGTGTGTGGGGAAGGACTACGGGGGGTAGCCACAGACGGCAGGTATTAGGGGTGACCCCCTAGTTCAGGTGAGCAAAGAATGAGTGATATATTATGATGCCAGGTAGCCAACACAGGAAAGGATATTCCTGCAGGAAAAAGGAGAAGGTGCAATAGATCATCAAGTGCTCTGATTATGAAGGCTGGACTGAGCCATTTCATTCCTCTGCAAGCCTTATTTTCTCGTTCGGATACTTGTATAAGTCTTTCGCTTTCGATATATCGGTGATATCGGGACAAAGCCATTGTGCCAATACTACCGAAGCTGACTCTCAGCAGAATACAGTAGATGGAATCTTTTGGGAGACTTGCCGAGCTGAAATTGTGAACAAGTGGCCAGGTGTATCGGCGCAAAAGATGTGACTGTAAAGCTCGATAGGGCGTCCCTTCTTACCTCCGTCTGCCCTAGTCCGTTCACGGAGTACGATACAAAACGGACTATCATGCCACCTGCGGTTCATCCGGTCCTACCTCCATGACAAACGGACTGGGCGGTTCGGAACACTCTTATTATCATCAGCCCTAACCCTTAACCATGTTGGTGTCACCCCTCCATTATTAAAAGCACAAAGGGCAAGATTCCAAGTGACAGGGCGAGCACCATATCCAAGCCTGTCATCATCCAACTTCCCAAGTTTTACTTTTGGTGCTTGCCCTTACCATACTTGCCATTCCTCAACTTTACAATATCTCACTCGATTCGGAATAAGGCATGGATCATTGGATATATGGTCTTCCATTTTCCACAAACATGGTTTCTGTCTAATGTGTTGTCCACCGCCCCACCTTAGTCCGCCATATTAAGCTACACTCATTTCCCTCACGGGGCGGATTTGGTTTGGTCTAGGGTATTCTGTAGCTCGTTTTTATTGTTATTTGACGGATATGCCTGGGTTTGTTACGGGAGTGGGAGGATAGTTCAGGAGATATACATACGGAACGGATACGGGAGAATGTTCCATGAAAGTCTTTATCCGCAATGTTCTTTTCTTTGGTATCACGGTTGTGTACGGAGGAATAGGGGCCTGTGGCAAATACAGAGATAGGTTTGGTGGTCCTTGGGAGAATCAGGAAGTCGTATTATGTTTTACTTATCCACCTGTCTCGAACGATAGGTTGATTTTAGTTAAGGGAGTAGAGTTGAGAGCGAGAGCGAATGAAGGAAGCATCACAGGGGAAAACGTACGTTTCATATTCTTCCTAAGTCCCAGGCGAAATCTCTTAGTCTATTGGCTACTTCCGTGCGCCCCTCATTTCCCTAAATTGTTATTTATAAGTCGGGTCTCTATTCCCTTCAGGTGTGAAGGTGTGTATCGGCCTAGCTAGTAACTTAGTAATAGAAAAATTGGGAGTTGGTGGAGAGCGGTTAGAGCGAGGCGGGGATTGGGTGGCAGGTAGAGGGATTGGTGCCCGTAGGGGATATCGTGGTAGAGTAAGCAAATAATTTATAGCTGGACATATACCGGTAGTGTGCGTTTATCCCGACATGGCCTGGGAGTCGCTTTGCAGTGGTTGCCCTAGCCCCGGCTGCCAAGGATATATAATTCATAAGGCTAATGTGATAACCACAAAACCTCTCCACTTCTACTTTCCATACTTCTACCGCCAACCAGTGCCTATTCTCAGGCCCTGTGGGTTGCAGATTTTGATTGGAGCCTTCCCGGAAAATAGCATCGCAATATAGCTTATTATAGATCACCGTTGGAGTATATGAATATGGGGAAAACCCAAATTTCCGGCACATATGCAGTGGTGGGTTTGAGGAGCCGGTATGGATTTACAGTTTACCAAATTGCTTCCCTTGCTCTAATGTAATGCTTCTGTTTGAGCGCCGCATGGCTAGGAATAACCTACGAGATGGACCAAGTAGGTCCCATCAGGTTCTCCTGGGAGGAATTCGGGGGGGGGGGGGGTGGTTCAATAGAATAGGGGTATTTTGGGTGTAGAAGAGGGGTTAAGGTGCTGATTAATGCCTGGAATAATACTGCTTGGAAGTCACAATGTCTATGGTCAATTCTCTTGCTGATGGTAGATCCGGGGACGCCTGCGCTCGGTCCTTAGGTATGAAAGAGAGAAATCTATGTGTAGTTTATCTATCTATCCCTAGCGAGAGAGACAAAGCCGAAACAAAGACATAAAGGAGAGTTGAAAAGGGGAGATTTTGTAACAAGGGGTCTATCCGGTAGGAGAATTGTAATCGAGATAAATAATGCCAGTCAAAAAACGGAATAGTTGCAGGGCGGTTGAATGGTGAACACAAGGAGCCTTCATTATAAATATAAGCAAATGTCGGAAGGTTTTGGAGGGGGATGTCTACATACATGTGGTATTCCTGCAAATGGCTGCGGTGGGGAATATCGAAGTTGTGTAGGAGGACTTATATAATGGACTAAGGGAGGGTGACGATGGTTGCAAGTTGCAACAACCGATACTAGACTACTAAAGGCTAAGCTAGGCTAGTACTAGAGAAGGAGGAACTCCACACGATTTAAGGGTAGCCAATTAAATATCCCATGACTGTGCTGAATCTAAGGTCTTTGACAGGAGATAGGCCGCTGCGGATTGGAGATTTGCACGAACACCGGGGGCTTTTGGTAGCCTCCTGCTCCTCAATGTCCACCCCCAGAAGGATGAAGAAGTGGTGTACCGCCGTGATGATCTGGACTATGGGGTTGACAAGGTCCTGCCCCAGCAATAGATCGTTCATATCCACGGGCGGTAGCTTAACCGAGTAATGTTCAACCACGGTCATCTAAAAGGTTAGGATCAACATTGTTCCGCTTCCGCAATAAATCGACAACCGCTTCGTGTCCCCTGATGGCAGCTCATGCAAGCGGTGTCCGATCATACTTGCCAAGGCGATTGGGGTCAATATCTTCTCGCTCAAGCAATAATTTGACCACATGTTTGTGTCCCTCAAAAAAAGCACATCCGAGTGGTGTTCGGTCATTCTTATTAGGGTGATTGGGGTCGACACCTTGCCGTTCCAGCAGTATCTTCACCACTCCCTCATGTCCTTTGATAGCAGCGCACCCGAGTGGTCCATTACCATCCATATCAGGGCGATTAGGGTCGACATCTTCCCGCGCCAACAGCAGTTTGACCACTCCTTCGTGCCCCTCCATGGCGGCACTGCCTAGTGGTGTTCGGTAATAGTGGTCTGGGTGGTTGGGGTCGACATCTTCCCGATCTAGCAATAACTTGACTGCTCTTTCGTGTCCCTTAAGAGCAGCACATCCGAGTGGTGTTCGATCATTCTTATTAGGGTGATTGGGGTCGACACCTTGCTGTCCCAGTAGTATCTTCACCACCCCCTCATGTCCTTCGAAGGTAGCGCACCCGAGAGGTCCATCACCATCCTCATCTGGGCGATTAGGGTCGACATCTTCCCGCTCCAACAGCAGTTTGACCACTCCTTCGTGCCCCTCCATGGCGGCACTCCCTAGTGGTGTTCGGTAATAGTGGTCTGGGTGGTTGGGGTCGACATCTTCCCGATCTAGCAATAACTTGACCACACGTTCGTGTCCCTTAAGAGCAGCACATCCGAGCGGTGTTCGATCATTCTTATTAGGGCGGTTGGGGTCGACTCCTTGTTGTCCCAGCAGTATCCTCACCACTCCCTCCTCCCCTTCGTGAGCAGCGCACCCGAGTGGCCCATCGCCGTCCTCATCTGGGCGATTGGGGTCGACATCTTCCTGTTCTAGGAGTAACTTGACCACACGTTCATGTCCCTCAAGAGCAGCCCACCCGAGTGGTGTTCGATCATTCACATCGGGGCGATTGGGGTCGACATCTTCCCGTTCCAGCAATAACTTGACTACTCGTTCGTGTCCGTTAATAGCGGCGCACGCGAGTGGTGTTTGATCATACGTATCAGGGGGATTGGGGTCGATATTTTCTCGCTCAAGCAATAACTTGACCACACGTTCGTGCCCATTAAGAGCAGCACATCCGAGTGGTGTTCGATCATGCTTATTAGGGTGGTTGGGGTCGACACATTGCTGTTCCAGCAGTATCTTCACCACTCCCTCATGTCCATTGATAGCAGCGCACCCGAGTGGTCCATCACCATCCTTATCAGGGTAATTAGGGTCGATATCTCCTCGTTCCAACAATAACTTGACCACACGTTCGTGTCCGTCGAAAGCAGCACATGCGAGGGGTGTTCGCCCATTCGTATCTGGGCGATTGGGGTCAACATCTTCTCGCTCCAGCAATAGTTTGACCACTCCTTCGTGCCCTTTGATAGCAGCCCACCCAAGTGGCCCTTCATCATTCTTGTCAGGGCGGTTGGGGTCGATATTTCCCCGATCCAGCAATACTTTGACCACTCCTTCGTGTCCCTCGATAGCAGCCCACCCGAGTGGTGTTCGATCATTCACATCCGCGCGGTTGGGGTCGACATTCTCCCGCTTCAGCAGTACCCTGACCGCTTCCTCATGTCCATTCCTCGCCGCCCATGCGAGCGGTGTTACACCTCCACAATCTTGTTGGTCGACCATGTAACCTTCAGCATTTGTCAATACAGTCACAAGTTCAACAATCCCGAAGAACGATGCGCAGTGCAGCCCAGTGAATAGTGGGGAAGTAGTGATGCCACGGATGAATCTGGAATGCGGTACCTGCTCCAGAAGTGATACAGCCGATATGTGATCTTCGTACTCGTTCAAGAGTTCGAGCGCAAGTGTCTTCGCAATTTCTGAGAGATCCTTCCTCGTATGTGTTCCCCAATATCTCGCCGAATATTTGAGGAATGGCATGTTTTCACGGTCTGCGAGGCAATGGGAGGTGAGGTTCTTGAATTGTTGTGAATTTAGATAGGTTAGGCAGGTTTCCGCAAGTACCGAGTCAGGTTTGATGAAGAGGCCCGGATAATTGCAAAGGTACTCTTGGACTGTGTAGTGAATTAACCGTACAGTCGAAGCCTCCGTGTCCACGGTGATCAGGCCTTGGCAGCAGTCTAGCAATGTGCCTATGGAAGGAACATTTTCCTGATCAAAATCCGTTTCCCCTATTTCTACCGCTAGCGCATGGCACAGCTCGTTCACGTGTAACGGCCGTTCCGAATGACAGATCCAGGTCAGAGTGGCTATCGCAAGATTTGCCTTTTCCTCGTTCTGAGCCTTTATGCGCTCCAGTGTTGCACCATATGCATCCCCTAACCCTACCCCATCTTTTATTGCCTTTAGTGTCTTCCTCCGCCGGGCAATGGTGGTACCTCGCAGGATTGCTTCGATGTGGAGAGAGGCTAGCAGGAATCTAGGTTTAAATATTATGTCAGCTATTAATTTAGGATAGCGCAGCCCTTGACTTCGTTCCTACATACGTTTCTAAACTTATCGCGGGAATGCTCTTCATAATATCCCCCTCCAATGTGCTGCTCATTATGGTTCGAGCCATGTCCTTCCTGAGTTTCTCGCGCAGAAATCTAACCACTCCATCTTCCCTAGCCCGTATAAATAGAAAGGTCGCCGCCCCACCCAACCCTTCCTCCACCTCACTCCGTACATGTGGTCTTCCGGTCATAAATAAGCTGGTGTTCGGAGACCCTTGCAGAATCTGGCCTAATGACTCAAGGAGCACTATCCGATGCTCTGGCACACATTCATCAAGAGCGTCAACACATATGAATGTGCGCCTCGTGGCTGCGATTGTCTGGAACATGTTCAAAATTCCCGAAACTTGTAGCCCCCTACCCCCGATCACCGATTTCTCCTTTCGAAAACCCCGGTCTACCACCTCCGGAATTTCCCCCTCCCCGCTAACCACCTGTCTCAGCAGGGAGCCAAGCATATTGACCGGTGACTGCTCATTCCGAGTAGCAAAGTCGAAGTAAAAACACGCAACGATAGGATCCCCCTCGACGGCTTCGTCGCACAACTTGTCTATAACTAGTGAACTGCCATTGCAATTTGTTAGCAACTGCATCCTTTAATTCCCCACAACAATACATGATCTCGTACACGATATAGCTCTTTCCCACTCCCGGATTACCGTCGCAAAATAAGGTTGGGTGGTAGGACCCATCCTCCCTACTTCCATTGTGCCAGCGCCTAAACTCTTCAGTTTCCAGCACCCAGGCACCTATACTGTCGACCCTCCGGGCTCCGATGTCTCGATGCCGCACCCGTGGCTCTAGCGGAGATAGCCACGTCAGTATTTCAGATCTATCGTTGACGGTGGTGTGGTTAAAAGTAGCTGTGTTGAACGAGTTTGTGATGAAAGAGTTCTCGTTATTGTTCAAAGAGTTCTCGTTATTCTTGAAAGAGTGTATGGTTTTGAAAGAGCCATCGTTTTCCTTCGAGACTCGCTGCATTCTCAAATTTCCACCGGTGCGAATTTCGAGAGGAAAGTGAGGTGTTGGTTAAGTTGGAGTTTGTCCAAGGGAATTACTTGGAATCGGGAAAAAGCGGGGTAGATAAACCCTTGCGCCGTGGTTGGCAACACTGTTCTCAATCACCGAACCCGAAACTCATTACACAAACCCCGGCAACTAATCCCTTCAAAACTCTACGATGATCCACATGTTCCTTACCCCCCCCCATACTTAACAATGATGAGGAAGCAGTAACCATTTTAGAGCTGTTTTTTTTTGACATGTGAGCCGAGTGATAGTGGAGTTGGGGCCTAACTTAGGAGCTAAGAATTTTGATGTACCCGAGGCGTAAAATAATACCAGTCAACTTAGGGCCATTTTACCTATACTCAAGTACTGTACCTGTAGACGGCCGTCCAGTATTGGACGAGTGTGCTTGGTTTTGTTACGGGAGTGTGAAGGAGCGTGGAGGAGCCATGCAGACGGAGTGGATACAAGAGGATGTTCAAAAATAGCTTTTACTCACTATCCACGGGGGTCATAATCACGCGACCGAGGGTAGGTACCCGGCCTTGCAACGCATGTACTCGAGTACCTCGACTTAAGACAAGAAATAATAATAACAATACAGATATAAAAATAATAATAAAATCGCTACTGGGCACAAGTTACTGGGGCGCAAATTAAAGATTCGGAAGAAGTGACAAACAAAATCTATGGTTACAAGATAGATATTGAGGTCAGTCTTTCCGGATCTTTGCGCCCGAGTAGAAGTAAATAAGTGGCTCACCACTAGCCAGTCTTTTTCATCTCAGGCATGCCCCGGGCTAGACTGCAGAAGAAATCAGAGCGTAATAGCCCAGACGATTAATGTAGTGACAGTTTTGGCGGTGATGAATTAGCTATGTAGAGTTGAGTACTGTGAGCACGAACTATGGTCTGAGAAAAGGAGTCTGAGAAAGGCTGAAAATCGTCTCCGGTGAAATAAAACCCCGAAACCTGTGATCGAAAGAAAAGAAAAAAAAGGATAACCGGCAAGGGCAAACACCGCTCACACTACTGGAACTTGCTCGTTGTTATGTGAAATCCTAAAAGGTCACGGTAGAAGAAAAAAACCTAAAGCTCACGATACCAGAAAAAAATCCTCATTTCACAGAGGGTGTTGTCAAGATGTCGTGCGCCTCCTGTGAAACTAGCTACAGGTCTTTATACGGGTAACCAAGTGCCCGTGCCTATGACAACATCCCGCATCTGCTCTAGCTGCTTCCATGTCCATATATCCACCACCCCAAGTCCCTATAAAACTATATAAAAAAATTAAAAATAATTAGCTCGGTAGGAAAACACCTTCATGCCCGACAG
>Ga0307513_10012998_pt1 | contig 10239 bp, 7 predicted proteins | sample 15_EM_MG_FD_202174 | JGI IMG/M metagenome (GOLD analysis project Ga0307513, IMG submission 202174) | Populus trichocarpa ectomycorrhiza microbial communities from riparian zone in the Pacific Northwest, United States - 15_EM | ecosystem: Host-associated > Plants > Roots > Unclassified | place...
GCGAGGTCCTCGGTCGGGGCGAACAACGGGATGGTTGAGATCGAGATCCCGGCGCTTTTGAGGAGGTAGGGGTGGACGCCTACTCCAACCTCAACCGTGAAAAGGCCCTGATCTGGCGCATCCTGCACCGGGACAACCTGCCCTGGGTGCTGGCGCATGGGCTGCACTGCGGCAACAGCCCCACGCGCTCGTCACCGACAGCCATGCCTACTACCGTTGGGCCGACTTCTACGACGACTTGGCGCACCTGGACCGGATCGACTGGCCGTTGCTGCGACGCCGGGACTTCAAGCGGGATCCGGACGACCCGGCGAAGTTCGAGCGCTACCAGGCCGAGGCGCTCGTACATGGACACGTCCCGCTGCAGGCGCTGCTGGGCCTCGTGTGTTACACCGATGGCATGAGGGCCGATATCGAGGGGAAAATGACGACCCATGGCCTGACGCTGCCGGTCCACACCCGCCCCGGGTGGTACTTTTGATGATCACCTACACACAAGGTAATTTGCTCGACGCCCGCGCTGAGGCGCTGGTGAATACCGTGAACACCGTGGGTGTCATGGGCAAGGGCATCGCCTTGATGTTCAGGGAGCGTTTCGACCGCAACCGCGCGCTGTACGCTGCGGCCTGCAAGGCGGGCGAAGTGCAGACCGGCCGGATGTTCATCACCGAGACCGGTGAGCTGAGCGGTCCGCGCTGGGTGGTCAACTTTCCGACCAAGCAGCACTGGCGGTCGCCGTCGCGCCTGGAATGGGTGGCAGAGGGGTTGCAAGACCTGCGGCGGTTCCTGGTTGCGCGCCAGGTCAAGTCCGTCGCCATTCCGCCGCTGGGCGCGGGCAATGGCGGCCTGGACTGGCCTGCCGTGCGTTCGCTCATTGACGCAGCGCTGGGCGACTTGAAAGACGTCGAGATCATCGTTTTCGAGCCGACCGATCGATACCAGAACGTTGCCAAGCGGTCAGGGGTGGAGAAGCTCACGCCGGCCCGTGCCCTGATCGCCGAACTCGTGCGCCGCTACTGGGTGCTTGGCATGGAATGCAGCCTGCTCGAGATTCACAAACTAGCCTGGTTCCTGGAACGGGTGGTCGAAAACCTGGACCTGCGGAACGATCTGAAGTGGCAATTCAAGCCGCATCGTTATGGCCCGTACGCGCTGAAGCTGAATCATCTGCTCAACAGCCTTGACGGCAGCTACCTGCGCAGCGACAAGCGCATCGCCGATGCCGACCCGCTGGACGTGATCTGGTTCGACGACAGCCGCAAGGAGCTGGTGCAGGCCTTCCTGAAGACCGAAGTCAAAGACCTGGCGCCCGCATTGGAAGCCACGACGCGCTTGATCGATGGTTTCGAATCCCCCTACGGCATGGAACTGCTGGCTTCTGTGGACTGGCTTTTGAGTCGGGCGCAGGTCGCACCCACGATCGCCGCCGTGCGCGAGGGCCTGGCCAACTGGCCCGCCGAGGGTGCCGAAGGCGCCGGCCAGCGCAAGAGCAAACTGTTCGGCGAGCGTGCGGTGGCGATCGCGCTGGAGCGGCTTCAGAGCAGCATGCTGCACGCGCGCGTCTGAACCCGCCGGAGCGGCCCTGCCTCTTTCGTGTCGTCCGCGATGCGGCCTTCAGGCCGCTGCCGGGTCGGCCGCTTCGTTCAAGTCCGCCGCGATGAGCCGGAACTGCTCCAAGGCCGCTTCCAGATCGTCCACGATCTCTTGCGCGATTACGTCCGGCGGCGGCAGGTTGTCGCTGTCGGCCAGCGTCTCGTCGCGCAGCCAGAAGATGTCCAGGCTGGCTTTGTCGCGCGAAAGCAGCTCGGCGGCGTCGTAATCGCGCCAACGGCCTTCGGGGTTGCCTGCGCTCCAGGTGGCCGTGCGCTCGAAGCGGTTGGCCGGGTTGTACAGCCGCACGAATTCGTCCAGATCGCCGCGCGTCAGCGGGTTGGTCTTCAGCGTGAAGTGCTTGTTCGTGCGCAGGTCGTAGATCCATAGCTTCTTCGTCCACGGCGTCTCGCTCGCCGGTTTCTTGTCGAAGAAGAGCACGTTGGCCTTCACGCCCTGGGCGTAGAACAAGCCGGTCGGCAGGCGCAGCAAGGTGTGCAGTTCGCATTCGTGCAGCAGCTTGCGGCGGATGGTCTCGCCGGCGCCGCCTTCGAATAGCACGTTGTCGGGCAGCACTACCGCCGCGCGGCCGTGGATCGCCAGCAGCGTCTTGATGTGCTGCACGAAATTCAGCTGCTTGTTGCTGGTGGTGGCCCAGAAGTCGTCGCGTTCGATGATGTCCTTCTCGGTGCTGCGCTTGCCGTCCGCCCCTTCGATCTGCGTGCTGCTCTTCTTGCCGAAGGGAGGGTTGGCCAGCACCACCTCGAAGCGGTCGCCGGGGTCGGCGCCGAGCGCGTCCATCACCTTCACCGGCACATGTTTCTCGCTGCCGATGCCGTGTAGCAGCAGGTTCATCGCACAGACCCGCGCCGTCGCCTGCACGAGTTCATAGCCCGTGTATGCCTGCTCCTTCTGGAAGCGCTTCTGCTCGCGCGTGAGGTTGGGGTGCTTGTCGACGATGTGGTTGAAGGCCGTGAACAGGAAGCCGCCGGTGCCGCAAGCCGGGTCGCATACCTTCTCGGCCGGCTTCGGCGCGATGCAGTCCACCATGGCCTGGATCAGCGGCCGGGGCGTGAAGTACTGGCCGGCGCCGCTCTTCGTGTCTTGCGCGTTCTTCTCGAGCAGGCCTTCATAGGCATCGCCCTTCACGTCGACGCCGAGCGCCGTCCAGTTCTCGGCGTCGATCAGGTCCACCACCAAACGGCGCAGCTTGGCCGGGTCCTGGAACTTGTTCTGCGCCTTGCCGAAGATCAGGCCCAGCGTGCCCTTGTGCTGCCCCAACGCTTCCAGCGCGTGCCGGTAGTGGTCGAACAGATCATCGCCGTCCTTGGCCAGCAGCGACGGCCAGGAGTACGCGCCGGGAATGATGCTCGCCTGCTTGTACGGCGGCTGCGCCCGCTCGTCGGCCATCTTCAGGAACAGCAGATAGGTAAGCTGCTCGACATAGTCGCCGTAGCTCATGCCGTCGTCGCGCAGCACGTTGCAGTAGTTCCAGAGTTTCTGGACAAGGGTGGAGGCGTTCACGTGGCGGCGGTTCGAGCAGAAATGGAAGGGAATGGGAGGGAAAGGCAGGGATTGGAAGGTCGATTCGATATCGTGGTGTTGTTAGTGTTCACTCTCAGCGTATTCGCCAGAATGCGCCACGGCCTCGACCTTCGGTCTCAGCCAAACCGAGCTGGCGAAGCAATGAGAGGTCACCCTTGACCTCCCATTCCGTAGCCTGACCTTCCATTCCGGCGCGGATGTCGCGCAGCGCCAATCCACCATGGCCGGCCTCCAGCAGCGCAAGTACCGCGCGCTGCCGGTCGGTCAGATCGTGGGCGACACGTTGCGGCGGCACGTAGCGGGCGGGCGCGAATCGGACCGTGACGCAGCCGCCGGCGTCTTCGATCACCGGCCGCGGCAAGCCGGCTTGCTCCAGCAACTCGACGATTTTCAGCGTCCCGCGCCCCCACTGTTCGATCACGCCACGCCGGTACAGCACCCGGGCGAGCAGCGGGTTCCAAGGCAGCGACTCATGCGGTGCCAGCAGCGCATCGGGGGTCAGGCCGAAATGCAGGCTGCCGGACGATGTGACCTCGAGCCGGTTGTCGTAGATCGCCACCGCCACCGACCCGCCGCCGATGCTGTAGTCGCGGTGGCAGAAGGCATTGGCCAGCGCTTCGCGCAAGGCCAGCAACGGATAGAGCGGGTCGTCCACACGTTCGAAGAGACCTGGCATCACCCGGCCGGCCACCGGCAGGCTTTCACGCAGGAAACGCTCGGACTGCTGCAACAACCTGAACACGTTGCCGTGGAACTGGCGGTTGTCGGTGAACTCGGTGCGGTCGACGCCGCGGAATCGCGCTACCCGCAGCAGGCATTGTGGTGCACGCAGTTCCAGCGTCTCGGCACGGCCGAACAACGCCACCGCTGCCCGCAGCAAGACCCCGTCACGCGCCAGGCCCAGCCCACGCAACAGTTCGAGCGGGTCGCGCGTGCCCGGGTCCTCCACCCGGCCGCGTCGTATCGCTTCGTCGACCGTACGCGTGATTTCTTCAGCGTCCAGGTCGGCAACGCTCCACCCGTCGGCCGGCTCGTTCTCCCAGCGCCGTTCTGCATGCAGGCGTTCGAGCAGCATGCGGTTGTATTCGTCGCGCGACATGCGGGCGTTCACGTTGCCCACTCGCCGGTAGGCCACGCCGCGGTAGCTGTAAGGACCGCCCTGGCCCGGTGCCACCGATACCACCAGCACTTCGCGGCCTTCGGCGATGGGGACGCGTTCGACGGTTGGGAAGGTCGGCGGCTCGATCAACGTGACCTCCTGCGCCAGGTCTTCCAGGGTGCGGTCGCCGACGTGCTGCCCTACCACGCGCCGATCGGGTTCGACGCCGAACAGCACGCGTCCGCCACGGTGGTTGAGCATTGCAGTCAAGGCGTGCATCGCAGCACGCAGCTCGCCCGTGCTGCGTTTGAACTCGAGAACTTCGGATTCACCGCCCGGCGCGGCGGCCATCACTTGTTCGGCCGTTGTCATGAATCGGCCGGAGGAAAGAGGTCGGTCGGCGTCATCCCTTCGGTTTCGCCTCGTGTGGGGCGGCCGAAACCGGTGGGCACGAAGGCTTCGCGACGCATCCACGCAATCTCTTCGCGCCAGCGTTGCTTAGAGAAGCGGCGTTTGCTGCTGTCCCAGCAGTCCCAGATCTCGCGGACGATGGCTGCATCCGTCACGGGCCGTTGCAGCAGGATCAGGTCGTTCCAAGCCGCGTAGGTCGTCGAGAAGATTTCGCAGCGATCGGTGTCCCAGGTGCGCATCAGCTCGATGAGCCGGCGCACCGTGCGCAACTGCTCGGCCGAGAAGCAGTCCAGGTAAGCGCGATGTTGCCCGGCGCGGCTCAACGCCCGGTATCGGTGACCCTTTCGACCGTCTCGCAACTGCTCTTCATACCAACCCTGCTGTTTCATCGCCGCTTCATTGGCATAGAGCTCACGCAGGTCCGCCGGACCGGCCGCTTCACGGAGGTAGTGCGACTGCAGCATGTCCAGCCGGGCGATGTGTTCGCACAGATGGAAGATTTTCTGGTGCTTGCGCTGGCCGAACGTCGGCTCCTGGTGCAGGCAGTGAACGATTTCGGCCGACAGCGCCAGCCGGGCCGAATCGCGCAGCGTGGTCGTGCCTGGAATGAGCGTCAATTTCGGTGGCAATATGGGTTGGGGTCGGCTCGCCAGGAGTTCGCCCGCAAACGCGCGCTGCAAGATCGCTTCTCGCAAGCGCGCAGCGCGCTTCAGGTTGGCGTCGACCTCGGCTTCGACGCCGCGGACGATAGACAGGCGGCGGTCGATTTCGGCGACGATGCGGCGTTGTTGGTCGAGATCAGGCACTGGAAGCGGCGTTGCAAGCACGTCTTGTTGATTGATGCTGGCCTGATTTACCGCCCACTTGGCCTTCTCAACAAGGCGCTTCTTTCCCAATTTGCTACCGAGGTACAGCTCCACGTACCGCGGCAGAGCCTTCGCGCTCAAGCGGAATCGCATCATGTTGGACTCGAAAAGCGCACCTGCCAGTGACTCCGGAACGCTCACGCACTTTCCCAGATGCGACAGGCTGTTCACACGGTTGACGATCAGGTCGCCCGCCACCAGAGCCCATGCCTCAACCTGGCTCTCGTTTGCAGCCACCACGCGCAGCTCGCCGACAGGTCGAATCCAGTCCGTTTGGTAGTCGTCGATTCGGAGAATCGGTGTGCCAGATCCGTATGCGCTCTTCGGCAGATAGAGCCCGTTTTGTGGCCCGCCGTCGATCAGGTCAGCAAGAGCGCAGTCGGGTTCGTCACCAAAGCACTCGGAGAGCAAGCTGTCGCGATAGCGTCCCAATTGCGCCTGGACGCGCCGAAGGTTGGCGGCGGCTTCGTCGAGGCGGGAGAACTGCTTTTCGATCTCGGCGACGATGACTTCCCTAGCCGCCGCCGGCCCGACTAGCACCGGAACAGACCGAATGTTCTCCAGATTCAGCACAGGGCGTCCCAAGCCATATGCCAGCGCCTCCAGCGCAGACTTATCCCCTCGTCGGGTCATCAATTGCAATTGCACGAACTGCGCAAGAGCTGGATCCTTCAACCGAACCAAGCAAACCGATTGGCTGACGTAGGCCTCAGGAATGTCGAAGTCAACCGCCGCGACCTTGCCCACATTGGCGCCCGTTATGGTGATCAAGAGATCGCCGCGCCTAACCAGCGAGCGCTTCCCTTCTACACGATCAGGGAGCTTGACGTGCGCCACTTGGTCCAAGGACAAGCGGTTACGGTTGATGTCTTGCGTACGTATGAAGATCGCGCCGTCGTCTGAGTAGTACTTAGACCAATCGCGCGAGCCGCTTGTCACGTATTCCGCCAATTGACCAAGCGACGTAACCTGCAATGGAGCAGCAGTTAGAACTTCTGCCACAACGCTCACGCCACCAACTCCCGATTCAGTTCCTCAATCACGTTCCCCAACTCCACCCCAAACAACTGATGCACCCTTCCCAGCCCACCTTGCTGGCTGAACGGCGCGTACTCGAAGTCATCCAGCGTCACGCCCAGATTCGCCGCCACATGGTCGCGGATCATCTCCAGCCAGCGCTGCTGTTCCGCCGTGAAGGCCTTGCCCGCTGAAGCCTGCTGCGCCAGCCAGGCCTTGTAATTGGCGGCAACGCGTTCGGGGTACGGCACCAGCTCGTTGTCCTGCTGCATCGCAAAGCGCACCAGGCTCACCAGGTCGGTCAGGATGCGCTGGCGGCTGGCGCCCTTGACCCTGCTCTTGTCCAGCGCCGCATAGGCCTGCCATAGCGTGCTTTCGTCCAGCAGGTGCGGTGGCGCATGCAGCGCGTCGGCCAGGGCCTTGATGTCGTCGAAGCTCAGCGGCGCGCGCATCGGGCGGCTGTACAGAATCTGCAGCGCCGTGATCTCGTCCTTGTGCTGCGCGATGAAGGCCTCGAAGCTCTGCACGATGCCTTGCGCCCGCTCGCGCGCGGCCTCGCTGAAGCCGGCTTCGATGACACGGTCTTGCGTGACCGTGTCGATAACCAGATCCTTGTTCGCCCTCAGGCCCAGGATCAACTGGCGCAGCGCCGGGCTGGACAGCGGCTGCACGGCGCGGCGCAGGGCCGTTTCTTGTTCCACGGGGCTGGTGTCGTCTCTCGGTTGCAGGGCCTGCACGATAGCGCCGGCCAGCATCTTCAGGTCCAGCCCGCCGCTGGCCTGGCGCACTTGTGAACGTTCGGCCTCGGTCAGTTGCGTGTCCAGCCGCGCCAGGCGGGCGGCCACGCTGGACAACACCTCGTCTTCGACGTTGCCCAGGCTCACCGCCTGCAGCAGCGCGGCCATCGGCACGGTCTTCTTCACATCCATCGGCCGGCTGTCGGTGAGGTCGTGTTCGCACACGCCCACGCAGTCGACGATGACGAAGTGGTCCTTGTGCACGTGCTCGCCGGGGTTCACGCCCCGCAGGTCGTCGTCGCGGATCACGCGCACGCCGCGGCCCTTCATCTGCTCGAAGAAGCTGCGGCTCTTCACGCCGCGCATGAAGACGACGATCTCCACCGGCTTGATGTCGGTGCCGGTGGCGATCATGTCCACGGTGACGGCCACGCGCGGCCAGTAGCTGGTGCGGAAGGCCTTGATCAGGTCCTCGGGTTTTGCGCCCGTGGTGCGGTAGGTGATCTTCTGCGCGAACTCGTTGCCCTTGCCGAACTCCTCGCGCAGGATCTCGACGATCTTCTCGGCGTGGTTGTCGTCCTTGGCAAAGACCAGGGTCTTGGGCAATTGCTCGCGCTGCGGGAACAGGTCGCTCTGCCAGCGGTCGCGCAGCGTGCGCACGATGGTGCGGAGCTGGTCCGGCGTCTGAACTTTGCGGTCCAGCGCTTCGGCGGCGTAGCCGAAGTCGTCGTCCAGTTGCCAGGCGTTTTTCTTGCGCGTGGCGCGGTCCATCGTTTCCAGCCAGTAGCCGGCTTCGACTTGCGCGCCTTGTTCAGTGACCTCGGTGCGGATGCGGTAGACGTCGTAGTTGACGTTCACGCCGTCGGCCACGGCCTGGGCGTGGCCGTATTCCATCACCAGGTTCTGGTTGAAGAAGCCGAAGGTCTGCTTGTTCGGCGTGGCGGTCAGGCCGATGAGGTGGGCGTCGAAGTATTCGAGCACCTGGCGCCACAGGTTGTAGATGCTGCGATGGGCTTCGTCGGTGACGATGATGTCGAAGGTCTCGATCGGAAAGCGCGGGTTGTAGGCGATGGGCTCGGGGTCCTTGAACAGGCTTTCCGCCGCTGCGGTGCTGCGCTCGTCGTCTTCTTCGGCCAGCTCGCGCCCCTTGAGCATGCTGAACAGGCGCTGGATGGTGCTGATGGTGACGCGGGCGGTGGTGTCCAGCGTGTTGCTGGTGAGGTGCTGGACGATGTATTCCTCGCCGAACTTGTAGTTGTTGTAGGGCGAAACGTAGGCGTCGAATTCCTTCTTGGTCTGGCGGCCCAGGTTGCCGCGGTCCACCAGGAACAGCACGCGCCGCGCGCCGGCGAACTTGATCAGCCGGTAGATGAAAGTGATGGCGGTGAATGTCTTGCCCGAGCCCGTGGCCATCTGGATCAGCGCGCGAGGTTTGTTCTGCGCCAGGCTGGATTCGAGGTTGCGCACCGCCTGAATCTGCGCCGGCCAGAGCTGGAAATCACCCCATTCGGTGACAAGCTCCGGCATGTGCCGCAAGCGTGCCAGAAACGTCGGTGTCGACTCCTGCGCCGCGACAGGCCCGATGCCACCGGTGTTCAGTGTCGTGGACAACGGCAGGAATTGGAGCCATGACGCCAGCATCTCCGGCCGATGAAAGGCGAAGACGTTGCGGGCTCGCGGTGAAGGGTCCAGGCCGTTGGTGAAGTGGGTTTCGATGCCGGTCGACTCGTACGCAAACGGCAGCGGCCGGCACCATGCAGGCAAGGCGGTCGGCAACCCCTGCGAATAGCGCGCCGATTGCGATTCGACGCCGGTCAGAGTCGTACCCCTCTTTTTGGCTTCGACCAGACCGCAAGCTTTGCCGTCCACGTAGAGAAGGTAGTCAGCGAAGCCATGGCCTGACGCCAATGGGAATTCTCGAAGTGCGATGCCGCGGGCAGCGTGCAGGCTGGCCTGGGCCACGTCCTGCACGGCCCAGCCGGCAGCTCCCAATAGCCGGTCGATCTCCATTCGTGCAACCAGCTCAGGGCTTCCCATAGTGCGGTCTTGTTCCCCTTCCCGTTAACGGGAGCGTAGCGCATTGTCTGCGGCGCGCAGAGCGGAACATTCAGCCTGAGAGATGGTTCGCGGCTCCCGCTGAAACCGGACCGCCCTCGTCGGGCCCGGCCTGGGAGGCCACAAGACCGTGGTGATCGACTTCGACGTCGGCCTGCGCAACCCGCCAGCCAGACGCGCGACAAGGACGCGCTGACGCAAGCCGGCGTCGAGCGCGTGCTCGCCGACCTCGCCGCGATGGAGTTCGAATACATCGTCTGCGATTCGCCGGCCGGCATCGAAACCGGCGCGCTAATGGCGATGCACTTCGCCGACGAAGCGCTGGTCGTCACCAACCCCGAGGTCTCGTCGGTGCGCGACAGCGACCGCATCCTCGGCATGCTGGCGTCGAAGACCAAACGCGCGATCGAAGGCAAGGAGCCGATCAAGGAGCACCTGCTGATCACGCGCTACAACCCGAGCCGCGTCGAAGGCGGGCAGATGCTGTCGCTGGGCGACGTGCAGGAGATCCTGCGCATCCCGCTGATCGGCGTCATCCCCGAGAGCGAGAACGTGCTGCACGCCAGCAACCAGGGCGTGCCGGCGATCCACCTGAAGGGCACCGAGGTCAGCGAAGCCTACCGTGACATGATCGGCCGCTTCCTCGGTGAGACGGTGCCGATGCGCTTCACCAGCGCCGAGCGGCCGGGTATTTTCAAGCGCCTGTTCGGCGGGAGGTGAGCGATGACCTTTCTGTCATTCTTCCTCGGGGAAAAGAAGAAGACCGCCTCGGTCGCGAAGGAGCGGCTGCAGATCATCCTGGCGCACGAACGCTCGGGCCGCGGCAACTCGCGCGCCGACTACCTGCCGAAGATGCAGCAGGAGCTGATGGCGGTGATCAGCAAATACGTGAAGGTCTCGTTGAACGACATCAAGGTCA
>Ga0307513_10012999_pt1 | contig 10238 bp, 14 predicted proteins | sample 15_EM_MG_FD_202174 | JGI IMG/M metagenome (GOLD analysis project Ga0307513, IMG submission 202174) | Populus trichocarpa ectomycorrhiza microbial communities from riparian zone in the Pacific Northwest, United States - 15_EM | ecosystem: Host-associated > Plants > Roots > Unclassified | place...
AAACCTCTTGTGACTTCCGCCATAATTCTGCATATTCCGCCGGTCGGGGAAAAAAGGTACCTAAGTTGATGAGACACACAACAATTAAGATGACGCTTCGCCGAGCTAAGGCGAATTCTTTGGTAGGTTTTCTCTCTATATTTATAACCATCTCGCAGAAGCTCAAGCAAACCTTAGCTAGACACTGCTGGTACAGGAACCGTTCCAGAACCGAAGTCGACCTATATTTTCTTTCCCATCTCTTGAAGTACAAACGATGCCAGGAATCCGGAATGAGAAACTCATAAGGCCGTACCAGGAAAATCTAAACCAGTTAGTCTCAAACCCCGAAGATGAATCACCTGCTTACCAAAGATAAGGTCAATTCCTCATAAAGAGAAATGACGGAGGCTGAGTAAATATTTAGCGAATTTTTTGCTCTCCCCATAGCGCCTGAGATCTTGTAGATATTTTCGCACTATGTCAATGTTAACAAATCAACTCTAAGACGGTTATTAAACCAAACATACAAATTTCCCTGGAAAATCGCCGGCTTCAGTCTCCGACATGAACTGGTTGACTAGGGATACCATTTCCCAGCCGTGTTTAAAGCTCGGATTCCCCCTACACATTATTCGAGTGCGCATGGCCAGGGCAGCTGACCACCACCGGTCCTTATAGTCTAATACTTGTTAGAGTACAACTCCACTCGCCTATGAAAACCAGGTGTGAGATTCCACATACCTAGAAATAGCGACATTTGGAGTTGAGCTAAAAGCGAAGAAACACAGCCCCCACCACTCATTTGAAGAGCCAGCTCCATTCGATACTCTGTTGTATTAGCCTCAATCAAACACAGGTATAATGTGTGATATTTCCCCCCTCGAGAGATGAGCTCAGACTTAATGCCACATAGGGCTTCGAGACTCTGCTGGTACGGGGATCTGAACTCCATCCACTCCAGAAAAAGTCCTCTCCAAAATCTCCAATTCCCTTCACTGCATTAGAAACGAAGATTTCTGAGTCGGATAGGGCGGAATCTCACAATTTTTAAGAGAGGAATTTTTAACCTGTTTATCTCCCTTGATCATGGCAAAGATTTCCGCAAATATTTGGCCAATGCGTACCAACCACTAGTGCGCTATAGGTAAGCGGTCTGGGGCAGAATTGCAGTGCACAGAACCTACATCTACGTTTTCGAAGTGAGTTTCGGCTAAGCATACGCAAGTAAGTTATTATACTTGATCAAGATGGATTTCTGAGATTATTCCTACCTGGCATTGATGAGGGTATGAATTGAGGTCTCGCCTTTTGACTCCATATTGTTCGTAGCCCTTTATCAAAGGGGGGAACGATATCCTCTAAAATTTGTCTTAATATTTTTCCTCTCAGTGATCCAATATCCGCCGGGCTGGGTGGGAACAGTGGCTTAGAGCTAGCATGGAGTGGAGACCACTCTAGGAGGATGTATTCGCCCGGATGACATGGCATCTCATAAACCCCGCAATAGAGTTGAGCTGAATACGGGATCGTCCCATATAAAGAGACCATTCTCAAATCTTTAAGCACGCGCTCAATATGATCAAGCGGAGGTCTGAATTCCCTGTTCAGATATGACCTCTTGGTTACCTATAGCTGAGTTAGAGATGAGCACCCTATGAGCATCTCTTAGCAACATACCAGAATATCCACATAACTCGCAATATGCATATCGCTGATTTTTCCTATCTCTACCCTAGTCTTATGCTGAACAGACATATCAAAAGCTCGATTAATATCTTCCCACATTTTAACAAATAATTTGATCCGCGGGCTCCCTCCCCTTGCTGCCGCTCTCAACACTTTGTTGATCCCTCCGTCTCCTCTAGCTCTAGGCCAAGGATTGGTTGCTATATGCTCTGCTTGTAGAATCCTACACAGCGTGTTTAGCTGGGCCCCCGGTGCCTGCTTCAGATTTTTTAACGAGTTTTTCACTAACTGAATGGAATTCACAGAGAGCCCGAAACTCACCCCAACCTCATGGGCTTCCATATATTTCCTATCAGCACTAAGCGTTCCAAAAAGTTTTTTTATGAAGCCAAATCTTGACAAAACCATTATTTGCTCCTGAGAACATCCGAAAAGATTGAGAACACGTTTTTCGGGATCGTCGGGAGTCCCATCTCTGACTCCAAATTCCTTCAAATAACCGAACACTGCATACTGTTTCCGGCAACAAGGCTCAATCTCCTCCTCATACCTATTCCCCATGGTTAGTTAACGACACTATGCCACTGGTCTCCCGGAATTGGGCAGGGGAGAAGATCTAGTATATACTTTCTAAGATAATTAAACATCCTTTTGAATTGCTTCCCACGAGCATACCCCGCAAGCGCCCTCTCATGTTTGTTCAGTTTAGTATATATCTCGCTAGTTTCTAAGAACAAGCCAATATCTGCTGAGAGCCAGGCAGCATCTTCATATGCTCCGCTGTCGGCAAGAATTTCTATACCATAAGCCATTAAGATTAATACTCTCCTTCGGGATTTACTCACTAACTGCCCCCTTTGGATCACCTCCTTCCTTCCGGCATTGAACTGCCTTTGCTATGCTGCGAGCTTCTAGGAAAAATTCTGATGCTTTTATAAAATCAAGATTAGCCTGTTCAAACGCCTCCAGCGCTCGATTAGTGAGCCCGTTTTGCTCGGTAATATACGCGTTGGCTAATGCAATCCCATTAGGATCTTCAGCATCCTCAAAGCAGCGGAGAGCCTAAAATAGAAATAGTGAGTCTTGTATTTTGGGAATGTAGTATGTACTTGCGAACTTTAGAATATTTCCGGTCATCAATCATTTGATAGCCCATCTCTCTCCATTGAGAAGCACTGAGTGTCCTTCCTGTAGACAGCAGCTTATGCAGCTCCGAAACCTAAGGATGTTAGAGCCGACAATCTGGCCGGAAATCTAGCCCATGTTTAAGACATACCCCTATATCTTGTTCTTCTAAAACATCTAGTATGGGACCAGGGTATTGGCGCGGCAGCAATGAGGTTGCTGTTTGATTGAATAGGCGCTGCACTGGGCCTAAGATACTTGTATTGCTTTCTAGTATCCAGAGTCTGCTGCGAGCTCTGGTTACTCCCACATATAGATGCTTCACCCCGGAGCAGGATCAGCACATGAACTTAGTCTAAAAGAAGGAGCTGACTGCTATCGAATCACCTTTAATTCCGAGCAGAGGGCCTGTGACGCTATGAGCATTTCTTTTAGGATATAGGCTTTTGGTTACTCACGATATTGTCTTTAACCCAGTCTTCATGTCTCCGTTGATAAGCAGAGGTATTATGTTCTCTTTCTAGTCCTACTCTCTCTTCCAGTCAGCTCTCCTTTTCATTCCCGATTTCTCCTGCACGCCCCAAACGATCTTCCAGAGATAAATCTTTTGAAACTGGAAGGGGTTAACATATAACACAGACCCCCCCAAATAAATATGCCGTAAATCTTACCGGTGTGATGCCCCCGTTTGAAAAGCTCTTCCAGGACACTCAATTTATGGCTGTATGGACTTGTGCTAAGGAAGTCATAAAGGAAAACATCATCAAACTCCATGCCCTTACTCTCAAGAATAGTTAATACCAGTGAGGACCTTCCTAGCGCCGCTTGGAGTTTGTCGGAGGTCTCCTCATCCCTCACCAGAATGACACGCGCTTCTCCATATTCATTGAACCTGCCGCTCTGGTCATCTGGCCCCTGAGGATTTTCCAGTTTCTCACCGAATCCCAGGACATCTATTAGGTTACTCCCAACTTTGAAAATTAGCTACAATGAGTGGCTACAGAGGAGGGGGGTTACCATAAAGAGTAGGTTTAGGACCGGGTCTGTCTCCAACCTCAGGAGGTAATTCATCCACCAAGCCTGGAAAGCCTAAATCGCTTCATAAGAATTATAACAGAGTATAGCGCCCCGGGGGGGCAGCATACCTCTATACAGGAGGTACATCACTAAGGAGGCAACCCTTAAAATCTGTTTATGAGATCTATAGTTGTGTGATAAAGGAAGCAACATCGGCTTAAGCTCTCCACTACTACGAAAATTGAGACTAAAGCGTTCATAAAACAATGTTTTCGCATTTGCGAACCGGAATAGTGCGTCTTTGGATATACACTGGGCCGTATCACCTGCTGTTCATTGGTGAGAATCGAGCGTCAAGAGAAAATGACAGACAATAGAGGGGGCCATACCGAAATGGATACCGCGGGGAGATCCCACTAAGTCCAAAAGCATTCCTATATCCGACGTTCGCTGATCCTGGACCTCTGCCTTTTTTTAATACTCCCATGCCAATTATTAGGATCTAGAAATTCTAACCGTCTACATAAATTTCATCCAGCACATCTCCGACTTTCCGTTCGAATTCACCATATTCGGGTACCCCCGAGGACCTAAATGCCTCCAAAGCCTTCATAACATTGATAACTCTATCCGCCTGGTCAATATCCCCACGTTTCTTCTTAGCCCGTTCATACCACTCGTAGATGTCATAAACAGCATTTCTATCCCGTTCCGAGGCAAAGTTTGCGAGTCTCAAGCGGCGTCCTAAATATTGCTCACGAGATAAAGGCTCGAAGTCTGTGGCTCGCGAAACCGATCCCTTGATGACTCCCATGATCTCAAGAAACGCTAAATCCGCCGGAATACCCTTCCTTTCTCTTGGGGACAGGCGCCCCCAATATTCAATGCTAAACTTCGTGAAGTCGGTCACGCGGATGTTTCTAGAATTGTCTATCTTTATGTACCTCAGCCGCATCTCCTGTGCGCTAGGGGTTACTCAGTATGCTTACTATACTATAATTGCTTAAGCGGAGGAACAACAAACCTAATACTATTCTCAATGAGCCTTAACAAGCAATCAAAAGTGCATACTAGTGGGAAATCCGCATCGGTGAGTGATAAGAATTGTTTTCTTGTATTTTCATCAAGATCGTCACCTTTAGGATCATTACCCACAGTTGGCCCCTTTCCCCCGCCCAATTTTCCCTCCAGCAATCCCGCCGCATTATCTTTTAACTTCGACACTAATCTCTTTGACCTCGTGAGTAAGACCTATCGCTGTTAGCGGAATCAACGTTACACCCCCAGAGCATGATCCAATCTCCGACACCCAGCAACCACTTACTTGTCTGAACGATCCCACATTCTCCCTACTGAATAGATATCTCCCTACTAGCTTATAAACCAAGCAGGTAGTTTTCCCTGTCCCGCTTCTCGCGAGAATGAAGGCTGGGGTTCGAAAGTGATTCACCACCGCGGCCTCCTCCGCAGATATGTCGATCGGGTATGCCACCTTTCCAGCCGCAGAAGCAATATTATCCAGGACAGTACTTGTGAGACTATAGAATTTGGCTACAAATAGCGCATTTAGTATTCTCATGCAACAGCTCAAGTAGGACCATTTTAGCCTCTTTACCTAGGTGAGTTGAATCACCGAAATCCTCATTACTAGGGTCATCAACCCCTATATCGCCACTTTCTCCACTTCCCAACACCATCACTGGATACCTGATCTCTCGCGACCCACCCAAATCATCTCTATCACAAGCTTCCACTCGCGCTTCCGTGTAGATTTGTTGTTCCCGATGAATCTGCACACCAATCCTGTCGAGCTGCTTCATCTTAATATCCTCTTGCGTATCCCGTTCGAAAACTAAATACATACATTTTGGGGGTTTCCAACAGCCCACACTAAACATCGGTTACTTGTCGTTAGTTCTCTACCCATAAGGCAAGTTTCACAGACAAACCTTTTATAACCTGGTAATCCTCACCAAGCCTTTCATCAAAAGCGGTATCGATTTGCCATAGTATAAAATGCTGGGTTTTGTAGAAGGCTTTGAATATCGGGACTCGATAACTCAGTGAGTTGTTCCACTTTGCCCGGTGGAGGATTTTTTTTCCAGCCCAGTCTCCGCAAGCGAGCTCCGAGAACTTTCCCCGAACCTCCTCTAAGTTACATAACTAACATTAGCAATTCCCCCCAAAACTTCGGTTCAGTGAAACAAGTACCCTGGGCATTCTCCTTCCCCAGATCTTCCATTGCCTGTTGGGAAAGAACAATTTTCCATGGCCCTAGAGGCTCGCCTAAGAGGTATTGGAACACATTCGACTCCATGCCCAGCCAGAAAGAGGAGCCCCGGACCCGCGTAGGTTCCCCCTCAGGACCGTCGTTGAATCCGCAATCAAAAGAAACATTAGGATTGCAGAACCCACAGGGAACAGTGCGAATAAACTCCATGGCGCCGGCTGCCCTAGGCATCCACCCATGCTTCCTACATTCCTTGCAGAGTTCCAAAATAAATTCAACCCACTTTTCCCTGGCCTGTGGTTCAGAGATGAGATCTTCAAAGCATCGTTTATGAGTTAGGGCTAGCTCTTTTATGTGCCCTTCGGCGAACAAAATCATCAATATCCCCGGGAGAGCTCCTAGCCTCACACCAAACTGCCCTAATGTCCCCCTTGGATCCGATAATTTCACCACAGAAAGGACGATTCCCGCAACCGCCCTCCTAGATCCCGTGCTATCTAACCTTTCAGCAAGTAATGAGAGAGCAAAGGCTCTAATCATCTCCCGTAATAACAAGGTACTGTAATCATCTTGTTGGAAGCTAGGAAATTGACTTAACAGGGTGGCGAGGTTGTTTCCATAAACTTCTATTCTTGAGAAGAAATTTGTGCAACGTCCTTCCTTCAAGAGGAGGTCAAATATCTGATAAGGTTTAGAATTCAATGATTCGTATGCGGCTTTAAGATTCCTCGGATTGTCTGAGAACACGAAGTCAAAGAAACCCGTGCTTGACTCCATATTGCGGCAGAGGTATAGAGCTCAGTAGAATGAATTCGAACTCGCTGGGGGTGACAAGTCTTGTTTACCAGGAGAAGAGACTCAAAGACGTGCGGTTATCAGGAACAAAGGTACCAAGGACATACCGGCAGTTCTCGGGCTACCCTGGCAGCGAGCCTCGTCACACATTTGTTTAGTTAGATTACATAAAGCCCTGTTTTAAGGCCCCCCATTTTTTACCGATTCGCCCAAGCACACCCCTTGCCCACCGACACCAACCTTGCTCGTTACACCCGCGATAAGATTTTCAAGCCATACGGAATTAATCGTGCCAAGGTTACGGCGAGCGGCCGCAACCCTCGCATGTTCTCTGGTTCACAACCGGGGGCACTCTACGGAGGTACAGCGTGTAAGTTTTGTAGGTTCCACAAACCAGGACTGCCACCCTCACCCCCTGTGTAACCTACAAAACTTATACGCTGTACCTCCGTAAAGAGTGCCTGACAGCCCAACCTTACTGGATAACTCAACATTACTTTGTGGGTTGCTATTGCAATAATGTGACAGCTTGAGGTAAATGTGTGGGTTACTAGGGGTAAGGGCGAAGTATTGGGACAAGCAGGAGCAGCAGAGGCCTGTGCATATACCTTGAAAGGAGTAATCCAAGAACTAAAAAAGTAAGAAAACTACTATCCCCCCTGCTTGTCCTAATATTTTCCCCCCTCACCCGAGCACCATAGTAACAGTATGACTCAGCATGACGTTGAGGCTCAAAATGCATAGAAGGCTTATAATATTATTATCAATATTATTTAGTAAATTACTAATACCCTATTGAGCCTCAAGTAAATCTTAGTCATCATGTTGCTATGGTAACCCACAAAGTAATGGTGGCTTTCCAGTAACGTTGCGACCCCTCGCCGGAACCTTGGCACGATCAGAGACCTTCTGAACTCCCGATTCGGTTGCTTAAAGGAAAATTTTAAGTTGGCCGGGGCAGTTACACCATTCCTCTAGAGGTATAGTGTGGAGAGCTGGTCGGATCCCTATTTTTCTTGCTCTGGGGTAAAAAGTTTCTGCGATTCCTGATAACATAAACCTATTTTTTCATAGAGATTCCCTAAAACGACAAGCCCCTAAACCGTGCGAACTTAAAAATTTCCTTTAAATCGCCGCTTGGTAGTATGCATCGTATATCATAACCTATGATTCCAATTAGCTCGACCTTAAGCTTGGGCGAGGGGGTAATAGGGTTAGGGTTTTATGACATTTCTTCTCCGGACGGAAGCAAGAAGATGAGGCGGGGGAGTGAGAAGGTTACAAGCAAGAGGAAAAAAGCATGTCCAGGGTACGGGACACCTTTGTGAGAAGATAAATATCACTATGTGAGTGCTTATGAACTAAGGTGTACCGTAACCCTTTACATCCGCTCATGCCTTTGTGCACTCACACGTCCACACTTCATTGCTCCTCCATCTCCATACTATTACGCTTTCGGTTACCGTACCTGCGCTCCTTGATATAACGTTCTACTACCGGAATTATGATGCCATCGGTGCTGAAAACACCAGCGATGGGGCTGCGATGCCGCAGCGCAGAGCCGGCCGTTGAAATTAGGCCGTGGGGCTGTCATTGTTTGAACTGGGCGCCGGGGGTCCGCCGGTGCCGCAGAGCACATACTAGCCCGAGCACATGATTGCATTTGTAAAAAGGACAATTTGGAAGACCAAGATGAGGGGTTTTCGAAATATGTGCTGTAAGCCTTCCCGTCAATTTCTAACGTTCCCACCGAGAAACGCTCTAGAAACCTGCTGTTGAGCAGACTAGTAATAGGCTGGTATGCTTGGTATTCTTGGGTCATTTTATGTTGTAGAGCCTGACCTCTGTCGACACGCTTTTTGGTTTTCAGATTTTTCATTGTGGGCTTTTGATTAAGCTAGGAAATTTCTTGGGGTGAGAGGCAGCAGCATAACACTTGCAAATATACTCCCGATGAGCGGAATTGTGCAGCGCTGTACGAAAAATAAGGAAATAGGCAGATATATTTGTGTTCCAGTAGAGGCAGCAGGTTACCGGATAACAAAATCAGGATTAGTCACGGCGAGAATCCGCTACCGTGAGCGGCCGGCTTCGCGTGGCTGCAACGACCGTGACAAGGGATTGGCGGAAAAGACCCGTGAGCCAATAAAGGGTCATGTCAACCAGCCTAGCTAGGTAACTTAGGTGAAAAGTACTAGTGCGCCTCGGCACTAAAGGCGTCTAAACAGGGCTGAAGTTGATCTCATTGCCTAGCCAATTCCTTGCGGATATGGTTCTTAATATTGGAACATGTCAACCAGATATGATACTAAATTTTACGGCCCAAGAGGTTGAAACATAGGAATATTTTTCTTCATTGCTAACCCAACTGCCTAAGTTCTAAGGGTAAAAAAATAGAAAGATAAAGACCCGCCATCAATACATCCAATTTCTATCCTCTCCCATATCCACCAGTAGACAACAATTTTTAGGATATTTGTACCGCGGGGCTAAGTACCTCTTACGTTCCTTCATCTTCTCTAGAATTCTTGACCCATTTAGCTTCCAAAAAGCGGTCAAAATATGGGCAGCGGAGTGCATCCTTTGCTGCCTCATCCTCTCCAGAATTCTTGACCCATTCAGCTTCCAAAAAGCGGTCAAAATATGGGCAGCGGAGTGCATCCTTTGCTGCCTCATCCTCTCCAGAATTCTTGACCCATTCAGCTTCCAAAAAGCGGTCAAAATATGGGCAGCGGAGTACATCCTTCGCTGCCTCATCTTCTCCAGAATTCTTGACCCATTCAGCTTCCAAAAAGCGGTCAAAATATGGGCAGCGCAGTACCTCCTGTGCTGCTTCTTCACCTCCTCCAGAATTCTTGACCCATTCAGCCTCCAAAAAGCGGTCAAAAAGTACCTCCTATGCTGCTTCATGTTTTCTAGAATTCTTGACCCATTCAACTTCCAAAAAGCGGTCAAAATATGGGCAGCGTTGAGCTCCCTTGTGTCTTGGTTCTGACTTGGTTTCCACTGCTGCCTTCCATCTTCCCCTACAGGGTTACTCGCCACAACTGAGATCCCGTTTCCTTTCAATGGAATCCCAGCAAACGAGTCGACTCGTCCTTGGCGGCCCCATACAAGGTAGATTGAATCCCGCCCTCTATACTCCTGGAAGAGTTTTGTTAAACGTCCTATGAGTTCATCCTCCCGTAGTCTTAGGATACCTCGAACATCTAACCTGGCACAACGGAAAACCTAAGCAGAAAATAAGCACACCGCAACTCCCAAGCCTCCCCTAAGGGAAAAAGCAAACCTCTTGTGACTTCCGCCATAATTCTGCATATTCCGCCGGTCGGGGAAAAAAGGTACCTAAGTTGATGAGACACACAACAATTAAGATGACGCTTCGCCGAGCTAAGGCGAATTC